>Ga0335085_10000059_pt1 | contig 381281 bp, 287 predicted proteins | sample Lox_Sample_45_FD_206712 | JGI IMG/M metagenome (GOLD analysis project Ga0335085, IMG submission 206712) | Soil microbial communities from Loxahatchee National Wildlife Refuge, Florida, United States - Lox_Sample_4.5 | ecosystem: Environmental > Terrestrial > Soil > Wetlands | place: USA... | reverse complement strand
TACCCCCCGGATGGCTCGGATAAGTCGGTGAAGGCACCCTGGCCCGCTCAAAATCTCCATGGAGCAGCTCGCCGATCCGCAGCAGGTCGGACGTGTCCTCCAGCAATACCGTAAACCCCTTATGTTGCATGAAAATACTACCGGTCGGCATCCGCGCCTGGAAAGGAACCGAATGATCCCATTGCCCTTTATTCTCAACAAACTCGAGATAGGAATAGCCTCCGGATTGAGCTGAGAGATGTAGGGCAGTTAGTGTGAACCACGTAACGAATAGGCCTGCTCTTCCCAATTTGTTGAGTTTCACTGGTAAATTTGTATCCTATAAAGCGTACTTCTGTAAATTACGAAATTTTACTCCAGGCTGTCTTGCCTCTTTGCAACTGCAGGAATTCGCGAAGCCGCCGATTTTTTTCGGCCGATAATTCCGGATCGTCCCGCAGCAACGCCGTAACCGCCGCCCCCGCCAATTCGAGCCAAACCCGGTCCTCTAAGAGATTGGCCAGCTTGAAGTTCAGAAGGCCACTTTGCCTGGTCCCTTCGATATCGCCCGGGCCGCGGATTTCAAGGTCTTTTTCCGCAATTTTAAAGCCATTATCCGTCTCCGTCAGGATCGTCATTCGCTCCCTCGCTTCCTGCCCGAGTTTCGGGCTTGTTAATAAGATGCAAAAGCTCTTTTCCGCTCCTCTTCCGACCCGGCCGCGTAACTGGTGAAGCTGTGACAACCCGAATTTTTCCGCGCTTTCCACCACCATCACGGTTGCGTTCGGAACATTCACGCCCACCTCGATCACGGTCGTGGCCACCATGATCTGCGTGTCCCGCCGGACGAATCGCACCATATTCGTATCCCGCTCTTCGTTGGTCTGCCGTCCATGCACCATGCTGATCCAGTATCTGGGCTCCGGAAACCAGGCCTTTACGTTTTCATATCCTTTCATAAGGTTTTCATAATCAACCTTTTCCGATTCCTCTATCAGTGGGAAAATAATGTATGCCTGCCTGCCCTTCCCCAGCTCGTGGCGGACGAAATCCATCACCTGCGGCCTTCTGTCTTCGTAACGATGAACCGTGGATATTGGTTGCCTTCCGGGAGGCAATTCGTCCATCACGCTATAGTCCAAATCGCCGTATGCCGTCATCGCCAACGTGCGCGGGATCGGCGTGGCGGTCATCACCAGGACATGTGGCGCCACCTCGGCCTTTGCCCATAGCCTGGCCCGCTGCGCAACCCCGAACCGATGCTGCTCATCCACGATGGCCAGCCCGAGACGACGGAACTGCACGGTCTCTTCCAGCACGGCATGCGTTCCGATCAGGATCTGCAACCGGCCCGCTGCCGCGAGCTCAAGGACCTCCTTTCGTGCCTTTGATCTGGAGGATCCCGTGAGCAACCTGACCTCCACCGGCAGCCCTTTCAACAGCGCCGATATCCCTTCAAAATGCTGCCGCGCGAGAATTTCTGTCGGCGCCATCAGGCAGGCCTGGTAGCCGTTATCGACGGCCAATAACATCGCGAGAAGCGCTACGATCGTCTTTCCGCTGCCGACGTCCCCCTGGAGCAGCCGGTTCATCTGCCGTCCCGCAGCCGTATCCCTCCGGATGTCTTTTAACACCCGTTTCTGGGCGCCTGTCAGCTTGAATGGCAAATGATGCGCATAGAATCCGTTGAACAATTCGCCGACCTTTTCAAAAATCACCCCCTTCGACGACCGGTGCCGCTTCGATTTGATCAACCCGAGCCGGAGTTGCGCCACAAACAATTCCTCGAACTTTATCCGGTATACCGCTTGCCGGAACATGTCCGGATTCTGCGGAAAATGGATCTGCCGAAACGCCTCGAACCGCGATATCCAGCGCCCTTTCCGACCGGTAACCGGATCGGGATATTCCATCAGGTCCTCCGGTAGATTCTCTGGCAAATCTCTCTCCTTCAATAGATTAAGAAGAGTTTGAGTCAACTTCCCCAACTGTCGTCCTCCCAGACCCCTCGCCTTTAGCTTCTCCGTACTGGGATAGACCGGCTCCAGGAATTCGCGCCGCTGTTCCGCCCCGGGCGCCCTGACCTCGACCTCCGGATGTGTAAGCTGGGGCGCTCCCTGGTAAAAGCTGAGGCGCCCGAAGACCAGGTACTCCCCGCCCGGCCGGATCAATTTCTGCATCCCGGCAATGCCTTGAAACCATACCAGCTGCAATACTCCCGTTGGATCCCTGAGCTCCGCAACCAGCCTTCGGGCCCTCCGGTCTCCGACCACATCTGCACTCACCACTCTGCCGGCCACCTGTACGAATTCCATGTCCGGCCGGATATCGTGCACCAGGTTGATCTGGGTCCTGTCCACATGCCGGTACGGATACAGCTCCAGGAGATCCTGGAACGTGAATATCCCGAGCTCCTTTTTCAAAAGCTCCGCACGCTGCGGCCCCACCCCTTTGAGATATTCGATGGGACTGGACAGTAAACTATGGGACATGTTTGACATATACTTCGATCGTACCCCTCGTCTCGAGCCCCCGCCTTGGCGCCATCATGGAATCCACCAACCGATAGTGCAGCAATAGTGAATCCCGCACCCTGAACGGATAGAAGTTATTTAGTGTCGGTAAATATTCAAATAGCACAAGATCATAATAGTGATCCCTGATCCTGGACTCGAATGTGTCCGCCTGTCTGTTGAACATCCCTACCCCCAGATGATACCACAAGGGCAGACGGCCGTTTCGTTCGGGCGTATACGGGATCTCCGCCGCCAGCGGTGTCAGCTCCGACATATTCAACACCTTAAGATCGCCTTTGTTGTGCGCCACCAGGTCCATCTTCATCAACCGCTGGATCCCCCGGGCAGTCGACGGCGGCATCGTGATCTTCCGGAACGCCGGTAACCCGCATTCTATCCACTGCTCCGCCGGCACATCCGTCGTCGTATCCGGGTTGATCATGTAATTGTCTTTGCCGACCACGTTCTCTCCGCCCGGCGATAGCCTGAGCCCCGCCACCGCATGACCGGCTGTGAACCGCTGGGCATACTTCCACCATACCCCGCTCCACCACAACAGGATGCCCGCCACCAAAAGAACGGATATCCACGGGCGCTCCAGCTGCACCGGCAAGAGAGGCCCCAGCAAGGATAATATACAGGCGAAGGCGAAACTGTGAAAGAATATGTTGTTGTCCGGCGGCGTATAGCTGGTCACCTGAAGGATCGCCGCTTCGGCCAGTATCCCGAGGGTCAGCGTCAGCATCAATACCCCGCGCGGATCGGCCTTTAACGCCGCTATGCTCCGATATCGCACCATCGTCAGCAACACGATCAAGAAGCAGTAAAATTTTATCCACTGCGAAGACCCGAAAAATTCCGTTGCGATATCAAAACCGGAAACGCGTGAAGAATGCGGCGCCTGACCGTGGTTGAACCAGTACCCGAACCCGTATGGCGACAGGAGCAATACCACCCCGGCCAATATCACCGCAAAGCTTCCCGCATAGATCAGGAACGGCTTCCAGCGGCCATACAACCATCCGTAAACGCCGGTCGTTCCGGCAGCCACCGCGAACGCCAGACCGCCCCCATCCTGTTTCGTCAGGAACGACAGCACCGTGAAGAATCCCGCCGCGACCAGCCACCCCCATCGCCGCCCGCCGTGCCCGATCACCTCGTCTGTCGCATCGGGGCACAGATATTGCAATAGACAGGCTAACGCTACCAGCTCAGCGACGATTACCGAATGGTTGTACCACGGCCAGAAATTGAAAAAAGAATAGGACAGACAAAACAATATAACCGAAGCCAGCCGGACCCCCTTGTTTACCGACAGGCTTTGAAGTATGGATCGGAACGCAAGGCCGGAAACGATGTTGATAAAGACCTGCGCCTTCACCAGCGTGATCATCTTTGGTCCGAACAATTTGAAGAAAACAGCCGGTATCACCCAATACATCCCTCCCAGTGGAGTGCCAAAATCCCGGAAAGGCATTTGCCCTTTGCTCATGCGATATGCCCCTTCCCACGACAAGAAAATATTTACGCGATACGGCAGGTGAATGAACAACGGAACACAGGCCAAGAGCACGATGATCAATACTTCGGCCCGGGAGGTCAGGTATCGGGGCATAACGTAAATTAACCTATTATTATTTAAACGCAATATTATACATTTTGTGTTTTTGTTTGTATTTTGTTGCACAAAAACCGGCCTCCGGCCGGTTTGACCGACAGGTCAGACATTAGCGCTTCACGAAAAATTCGCTAAATTTTCCAACGCGAATTTTTCGCACTAAAAATAAGTGTTTTGGAATACCTTAAGCTGTTAAGACCAAAGGATTGGGCGAAGAATTTGTTCCTGTTCCTCCCATTGTTTTTCGGCCGAAAATTCACTGATCGTCACCTGCTGATCTTAGTCGCTTTGGGTTTTATCGCCTTTTCCTGTGTCGCGAGCAGTATCTACATCATCAATGATTATCGGGATCGCGAAGACGACCGCAAACATCCCGTCAAGTGTAAACGCCCGCTGGCCTCCGGCGCCGTTTCCCCTTCTTCCGCCCTCATCATTTGCGCTATACTGCTCATCGCCGGTTTCACCATGGCCTGGTTTATCCGCGACAAGTTCGCATTCGTGCTGGGCATTTATTTTCTCGTCAACCTCGGCTACTCGCTCGGCCTCAAATCCATCGCAATCCTCGACCTGGTCCTGCTCGCCGCCGGCTTTGTTTTGCGCATCAAGGCGGGCTCGGTCATCTCCTACGTGCCGCTTTCCGAATGGATCGTAATTATGGTCTTCCTCCTGGCCATCTTCATGGCCATCGGCAAACGCCGCGACGACGTGCTGCTGAAACTGAGCACCGGAACCGACATGCGTAAATCGATAAAAGGTTATAACCTCGAATTGCTGAATGTCCTGCTGGCTCTCGTCTCCGCCATCATCATCGTCGCCTATCTGATGTATTGCATGGACCCGAAGACGATCAGCAACATGGGCACTTACCGGCTCTACTATACCGGCGTTTTTGTAATGGCGGGAATTATGCGATATTTGCAGATCATTTACATCGCGGCCGACGCGGGCTCGCCCACAAAGATCCTGTATAAAGACCGTTTTATCCAGGTAACATTGCTGCTATGGATAGCCAGTTTTTTTGTAATCCTCTATTTCAGGGACTCACACTGGTTTAAATAATTCGACTGACCCATCATGCCGACACTACTCATATTGGGAGCAACTTCGGATATGGCTGTTGCCATTGCACGGAAATTTGCCGCCGCACGTTATGACATCCAGCTGGCCGCACGTAACGCCCGCCGCCTCCTGCCCCTGCAGTCCGACCTGGTGATCCGCCATTCGGTTACCTGCACGCTGCATGAATTCGATGCCGCCCGGCCCGCCACGCACGAGGCGTTCTACGGCAGTCTCCCCGTCCGCCCTGACGTCACCATCTGCGTCTTTGGCTACCTCGGCGACCAGCAACTGGCCGAATCCGACTGGTCCGAATGTGAAAAGATACTACAGGTTAACTTTGTCGGCGCCGTATCGATCCTCAATCTCGTTGCCAACGAATACGCAGCGAAAGGCGGCGGGATCATCACCGGCATCAGCTCCGTAGCCGGCGAACGTGGCAGACAATCCAACTACTTCTACGGTAGCGCCAAAGCCGGTTTCACTGCCTATCTCTCCGGTCTCCGCAATCGGCTCTTCCATAAGGGCGTCCACGTGCTCACGGTCCAACCCGGCTTTGTCAACACAAAAATGACCGAGAACATGCCCCTTCCCGGACCCGCCCTACTCGTGGCCAGCCCGGAATTGGTAGCGGACGTCGTATACAAGGCGGTGATCAAAAAGAAGAACGTCGTCTATGTCAAATGGTTCTGGCGCTGGATCATGCTGCTCGTCAAAAGCATCCCCGAGTCCCTTTTTAAAAAATTAAAACTGTGAACGGAACGATCGCTTTTTTTGACTTTGACGGTACGATCACTGCCAGGGACACTTTGCTGGAATTCATCAGGCACAGCAAAGGCACACCCCGTTTCTACTTCGGCTTTTTGCTCACCAGCCCCTGGCTGGTCGCCTATAAGATCAAGCTGATCTCCAATCAATTGGCAAAGGAAAGGGTCCTCCGCCATTTTTTCCGGAATATGCCCTTCGACGAATTCGATAACGAATGCCAGGCCTTCGCCCGCGATGTCCTTCCTGGCCTGATCCGGCCAAAGGCGCTGCACGAGATCACAAAACTCAAAGCAGCCGGCGCTTCGGTTGTCATTGTCTCCGCTTCCCCGGACAACTGGATCCGGCCCTGGACGACGACGATCGAAGCGGATCTCCTCGCTACCCGGCTTCAAACCGTGAACCAACTCATCACCGGCCGCATCTTCGAAAAGAACTGCCACGGCGAAGAGAAGGTCCGCCGGATAAAGGAAGCCTATACCCTCGAAGAATACCGGGATATCTACACTTACGGAGACACCGGCGGCGACCGCCCCATGCTGAAACTGGGCACCGCTTCCTTCTACAAACCTTTTCGCTAGCCAACCGGAAAATCATGGAAAAAGGAACAGACTTTGTCATTGTCGGACTTTCCCCCTGGTACATCGATATCGGCAGCAATTGCAAAAGTATCGCGCGTGAGCTAAGCCGCAACCATCGCGTGCTGTATGTCAATATGCCGCTGGACAATGCGACGATCCTCCAGCAGAAAGACCATCCCGAGATCCGCAAGCACCTCGATATCGTAAAAGGCATCCAACCCGCCTTGTATGAGATCCAACCGAACCTCTGGAATTATTATCCCACGGGTATCCTTCGTTCCATCAATTGGATCCCGTTCACACCGCTGTTCTCGTTCCTAAACCGGTACAATAGCCGCCGATTCGCCGCCGATATCCGGAGGGCCACGCGGCAACTGGGTTTCTCAAACTATATTCTTTTTAACGACAACGATATCTTTCGTTCCTTTTATCTCAAAGACCTCCTGGATCCCCGTCTGTATATCTACTACAGCCGCGACAATCTCCTTGGCGTGAACTACTGGAAAAGACATGGCGCCACGATCGAACCCCGGCATATCGCCAAAGCCGATATCGCCGTCGCCAATTCCCATTACCTCACCGACTACCTTCGCCGGCATAACCCGAACAGTTATTATATGGGCCAGGGCTGCGACACCACCCTTTTCGATGCCGGCAAGACCTATCCGATGCCGCAAGACCTCGCCAATATTCCCCATCCGATCATCGGCTATATCGGCGCGATCAGCTCCCTGCGCCTCGACGAACAGGTCATTCGCGAGATCGCCGTCTCCCGTCCCGGTTATAGCGTGGTTCTCGTCGGACCCGAAGACGATCATTTTACGGGAAGCACACTCCATGACCTTCCCAATATTCACTTCCCGGGAAAAAAGCCCCTTTCCGAATTACCCTGGTATTCTGCACGTTTTGACGTCTGTATCAACCCGCAGCTGATCAATGAGGTCACCATCGGCAACTATCCGCTGAAGATCGACGAATACCTGTCGATGGGAAAGCCCGTCGTCGCCACCCGCACGCAGGCGCTGGGGATTTTCGGCGGGAATATCTATATTGCGGACAAACCTGCCGATTACCCGGCACTCCTCGACAAGGCGCTGGCAGAAGACAACGAGGCGTCGAGGCGCAGCCGGATCGCCCTCGCCGCGAGCCATACCTGGGAAAATTCGGTGAAAGAGCTTTATCTTGCTATCGACAAAACCCTTGCAACGAACAAAACCCTTGCGACGTGAGCCTGGCGCAAAAGATACAGTCAAACCCAAGGATGAAGGATTTCCTGCTGTCTTCCATGACCAGCGGGCATCGACCCCGGTGGTGGGTACGGCTGTTCGTCAACCCATTCGTCCATAAGAAAGGGAAGAAGGTCATTGTCCGTCGCCGGACAAGGCTCGACGTTGTGCCCTTCCGTAAATTCGTCCTTGGCGACGGCGCCATCGTCGAAGACTTCTCGACCATCAACAACGGAATGGGCGACGTCATCATCGGTAGCCGCTCCATCATCGGCATCGGTAATGTCGTCATCGGCCCGGCGGAGATCGGCAACAACGTGATCTTCGCCCAGCACGTCGGCATCCTGGCCATGAACCATGGTTATGCCGACATCCACACGCCGATCCGGGATCAGAAATGCACGGCCGCCCTGATCCGCATCGAAGACAATTGCTGGATTGGAAGTAATTCGATCGTTATAGCGGGAGTGACGATCGGCCGCCATTCGGTCGTGGCCGCGGGAAGCGTCGTTACAAAAGACATCCCGCCTTATAGTGTGGCCGCAGGTAACCCGGCCCGGATCATCCGCCGGTACAACGAATCCACCGGCACCTGGGACCGGGTGGCCCCTCAACACTAGCCCCCGGGTCCCTGATTATGGCGAATTCGCCGCAATTAATTTTTTTCGAACACGAACATCGGATATTCCCCTTTCAGTCCGCACACCTCAGGCTCCCGCTCTTCGCGCCGATACAGCCTTTCCAGGATCCCCTTGCCCCCCAACCATGCGTGAATATATACTTTCATCCACGGGACACTCACCGACCGCCAGACCTTTAGCTCAAAAGGCGGCAGGTTCTTTTTCATATAGTCATAGTCATGCGCGTAGAAGTACAACATCTTGCCGTCATCCTTCGAACCCGCCATTTTGCGGAAAGCCCCTGCCACCCGGTTACGGATAAAGACAAAACCGCGAAACGGCAGCAAGCCGATATTCATCCACGGCGAGTGCTTATACCAGTCATATACCACTACCCCTTTTCCCCCGGGCTTCAACACACGATACAGTTCCCTGATCGCCGTCGCCTGTTCATCTTTGGGGATATGATAGATCGTATTCAGGGAAACGAAACCGCCCATCACTCCGTCCCTGAACGGCATATTCGTCATGTCACACAGCACACAGATCGCCTTCGGACCCAGCTTTCGCTTTACTTCGCTGAGGGCCTGGAACGACAGGTCCACGCATACCCGGTACCGGTAATTTTCCGAATATTGCAGATAATCCTTGAATTGCAGCGCGCCCGATGCGGCGTCGAGCAGATAGTCACCCGAAGCATTCAGGAACCGGGCTACCCGGTCGTGACATTTTTTGAGATAGTCCTTGCTCACCGGCCGCAGGTCCTCGAAGATGACCGCGTCTTCATAATCCCCGGCCTCGTTCGCATGCCAGCCGCGTTGATCGTAGAAGTTCTTGACCAGCTTCTTGTCTTCGCTCATCAGATCCTCCAGCACTTTCCCGTTGGGACCGACCAGCGCAAGGTCTTTCAGCAACAACACGATCTCTTTCAGGATCGGATATATGTAAGACTGGTCGACCGTGATCAACCCCATTTCCACCGACTCCGTAAACGGTTTCCCGTCCGTCTGCTTCACCTGGGCACGGACGATCCGTTCATTTAACGAAGCGATTTCCTCCGGCTGCAAGGGACGTAGGTCGTTTCCGGTGATCGGGCATTTTAAAATCGAGATCCATTCCATGAAAAAAAAGCGGGGTTTAATTGAATATCCGGCTAATATAGCTTACAATCTCCAGATATGCAATATACCCCGCTCTTCATGCCATTATAGTTTTATGAATTTCCCGACACTCCGGGAGCCTGCTCCGGTAACGACCTGCACCACATATAACCCCTTCGGCAGTCCGCTGACATCGATCGACCGTAGCAGCACGACTCCGTCTTTAGCCGCTTCCGACAATACCACCCTGCTGCCCGCGCCATTGTAGATCGCGATCACTACTTTTCCGGCCGCTTCGTTGTGCAGGTAAATGTTCAGCAGGTCATGGACCGGGTTGGGATAAAGTTGTACCTCTCCGGTCCGTCCGGCGATCGCAGAATCAACCGCCGACGCCGAATCGCCAAATGCCATCGCCTGACGCGGGACCGCCGGCGAAGAATTTGCGGTCGTGCCCGCCGCGTATACGGTGACGGTCATCGAACCATTCGCCGAGTTGCCATTGTTGTCCGTCGCATACAGCGTAAAGACATAGCTGCCCGCAACCGACATTCCGGTCACCGCCGTACTAAGGCTTGATGCCGAACCGATGGTCACCGTCGCCGGCCCGCTGCTTTGCTTCCAGGTCAAACCGGCAATCGTCGCTCCGTTATTCCCCGTCGCCGAACCGGTCAGTGTCGTCGAGATGGCCGGCAACGTGATCACCTGACCTTTGCCGGCGCTCACCGTCGGCGGCTTATTTGCCGTGGCCGCGTTGACAGTCACCGTCATCGATCCGTTCGACGACCTGCCATTATTGTCTGTCGCATACAGCGTGAAAACATAACTCCCCGCCGTGGTGATCCCGCTCACTGCCGTGCTAAGGGAGGAAGCCGAAGCGATGGTAACGGCCGCCGGCCCGGAACTTTGCTTCCAGGTGACACCGGAGATCGTCGCCCCGCCGTTCCCGGCCGCGGTACCGGTGAGGGTCGTCGAGTTTGCCGGCAACGTGATCACCTGGCCCTTGCCGGCACTCACCGTCGGCGGCACACCCGCTGCGGGTGAATTGACCACGATCGTCACCGTGCTGCTGGAAGCGAGCCCGTCATTGTCCGTGACCGTCAACTTGAAAACATATGTACCGGCCACCAGCGCCGATACGGTGGTTGACAGCGTATCGGTAGTGCCGGTCACCGTGCTCAGCAACCCGGTTACCTTCGACACGAAGCTGTTCACGACACTCCCGATGGTAGCGGAACCGGGACCGCTCACTTGTGTCCACGAAGATGAGCTGATTGCCGCTGCACCACCGGGAACCGCGGTGCCGCTCAGGGTAGTCGAGCTGGTCGGCAACGTCACCGTCTGACCGCTGCCGGCATTTACCGTCGGCGGTACGGCGCCTCCGCTTTCGCTGGCCGGCAGGGTGGTATCCCCCTGCCTCAATAGCCACTGCCATACATTCATCGACTCGGGCGTGCCTACCAGCTGTGAAATATTCGGGTTGGATGGTATCGTCCATGTCGTGCCGGGCTGATACTCCGTGTTCCAGCAGCAGTGGGCGCCACCTCCGTACGTGACCTGGAAATACGTCGCGGACGCCGCGACGGAATCGTTCATATTCTGTGCCCCTGCCAGCATATCCCGCCAGTCCTGGCTGCCCTCGACCCATAGCTCCCTGCCTCCGCAGGCACGCGCCCAATGACCCATTTTCCGGGGATAAGAGAGGCTTGGGTATATCCCGGTACTGTCGGCCGGCTCTACACCCTCCAGCACGACCAGCGCCTTTACCATCCGCCCATAGGTATCGTCTCCGGGCGTAGTTTCATAGCAAATAAATTGATTGGCCTGCCATCCACCCTGGCTGAGGCCCGTCATGTAAAAGCTATTGCGTTTGATCCGGTATCGTTTCAGGATCGCATCGATCATCGGCTTTACCGAATTTGCCGGATAACAGCAACCCGGCGGCTGAAGCGAAATGATAAACGGGTGATGAACCCCGTTGCCCAGCGTGACGCTGCCGTCCCAGAGCCCGTTATTGATCAGGTAATGCGGCCCGTTCTTGGCCAGATCGGCAATATTCGTGGTCATCTCGCCAATGCCCGGAAAAAAAACAATCCCCGCGGCTGAGTCGGTCCCCTGTAACGCTACATCCGCCGTCACGATCGCATTCCAGCCACCAAACGTGGTGTCATACGTAACCATTTTTTGCGCAGAAGAAGAAAGGGAGAAGACAGCAGACAAGATCACACACAGGCATAGGTTTCCCATGCAAGTCGGGTACAATTTTTTCATAAACTTGCTTTTAACAGGTGTTGGATACAATTAGTCATTACTTTTCCACAGCGAAAAAGTCACTGGAAAAAATACACGTCGATTAGTAAAATCCGAAATCAGAAAAGTGGGCGCTGTCGCGCAAACCGGTAAATGACCGGTGGGTTGAGGAAAGGTTTCTACGAGGCAAGCCTAAATCGATAGGTACCTTCAGGCTGCAATTTCTGTGCCGGAGTTATCCACATTTCTTCGTATATCCGTAGATGAGAAAAGCCGCGGAGCCCTTGCTCCCCGCGGCTTTCAGCGAATGCTCTCTCGCGATTATTTTTTGACCGGAGTTATTGCTTGATGAATTTTTCGATCGTTCTCATATTCGGGCCATACATCAATTCGACCACATAGACCCCCGGCGTCAACCGGCCGACATCGACGGATGTCTCCAGGCTCAACGATGTTTTGTCCAGCACCATGCTTTGCAGGCGCGAGCCCTTCGTGCTGAATACCTGGAGGGTGACCTTGCCCGTTAGTTCGTTGTTCAACCGGATATTCAACAGGTCGTGCACCGGATTCGGATAGATCACCAGACCGCCCTCCTGCGTGTCGGTGAAACCGGTCGAACCGCCCGCTGCCGCATTTTCACCCTCGGCCGCGTTGGCGGGCTTTGGCTTCACAGTCACCGTTACCGGGTCGGATATCGTGGTTTCACCCCTGTCGTCGCTCGCCGACAGCCGGAACACATAGGTTCCCGCCACCAGTCCGCTGATCGTGGTGGTCTCGGCCCACTCGTTGTCAAACTTCACCCACGAAGGACCGCTGACGATATTCCAGAAATAGCTGTTGACGACAGCACCGTTATGACCCGTCGCCACCCCCTTCAGGGTCAGGGAAGACGTCGGCAGCGAGATCGTCTGATCCTGTCCGGCGCTTACAGTCGGCGCCTCTGCCGGAGCGGGAGCTACCGTCACCGTGATCGACCCGCTCGCGGTTTTTCCTTTACTATCGGTTGCCGTCAACATAAAGACATATTGACCGGCTTCCGTCAACCCGGCAACCACCGTGGACAGGCTTGCGGGCGAAGAGAGTTTCGATGCCACCGGGCCCTTTACCTGTTTCCACGTAAGCCCTTTGACCGTCGCGCCGCCATTTCCGGTCGCCACGCCGTTTAACGTTGTCGAGCTGGTTGGCAGCGTGATCACCTGGCCCTTCCCGGCATTGACCGTAGGTGGCTCGTCACCACCGCTTCCGGCGGCTGGCGGCGACGCGGGTTTGGATGCCACCGGCGCCGGATTGACCGTCACCGTGATCGACCCGGAACCTTCCCCGCCATTGCTTTCGGTCGCGGTCAACTGGAATACATAGCTGCCTGCTTTCGAAAGACCGGATACTGTCGTCGAAATGCTTGCCGGAGAAGCGATCGTTGCCGTCACCGGTCCTCCCACCTGCTTCCAGGCAAGCCCCTTGATCGTTGCGCCTCCATTGCCTGTTGCAGTACCCTTGAGGGTTGTCGAACTGGTCGGGAGCGTAATGGCCTGGCCCTTCCCGGCATTCACCGTCGGCGGAGCAGCAGGTGGCGCCGCGGGCTTCACCACTACATTGGCCACGGCCGCGGCCTTCTTCCCGTTTTTATCCGTAACCGTTAACCGGAACTGGTAATTGCCTGTTTTGATCAATCCGGAAATCCCCGTGGACAAGCTCGTCGGCGAACCAATTTTTGCCGTGACCGGCCCCTGCGATTGTTCCCACTGGACGTTCGTGATGGCGGCCCCATTCCCACCCGCCGCATTTGCGCTGAGCGTGGTGGTCGTTACCGGCAAGGTGATCGTGGGATCGCTGCCGGCGCTTACCGTCGGAGCGGCGGGCGGCGGAGTGGCCGGGGCCGGTGGTTTTGCCGGGGGCGGCGGGGCTGCTGCCGCTGCCGCATGAACCGTCACGTTAACCGATGAAGTCGATGTCTTGCCTTTGTTATCCTTTACCGACAGTTGGAACGTGTAGGCGCCCTCCACCAGTCCTGACGCGGTAGCCTGAAGGGTCATCGTGCTTCCCGTTACCGCGCCGATCACATTGGCGGCCATTTGGAGCGCCGCCGATACCGGATTCGCGGCCTTGATCTTGGCGCTGTTGGGACCGCTGATTTGCGCCCAGGTCATCGTGCTGACCGCAGCGCCGTTATACACCGTTCCGCTCCCGTTCAGGTTGACGGAATTGGCGGGCAGTGTAACGGTTTGCGCCGGGCCGGCATCGGCTGTCGGCGCCACTGCTGCCGGCGTCGCGGGAGCGCTTCCGGGCATGGAGGTGTCACCTTGCCGCAGCAGCCATTGCCATACGTTCATCGCCACCTCGTCGCCGGTGACTTTCGAAATATTCTGGTTGCCTTTCTTCGTCCAGATAACGCCTGGCGTATATTCCGTATTCCAGCAGCAATGGGCCCCCCCGCCATAGGTCACCTGAAAATAGGAGGCGGATCCCTTTACCGCGGCGATCATATTCTTCGCACCGTCCTCCATCGCCCGCCAGTCATTCTGCCCTTCCACCCATATCTCCCTTCCGCCGCAATACTTCGCCCAATCTCCCATCTTTCCCGGATATGCGAGGCCGGCATAAATTCCGGTGTTGTCCGCGGGCTCGACCCCTTCCAGGTTGACGATCGCCCGGACCATGTTTCCATAGGTTCGATCACCCGGAGTTGGCTGATAGGTGACAAACATATTGGCCTGCCAGCCGCCAAGGCTCAGCCCGGTCATATAAAAGCTTTTCCTTTTGATCCGGTAGCGCGCCAGGATCGCATCGATCTTGGGCTTTACATACATGGCAGGATTGTCGGGACTGGGCGGCTGCAGCGAAATGATAAATGGATGGTGAACGCCATTCCCAAGCGGAACGCTGCCATCCCACATTCCATTCGATATAAGGTAATGCGGTCCGTTGACCTTCAAATCATTAATATTTTTCGTTTGCTGGCCGATCCCCGGAAAAAAAACGATACCCGGCGCGGAGTCATTTCCATGTAAGCTGAGATCTTCGGTCACGATGGCATTCCAGCCATCAAAGGTTGTGTCGTACGTTCTGATCTGAGCATGGGAAGAATAGGAAAACACACACACAAGGGAAAGAACAAGACATACCTTTCCCGCAACGTTCAGGTAGAATTTCTGCATAGACGAATCTTAAGAGATAACGGAATCAAATTACCACTAACATAGGCATCAGCAACCAAGGATAAGCGTTACAAGGGCGATCACGGTATAACGGGAAAAACACTTTAAGTGGTAAGGGGATTCTCCACTTGGTGGAGAATTTTGCTCAAAACATGCTGGCATTCCTAAGACGGTGAAAGGCCAACAATTATTATGCCGGACCGGACATAATCCTGAAAAAAAATCGGATTAAAAAAAGAGGTCGATTACACCCGCACCGACCTCTATATCAATTATATGTATTGCCTGATATCCTTTTCGACCATCCTCAGAGTTTGACAAAGCGGGTACTGGTCGCAGCGGCCCCCGTCAGCACCTGCAGCGTGTACACGCCCTGCGCCAGCCGGCTCACATCGATGCTTGTTTGTAACATCCACTGATCTTTCTCCACCTGCAACAGCTGTACGCGATTTCCCATTTCATTATAGATGACGATCAATATTTTTCCGAGACCGGCGGAATTCACCCGCACATTCAGCAGATCATGCGCCGGGTTCGGGAACAATAACAGCGGCCGGCTGTCCAGCGAATCGCCAACGATCGCCGCAGTGGCGGTGACGGCGGAAGAATCCGTTGCTGCCGTCGCCGCGGCCTTCACGATCACGTCGACCAACGAGGTGGACGTTTGCCCGTTGTTGTCCGTGACAGACAGCTGCAAGACATAGGTGCCTGCCACCAGCTGGCTGACCGTAGTCGTCAACGCCCATTCATTGCTGAATTTCACCCAGCCGGGGCCGCTGATCAACTGCCAGAATACGCCGGTGATCGTTGCGCCATTCGTGCCCGATGCCACGCCGCTCAGCGTAACCGAACTCGTCGGGAGCTGGATCGTCTGCGTGGCGCCCGCATTAACCGTCGGCGGCGTGATAACCGCCGGGTTGACCGTGATGGTCATCGAACCATTGGAGGTTTTCCCGTTATTATCCGTTGCGTAGAGCGTAAAGACATAGTTCCCCGCCACCGTCAATCCCGACACCGCCGTACTCAGGCTGCCGGGACTGGAGATCGTAGCCGTAGCAGGACCAGAGCTTTCTTTCCACGTCAACGTCTTGATCGTCGCCCCGCCGTTCCCGGTTGCCGTACCCGTCAGGGTCGTTGAACTGGCCGGCAACGTAATCGCTTGTCCCTTACCTGCACTCACGGTAGGCGGGGTCGTGGTTGTTGCCGGATTCACCACCACGTCAACAGAGCCGCTGGAAGTTAGATTATTATTGTCGGTCGCCGTGAGCGTAAAGACATACGTCCCCGCTGCGGTTAATCCCGAGATCACCGTAGTGACGCTGGTGGGAGAGGCAATGGCAGCCGTGACGGGCCCGGAGCTTTCCTTCCAGCTGACCGACTTGATGGTGGCGCCATTATTCCCGGTAGCCGATCCGGACAACGTGACCGAAGTGGTCGGCAGTGTGATCATGGGATCACCGCCGGCACTCACCGTAGGCGCCGTGGTGATTGCCGCCTTAACCGTTACCGTCATTGACCCGTTGGCGGATTTCCCGTTATTGTCGGTCGCATACAGCGTAAAAACATAGCTGCCGGCCACCGTCAATCCCGACACCGCCGTGCTCAGGCTGGACGGACTGGAAATGGTGGCCGTCGCAGGGCCGGTACTCTCTTTCCACGTCAGCGTCTTGATCGTCGCCCCGCCATTACCCGTCGCCGTACCCGTCAGGGTCGTCGAGGTGGCCGGCAGCGTAATGGATTGTCCTTTGCCTGCGCTGACCGTCGGCGGCGTGGTGGCCGTCGCCGCATTCACCACCACCGAAACGTTGGCGCCGGCCGTCAGGTTATTATTGTCGGTCGCCGTGAGCGTAAAGACATAAGTGCCCGCTGCGGTCAACCCCGAAATGGCGGTACTGAGACTGGCCGGTGATGCGATTGTCGCCGTCGCCGGGCCCGATGCTTCCTTCCAGCTCACACTTTTGATCGTTGCACCGTTATTCCCCGTCGCCGATCCCGACAAGGTAGCCGAACTCGCCGGCAGTGTGATCGTGACGCCGCTCCCGGCACTCACCGTGGGCGCCACATTCCCCGCCGCTTTAACCGTCACCGTAACGGTTGAAGTATTCGTCGCCCAGCCGTTGTCGGTAACGGTAAGACTATAGACATATGTTCCCGCCACCAACCCGGACAACCGGGTCGACTGATAGGTGGAATCCAACACCGTATTCGCGGACGGCCCGGAAACCTGGCGCCACTTGTAATATACGACTACGCCGTCGGGATCGTGCGAGCCGGATCCATCCAGCACGCCGGTGCTTGCCGGCAGGTTGATCGTCTGGTTTGCTCCCGCAACGGATACCGGAGCGACATCCGTCGGGATCTTATATTCGCTGCAGGGACTGCTGCCAGGATTCAACAGGCAATAAGGAGAGGTCGACGGATAGATCTTTGTCAGACCAAACGGATTGATCGCCGTAATGGTCGGCTGTTCCCACGAATCCGGATACGATGCTTCCAGGTCCGGTACGGCTCCGTATACCCCGTTGGCCAATACCTCCGACTTGTTCCGCCCCCAGGAATACAGTTGGCCCGTCGCGGTCTCCGCCCAATTGTAGAAGCAGGCCGCCGCCCCCGCAAACATCGCGATGAAATTATGGATCTGCGGTGCGATCTGCACCGGCGGATGTTGCAGCACTTCCGCCGCACCCCAGTCCCATTCATACACCGGATTATATGTTCCGAAATTGATCTGGGTGCCGTTTCCGACACCGCCCTGCGTGTTGTCTCCCCATCCCCATAAGGTGCTGTCCGTCAGGATGACGTGTGTACATACCGAATTACACATGATCTGCGAGATCGGATGCGGCAAATGCAACCCGGCCGTGAGATCGATCGGCAACGGCTCGAATACATTGCTTGCCAGGTAAGTGCCTGTCCCATCACCCAGATAAGCCCCGTAGATGCCCCAGCCATACAACGTGCCGTCCGCGCATAACGCATACGAGAACATCTGCGCCCCCGCAATGTCCTTTGCGGGCTTGGCCAGCGGGACCTTGTTCACCACCATATAATTTGTGGCGTTCGTGCCCAGCAGGATGTTCCTGTTTGCGCCGCCCCAGGTATATACGTTGCCATTGTTATCGAGCGCCATACAGATATCGCCGGCCAATACCTTGACGATATGCGGGTTGCCCGGGATGACGATCTGCGTCGGGGCGAGCGTCTCGCCTCCTTCGGTGCCGTTTCCGATAAAGCCCCCGTGCGCATTGCCCCAGATCCAGACCGTACCGTCGTTCTTGCAGGCCAGAACGCCGCTGGAATTCTCGTTGTTGGCGGACATATCGTCCCACCAGAAAGCCGAAACCTGGTTGACATTCGTAAACGCATTTCCGGAAGCATCCTTCGTGATCTGCACCGGGGTGAACGATGTCGCACCACCGATCGTTCCGTCGCATCGCATGCCCCCGTCATTCACGCCCCAGAACCAGACATTTCCATTCATATCCACGCCGATACCGCTGTGCAGACCCGACGACACATTTTTTATTTGCGTGCCCGCCGGAAAAGCGACCTTCTGCGGGATCCCCAATTGTTGAGTTGGATTTGCCGTCCCAAGACCTTGTGTGCCAACAGCTCCACCCAGGCCATATAAGATTCTATCTGAGGAACGATACAGGAAGACTTGATATTCGCCCGGAGCGACGACGATGGGCGGTGTGGTTTGCGCTTGGACTTTCAAACAGATGCAGGCACTTGAAAGTAGCAACAGCAGCGAGTTTCGCATTACTTAAAAGATATCGGAATGAAAAAAGATCCGGACGAAAATCTATTTTTTCATGTTCTCTAAGGTAGTAAGATGACCCCCCGGAATTTAACAGTTGCCAATAAACAAAATGTATACCAAATCGGGTTCACTTGCATTCGATCCCCCTGCCGGCTGATCAAATACCCGTTGCGGGTGCCGTCATATTTCTTCTACATTCCCGCGCAAACCAGCGTGCAAGGCAGTATTGCCCTATGTCTCTATACATAAAAGAAAAGAGCGATCCGACTCGGATCGCTCTCTATTTTGTTCTTTAATATTTTTTTATTGCTTAACAATGAGCTGGTAGCTTTGCTTCTGCCCGGCAATCACCTGCAACGTGTATACGCCTCTGGCAAGAGCGGAAACATTGAAGTTTGTCAATTGGCCGCCGCCGCTTACCTGGGTTTCCGCTGTCAGGACCGTATTTCCCTTCATATTGATGATCCTGATCAAGACCTGGCCACTTGTGGCGGGATCGGTGAACTTCACCGTCAGCGTACTTGGCACCGGGTTGGGATAGACCATGAACCGGGCGCTGCCGGTATCGGCGATACGTTGATTGTCGACCACCCGTACCTGTACGTTGGCCGTGCTGCTCAGACCCGAGCTGTCGGTCACCGTCAGCTGGAACACATACACGCCCGACTGCAGCCCGCTCACCATCGTCGTCACATTGCCCGACGTTCCCATCGTCGTCGTCGTCGGACCGCTGACCTGCGCCCACTGATACGTCAGCCTTTCTCCACCCGGATCCGTCGACCCGCCCCCATTCAACACCACCGTGTCCGCCGGCAGGGCAATCGTCGTATCCTGTCCCGCATCGGCCACCGGCGGCAGTTTCTGCACCGCCGCCGCCTGCACCGTGATCGTCACCGTCGCTACTCCCGTAGCCCCGGCATTATCCGTTACCGTCAGCTGGAACACATACGTCCCCGGCTGCAGCCCCGTCACCGTCGCCTGCACCTGGTTGGCTCCCACAATCGTCGCCCCCGCATTCCCCGACAACTGTACCCAGCTGTACCCCACGATCGTCCCGTCCGCATCCGATGAACCGCTGCCATCCAGCATCACCCCCGTTACCGGCATCGTCACCGTCTGATCCGCACCCGCATTGGCCACCGGCGGAATATTGGCCGGAGCCGCCGCCTGCACCGTGATCGTCACCGCTGACGTCGTGCTCAGCCCATGGTTATCCGTTGCCTGTAACTCGAATACATAGGTCCCCGCCGTCGTCAGCCCCGACACGCTTGTCGTCAGGCTGGATGCGGCCGCAATCGCCGCAGTCACCGGACCGCTGGTCTCCGTCCATACCGTCGTGCTGATCGTCGCACCCCCATTGCCCGTCGCCGTGCCGCTCAACGTCACCGCACTCCCCGGTAATTGGATCGTCTGATCCGCCCCCGCACTCACCGTCGGCGGAATGTTCACCGGCGGCACCGCCGCCTGCACCGTGATCGTCACCGCATCGGTCGTGCTTAGCCCATTATTGTCCGTCGCCTTTAACTCAAATACATAACTTCCGGCCACCGTCATCCCCGACACTCCCGTGGAAAGCGAACCCCCGCTGGCGATCAGGGCCGTCACCGGACCGCTGATCTCCGTCCACACCGTACCGGTGATCGTCGCACCCCCATTGCCGGTCGCCGTGCCGCTCAGCGTCACCGCACTGACCGGCAGCTGGATCGTCTGATCCGCCCCCGCACTCACCGTCGGCGGAATGTTCACCGGCGGCGCCGCCGCCTGCACCGTGATCGTTACCGTCGCGGTTGCGCTGAGCCCGTTATTATCCGTCGCTTTGAGTTGGAATACATAGGTCCCCGCCGCCGTCAGCCCCGACACACCGGTCGAGAGCGACGCCCCACTGGCAATCGCCGCCGTCACCGGACCGCTTACCTCCGTCCACACCGTCGTGCTGATCGTCGCACCCCCATTGCCCGTCGCCGTGCCCGTCAGCGTCACCGAACTTACGGGCAGCTGGATCGTCTGCGCACTGCCCGCACTCACCGCCGGTGGCACATTGGCCGCCTGCACCGTGATCGTTACCGTGGATGTCGAACTCAGCCCGTGGTTGTCGGTCGCCTTCAGCTGGAACACATACGTCCCCGCCGCCGTCATACCCGACACCCCCGTCGAAAGATTTGTCGCCGCCGAGAAACCGGCCGTCGCCGGACCGCTCACCTCCGTCCACACCGTGCTGGTGATCGTCGCACCCCCATTGCCCGTCGCCGTGCCGCTCACCGTCACCGAACTTACGGGCAGCTGGATCGTCTGCGCACTGCCCGCACTCACCGCCGGCGGAATATTCGCCGGACTAACCGTGATGGTTACCGTGGATGTCGCGCTGAGCCCATGATTGTCCGTCGCCTTCAGCTGGAACACATACGTCCCCGCCGTCGTCAGCCCCGACACGCTTGTCGTCAGGCTGGAGGCGGCCGCAATCGCCGCCGTCACCGGACCGCTCACCTCCGTCCACACCGTCGTGCTGATCGTCGCACCCCCATTGCCCGTCGCCGTGCCCGTCAGCGTCAACGAACTCACGGGCAGCTGGATCGTCTGCCCACTGCCCGCACTCACCGCCGGTGGCACATTGGCCGCCTGCACCGTGATCGTTACCGTGGCCGTAGCGCTCAACCCGTTATTGTCCGTCGCTTTTAATTGAAATACATACGTACCCGCCGTCGTCAGCCCCGATACGCCCGTCGTCAGATTGGACGCAGCAGACAACGTCCCCGCCGCCGGACCGCTCACCTCCGTCCACACCGTCGTGCTGATCGTCGCACCCCCATTCCCCGTCGCCGTGCCCGTCAGCGTCAACGAACTCACGGGCAGCTGGATCGTCTGCCCACTGCCCGCACTCACCGTCGGCGGCACATTGCCCGTCGCACTCTGCACTACCACCGTCACCGTGGCTCCGCTGGTATCCCATCCATTATCCGTTACCGTAAGCCGGTAAACATATGTTCCGGCGACAAGCCCGGAGATACGCGTTTGCGCATACGTGGAGTCCAGCACGGTATTGACCGAAGGACCCGAGATCTGCCGCCATTTATAATATACCACGGTCCCGTCCGGGTCATGCGATCCGCTGCCGTCCAAAATAGTAGTGGTAGTCGGCAAGGTGATCGTCTGGTTGGGACCCGGTACCGATACCGGCGCAACATCCGCCGGGATCGTAAATCCGTTACACGGTGTACTGGTGGGATATAATTTACAATACGGGCTGGTGGAAAGGAATACCGTCGAAGCGGTGATCGCAAAAGGGTTCACCGCCGTGATCGTAGGCTGCTCCCACGCGTCCGGATACTGCGCATTGATGGGAGAGGTCGCCGGCGCAACCTGGTTGCCGCAGACCACTCCTTTATTCCGGCCCCATGAATACAGTTGCCCGGTCGCCGTTTGCGCATAGTTATAAAAACAGGCGGCGGCGCCGGCATAAATGCCGACAAAATTATGTACGAGCGGCGCGATCTGTACCGGCTTGTTTTGCAACACTTCCGCCGCTCCCCAATCCCAGGCATAAGGCGTGGCATAGGTCGCAAAATTGATCTGTATCCCGTTGCCGACATTGCCCTGCGTATTATCACCCCAACCCCATAAGGTACTGTCCGTCAAAATAACGTGTGTGCAGATCGAATTACACATGATTTGCGACACCGGATGCGGAAGGTTGAGATCGCTGGTCAGATCGACCGGCAACGGCTGGAATGTATTACAGGAAAGATACGGACCCGTTCCAATACCCAGATAGGCGCCGTAGATCCCCCACCCATACAACGTCCCGTCGGTAGCCAGGGCGTAAGAGAACATCTGCGCCCCGGCAATATCCTTCGCCGGCTTCGGCAGCGTCACTTTGTGAACGTTATAATAGTCGGTGACATTTGTTCCGAGCAAGGTGTTCCGGCCATTGCCGCCCCACGTATAGACATTGCCGGCGTTGTCAAGCGCCATACAGATGTCACCGGCCAGAACCTTTACGATATGCGGGTTGCCGGGAAACGTGATCTGCACCGGCGCATAGTTCTCCTGACCCAGCTGACCATTCCCCCGGAAACCGCCATGCGAGTTCCCCCATATCCACACGGTACCGTCATTCTTGACCGCCAGCACGCCGCTGGAATTCTCATTGTTGGCGGAACCGTCATCCCACCAAAAGCTGGAGATCTGACTTACATTGGTGAAGGGATTTCCAAGACTGTCCGTCGTGATTTGTACCGGCGTATACGAAATCGCGCCGCCGATCGTCCCGTCACAACGCATCCCGCCGTCATTTAAACCCCAGAACCAGACATTGCCATTCACATCCACCGCGTTTCCGCCGTGCAGGCCCGAAGAGATGTATTTAATGACGACCCCCGCCGGAAACTGCATGGGGATCACCGTTCCGATCGCACCCGTATTGGTGCCGACACCCATCGTGGTCTGCGTGCCCCCGAGGGCCCACACGGAATTGTCTGATTTTTTTTGAAAGAAACACTGGTATTCTCCCGGATACACATTGTACTGCTGCGCATGGACGCTTTGAGACAGGGCACAGCATACCAGCAATGCGAGTAAAGGTAGTTTCATGGAACGGATTTTAGGATATCGGACTAAAAGTCTATGCTAAAGGAACAAATTCTATACCAACCGGCCTTCGGTTAGCCCTCAATAAAACACGGACTATTACGATCCGCTATTCGGAAAATACGAACGCGGATCCCCCTTCACACGGATGCGCTACCGATGGGAGCTTTCCGCCCGCCGATGACGCAAAATGACCGAGTCCCTCTTCTCCTGCGTCAGGTTCAGATCACAGGGATAGATATCCGGATGCAACAAACAATATGGTGAGGTCACCCGCTTTGGATGCTTCACTGCAAACGGATCCACCGCCGTTACCGTTGTGACATCCCACGAATTGGGATACTTCGCCTCTATCTCCGGGTGAGCGCTCATGATACCATTGCCGAGCACTCCCGCTTTATTGCGGCCCCATGAATACAACTGGCCTGTGGCGGTCTCCGCATAACAGTAAAATATAGCCGCGGTACCGCCGAATACCTGTACAAAATTGTGTACGCCCGGAGCAAGCCTGACGGGCGTCTGCTGCAACAGCTGCCCCGGTCCCCAATCCCACGCATAGGGAGTCTTGTAATTCGCATAATCGATCTCCTGCCCGTTGCCCACACAACCCATCGCATTGTCCCCCCATCCCCAAAGCGTGCTGTCGGTCAGGATCACATGCGTACTCACACTGTTGGTGGAGATAGCCATGATGCGGCGCGGCAGCCGGAGATCGGACGTTAGATTCCGCGGCAGCGGCACATAAATATTGCTCGTCATATACCCTCCCTTCCCGATCCCCATATAGGAAGAATATGCACCCCACCCATATAAGACGCCTGTCTTTAGTAAGGCATAATTGAACAATCCGTTTCCCGCAATGTCTTTGGCCGGCCCCGGCAACGGCACCATATGCGGATGCCTGAAATCGTCCGACCCCGACCCGAGGTATTCTTTTCGGCCATATCCCCCCCAGGTCCAGACCGTGCCGTCACTCATCAGCACCGTGGCACACTCTCCTATGTTGAGCTTGACAACTTTCTTTCCTTTTGGCATGTCGACCTGTACCGGTAGCGGATTGTTCTGCCCGTCCTGCCCATTCCCGCGCAAGCCGCCGGCCGTATTCCCCCACAACCAAACGGTTCCGTCCTGCTTTACCGCGCCGCTGCCCACCCCCGTATAGTTGGACCAGCATACCACCTGCACAACGCCGGTGAACGGATTACCCAGGCTGTCGAGCTTTATTTGCGTTGGCAGCGGCACATTGTCCCCCATCTGCGCACTCTCCTCCTGCGTCATATGGATCGCACCCCAGGCCCAGACATCGCCGCGATCATCCGCCGCCACGCTGTGGTGAAGCCCCGAAGCAACCGACACGATCCGGCGGTTCTGCGGAACCGCCACCAGCATCGGGGTCTCCGCCTCACCACCCTCCGCGCCCACCGCTTCCGGCGCCGCACTAAGCCCATATAATTTGCCCGTCCGGGTTTCGATAAAATAGCACTGATATTCGCCCGGCCCGACTATCCATTTGAGCTTTGGCTGCCCCGACAGACTGCTCCCCCATACTATCCACCAGACGAGTGAGATCACTGACTTTCGCATCCTTAAATATACGCCATTCCTGCGCCTTATTGTTTGACAACCATTTGATAGCTTGCCGACTTGCCGACAATCACTTCCAGGGCATAGACACCCCTCGCCAGGGTGGACACGTCGAAACTCACCGGCTGCGCGCCAGTGGCAACTTGCGTCTCCTCCGCTGCAACCATCCGGCCTTGCATGTCAAAAAGCCGGATCAGCACTTGTCCACTGGTGTTCGGATCTGCAAAGCGGATCGTCGCCGTGGTCTCCACCGGGTTGGGATAGACCATGAACCGGGCGCTGCCGGTATCGGCGATACGTTGATTGTCGACCACCCGTACCTGTACGTTGGCCGTGCTGCTCAGACCCGAGCTGTCGGTCACCGTCAGCTGGAACACATACACGCCCGACTGCAGCCCGCTCACCATCGTCGTCACATTGCCCGACGTTCCCATCGTCGTCGTCGTCGGACCGCTGACCTGCGCCCACTGATACGTCAGCCTTTCTCCACCCGGATCCGTCGACCCGCCCCCATTCAACACCACCGTGTCCGCCGGCAGGGCAATCGTCGTATCCTGTCCCGCATCGGCCACCGGCGGCAGTTTCTGCACCGCCGCCGCCTGCACCGTGATCGTCACCGTCGCTACTCCCGTAGCCCCGGCATTATCCGTTACCGTCAGCTGGAACACATACGTCCCCGGCTGCAGCCCCGTCACCGTCGCCTGCACCTGGTTGGCTCCCACAATCGTCGCCCCCGCATTCCCCGACAACTGTACCCAGCTGTACCCCACGATCGTCCCGTCCGCATCCGATGAACCGCTGCCATCCAGCATCACCCCCGTTACCGGCATCGTCACCGTCTGATCCGCACCCGCATTGGCCACCGGCGGAATATTGGCCGGAGCCGCCGCCTGCACCGTGATCGTCACCGCTGACGTCGTGCTCAGCCCATGGTTATCCGTTGCCTGTAACTCGAATACATAGGTCCCCGCCGTCGTCAGCCCCGACACGCTTGTCGTCAGGCTGGATGCGGCCGCAATCGCCGCAGTCACCGGACCGCTGGTCTCCGTCCATACCGTCGTGCTGATCGTCGCACCCCCATTGCCCGTCGCCGTGCCGCTCAACGTCACCGCACTCCCCGGTAATTGGATCGTCTGATCCGCCCCCGCACTCACCGTCGGCGGAATGTTCACCGGCGGCACCGCCGCCTGCACCGTGATCGTCACCGCATCGGTCGTGCTTAGCCCATTATTGTCCGTCGCCTTTAACTCAAATACATAACTTCCGGCCACCGTCATCCCCGACACTCCCGTGGAAAGCGAACCCCCGCTGGCGATCAGGGCCGTCACCGGACCGCTGATCTCCGTCCACACCGTACCGGTGATCGTCGCACCCCCATTGCCGGTCGCCGTGCCGCTCAGCGTCACCGCACTGACCGGCAGCTGGATCGTCTGATCCGCCCCCGCACTCACCGTCGGCGGAATGTTCACCGGCGGCGCCGCCGCCTGCACCGTGATCGTTACCGTCGCGGTTGCGCTGAGCCCGTTATTATCCGTCGCTTTGAGTTGGAATACATAGGTCCCCGCCGCCGTCAGCCCCGACACACCGGTCGAGAGCGACGCCCCACTGGCAATCGCCGCCGTCACCGGACCGCTTACCTCCGTCCACACCGTCGTGCTGATCGTCGCACCCCCATTGCCCGTCGCCGTGCCCGTCAGCGTCACCGAACTTACGGGCAGCTGGATCGTCTGCGCACTGCCCGCACTCACCGCCGGTGGCACATTGGCCGCCTGCACCGTGATCGTTACCGTGGATGTCGAACTCAGCCCGTGGTTGTCGGTCGCCTTCAGCTGGAACACATACGTCCCCGCCGCCGTCATACCCGACACCCCCGTCGAAAGATTTGTCGCCGCCGAGAAACCGGCCGTCGCCGGACCGCTCACCTCCGTCCACACCGTGCTGGTGATCGTCGCACCCCCATTGCCCGTCGCCGTGCCGCTCACCGTCACCGAACTTACGGGCAGCTGGATCGTCTGCGCACTGCCCGCACTCACCGCCGGCGGAATATTCGCCGGACTAACCGTGATGGTTACCGTGGATGTCGCGCTGAGCCCATGATTGTCCGTCGCCTTCAGCTGGAACACATACGTCCCCGCCGTCGTCAGCCCCGACACGCTTGTCGTCAGGCTGGAGGCGGCCGCAATCGCCGCCGTCACCGGACCGCTCACCTCCGTCCACACCGTCGTGCTGATCGTCGCACCCCCATTGCCCGTCGCCGTGCCCGTCAGCGTCAACGAACTCACGGGCAGCTGGATCGTCTGCCCACTGCCCGCACTCACCGCCGGTGGCACATTGGCCGCCTGCACCGTGATCGTTACCGTGGCCGTAGCGCTCAACCCGTTATTGTCCGTCGCTTTTAATTGAAATACATACGTACCCGCCGTCGTCAGCCCCGATACGCCCGTCGTCAGATTGGACGCAGCAGACAACGTCCCCGCCGCCGGACCGCTCACCTCCGTCCACACCGTCGTGCTGATCGTCGCACCCCCATTCCCCGTCGCCGTGCCCGTCAGCGTCAACGAACTCACGGGCAGCTGGATCGTCTGCCCACTGCCCGCACTCACCGTCGGCGGGCCCGCAACCGAAGCATAAGATGGCATCGAGGTATCCCCCTGCCGGAGCAGCCACTGCCAGACATTCATCGGCTGCGGCGTACCCCACACCTGGCTGATATTCGAATTGGAAGGGATCGTCCACATTGTCGACGGGTTGTATTCCGTATTCCAGCAACAATGCGCACCGCCGCCATACGTCACCTGGAAATACGACGCGGTGTTCGGAACCGAGTCACACATGTTCTGGGCGCCGGCCAGCATATCGCGCCAGTCATTGCTGCCCTCTACCCACAGCTCGCGCCCACCACAGGCCTTTGCCCAATGACCCATTTTACGGGGATAACCCAGACTTGGAAAAAGTCCCGTACTGTCCGCGGGCTCGACGCCTTCTAACGCCACAATGGCCCGTACCAGGCGCCCATAACTGTCATCCCCCGGAGTAGGTTCATAGCAAACAAATTGATTGGCATACCAGCCGCCCATACTCAACCCCGTGAGATAAAAACTATTTCTTTTGATTCGATATCGTGCAAGGATGGCATCGATCTTCGGCTTCACCGAGGCCATGGGATAACAACAAGCCGGCGGCTGAAGCGATATGATAAAAGGATGATGCACCCCGTTACCCAACGTTACACTCCCGTCCCATATTCCGTTGCGGATAAGATAGTGCGGTCCGTTGACGACGATCTTGGAGCTGTCTGTCGTCTCCTCGCCGATCCCCGGGAAAAAAACAATCCCCGCGGCGGAATCGGTCCCCGTCAGCGCCTTGTCCATCGTGACAACGGCGTTCCAGCCGCCAAAAGTAGTGTCGTAAGTGACGATCTGCTGCGCAGACAACCCGGGAGAAAGCAGTAGCCCCAACAGGATAAGCCAAACGGATTTTTTACAAGTAACCTCGTAAAAGTTTTTCATAACGATATGTTTTCATCGGGAGTAGGGTCACTCCCAGGATTTTGGATACTAAATCAGCGTACGGATGGGGCCAGGGTTAAATCAAAAAAAACATTGATCGGACAGGACAAAAATTGCAATTTTTCGCCAAAGCCACCCCATCAGTTTTACTCGTTTTTCTGCATAATCTACGGTCAACGGTCATATCGGACTTTTACTATATTGCTTTTGCACAAATAAAAAAAAGATACTATTTTTCCGGCCACAGCGGTAAATACAAACTCCTAGGATCAGATATGAAGCTTAGAAATCCCAAAAGTCGCTTTGACTTGAACATTGGCCGGTCGGAAAGAGTATTGGAAGTCGGCGGCGGCCACAATCCGAATCCCAGGTCCAATGTAGTTGTCGATAAATTCACCGACACCAACTATCACCGCAGCGGCGATATAAAAGTCCTCGCAAAACAGACGTTTATGCAGGCTGACGGCGAGGATCTGCCGTTCGGGGACAAGGAATTCGACTATGTGATCTGTTGCCAGGTACTCGAACATGTCGAGAACCCGGTCAAATTTCTATCCGAGCAATTTCGCGTGGCCAAACGTGGCTATATCGAAACGCCCTCCCTGCTGGGCGAATACCTTTTCCCGCGCGAATCGCACAAATGGATTCTCCACGAGCATAAAGACGTCCTATACCTCGTCGACAAAAAGAAGCTGGGATTTCACTATGGCTATGATATGGGCGAGCTGATCCAGGACTACCTGCCGACCCACTCCATCGGCTTTAAGATCGTGGAACGCACCCATCCCAATCTCATCACCGTTCGCATCGAATGGGAATCGGATTTCAATTACGTCATCGAGCCCGAAGACCCGGAGATCCGCAAATATTTCTCCGGCAAATGGGAGCTGGGATGGGGGGATGAGTTTTTTCCGCCGCGGACCATGTGGCAGGAATTCAAAGCGGCCTCCGCCGCCATGAAAGAGATCTCAAAAAGTGTTTTTCGTTCAAAACTGTTAAAGAAATAGCCGCGCGTGTTCCACCCGCTTCGCAAATCGCGGCACCGTTCCACTTATCGCGCAAATAACCGCATGGCATAACCGTAACCGATCCGGCCGTACTCCCGCATGTAGTACCATACCCCGGTGAGCCGGAACCCGATCTGTTTTTTCATAACGAAATACCAGGAAACAGCACCCAGTAGAAAGGTGATCACCGATCCTATCGCCGCCCCATAGAACCCGATCGTCACCAGGCATACATAGCTGATGCCGAGGTTTACCGCCAGATAACCCGCATTCATCAGGAATGACAGTCGCGCTTTTCCGATCGAATTGAGCAGGTTGGCAGCCTGGGTTTGCGCCGGCCGCAACACCCCGCTGATCATATAAAGCTGGAGGATGGGCGCGGCGACGACATAATCGGGTTTCGCAATGATCCGGATCACCAGCGCAGGAACAAGACTGATGATCACGGCCACCGGGATGGTAAAACACAGCAAGGCCGACACCATCCTTTCAAACAGATACCGCACCTTCTCCGTTCCTTCCCGCTCCGACGCTTGCGCCGCTTTCGGAAAGAGCACTTCCGCCGCCGCGTACGACGGCGTATCGATGAACTGGTTGACCCTCGCCGCCATGTCGTATTCCGCCACATAAGCGCTGCTCCCCAGCAATGCGGCCGTCATTACCTTATCGAGACTCTGAAAGATATTCGACACTACTCCGGAACCGAAGATATAGCCGCCGAAACCAAGCAGCCGGGTCGTCCATCGCCCTTCATAATCCCACCGGTGCCGCAGATACTTCTTCGTGTATCCGTACAATACGATCGTCCCCAGGATCACGCTAACCGAGAGATACAGCGCAACCTCCTTCAGCGACAGCGGCCGGCCGGTAAGGACCTTACCCAGCACGAGACAAAAGAAGATGACCTGCCGCGCCAGATATCCGGCAAAAACACCCTTGAAATCCAGGTGCCCCTGCTGTGTCGCCTCCAGATGTGAAAAAAGTACCATCGCAACCAGCCCCGGGATGTACCACCGCAGCATCACCGCCAGCTCCGGCCCCATATGCAGCGCCCGCCCAAGCGCCGGCCCGAACAACAGGAGCAAAAGGATAAATACCGCGCTGATCGATGCGTTCACCAATAAGGACGAGCTGGCGATCCGCGTCTTTTCTCCCGCATCTTCATTCGTGCTCATAAACTTGATATGAGCCCCCTTCAGCAAAGCCACCTTGGTATTTTCAAAAACGGTTATCACCGTCAGAAAGATCCCGTAGACCCCCATTTCCGGCAACGATAACCCTTTCTTCGCCAGGGCCATCAGGCTGAACATCCCGAACAGCGTAATGGAAAAGCGTTGCAAAATGCTAAATAATCCCGAGCGGAACCAATAAGAAGAAAAGAATCTATTTTTTAATGCCATAGTGTGAAAGGTTCCAAAAAATGCCCCGCCAAAAGGCCTTGAAATGATCCCACTCCCGGCGAACGGCAAACAAAAGACTGTTCTTTGGAATGGTGAAGAATATAAAATATAACGTAAACGCCGTCAACGCCACCGGCCCCACATTTCGGCGCATGAACAATATCCGGTTGCGACAATGATAGTAAGTCTTGATCAAACTCTTCCTTCCCACCGACATCGATTCCTTATGATAGATCAGTGAACGGGGTTGATAGTAGATCCGAAAACCCCTGCGCTTTAGCATTTCGCTCCAGTCGAGCTCCTCATAATAAAGGAAATAACACTCCGGCATCTCCCCCACGGCCTTAACGACCGCCGCGGGGACCATCATCGCGCCGCCATGGGCGAAGTTCGTAACCCCCTCACGGTCATATTGACCCTCATCCCTTTCCTTATTCCCCACCATCGTGCATGAGCCCTTCCAGACATTTAGTGCGTTATAGCCTGCATACTCGATGATCTCCGGATGATAGAAGAAATGAAATTTTGGACATGCCATACCCGCATCCGGATGCCGCCGGAAAACATCCAGCAACCCCTCGATCAATCCCTCGGTGAGCTCCGTATCGTTATTGACGAGGAAAAGATATTCCCCTTTCGCCGCCCGGATACCTAAATTGTTGCCGCCGGAAAACCCGAGGTTTACCGGACTTACGATCACCCGTACCTGCGGCTCGACCGCGCGCAATCGTGCCGTCGGGTCCTCGCGGGACGCGTTATCTACCACAATGACCTCCCACGAAGTAAAAGCCAGCCTTTGTATGGATCGCAGCAAGTCGACCGTGACCTCTGTACTGTTATAGTTCACCGTAATGATGGAGACCAGTGGGCCGCTACTTTCCGTTTTCATTAAATAAGGAATTGCTGATCTCTGTCTTGGTGTGTACCGTATGGATGAATACCTTATGCGACTTCTTCATCTGGAGCAGGGCCCCGGCCATCACAAAGATCGCTTTCGGCAGCTTCACCAGCGCCGACAACAAATCCCGGTTAAGCAGGACCCGGGGAATGGCGATCAGCAGGCTGAACACATATGCCAGTGTGACGATCGTCGACGCCAGACCCCAACCCGGACCGACGAACCAACCCGCAACAACCAGTGCGGGCAGCAGGACAAACAAAAAGGCTCTTGGTAACACCAGGTTATTGACGACCCCGAAATTGAAGTAGCTGATATTGCCGCGGAACAACTGGCCGATCGCGGGAAAAAAAGATTCCCCAAGGTTCACGAACTGACCCGACACCCACCGCCGCCGCTGTTGCTTCAAGGCATGTGACGAATCTACTTTCTCGTCAAACACGAGTGCATCTTCGCGGTAACGGATAAAAAGCCCCCGTTCAACGATCTTCAATTGCAACACCTTATCCTCCACCACCGAATCGATCCCGCTTAACAGATCCCGGATAATGGATGCATCGAACGCCATCCCCGATCCGATCAACGGCGCCGACAGGCCCCAGGCATTTGGCCCTTTCCGGAAAATATGGTTGTTGATCGCTTCGCTGCACGCATCCAGCAACGCATACGGTGTGTCCATATTCTTCGCGACCCGTCTGCCCTGGACGACCCGCTCGCCCGCCCGGAAGCTGGCGGCGATCTTCCGCAGGAAATCCCGCGCCAGGATATTGTCCGCATCGCTGATGACAACGACATCATATGGTTTGCCGATCCGGCTTAGCGCGCTGTTCAACGACCTGATCTTTGTACTCTTCTCGAACTTCATCACCAACACCTCCACCGGCAGCGCGGCAAGCGCTTGCAACGTGCTGTCCTGAAACGAATCCGCCAGGATATAAACGTCATACAACTCTTTCGGATAATCCAGCGTCAGGTGATTGGTGGCCGTAGATAGGATGATCCCATCCTCCTTATAAGCAGGAACGAGGATCGCCATCCGCAGCCCCCCGGTTTCCCCCGCCGGCGGAGTTGCCTTCGCGAGCCGCCTTCCCAATAGCCGCCCGCCGACCGACAAACTGAATAAATAGAAAACCGTTATGGCGAAGTAAAAAAACAGGAAATAAAAAAGGTACTCAGGTATGGAGGCCATAACTTTGTTTGCGTCTAAAATTAATCAAATTTTCCCATATGAGTCCATGGCTTTTGGTCCTCATAATTAGCTGTTTATTAGTGTTTTATAACTACATTGGCTATATCCTGCCCGTTTACTTGTGGAACCGTCTGCAAAAGCCCGCCGACCCCGCGCTCCCGCTGCGCCCCAAAGACTGGCCGACCGTCTCGTTTATCGTTGCCGCATACAACGAAAAGGACTGTATCCGGGAAAAGATCCTCAACTCCCTCGACCAGGACTACCCTGCCGATAAACTCGAATTTATCTTTATTTCCGATGGCTCGACCGACGAAACCCCGCAGATCGTCGCCGGCTACAACCGCATCCGCGGCCTCCATGAAACCGAGCGCAGGGGCAAATCCGCCGCCATCAACCGCGCCGTCACATTCGCCCGCAACGAGATCCTGATCTTTAGCGATGCCAATACCATGCTGAACCGCGAAGCTACCCGCCAAATCGCCCGCCACTATCTGGATCCGAAGGTCGGCGGCATCGCCGGCGAAAAGAAAGTGCTCGCCACAAATGCGGGCGCCCGGGAGGTCGGTGACGGCGAAGGCCTCTACTGGAAATACGAATCCTTCCTTAAACGGCAAGACTCGCAATTCTATTCCGTGGTCGGCGCCGCCGGCGAGCTTTTTTCCCTTCGGACCAGCCTCTATGAGCCGCTGCCGCACAACATCATCCTGGACGATTTTGTCCTTTCGTTAAAAGTCGCGCAGAAAGGCCACCGCGTCCGCTACGAACCCAATGCATTTGCCATGGAACTTCCTTCCTTCTCCATGGCTGACGAACAAAAGAGAAAGGTCCGCATCGCCGCCGGCGGCTTCCAGGCCATCGGCCTCCTCACCCCGCTCCTCGCCTTCTGGCGATATCCCCGGCTGACCTATCTCTACCTGTCGCATCGCGTATTCAGATGGGCGCTGAGTCCGCTTTGCCTCATCCTGGCCTACGTGTCGAATCTCATCTTGTTTATAAAAGATCCGAAGATGATCTTTGGCGCCCTCCTGGTGGCGCAAACCGCCCTCTACGCCATGGCCGTCCTCGCCGCATGTTTCCCCGGCCTCAAAAAAAAGAGCCGGCTTGTCAAGCTCGGCTCCTATTTCGTATTTATGAATGTCTCCGTCATTCTGGGCTTCTTCCGTTTCCTTCGCGGCCGTCAGGCCGCCACCTGGGAAAAAGCCCGCCGGGTTCAATCCCCCGCCTGACTACAACTTCACTACCTGCGCAACATGTGTGTTGCCACCTACCATCACCTTTACTACATAGCTGCCTGCAGGTAGCGTGCTCATCGGAACGCGGATGGTCGTCGTACCCGTGCCGATCGCTTCCTGCTGCAAACTCATCCGCTGACCACCCACCGTCCACAACTCGATAAAGGCCGTTCCCGGGCTGACCGCGTTGATCTGCAGCTGGGCGTCGGTACTTCCCTTCGCCGGGTTGTTCAACACGTTCACCGCGAAATCACCCGCGCCGATCGTAGCCGATACGACCTTGCTATAGATCGATTTTCCATCCTGATCCGTCTCGAGAACCCGGTAGTAATGCGTGCCCGCGCCTGCATTCTCATCCACATAACTGTATGCCTTTTGCCCCGCGATATTGGAAACTGCGCCGATCTTGCTAAAGGTCGCCCCATCGGAGGACCGGTCTATCTCGTAACTGCTGGCTTGCTCGTTATCCCCGACGGTCCAGTTGAGGTCAACATTCGATCCGCTCGGCCGCGCCGTGAACGTGATAAAATTGACCGGCAGCGGCGTTGTCCCACTGGCACTGGTGATCACCGCAAATACATTTCCGTTCGGCAGGTTCACCGCCGTAAAATGTGCGACATTTCCCGTAAAACCGGAAGGGGTGTAGAATTCGGTGTTCCCGGTGGAGAAGGTCGGATCACCCGCATCATTTACCATCAACCGGAAATCCGTTGTCGTTCCGATCGTCCCCGTCGTCGTTATCCCCGTGAAATCGAAGTCGAGATTCACCCGGTTTATATTCGTATTCTGCGCCCACCAGTTCCGTCCCAGCCGTTGCGAGCCGGCGGCGGCCACCGGCAGGTCGAACGGTATCTCCGTAAGCGAATTGTTATCATGACCGATCATCAGAAATTGCTGGTCGATGCTCAGGACATCGAATGCCGAAAGCGTGATATTACCGGCGCCGCTTTGCCCGGCGCCATTGCCCGAACCGGTGTTGGCGCTGTTCGACTGGGAAATCGCGAGCCCGGACGTATTATCCAACCCCAGCCCGAAGACATCGTGATTGTATGTCGCATTCGCCGTAGCATCCCATACGGTCGTCCCGGCCGACGACACCAGGCTGGTCCCCAGATGGACCCCGTATTTCATCGCGAGGTAGGACATGATCTGATTGCGCGATGCCCCGGCATCCACCGGATTGCTGTACACGATCAACTCGCCGAGATTCCCGATGAAAGGCTCTTCCGTCGGAACATTCCGCGACCCCAGCCGGTTGACGAGGTTGGATAAGTTCCGATCCGTCAGCGCCATGTTCGCCGGGTCGGTGCTCGTGATCGAAGGGGCACCCGAAAAATTTGTCTGATCGACCTGTTCGCAGTCGTTGGTATTCTGCGCCTTTATATCCACCTCGCTAATGTACATTTGATTTGGGGTATACAGCATCCCGAGCGCCTGGGTAAACGGTGCGATCTCCGGCTGATCCCCGTACTGGCCGTTGTACAACCAGATCCCGGCGCCATCGCCGGACGACCCCGTCGACCGCTGCGACCAGATCCGCTGCGGGGTGGTATTGGCGACATTGGAACGCCACACCGCAAACATGGCATAACCCGGAGTGCCCGCCGGGATCGGCGCCGAAGCACCGGTTGGTCCATCCATCTGCTGGGCTCCGTTAAAGAAAACACTGGGAAGGAAATTAAACGTGGAAGTCTGGACGATCGGCCGGTTTGTCGCCACCGAAGTAAAGACATTGGCGTTGTTAAAGTAGGTCCAGCTGTTCAGGCTGTCCGTGGAGGATAAAGTTCCCGCGGCATCTGCCCGCAACCATAGGGCCAGCCCGCTACTGACACCACCCGGGGACTGCGCTACGGCCGCTGTCGAGACAAATGCCAGGGTAATGGAAAGGCACAGACCGGTGGTTAACAGGTAAATTTTTTTCATACGCGTTGATTAAATATAAGGAATGACGATTGAACGAAAAGGCAGATCACGTTTTCACGGGAAGAATGAAAAACGGCCCTTCACGGATGGACTTTTAAAAAAACGAACGATCTTTTCGGGGGATTTTGGATCGGATGGAACCTCGTAAAGATACTCTTTTTGCCCATCAGGCAAAAAATAATAACCAACCCCTGCTATTTAGGCCAAATTCTTGCAATAATTCATTAAGCATATTATCTTTACACCCGTGCATCATCCAACCTGGGGAAGATTCCGTTCCCTTTTATAGTATAAAAATATCTGATATATTACCTATTCAAAGCCATTGTAACTCGTATTCTCAACTAAAAAGTGCAAATGGATTTTATTTATCTGTTCAGGGTACTGATGAAAAAGAAATGGATCATCCTTGGATCCGCCCTGATCGCAGCGTTGATCGCCTTTGTCTTAACCCGTAACCAGCAGCGGAAATACAAGTCGTTTGCCCAGTTCTCCACCGGCTTCACACAGACCGATGAGATTACCGTGAACCCCAACACCGAAGCCCCCGTCTTTAACGGCGACGAGGTCAAGTTCAATAACATCATCGTTACGGCTACTTCCCCGACGGTGATAAGCCTGCTGTCATATTCCCTCATTATCCACGACCTGGAGAACCGCTATCCCTTCCGGGTACCCAAGGAAAAAGATCTCCAGTCCCCGCTGTACCGGTCGATCGACAAAGCGGAAGCCATCCGCGTATTTTCCAACAAGCTGGAGACGATGACGCCGCTCAACTCCTACAAAGCGGAAGACCGGGCGCTCCTCGAATTTCTAACCATGTACGGGTACGACTACAAGGATTTGTTGTCCGACCTGCCCGTCTATCGCGTTCAGCGCACGGACTATGTCCAGATCGAGTTTACATCGGGGAACCCGGAACTTTCGGCCTTTGTTGTCAATACCCTTTATACCCAATTCCTGCGATACTACCGTACCGTCAAGGCTGGCCGCTCGCAGGAATCGATCGATACCTTGCAAAGCATGGTCGACAGAAAGAAACAGGAACTGGATGCCAAGAACGATCAGCTCCGCAAAGAAGGCATCGCCAACGTCGGCCAGGAGAACGGGGCAAAACTCGAGATGATCCTTAACCTGCAATCCATGCTCACCGATTTCGAGACCAAACAGACCGCGGACCGAAACCAGCTTGCGCAGGTCAACGAGCAGCTCACCAACATGGGTGTCACCGCCACCCCCGGAAAAACGAACCCCAACAGCACCACGAATGACGAAATCCTCCAGTTGCGCAACGCCGTAAACAAAGCGTACACCGATTGGATCAACAGCGGATCTTCCGACGACGCCCTCAAAGCGAAATATGACAACCTGAAGAAAGAATACAACCAGAAAGTAGCCAGCGCGCAAACCAGCACGAATACCATCGACCCGACCACCGGCACCACCGAAAAGACAAAGCTGGTGGACAAGAAGAACCAATTGGAGGTAAACCTTCGCTCGTATGCCCAGAATATCGCGGATCTCAGTAGCCGGATGGCCGCTCTGAACGCTAACCTGACAAATGACGCCTCCAAGGCGGCGGCCCTTCGGTCCCTGGAAAAAGAGGCGGAGCTGGCCAACAAGGAATACCTGGACGCCAAACAACGCTTCAATGATGCCAACGATATCATGGCTTCATCGGTAAACAACTTTAGGCTGGTCATCGCGGGCCAGCCGTCGCTCGAACCGGAACCCTCCAAACGACTGCTGATCGTCGGTCTGGCCGGTTCCTTCGTGTTGATCCTCGCCATCCTGATCATCAGTTTGTCCACCTATATGGACTCCTCGCTGAAGACCCCGGTCATCTTTGCAAAGACGGTCAACCTGAAACTGCTCAGCATGGTGAACTTCGCCAACCTGCGCAATAAAACACTTTCCGAGCTCATCATCGAACCCGCCCACAAGGCGCAGCATTCGCACCGCTCCACCCGGTCGGCCGCGAACCCGAATGCAACGGACGAAAATAACCGCCAGAACGTTTTCCGCGAGTCGATCCGGAAACTGCGATTTGAGATCGAGCGGAGCGGCAAACGCAGTTTCCTTTTTGCCAGTACCAAGAAAGGCGAAGGAAAGACCACCCTCATCCAGATGCTGGCCTTCAGCCTTAGCCTCAACAAAAAGAGAGTCCTGATCATCGATACCAACTTTAGCAATAACGATCTTACCGTGCAACTGGATGCCGACCCTATCCTCGAACATATCCACCCGGAGGATGGCAACCCGCGGAGCCTGCTCGAACAGGTCCGCGAATCGGCAAAGAACGTCATTGCGGAATCGGTCTACGTCATCGGCTCGAAAGGGGGCGACTACACGCCTTCCGAGATCCTGCCGCGCGAGAACCTTCTGCACCAGCTCGATGCGCTCAAAGCGGACTTTGATTATATCCTGCTGGAAGGTCCCCCCCTCAACGACTTCTCGGATGCGAGGGAACTTTCGCAGTATGTAGAAGGCGTAATAGCCGTCTTCTCATCCCACCACGTCATCAAACAGATCGACAAGCAATCCATGAGCTTCTTCCACGAACTTAACGGAAAATTCTGCGGTGCGATCCTAAACATGGTAGATCTTGAAGACGTCAACGCCATATAAAACACCCTTTTAACCTTATGAACGGAACATCCAGGAAAAAACGCGCTCTACCCCGCCTGCTAACCATCCCTACCTTCGTGATCCTCCTGCTTACCCAACAACCGGCTCGGGCGCAGCACGTGGGCGGCAGCCGCAGCAGGACCGACAGCAATTCCACCTTATTCCGGAATGGCCGGCCTACCGGCTCCCTGAACCCCGACTCCCTCATCCAGGAACGGCTTGTCCAGCTGGCGCTTACCGGTCCCGTATATTCCGTGTCTACCCACCAGATCAACTACGCGGAATATAACCTCGTACGCGCCAAACGCACCTGGCTGAACCTGTTGAGCATCTCGGCCGACTACAACGATCAAACCTTCGCAAAGCAAAACCCCGCTGTGGGCTATGTCTATCCCAAGTATTTCTTCGGCCTCACTATCCCGATCGGCCTTTTCTTCACGATGGGACCCGACATAAAAAAGGAGCGGGAGAACGTCGCCATCGCACACGACAACCAGGACCAGCTCGCCCGATCCATCCGCGCCGAAGTGCTGAGTAAATACGCCCAATACAAGACCTACGGAAGCCTCCTCGCCGTCCAGACCAATGTCGTCGACGATGAAGAGGCCCTGCGCAGACAGGTCGAAAAGAAATTTCAGGACGGTTCCATCACCATCGACCAATACAACCTCGCCAACAAGATCTACGGCGAAGACCTCACGAAGAAGCTGAACCTGCAGCTGCAACTGGACCTCCTGAAACTCGATATCGAAAAAATGATCGGTGTCAACCTCGAAACCGTCTTAAGAATCAGGTAATGAAAAAGGTCCGCGACTGGTTCGCCTCGGCATTTAATACAAACGTGCTCCAGAAGAGCCGGATGGCCTGGGTCGACTACCTGCGCGGCATCGCCATCATTCTCGTCGTCTACCGCCACGTGCTGCTGGGCATCGGGAACAGCGGGATGATCCTTCCTTCCGCCTGGCTCGATGCCAATATTATGTTCTTCAGCTTCCGTATGCCCCTCTTCTTTATCCTCTCGGGCATCTTTATCACCGGCAGCCTCGCCAAAAAAAGCCTCGGCCGGATCATCTATTCCAAGTTCGAATTGCTGCTCTACCCGTACCTGATCTGGTCGGTCATCCAGATCACCATTCAGATCGCGGCGGCCCATTGGACGAACGCACATCGGACACCAAAGGATTTCCTTTACATATTCTACCAGCCAAAAGAGCTTGACCAGTTCTGGTACCTGCCCGCCCTCTTCAACTCGACGATCATCTATCTGCTCACAAAGTCAAAACTGAAACTCCACGGCTGGATGCAGATTATCCTGGGTCTCACCCTGTTTTTCCTTTCCCGGTATTGCAGAAACGTCAGCATGATGTCCGACTGGATGGAATTCTATATCTTCTTTGCGATCGGCGATACCATCTCTTCCTTTTTCTTCCGCGGGAATGTTCAGGCCTTTTTGCAAAACCGGTGGACCTTTCCGATACTTTTTCCCTTTTTTATCGCCACGCAATTCTATTACCTGCATCTCTATGATACGAGCCCCGGCAACGACGTACCATTGGCCCTATTCCTCCCGATCGCCCTCTTCGGCTGTTTAACGATGTGTACCCTGGCCTATCGCCTGCAAGCCTGGAACATCCTTCGCTTTCTCCGTGTACTGGGTTATCACTCTCTTTATATCTATGTCATGCACGTCATCGTCGCCGCCTTTGTCCGCGTCATCCTGACAAAGGTATTCGGCATCCATCAACCGGTTGCGCTGCTGCTCATCGGCATCACTTTAGCCTCGACGATACCCGTCATGATCTACAACCTCTTTATATTCGAAAAGCCGCTCTTTTTCCTGTTCTCACTCCGCCGCTATGCCAAAAGACCGTCCGTCTCCCAAAAAACAAGTAAATTGATCCTGCATGAACAGACGTAAAGCAATCGGCAGGATCATCCTCGCCGGCGTCGGCGGAGTCCTCGCCTTTGGCGGTTACAAGTGGTATGAAGTGGCCAGACACCCCGATCTTGCCTGGCTCGAACATCAACAGGACCTGCTGGCAGCCCTTGCCGACACGATCATTCCTCCGACGGATTCCCCCGGCGCCCGTCAGGCCGGCGTGCAGGACTTCATGATCGTGCTCCTGAAAGACTGTACCGACCGCCATACGCTCAACAAGTTCATCGATGGCCTCAAAGACCTGGAGTCGCATTGCCGATCAAAATACAATACCTCTTTTGCCGGTTGCTCCGGGGCCGACCGGATCGCCACGCTGACCCGTTTCGAAAAGAGGGACCGGCCGCTCCCGGGTATCTGGGGCAAAGCCGAATCGCGCTACCTGGGGAACCCGTTTTTCAGCACATTAAAAGAATACACCGCCCTGGCTTATTGTACCTCCGAGCTTGGCGCCACCCGCGGTCTGGCCTATGTCCCCGTGCCAACCGAATATCACGGGTGCCTGCCGCTGCAACCGGGACAACCCGCCTGGGCGACAAAATAAGGAACACATGGGCGCTCAACAATTCGACGCGATCGTAGTAGGCTCCGGCATTAGCGGCGGCTGGGCGGCCAAGGAACTTTGCGAAAAGGGCCTGAAGACCCTTGTCCTCGAAAGAGGCCGGAACGTCGTACATATAAAGGATTACACAACCGCCTTTATGGCGCCCTGGCAGTTCCCTCACCATCTTCAAAAGAGCGTAGAAGACTATATCGAGAACCCTGTTCAAAGCACGACCTACGACGAAGGCAGCAAACATTTCTTTGTCAGCGACCGGGAGCATCCTTATATCCAGGAGACACCGTTCAATTGGATCCGCGGCTACCAGGTCGGCGGCCGCTCGCTTACCTGGGGAAGACAATGTTACCGCCGGAGCGACCTCGATTTCGAAGCCAACGCAAAAGAAGGCATTGCCGTCGACTGGCCCATCCGCTATAAGGATATCGCACCGTGGTATGACTACGTCGAAGACTTTGTCGGCATCAGCGGCCAGGCTGAGGGCCTCTCCCATCTGCCGGACGGGAAGTTCATCCCGCCAATGGAAATGAACTGTATCGAGGACCATTTCAGCAAACAGATCCGCCGACTTTACAGCGACCGGATCGTCACCCATGCCCGCGTGGCCAATCTGAGCCAGGGCTGGAAGGGACGCGGTCCCTGCCATTACCGGAACCTTTGCACCCGGGGCTGCCCCTATAGCGGCTATTTCAGCAGCAACGCTGCCACGCTTCCGGCCGCCGCCGCCACGGGCAATATGACCCTCCTGCCCGATTCCATCGTGACCGAAGTCATCTTCGACGAACAGACCGATCGCGCAAAGGGCGTCCGGGTCATGGATGCCCATACCCGTCAGTTCACCGAATACCATGCCCGCATCCTGTTCCTGAATGCATCGACCATCGCTACCGCCGCCCTGTTGCTGAATTCCACTTCCCGCCGCTTTCCAAACGGCCTGGGGAACAGCAGCGGCCAGGTCGGCCATAACCTGATGGATCATTTTATCGGCACCGGCGCCCAGGGCGAATCCGATCTCTTCAAAGATCACTATTACTCGGGGAGAAAACCTTCCAGCATCTATATCCCGCGATTCCGGAATATCAACGCGGCCACGACCCGCAAAGACTTCCTTCGCGGGTATGGCCTCCAGAGCGCCGGCGGCCGTCTCGAATGGCAGGCGCGGACGCAATCCATTCCGGGATTCGGCAACGACTTCAAAAAAGCTTTGCTGCAACCCGGCCCCTGGTATATCTGGATGGGCGGCTGGGCCGAAACCTTGCCCTATTTCGACAACCGGATCACCCTCGACCCGGACAAAAAAGACCAGTGGGGCCTCCCGATCGTTCGCGTCAATTTCGAATACCACGCCAACGAAGAGGCCATGCGCAAGGATATTCAGGCTTCATCGGAAGAAATGCTCCATGCCGCCGGTTTCACCAATATCCATTCTTATAGCCATACCGATCCTCCGGGTACCGCGGTCCATGAAATGGGAACCTGCCGCATGGGTAAAGACCCGCGCACCTCCGTTCTGAATGCCTGGAATCAACTGCACGACGTAAAAAATGTCTTTATCACCGACGGCAGCTGTATGACCTCCGCCGGCACGCAGAATCCGTCGCTTACCTACATGGCATTGACCGCCCGGGCCTGCGACTACGCAATCTCCGAAATGAAAAAGCTTAACTTATGACACCGCCTTCTCCGGCCTTTTGCGTGTCGTCAACGCCTGCAGCCGCGGTTTCAGCCTGAGAAAGAACGACTCGAAATAGTCAAACGACAACCACGAGACCAGCACCGTAAGCCCGATCGATAGTATATACAAAAGAATATTCTGAACCACCGCATTCGCCGTCACCGCCCGCACGATCGCAAAAGCAATCCCGATACACATCATGTGATACATGTAGATGCCATAGGATATCTTCCCGAGGAAATTCAGGACCGGCGTCTCCAGATGGAAAATATTCCGCGGGTTTAAGGCCCCGTTGACGACGACGATCGAAAACAATACACAAAAGATCCGCAGATCGATCCCTTCTTCGTCGCGGAGTACGTAGAAGCTGGCCATCGACAGACCGACCAGCGCCGCAAGCACCATCCACTGAACCGGCAACGAGAACAAAAATGTTTTCAAGCCGCTTTCGCGTTTATAGATGAGCGTGCTTGCCAGACAGCCCACCGCAATGCAGCCGAGATATTTTAGCTGCTCCATCACCGCTCCCAGCACGCCCGCCGATATATGCCTGTCCAGATGGAATACCCGGATCAGTAACCGAACGATCTCGGAAGCACATGCCAGCAGGCAAAATACAACGACCAGCGTCTTCCGCTTCCGGAAAATGCGCATGACGGCCGGCTGAATGAGGTAGAATTGCTCTTCCACGATGATACTCCACCGCTGATCGGAATAGGGGATATAGAAATGCGTGAAATTCGGGATGATCAGGAGTACATTCACCAGGCCAAGCGCCGTCATATGCTGATACATCTCGTCCGACTGCCCCGGTATCTTCAATGCGGGGATCCGGTTCAATATCAGCAAGCCCAGCAGCACCACCCAATAATACAACGGCCAGATCCGCAGGATCCGCCGGATATAGAAGTCCTTGAGCCTGATCGTATGCGTCGTCGCCAGCTCGTTGAATAAAAGCGATGTGATGAGGAATCCGCTCAGCGAAAAGAACAACGCGACCCCAATCTTCCCGAAGATCGGAAAGTATTGCACATTCGACACTCCCCAGATGATCCTGACAAAGTCGACATGACCGATCATCACGATCGATGCCCCGATCGCCCGCAGCCCATTCAGATTGGGAAAGTATACGCTTGCAGCCTTGGCCATCTCGCCTTGATTGAAGTTAATAATACCGCACATTCACGCCCCATGGGAGCTCTTTCTGATACGCTTCGAGACTTTGCCGCAAGTAACCTTTCCCTCCCGGATCGATCGCATAGAACGAGACGACGCTGTCGCCACAGATCACATTATTGGGGATGGTCCATGTGGCGACCTTGTTCCAGCGGCTCAGCAACGAATCGCTGAACCAGCTGTCGAAAACAATCGCGATCGGCGCCTTCTCACTGCGGCTCAGACTATCCAGAAACGACGGGGTCCAATAATTATTTTTTCGGCTGCGGGCAACTTTGATATTGGCCAGACCCCAGAGATCCAGGTTTTTAGCCGATTTGTAATAGGAGATTGCCCCGATGTCGTTTGCAGCCACCACGCTGTCGTCATAATATTGGTGCAGGAAATGGCCCATCTGATACTGCTGGCTATAGACGTTTAAACTGGCCTGGGTAGCCTTTCTGAACGCCGCCGCTACCCGCACCACCATCGGCAACAAGAGCGCAAACAGCAAAAAGATCATAACCACGGGCCGTAGCCGGATCTTTTCCGCGAGGCCGGCGCCATACTTATACAATATCAGGCCCACCACCACCACCGAAGACAATATCAGGTAAGCCTCATAGCGATAAAACCATCCCGTGGACGCGAGCGTCACCTGGAAGAACGTCGAAACCGTGAGCACCAGTAAGACATACACGTATCGTCCATGTCGGGGCAGACTGCCGGAAAAGAACAGGAAGGTCAATGGCAACAGGATGAGCAAGTGCTGTGCGGCCACCGTGCTGATCCCAGCCATCGAAATCGTCAGTTTCTGTAATACCACATTGAACACAAACGAGACCACCCCGCCGAGCGACAGTTGCGCACCCTCCGATTTCACCATAACCGAGTTGGGCAGGAAATAACTGCCCTTCGAAATACTATACGCGCCAAAAATAAAGATCGGCAGCGCGCACAGGAAGCCAAGCAAGAACGCGCTACCCACCCGTCGCCTGGTCAACAGAATGCAACACACCACCCCCACCGCGAAGGCCCCTTCATACCGGATCGCGCAGGTGAGAATGCCCCAGACAATCAGCGACGCCGGGATCCTCAGCCGGTCCTTTTCCGTTTTATCGATCCCTTCCAGCCATTCAGCCGCACCGAAAATGAACAAAAAGGAGAAGAGACATTGCAGCGTGTGCTCCATCCCGCTATACACCAGGATCGGCAAGGGAGTGATCACCACGACCGCCAGTAAGATCCAGGCCTGCCCGCGAATTCCTACCCCTTCCCGGATCAACCGCCGCTGAACGGCAACCAGCAATACAGACCCGGCGATCAGGTTGATCACAAACGGGATGATGATCTTCGCGCCAAACAGCTTGAACAGGCTCGCCAGGAGCAAGGTATACAGGACGGAAGACGACGCCGATTCGAATTCATGACCGGCGATCCCCCAATTCCCCTGGAAAGCCAGGTTCTTTGCCACCGCCATATGAATAAAGGTATCGTCAAGCGGGTACACAAAGGCCCCGTGGGTGTAATGCAGGACCTGCGCTTCCAGCAGCGCCACCAGCGCCAGGAATACCAGCAATGCCAAAAAGAGGGGCAGATAGGGTCGGTTGGGGGGCGGGGCTTTTTCTCTCACTGGGGGATATTTATATCATTAACTGATTTGAGCGTCAAAATCCTTCAACCGCAGGATGATCGCGATCATCGGGTAATAGATAACCATATCCGTGATCTGTCCGACCGCATCCTGCGCAAACTCCGCCACATAAAAGGAAAACATACAGCATGTGGCCGCCGCATATATGTTCTTTGCTTTTTCCGTTGCGGAAGCAAAATATCCATGTATCCCGGCTCTTGCGACATAGAAATACAGGATCAACGCCAGTAATAAACCGATCCAACCGATCTCGAGCGCTTTCTTCATATAACCGCTGTCGGGCGGAAAACCGGCCAGGAAATGACCGGGATTGTATATGGCGCCAAACGGACCCGTCGTGCCAAGCCCGCCGCCGATCGGATGCGCATAGATATAGGGCTGCACCCGCTTGCGGTTGATCGACCGGACGTTGAACGATTCATCCTTATTGCCGGTAAACGTCGTCCGGAAACGGTTGATCGTGGCATTGCCCGAAAAAGGCCCGAACATCAATACGGCAAAAACCGCCAGCGCCAGAGCGGAAAAGACGATCGTGCTTCGCTTGTTGATCGTTAGCGGAACAAAAAGAGCCAGTCCCCCGACGGTCATGGCGTTCGCGGTACGTGTCCCCGAAAAGGCCATCCCCATCAGCATCAGGCAGACGCCGGGGAAGATCACCCACTTCACCTTGGACCGCCAGGGGCCGGTCAGCAGGATCAGGAAGAACACCGACGAGGCCGCCATGACGATCGCAAATCCTTGCGGGTCCGCCATGGTGGAGAACTTCCGGTAGTCTCCCGCAATATAGATGAGCACCGAGCGGGCCTGGTCCGACAGGACCCAGTTGATCTCATAATCGTATAGTCCGTGGAACTGCTGAAAACAGCCATACGCCGCCACAATCGACGAAAAAGTAAAGACGACGATCACAAATCGCCGGACGGCGCGCCAGTTATCAAAGACCGCATAGGCGGCGAATAGAAGCAGGATCGTCATCAGAAAAGCCCGGACCGCACCGATCCAGCCCTCGATCGACCGGGCCGAGGGATTGAACAGTTCCAGCAGGAGAAAGAAAAAGATTATGAGCATCCAGCGGACGATCGCCGAGCGGGTAAATTCATTGAAGGTCTGCCGCCCCGTCTTGCCTTTTACAAAGATCCCAAGGAAGGTGGCGACGATCAGTATATTGGAAACGACCCCGACGGGGAATTGATCGTTGAAAAAAAGCCGCGAAAAATAAAAGGCAAAAAACGAGTAAACGATATTGATATAAAGGCCTGCCTCGGCATTAAGGAGACAAACGATGACGACCGCCAACCCGATCAGGCCGCCGAACATCCCGATCCCCATGACCATATTCTTGGCCAGCAGCACACCCAAGATGATCGCCAGGCAAAAGATCAGGTAAACCCACCACTTTTTGTCCTGTGGGCCCCGAAATACCCTGCCTTTCTTTTTCCCGCTGATTGTAAGCATAGAATCAGAAAAAGAGGATTTTGACAGCCATTCCGCAAAGGGCCAGCGCGACGACCAGGGTTACAAATTTCTCATGAGCAGACGACCCTTCTTTTTTCATCCATCGACAATTTACACACAAGATACAACCAATCAGCTATTTAATGAAACATGGGGCGCCGTTGCCCGTGCGGTCTTTCTGTCCTTCAGCCGGATGAACCAGGATTCGTAGAAACGGTAACTTACCCGGGAAAAGCCATAGACCAGCAGCACATACGGCACGAAGAGTGCGATCCGGATCGCTGTTCCGTCCGAAGGCAAAAACCGGTCCATTACATAGGTCATAATCGCCCAGTGATAAATATACATCCCGTAAGACACCTTGCCGATCTCCACCATCCACCTGGTCTCCAAAAGCCGCTTCGCCAGGCTCAGCCGCTGCCCGACCCGTTCGCTGACCAATACGAGGATGAACGAGGCAAAGAGAAAATTCAACAGCGTATAACTCCATACATGCTGATCATTGCGCATCTCCGCGTGGCCATATCCAAGGTCGGAAAGATAGGAATGACCGGTATCCATCCCCAAATGGTTCAGGGCGCCCGCCATGACCACCAGCAAAACCGCCGTCGTCAGGATACGGGAGGGCCGCCGCACCTTCCGATCGAGCGACATCACGGAGATTAATCCACCCATGCAGAATGCATCGAGATGGCTGAGAGTATTCCAGTACACCGCATCGGCTGCCACATGCATGTCGGGTGTCCGGCCGGAATAATAGATCCCAAGCCCGTATCGAGCCAGCGGCGCCGCCGCAATGATCAATAGCATCCCGGCCCGGATCGCCCTGGGCGGACAAAGCAATATAAAGAACGGAAAGATCAGATAAAATTGCTCTTCTATCGACAACGACCATAAATGCGTAAACAGCGGATTTACCAGCCACCCGGGCATAAGCCGGGTATAATTTATCGTATACGTCGCGAGCCAGGGGATGAATGTTCGGTAATACCCCGGAAAATGAAAGAACAAATAGGTAGCTCCCAGGAAGATCAGATACCCGTAATATAATGGGAAGATCCGGAGCGTCCGGCGGACCCAAAACTTCCTGAACCGCGGCCACAACGCCTCATCCTTGAATTTCTCCTGCCACAGGATCCGCGTGATGAGGAATCCCGACAACACAAAAAAGAGCTGCACACCCGCCCAACCGAAATAATTCAGCTGATAATGAAAGCTCATCACCAGCAGGATCGCCACCGCCCTCAACCCGTCCAGACTTCGAATATACCCTTTGCTCATTAGCTGGTAAAATACAAAAAAAGTAAACAATGACCCCGAAGGATCACTGCTTACTTTCTTTATGTCAAAAGATCATGATATCCGCACCGCTATTGTCTGATCATCTTGATGATCTTCATGGTCTTCTTGTCGGAATACATAACCCGTACAAAGTACACCCCGTTTATCGCCGCCGCGCCGGGCGCGATCATGAGATAGTTGTTGCCTTGCGTCAGGTTGTCGAATTCCTTTTGATACAGCGGTCTGCCCGTCACGTCGAACACCGTTATCTGCACGTTCTCATTCATCGTCTCAACCGGCACCTGGACCGTGAACTGATAGCGGAACGGATTCGGATAGGCGTTCAGTGTCTTCAGCGCCTGCGTGCTGTCGCTGGTGAGTGCCAGTGCCGTCCGGGTTACCGCATCGGTCGTGGTGGATGTACCACCCGGAACAGGCGGAACGTTTCCGGTCGGCATCAGCGAGTGACCCTGTACGATCACCGCATTCATCAGTGCGAATTGTGACTGGTCGTCGCTGGTCGTACACGTGATGTTGATGTTACCATTGATATCGGGCGCAACGTTAAAGATCGTCACTTCGCCGGTTTCATTCAACGTGGCGTTCAGGATCGCGATCTTGCCGTTGGCCGTATAGGTAGCATTGTTATCACCACCGAGGTTCGCACTGCCGAAGAAGGTCAGATCGTACGTCATATTCATATCCAGACCGGTGAGCTGAACGGCCCCGAACGTACCCGGGAACAGCCCATAGCTCGCCTTCATGACCGCATCCGGAACAACACCCGAGTTATTGCCGGTTTGCATACCGCCGGCGTAAACGCCACCCCAGGTCCCCGTCTGCACCTGGCCCATATTCGTGAGGTTGCCGTTAATATCGAAGAAGTTATTCCAAACCTGGCCCAGTGTCGGCTGGATCGAGATATTGTTCCAGGGCGCGGCTGCCACAAAACCGACCGAGTAGCTCAGATCGATGATCGTCGCGTACGGATTGGCGTAGACCGCATTGCTGTACTTCGATTGCGTACTGCCGTTGACCGAATTCACGGTATAGAAGTAGTTCGCATTGGCCTTCACCGTGTTGTCTACATAGTTGCTCGTACCCGCCGGGAGCGTAGCGATCAACTGGTAGGTGCTGCCGAGGCTGTCCGTACCACGCCATACCTGCTCTGCCGTCTCGCCCGAGCTCCGTATCTGCCATTGCAGGCTTACCGAGTTGCTGGTCATCGCTTTCACGATGAGACCCGTCGGCGCAAGCAGGTGCAGGCTACTGTCATAGTTCTCGATGATCAGATCGTTGAGGTAAGCGAAACTTTGACCGCTGGCCTTGGCGATACCCAGGTAGATATTGCCGCTGCCGTCCGGCACCACATGGTTCACGCGTACCGTATTGTTGATATTGTAGTTCGGATTCAGCGTGACTGTCTTCCCGCCTGCCGTGAAGTTGGTGATACCGCTTCCGCCAAAGTCAACACTGTTGAAGAATACGATATTGTACGCCTGACCTTGCGTGAGACCCGACAACCGGATCGTGTCGGTCCTGGTCGACTGTTCATAGTCACCACTGCGCATGACCGCATCCGGGAAGATGCCCGCGCCGTTGTGCGGCTGCATCCCGCCCACATAGCTACCCGACATTCCGTTGGTGAACGTGAAGGACATATTTGTCGTCGCCCCCTGGTCGTTGACCAGGCTGCCCATGCCGCTGTTGGCTGACGGCCAGAAAAGGAAGTTATTCCACGGCGTACCGCCAACCTGGGTACCATCCGACATATGGATGTAGGTCGAAGTAACCGCAGGATCGCGTACGACGATGCTGAATGTCGCGGTCCGGATCGAATCCATCTGGTCCACCGAAGTGACCGTCACCGTCGGATAAACGCCGGTGGCACCGGTAGTCGGGGCGATCACGATCGTAGCCGTACCATTGCCGTTATCGGTAAAGGTCGCGAATGGCGGCAACCCGTTCGCACTGAGGCTGACCATATTGGTGGTGTCCGCATTCGTCGTGATGGTTACCGTATCCACCTGGGCATAGGTCATATTCACATTGGCGATGGAGTTGATGGACGGTACCCGGTCTGCCGTGCTTACGCTGGCAATATTGCTCGGGGCCGAAACGCCATGCGAATTGAACGCTTCCACTTCATAATAATACGTCCGGTTGCTGCCGCTTGTGCTGTCGATATAGGTGGTGACACCTGCACCGGTGGCGCGGGGCAGCTGGACAAACGGTCCTGTCGGGCTCTGCGACCGCAGCACGTAGTAACCGGTCTCATTATATGCCGAGTCATACCAGCTCAGCTGTACTGCGCCGTTGGGTGCCGTACCTGCCGTCAGGGTGGACGGTTGGAGCGGCGCCGTGCCGTCATCGAAGGTCGATGAGATCACCAGCGCATTCAGATACCCGACCTTGGTGTTGGCGCCAAGACCCAGGTTGAAGGTAATGATCCCGCTTGCATTCGGCTGCAGCCCGCTCAGGGTTACCGTATTTTGTGTATTGTTCTGGACTTCCAGGCTGCCGCTCTTGCCCTGGCTGCTGTAAGTCGTCGTTCCGTTATCGAGTTGCGCACCCCAGACACTTCCGGAGTAGAAGGTCAGCGAATAGGTCTGCGACGGATTCAGACCGGTCACCTGCACACTGTCCGTGTTCGGGCCGGTAAAGACACCCGGATAGGAGCCGAAGAAGAAGTAATCTTCCTCTACCTTGTCGGGATAGATACCCGAGTTGTTCCCGGTCACCGGGCCGTTGTTGAACGTGATCCACCAGCCGGGTTGGAAGTTCAGCCCTACCGTGGTCGCGTTGCCCTTGCTGTCGGTGAAATTTGTCGCGGTACCGCTCGCGCTCATAAAGTTCCAGGGCGAACCGGCTACATCACCGGCACTGAACTGGACATAGATGTTCTGCGACGGGCTTACCTTATTGACCGTGATATGGAAGGTATCCGACGTGATGCCGCCGTTGCCGTCATTCGCAGTCGCCACCACAGTATAATTACCGCCATCGCCATAGTTGGGGTTCAGCTTGACCGTGTCCGTTCCATTCGCTCCCGGCGCCAGAACCGTATTGGCCGGCAGACCCGTAAAGCTGAAGGCGATAATATTGGATGGGTTCGCATCCGTAACCGTTATCGGCACACTCAGCGAACTTCCGGCATTCATCGTTACATCATGTACGGTATTGAAGACCGGCGGGAAATTATTGTTGACGATCAGGGTGAACGTGTCTGTCACGATCCCGCCCTGGCCATCATTGGCCGTCAGCGTGATGCCCGAATAGGCTCCCTGCTGGCTCGAATTCGGCGTAAAGGTCAGCGTACCCGTTCCGTTAGTCCCGCCGTTCGTAAAGGTGGCAAAGGGAGGCAGATTCGAAGCCGTAAGCCCGATCACATCCCCATCCACATCCGTTACATTCACCTTCACCGTGCCCGTATTGACATAGTTGAGGAACTGCGGCGATGCGATAGCGGCGAATACCGGCGGATTATCCGGCGTCGTACCATTCAGGCGGGCCGGGGCCGAGGCGCCACCCGGGCCATTGGCCACGACGCGATAATAATAGGTCTGGTGACCGAACAGCGCCGTATCCGTATACTGGCTGGCGGTTGCACCTAGGAGTGCCAGGATGTTGAAATGTGCGCTGTCACCCTGGGACCGATACAGCGTATAGCCCGTCAGCGTACCCGATGTATCCGACCAGCTGAAAGATATCTTCGAAGAAGAAAGAACATTTGTCTGGGTGATCGTCGGGGTCACCGGCGCCGATGGCAATGCAAGGGTCGTCGCGGACCAGCCGGCATATCCAAAGGCCGAATCCGGAATGGCCGATTGAGCGATCCCCGCGCCTGTGTTGGACCAGCTGACGGCCAGCGCGAATCCACCACCCGACTGCTCATACGATACATAGAAGGGATAATCTCCGGCTGTCAGTGAAATGGTACCCGAGCGTTGGGTCTGACCTTGCTGGAAGTTATTATTGACGACCACATTGGCCCACTTGTAACCATTGATGAACAGTTCGCTCGCATCATCCGAGCTGGTATAGAATGTCCAGGTACCGGACTTCGGGATATGGATCCGGCCAAGATACAGGAATCCGAAGTTAGTTGTCACGCTGCCGGCAGGCGCCAGCGAGATATTGTTCAAAATGCCGGATGAGACAACAGGGATGCCGCCGGCCGAATCGAAGTTGATCAGCGGATTAAAGGTACCCTGATAGAAGTTATAGAATAAGCCGCCAATCGATGCCGTATCATAGCCCGAACCGCCATTTTGGTTGATCGCCTGCACCTTATAATAGTATTTGGTGTTTGGCGACAATCCGCCGGCGTCCGTGTAAGACGTGGCTCCCGCCGGTGTGGTACCGACGATCTGCCATGGGGTCGTACCGGCGAGACTGCTATTGCGGTATACTTCAAAGCCGGTTTCGTTGCTGCTATTGTCCGTCCAGGTCACATTTATACTATTATACGAAGTGGCATGGGCGACTATACCCGTCGGCGCAGCCGGAACCGCACCCGTTGGTGTCGTGTTACCCGAGAAGTATTTCGCAGCGATCGGTATGGTAGTCGTGTTTCCGAATGCCTGTTGCGAAGACCACTGCACGCTGAATGCTTGCCCGGCCGAGGCGTGATAGTACTCGATGCAGATCGGATACACGCCCGCTGTGATCGTCCGGGAGGAACTGTTCACCGTTCTGGAGTTGTGCGACCCGTCGTCATTCACCGTCGCCTGTGACGTGGAAGATCCGGGCGTCAGTTGATTAAACCATAGAGCGCTTCCGCCATCGGATGTAAGGGTGAACCGGTACGTGCCCGTCACCGGGATCGTGATATAGCCGCTCCACAGATAGGCATAGTTCGTAGACTGTGTCGTGTTGGAAACGCTGGGAGCCGGCTGGGAGCCGACCATTTGCGGCACCAGCGTGGAGAAGTTGGGCAGTGCCGTCCAGGCATTTGCCGTGGTATAGTAGCTGAAGTTCAGCCCGCTGGAAACGATATTGGCGCTGACCTGGTTGCTGGGGTTCGAATAGTTGCCGCTCGCATCCACCGCTTTCACCACGAAGTCATACAATGCCCCCTTGCTCAGCCCGTTTACGATGATGCTCAGGTTCTGCGTCACATTTTCCAGTTGACCGTTCGCGTAGACCGCATAGTGATCGACACCGACATTATCCGTTGCCGCTATCCAGCTCAGCGTGGCCGATGAATTCGTCGTTCCGAGCAGTTGGAGGCCGCTTGGCGCCGTCGGCGGCGTTACGTCGCCCGGAAGCGACACAACGGCTTCATTGGACAACACGGCAGCGCCTGTCGTATCGACCGCGCGGACCGCATAGAAATATTTCCCGCCCGCGACAACGGTTCCATCCGTATATCCGAGCGAATCCCACATCGCCTGCGCCACCAACTGATACTTCCCGCTCTTCGTCCCCCGGTAAATTTCATACGCGGTCGGCGGGAAAGTCGGATTCGATACGGCCGACCAGGTCAGGCGCACGCTCGTAAACCCTTGCGGCGTAGCCACCAGCGAAGTCGCCGGCGGGGGCGGATTCGGACCGCTTGCCTTGACTACCGGAAAGGCCGGCGAAGCAAGACTGGAACAGCCCTGGAAGGGAAGAACATACGCTACATAATCGCCGGTCTTGCTGGCGCCTACGGTCAATGTCTGACTGGTACCCACCGTCGCACCGGTTTTCAAATATTTCCACGTGTACGTGGAGTCCCCTGCCGGCAACGTCAACGTCACCGTGGTGTCTCCCGCCGCATCCGGCAGAACGGCGCTCGCATTGTTCAACGTGGTGATCGGCGGCGTCTGCGTGCTGCCCTGAACCGTAATGACAACCGGCTTGCGGGAAAAGTCCGACCAATAGAAATTCCCTCGCTTTACCTGGACGTCGTAGGTACCCGGCTGGGTCGCAACGATCGAGTTGCTCGTCGCCCCCGGAATATTCACGCCGTTCAACCGCCATTGATACCCCTGTAACCCCGGCACGACGCCGATCGTGACCTTAATGGTCTGACCGGGACAGAAATTGGTCCGGCCAAACAACGGCCACGGATTTGCCTCATAAACATTATTGCAATAAGGCCAGAAATTGGGCTCCAGCCAGGTGCTGTCCCATGTATCATGACCCAACGTCGAATATTCCTTTAACGTGTAATTGGCCCCATACTTCAGCATCGAGTCCTGTACCATATACGCCAGTGAAGGCGGCGGGTCATTGTCCTTGCCGCCATCCAGGTTCCAGATGGGAGTATATTTGACGAGATTGATGACCGCTTGTGTACCATCCTGCGTCAGCGTAGCCGACATCGGGACGCAACCGGCAAAATACTGCGGAGCAGCCTGGAGATGAAGCCAGATGCCCTGGCCGCCGCCGGACAGACCGTTTTGGATCACCCGGTAAGGGTCGCCTTTATAATTGGATACCAGCGAATCGATCAGTGACTGGTAATTCAACTGCTGAGCGGTACCCCAGCCGTACTGCGTCTGCATGAAAACCGCATAGCCATCGAAGGTTCCGTTATCGATGGCCGTCTGGAATGGCTGCGCCCCATGCGCCAATTGGTCTTCATTGTCAGTGATCTTGGCGAATTCACCATCACCGCAATAGAAAATGATGATCGGGTAGCGTTTCCCGTCATTGGCCGTCGGATTGTACGACTTCGGAAAGTGGATACGAAAATCGGACCCATTGTAAATATAGGCCTTGTATTCGTTGGTATTCCACGACATCCGAACGGTGCGGATCCATTTACCGATCTTGCCGGCAGCCGGCTGGTTCGGGTTGTTGACCGACCCCGCGGGTGCTGTAGAACTGTAGGTATACACCGAATCGGTCGGGCTCATGGCAAGCTGAGCTTTTGCTTCCTGCCCTGCAAGCATGACGGCGAAGGCCAGTAAAAGAAAAGCTACTTTAGTAAAAATTTTCATGACTCTTAAGGTTAAAGGGGTCAACGCCACTAGGGTTTTATTATAAAAAAATTTACAACACAACGTTGAATAACCGGCCGGCTCCCTCACGCTCAGCCGCTGCATTTCCAAATCGCACGAATTCCGGCTTCCACACATCCCGCAAGCCGCCCGGACACACAAATGTCCCGCGGATAAGGATCTTCATTTTCGATTAAGGATAGTGACTTTTAAAATGTGCGGTACATGCACTGCATAGGTCTACGCGATCGGCATTGCATAGACATTGGTAGTGGTTGGATAGAATATTGAGGCGTTCAGAAGAAGACCGGCCTGGCCGGAAAGAAGAAAAAACCTGGTTATCAGTGGGAAATCAGATAGGAGAATAAGGGTTTTATAAATTCCGTTGCAAATCTACATTTTTATCCAGGATTGTGCAAATTTTACAGCGCAAAATTTTGATCAATTCGCCCGCAAAAATCCAGTCTTCACCGGCATTTCAGCGATCTGTCAAATTACCCAATCACCGGATTTTTCACAAGGGGGATCGGCCTAACCAATTCCCGGTAAATATTCTCATTTTTCCTCGCCAGATTCTCAACCGTATATTTATTATAAATACTTTCGATCGCATTCTTTTGCAACCGCTCGCGCAATTCCCGGTCGCTGCTGAGCTCCAGCAATGCCGTTTCCAGATTCGCTTCCAGTTCGTCGATCTCGATCAGCAATCCATTCTCCCGGTCGCGGATGATCTCCGGCGTTCCGTCCACATTCGTCCCGATGACCGCCTTGCCCATCGACATCGCCTCCAGCAGGGCGATCGGAAACGCCTCCCACAACGAAGGCAGCACATAGATGTCGGAGCTTGCCAGGACATCCGGAATGTCCGTCCGGAACGGTTGCAGGATCACTTTGTCCCCGATACCCAGGCCGGCGATCAGTTTGATAGCCGCCCCTTTTTCTTCCCCATCCCCGATCATCAGCAGCCTCGCAGCCGGCACCCGCGAACTTACCCGTGCAAACGCCCGGATCAATTTCAGGGGCTGTTTCTGTGAAGTAAACCGCGCGACCGATACAATCACCAATTCATCCTTTCCCAACCCAAGCTCGGAACGGATATCCGTATATTCTTCATAAGGATTAAACCGCTTGGCATCGATCGAATTGTTGATCACGACGGCATCGAAGTCCCTGAACAATTCCTTCCCGGTATTCTTGTTGGCCTCGCAACCGCAAATATTCACATCCATCCGCGAAGTCAGGAAATCTTCACTCCAGATCCGCATTTTCTTAACGAGCGGATGCTGATCCAGGTGGAAAGACCACGCATGACACGTATAGATCATCGGCAACTGCAGCCTCCGGGCGGCCCAAAACAAATTGGAGCAGGCCCTGGTCCCGTGCGCATGCACGATATCGATATCCAGGCCGGCAATCAGGTTTTTTACCTTTTTCCAGATCCGGATATCAAAGGCTGTTTCCGTATAAAGAACGTGAACTTCAATCCCCCGCGCACGAAGACGATCCACCATCGGGCCATCCGTGAAGGACAGCACCACCGGTTCGAAATGCTCCCGGTCCATATTTTCGACCAATCCTAGCAGGTAGCTCTCTCCGCCTCCTATCTTCCCCTGGCGGATACCTTCCAGGATACGAATCTTTTTCATGGCACAATCAATTGGTGGCACAATCAATTAAACATTCTCTTTTTGCAATAACGCAGAAGGAGTGTTCGCGATTATCCAGAAATCCGTCGCAAAATTGCAGTTGCTGGCATAGTCAATATCCATGCTGATCCGCTCCTCGACCGTCATCTCCTTGTTTCCGCGCTTCTTCACCTGCCAAAGACCCGTTATGCCCGCAGGCGCCATAAACCGGGCGGCGTATTCGTCCGTTGTGAGTGTTACCGCCTCGTACAAAGGCAGGGGGCGGTTGCCCACAAGCGACATATCCCCCAGGAGCACGTTGATCAGCTGCGGCAGTTCATCCAGGCTGGTATTGCGCAAAAAACTACCCACCTTCGTGATCCGGGGATCATTGCTGATCTTGAAAAAGACCGGACCGGTGGCGTCGGCATTGTATTGGTTCAGATGGGTCAGTTCGCCGACCCGCTTGTCGGAACCCTCATACATCGTCCTGAATTTGAAGAAATTGAAAATCCGGTATCCCCGGCCTGCGCGCTTGGCGATATAAAAGATCGGACCGCTCGATTCCAGCTTGATCGCCAGCGCGATCAGGAAGAACAGGGGACTCAGTAACAATAAAGCGATGGAAGAGACAAGGATGTCAAACGTACGTTTTGAAAGCAGACCCAGGCGTATACTCCGTGCCGGCACATTTTCCTCGATCCTCGGTGCGATATCCTGCTGGGCTCTTTTCACTTTGCGTAAAAAGGCAATTTTGTCCTGCAGGGTAGCTTCGTCGCAATGCTGCAGGAACAGGATCTCGTCGGGCCGGGCATAGGTCTTATACAATTCGAGTTCCCTGTCCGTCAGACCCGATCCATCCAGTATGAACGGAATCGCATGGAGGACGGGATGCTGCCGGAGAAACTGCTTCAGCCCCCTGATCTCGTTCAGGTCGAACTTGGCCTCGCAAATGATCACCTCGGGAAGAATATTTTTCTCCCGCTCCAGGCTTCGCAACAGTTCGGCCTTGGTGTTTTCCATTCCTTCGGATGCATACCCTCGCTTGTACATCTGCACAAGCCTGTCAATGTGAACGCTGTTCTTGCCAACATAATAAAATCCGCTGTGTTGGTAAGATCCCGCTTGAGGCAAATAATACGAACGAAAGGCGTAGCGGGGAGACACTCTTTGGTTCTTCTCTACAGTTTGGGGTAAAAATAGTAGATCCATACGTCAGGTTTACGGTTTCATATATACGGTGGTCCAGAAATAGTACATCTTGTTCACATGGAAACAGTTTATATACTATCAAATCGTTAGTTTATCGTCGCTAGCTGGCGTAGGAAATGTCCCTGTTCAACTCGCCGCTGGTCACCAGCCGGTCGATGGCTTCCATCATCTCTACCGGGTTGAACGGTTTCAGGAAATATTTCATAACACCATATTCGTTACATTTTGCCTCGGTCTCCGCCTCCGGAAGCCCCGACAAAACCAACATCGGGATATCACCATACATACCGCTGGTAGACAGCTGCTGTATCAATTCCCAATTGTCCATGTCAGGTAACTGGGGATCTACGATAATAAGATCGGGTTGCGCCCGGTGAGACAAATAATACATTGCGGAATAGCCGTCAGGAACCGTAATCACCGAATAATCCCTTCCCAAAACAGTCTGCAACAGAAAACGGATCGCTTTACTATCATCAACAGCCAGAATTTGCTTTTTCATTTACCAAAGTTCATTTTGAGGGTTTAAGTAGACACTTAATCTTTCTAGGATGATAAATGGAAACGACGGCTAAACAAGGAATTGGCATCAAGGACCGCTACGTGTTCAAAAGCAGGCTCGAAAATAGTGTGGATTGGATATTAAAACTCTCGACAGGAACGCTGGGAATTTCAAGGATTGGGAGTGAACCAAAAAGGTTTGCAAGCTAAGAGCTGATTCCCGATATTCAGAGGATTTTGAATATGGCAGGCGTTATAGTTGCGTAAAAATACAAGTAGTTTTTCGATATTTCAAATAATTTTGTTGTTTATTTTTGATTCGCGACGCTAAATTGGGAGTTTTTCCCATACCCGCCAATACCCTAAAAATGGTATTTTCCGCGGATTGTTTTCTCCCGCTTTTTATGCTTTCTCAATTTGGGAAAAAACGCCCTAATAAACTTATCATTATATATGAATATATTGACTAATCCCTGAAGGGGCCCGGTCGTAGATTTATGGGGTTTTCCTCATAACGCCGCTCTGTATACGCAGTTTGCAAAACCCGTGCCGCACACCCCATAGCACCCCTGTTGACTGCAGGCGACAACAGCAGTACTGCAAAAGCCGGACCAATCCCCTGCTTCCCGGGTCACAACACGAGCGGGTTTAACTCCGAAGCCGCCAGTCTGCCCGCCGGCAGCCCTCCAAGCCAGTTATTCAACTCATAGACCTGCGCCTCATGTACCGGCTGAGCCACTCTGGCCCCGTCCGCCATATACGTGATGGTCATCATCTCGCGCCGCCGATCCGATTCATTGGCCAACGTGTGATGCACCGTATTTCCGTAATGCCAGCTGGAGTCACCCGCACGCATACCCGCTGGAAAACTGAGCGGGAATTGGTTCTCCCGGATATATTTCCGATAGAGGCTATCGGGCTCCGAGGACAACTTGGGATCGATAACCGTCCCGTATTTATGCGACCCCGTCGCGAAGACGAACATGCCCATCTCGATCGTCTGATCCGTCAGCGCCATCGCAAGCGTAACCGTATCCGCCGTATCCAGGGGCCAGTAATACTGGTCCTGGTGCCAATATGTCGCGCGCCCGCCCGCTTCCTTGAACAACGCATGATCATGATAAATGCGCACATTGGCCACACCCAGAAGATCCGCGGCTACCTTACCCAATCGCTTCGACAACACAAACCGCCGGATCCCTTCATCCACCCGCCAGAGATTTACCATCTGCCCGAAAGCCCGCCCGTATATCCCGCGCTCCGGTGTCTTTTTCCGCTCCCTGCTTTGCCGCTTCACCGCTTCCGCAATCAGCTGCCGATATCCCCCTGCTTCCTCGGGGCTTAGCAGGCCGCGCAGCAGTAAATGTCCGTTGTCCCTGAACTCATCCCGCTGCGCGGTTGAAATCTCCCGCAGATCCTCCAGAAGCGGTATTGTTTTGGAAACAGCCATGCCTGTAAATTAATAAAACCGTTGAGATTGTGGAAGACCTTCCACAACCCTATCCCTGTAACACCGGATCCCAATCCTTCCAGACGGCCTCGTACCCCTGTCGACGGATCATCGCCGCAATGGCCGCGGGTGAGCGATCGTCGTCGATCTCGAATTGCTCCAGCGACTCCGGGTCTACCACATAGCCGCCCGGATTGGTCCTTGATCCGGCACTCATGGCCGTTATCCCAAGCCGGATAGCATGATCCCGGAATACCGGACTTTCCCGCGTGGACAACGAGAGCTCCACTTCTTCATCCAGCAACCGGTACGCACAGATCAGCTGGATCAATTCCCGGTCTTTCATCTCGACCTTTGGTTGTATCCCGTAGGGCCGCTGCCGGTCTTCGCCCGAAAACGGTCGCAACCTCGGAAACGAGAGCGAATATTTTGTCTTCCAATACTTCCGCTCCATATACTGCAAATGCAGCGCAGTAAACCAACTGTCCGTACGCCAGTCTTCCAGACCGATAAGCACGCCGAGCCCGACTTTGTGGATCCCCGCCTCACCCAAACGATCCGGCGTGCCGAGGCGGTACCCGAAATTGGACTTCCTTCCTTTTGGATGATGAAGCTTGTAATCCTGCCGGTGATAAGTTTCCTGGTATACGAGCACCGTGTTCAGCCCGTGGTCTCTGAGCGCCGCATAGTCGTCCCTGTCCAACGGCTGTACCTCCATCGAAACCTGCGCAAAATGCGGCCGGACCGCATCCAGCGCCCGCACAAAATAATCCACCCCTACCGTTTGACCGGCCTCCCCGCTTACCAGCAATACATGCCCGAATCCCATGTCGCGGATCGCCGCCGCCTCGGTCAATAATTCCACGGCCGACAAGGTCCGGCGCCGGATCTTATTGTCTAGGCTGAACCCGCAATACGTACAGATATTCTGACACTCATTCGAAAGATAAAGGGGGATATACAGCTGGATAACTTTGCCGAACCGCTTTTGTGTCAGCCGATGGCTCAATTGGGCCATTTCTTCCAGGTATGGCGCCGCGGCCGGCGAGATCAACGCCGAGAAATCCTCCAGGTCCCGCTGCGTTTTCACCAACGCCCGCTCGACGTCTGCGGCCGTCTTTTCATAAATGCGCCGCCGGACCGCCGCCCATTCATACCGGTTGAATATCTCTTCAAACATAGTCTTCAATTAGTCTAAAAACGCCGTCAGGGGACTGGTGGCGACGGCCTGTTCCGACTCCATGGCAAGCCTGGCCTCGAACGCCATTCTCCCGCTTTCCACGGCCAGTTTGAACGCTCTTGCCATCTTCGCCGGATCGGGACTCGCCGCAATCGCGGTGTTCACCAAAACCGCATCCGCGCCCATCTCCATCGCCTTGGCGGCATCCGACGGCGACCCGATCCCCGCATCTACCACCACCGGTACCCCGCTCTGCGCAATAATGATCTCCAGAAAATCGAATGTCTTCAATCCCTTATTGCTACCGATCGGTGATCCGAGGGGCATCACCGCCGCCACCCCCACATCCTCCAGCCGTTTACACAACACGGGATCGGCATGGATATACGGCAGGACCACAAACCCGCGTTTGACCAACTCTTCAGCCGCAGCCAGGGTTTCTATCGGGTCCGGTAATAACCACTTCGGATCCGGATGGATCTCGAGCTTGAGCCAGTTCGTCCCCAACGCCTCCCGGGCCAGCTCGGCAGCAAATACCGCTTCCCGCGCACTCCTTACGCCCGACGTATTGGGGAGCAGGTGGAGATGCGGATGGCGCAAATGATACAGCAGATCGTCATCCGGCCGCTGTACATCCACCCGCCGGAGCGCGACGGTCACCAGTTCGGAGCAGCTTGCCAGTAAGGCATCCTCCATGACCCGGGACGAACTGAATTTTCCGGTGCCGGTGAACAACCGGGAATGAAAACTTTTATCCGCGATAGTTAGCATAGCTAATTGATTTTTTGAATTTCCGACTCCAATCGCCTCACCAGGGAAGCCTTATCCGCCGCTCGCACCAACACGCCTGAAAAAGCTATCCCATACACCCCCGAGCGCAGCAACGGCCCGACATCCGCCATCCCAATCCCTCCAATCGCGAAGAGGGGGACGGAAATCCCTTCCTTCCGCGCCGCCGCCATCGTCTGCCGGTACCCCTCCAGGCCCAATATCGGGCTCAATTTTTTCTTCGTTGTCGTATACCCGTATGGCCCCAGCCCGATATAATCGGCCCCGCCTTCACAGTGCTCCCGGATATCTTCGATCGTATTGGCTGTCCCGCCGACAATCTTATCCTTCCCCAGCAACCGCTTCGCCTCCCGTACCGGCAGGTCTTCCCTGCCTACATGCACGCCGTCAGCATCCACCGACGCGGCCACCGCCACGCGGTCATTGATGATGAGCTTGCTCCCCCACTGCCGGCATATCTTTATCGCCTCTCTCGCAACCGCCTCAAATTCCCCGTCCGGCGCCGCTTTCATCCGCAGTTGGATCAACCGGATCCCGACGGCACAAGCCTCCCCGATCTGCCGGACAGGGTCTTCATCCCCCGTGATAAAATATAGTCTGCTCAATGCCATCCGAGTAATGTTTTATTGCTCCCGAGAAATCGCCACACATATCCTTTTGCCCGCTCTGCCGCTATCGGCAACGGATATCCTAACGCAAGACCGGCCGTCAACGCAGACGACAACACGCACCCCGAGCCGTGTTTGGGCCAGATCCCGCCGCCGGCGACGGGGGCCTCCAACATCTCCGCCTCTCCATCCGTCCACAGATAGTCCCTGCCCGGATGCTCGGGATGATGCCCGCCCTTGAGGTAAACATGACACCCGGCCCGTTTACTGAGGTCCGCGCATCGCGCCGCGATATCCTCACCCGGATACAGCCAGTTGATTTCCTCCCAGTTCGGCGTAACCAGGTAGCAATGTGCCGCCAGCGTCTCCCACTCCGCCCCCGCCAATCCGCCCCAGAATTCTGCTCCACTACTCGCCTTGATGACCGGGTCCAGCACGACCCGCGCCTGCGGGTTTCGCTTCCGGATATGATCGACGATCGCTACGGCTGCCGCCATCGATTCCGTGATCCCGATCTTTACCCACGAAAAGACCGCGGAGTCGAAGCAAACATCGATCTGTTCGAGCACATCCTGCAGCGCGAGCCATTCCACCCGCCGGATTTCCCGTTCGTTTTGCCAGGTCATCGCCGTAACCGCTGCATACCCGTATACTTCGTGCGCCTCCAGCGTCTTGATATCCGCCAGTACACCCGCTCCGCCGCTTTGGTCATATCCTGCCACCACCAATACCTTTGGCCTGTCCATCACCTTTGGCCTGTCCATCGATACGCATTTTTAATTGTTCATACCGGCCCACCGCCTCACCCGGTTCCTCCCAGATCCATCCCATCGCCGCCGCGCCCGTCCATCCCTGATCGATCAGGATCCCGACATTGCCGGCGGTAACCCCGCCCAATCCAACCGCGCGGCAGGGGTATGGCCCCGGCGGCATCCTCAGGAGCGAGGAGTTCGCCGGATACCCCGGTTTCGAGATGCTGTCGAAAACCGGGCTGATAAAAGCATACTCCAGTCCCGGCGGTAACGCGTTCAATTCCGTCCACGAGTGCACCGACTTCGAGTGGACCCCATGCACCCGCGATACCCCATACCTCGCCGCCAGTTCCAAATGCCCGTGCACGACCAGCCTCGACCCCCACCGCGGCGCCAGGCGACCGAGCAACCCCTCCGCCGACCCGCCCGGTTTTCGTAAATGCAACCGCTCCAATCCCGCCTCGAACAGCTCTTCCAATATCTCCGGTTCGCCTGGAAAATCCCGGGGTGACGTGATCACCACCAATAAAAATTCCCCGCCCGTCATAAGTAAATTTCCGACCCGGCTTCCTTGAACGCCTCTGCTTTCTCTTTCATTCCTTCCTCCAGCGCTTCCTGCGCCTCCAACCCCTGCTCCTCCGCAAACCGGCGCACTTCCTGCGTGATCTTCATCGAACAGAAATGCGGTCCGCACATCGAACAGAAGTGCGCAATCTTCGCTCCTTCGGCCGGCAGCGTCTCATCGTGAAAGGACCTCGCCGTATCCGGATCGAGCGAAAGATTGAACTGATCCTGCCAGCGAAATTCGAACCGCGCCTTGCTGAGGGCATTGTCGCGATACTGCGCGCCCGGATGTCCTTTCGCGAGATCCGCCGCATGTGCCGCGATCTTATAGGTGATCACCCCATCCTTGACGTCTTTTTTATTCGGCAAACCCAAATGCTCCTTCGGGGTTACATAACAGAGCATCGCGGTACCGAACCAGCCGATCATCGCCGCGCCGATCGCGGACGTAATATGATCATATCCCGGCGCGATATCGGTGGTCAGCGGCCCGAGCGTATAAAACGGCGCCTCCTCGCATTCCTTCAATTGCTTATCCATATTCTCCTTGATCAGGTGCATCGGAATATGACCCGGCCCTTCGATCATGACCTGACAATCCCGCTTCCAGGCAATCTTCGTCAGCTCGCCCAGCGTCTCGAGCTCCGCGAACTGCGCCGCATCATTCGCATCTGCGATCGACCCCGGCCGCAATCCGTCGCCCAGGGAAAACGACACGTCGTAAGCCCGCATGATCTCACAGATCTCCGCGAAATGCGTGTACAGAAAGCTTTCCCGGTGATGCGCCAGACACCATTTTGCCATGATCGATCCCCCGCGGGAGACAATCCCCGTCATCCGGTTCGCCGTGAGCGGAATATAGCGGAGCAAAACCCCGGCATGGATCGTAAAGTAGTCCACTCCCTGCTCGGCTTGTTCGATCAACGTATCCCGGTAAATTTCCCACGTCAGCTCTTCCGCCTTTCCGTCCACCTTTTCCAAGGCCTGGTAGATCGGCACCGTCCCCACCGGCACCGGTGAGTTGCGGAGGATCCACTCCCTGGTTTCATGGATATGCTGACCCGTGGAAAGGTCCATGATCGTATCCGCGCCCCAGCGGCAGGCCCACACCGCTTTCTCTACCTCCTCTTCGATGCTGGAGCTGACCGCCGAATTCCCGATATTGGCATTGATCTTCACAAGGAAGTTGCGCCCGATGATCATCGGTTCCGACTCCGGATGGTTGATATTGGAAGGGATCACGGCCCTTCCCGCCGCCACCTCGTCCCGCACGAACTCCGGCGTGACGACGTGCTTTGGCGTCATCGCTCCCCAGTTCTGCCCCGCATGCTGATGATAAAGGCTCCCCGGGCGGGATACGTGCGCTGCATATTCTTCGATCCGCTGATTCTCGCGGATGGCGATATACTCCATCTCCGGTGTGACGATACCCCGCCGCGCGTAGGCCAGCTGTGTTACCGCCAGGCCCGGCTTTGCCTTCATCGGCGGCCGGATGTGCGCAAAGCGCAGCGCATCCAAATCCGTGTCCTCCTGCCGCCGGCGGCCGTACACCGAGCTGACCTGTCCCAGCTGTTCGACATCCCCGCGCTGCGCAATCCACGGCTGCCGGAGCCTTGGCAACCCCTCCCGCACATCGATCTCCACAGCGGGATCGGTATATGGCCCGCTCGTATCATATACCGTCACCGCCGGATTCGGCGTCACCGATCTCGTGAACGTGTCCCGGGTCTCCCCTACCGTGATCTCCCGCATCGCCACCCGGATCGGATGCAGCTGTCCCGGCAAATAGATCTTGCGCGAAGCCGGGAACGGCTCCCGACTGATGACATGCTGCCCTGGAATAATGTCTTTCTTCATATAACTGGGATTTAATTTTTAGCCCCCCTGGGTCGCCCGGATCACAAACACCCGATCGTCCGCCCGCAATACATGGTTCACCCACTCCGACCGCGGGATCACCACCTCATTCAAGGCAATGGCGATCCCATCCGCCTGCCGGATCTCCAGCAATGGCAGCACATCCGCCAGCGTCCCGGGTTCGGGAAAGGAATACTGTTTCTGATTGATCAATACCTCTATCATGTCACTTCGATTGACCCCGAAAATGATCGACTAGAGGCGCCGCAAGACCGGCAAAATGAGAAAGCCTACCTTTTCCCTTCGCCGGCATTACCCGGATCAGGTTCTGAGGGTATTATCTCAGCCCGCACACGCGGGCACCCCTAAAGACTTCACCAAAGTTAGGAAAAATCGGACTACCAAAAATCTTATTTCAGCTCGAGCGCGACGATAGACATCGCGGGCATTTCCACCACCACATCATTCCCATCCTTCCGCGCACCGGTAAAATCGGCCGGCTTGACCTTCGCCGGCTGATCGAAGCTATTGATATCGGTAAAGCTTCCGGACGTGAGTACCCGCCCCGAGACAGCGCTAAAAGTCATCCCCGGCAATGCCGCACGCACGGTGACCACCTTCGACGGATCGAGATTGACCAGCGTAATATGTGTCACACCGCTGGAATCCCTGGAAGCCGACGCATTCACCGCGGGGATCCGCCGCCCTCCATACATATAGTCCGGGCTCGCCAGCTGGACCACCAGCGACCGCGCGTCCTGATGGACCTTGTACAGGTCAAAGACATAATATGTTGGCGTCAGCAGCATCTTGTCCTTGTCCGTCAAGACCAGGGCCTGTAGAACATTCACCGTCTGCGCCAACGCCGCCATTTTCACCCGGTCGCTATGGTTGTTGAAGATATTCAGCGTAGTCCCGGCAATCAGCGCATCCCGGAGACTGTTCTGCTGATACAGGAAAGCCGGATTGGTGCCCGGTTCGACATTCGTCCAGATCCCCCATTCATCCACTACCAACGCAACCTTTTTCACCGGATCGTATTTGTCCATGATGGCCGAATGCTTGCCGATGATCTCGTCCATTCTCAGACACGCCTCCACGGCTTTAAAATAGGTGTCCTCCCCAAACTGCGTGGCCGATCCTTTGTGATCCCAATCTCCCGCGATCGTATAATAGTGCATGGACAACCCCCAAAGACGCCAAAGCGGGAGCCGCTGCATCAGTACGTCCGTCCAGTGATAGTCATCGCCGTTCGGGCCGCTGGCGATCAGCTTTAAAGGTGCTCCGGGATAGTTTTTGCAGAATTCCGCATACCGCTTGTACTGATCGGAATAGAATTCCGGCGTCATGTCGCCGCCGCAGCCCCAGCTTTCATTACCCACGCCCCAGAACGATACTTTCCATGGCTGGTCCCGGCCGTTCTGCCGCCGCAGATCCGCCAGCGTGCTCTTCCCGTTAAAGTTCAGGTACTCGAGCCAGTTTTCCATCTCCTGCGGCGTCCCCGTCCCCACATTCCCCGCAATATAGGGCTGACAGCCCAGCAGCGAACAAAGCTCCAGATATTCATGCGTCCCAAAACTGTTGTCCTCCGCTACCATCCCCCAGGTCGTATTCACCGTCCGCTTGCGCTGGTTGCGCGGCCCGATCGCATCGGCCCAGTGATACTGATCCGCATAACAGCCGCCCGGCCATCGCAATACCGGCACGTTGATCTTCTTCAAGGCGCCCACCACATCCATCCGGATATGATCGCCCGTCCAGAACCCGTCGTAGATACACCTTCCGAGGTCCTCGGAGAAATGCCCGTAAATATTTCGGCTGATCACCGGACCAGACGTGTCCCGGATCGTTAAGGTCACCGGCGCCTGCGCGAAAAGGGCGACCGCCGCCGGCAAAAGAAACAACAGGAGGATCGGCTTCTTCATACGTAGTTATCGTTTTGAAGCCGAATATAAGCGTTTTTTTGACAATTATCGCCAAGGCCTTGCAACCGCGGAAACCCTAGCCCCGTATCTGCCCGTTGCCGCGCATTACCCACTTCTCCGTCACCAGCTTCTCCAGTGCAAACGGTCCGCGCGCATGCAACTTTTGGGTGGAAATGCCGATCTCCGCTCCCAACCCCAATTCGTCTCCATCCGTAAACCGCGTACTGGCATTCGCATAGACCGCCGCCGCATCGACTTCCGCCAGGAATCGCTCACACCGCGCCTTGTTCCGCGAAACGATCGCCTCCGAATGCCGCGTCGAATAGCGCCCGATATGCGCCAACGCCGCGTCCATATCCTTCACGACCCTGATCGCACACTTCAGACTGAGCCATTCGCGGCCAAAATCCGCTTCCGTAGCCTCGCGCAATAAAGGATATCCGCGGAGCAACCGCCGGGCAGCCGCATCCGCAAAGATTTCTACCCCATGCTGCTCAAAAGGCCCTCGCAGCCGACCCAGCAATTTAGCCGCAACCGCCCGATCCACGACCAGCGTATCCATCGCATTGCAGACCGAAGGCCGGCTGACCTTTGCATTGACGACGATCCGGACCGCCATATCCAGGTCGGCCGCAGACTCCACATATACATGGCAGACGCCGGCCCCTGTCTCGATCACCGGCACGAGGCTGTTCGCGCGGATATAACGGATAAGCGCATCCGAACCGCGCGGAATGATGACATCCACCCATCGCGTGGCCGTCATGAGCTCCTGCACCACCTCCCGCCCGGGCGGTAACAGCACAACACAGTCGGGAGGCAACCCGCCCGCCTTCAGGGCCTTTCGGATCATCCCGATTGCCGCCCTGTTCGTTGCCGCCGCCTCCCGGCTTCCCTTTAGCAAACATCCGTTCCGGCTGCGGAGACACAACGCGGCGATGTCAAACGTCACATTCGGTCTGGACTCATAAATAGCCCCAACAACCCCCAGCGGCACCGCCAGCTTCTCCACGCGAAGACCGTTGGCGAGCACCTGCCGCCCGATCACCCGTCCCGATGGATCGGGCAACCGCCCTATCTTGCGGACGCCGGAGGCGATAGCCGCTACCCGCGGCCCTGTCAGCAGTAACCGGTCCCGCCGGGGATCGGCTGCATCCACACGGGCGACATCCGCCGCATTTGCCCGCAGCAACGCGCCGGGCGCCGCCTCCAAAAGTTCGGCCAGCGCCTTTAGCGCTGCCTTCACCTGCCGCTCGCTCGCGCCCCGCAATCCGACGGCCGCCCGGTGCGCCTTTATAATCATCGACTCTATCATAACACCCCTAGAATAAAACAATATCATCCGCATGCGCGGCCATCACACGCTTCACAGCCATGCTCTCCGTCACCTGCGCTGCCGCCAGCCTGACTTTGGCCACCCCGATAATATTCCCTTCCTCATCTTTCAATTGGACCACCTCGCCCGCCCCGAACTTGCCGTCAACCGACCGGATCCCTACCGTCAGCAAACTTCGCCTTTGCCCCAGCGCCCGCACCGCGCCTCTATCCAGCATTATGCCGCCAAGCGTAATCGATCCGCTCGCGAGCCATTTCTGCCTCGCCCTCAGGTTGGAGGTCTGCGCGGCAAAAGACGTTCCGGCGCGACCCGCCAGCGCATCCGTAAAAGGGGTCTTCCCGTTCAACCCGCATATTACCACCCGGATCCCCAGGGACGACGCCAGCCGCGCGAACGTGAGCTTCGACGACATCCCACCCAGCCCTAAACTGCTCTTACCCGCCTGCACAAGACCAAGTACCGCGCCGTCTACCTTATCGACCCGCGCCACTACCTTCCCGTCGCTGTCCAGCAACCCGCCGACCGACGTGCAAAGCAATAAAGCCGATGCGTCGAGCCCGATCGCCGTTAGCGTGGCGAGCTCGTCATTGTCCGAAAATTTTAACTCGACGTTGCTGACGAGATCGTTCTCATTCATAACGGGTAAAATACCATTTTCCCAGAAGACGTCAAACGTTTCCTTCAGCTGTACGAACCGCCCCCTGTCCGAAAAATGCTGGCGTTCACACAATGCCTGCGCTACCGGTATCCCGTAGGCGTGCAGCGCCTTCTGATATTGGCGGATCAGGATCGGATTCCCTACCGCCGCGGCAGCTTTGCGCTCTGTCAGTGTGCCCTTGTACCCGCCAAAGAAACCACGCCCGCTGCCCACCGCACCGCTTGACACCAGCACCAACCGGTGTCCCGCCGACAGCGTGGCTACCTCCGCCGCGACCTTCCGGATCGTAGCCGGCGCGACCATCCCGCGCGCATCCGTAACCACTGCCGTCCCAAGCTTGATGACCAACACAGGCTTTTGCATGCGGCAAAAATATCCTATCTTAATGGTTTCCACAACCTATACCTGCTGCATGGAACAACTCGCCACCCCGACCAACGCCGGAATGCCGGCCTGGACCAACACTCAGCTGATCGTCTTTCGCTTTCTCGTCGCGTGGTTTCTGCTCTATATCTTTTTCAACCCGAACGGGATCCTGCCCGGCGTGGATGAAACGTACAATTTTTATATCGTCCCTTTCCACCGGCTGATCCCGTGGATCGGTCAGCATATCCTCCGGCTTTCCCGGCCGATCACCATCTTTACCAATGGCTCCGGCGACACGACATATGACTTCGTCACCTTGCTCCTGATCACTTTTCTTTCTCTTCTGGCCTGCGCTGTCTGGTCGGCCATCGGCCGGCGGCGGCCCTCCTACACCATCCTGTATTATTGGGTGGTCACCATTTTACGGTATTACCTGGCCATCACGATGCTTTCCTACGGGTTTGCCAAAGTGTTTAAAACGCAATTTCCCGCTCCCGGTCCCTTCCGGCTGCTCGAGCCATACGGCGAGTCCACACCGATGGGGCTGGCCTGGACCTTTATGGGTTACTCCAATGGTTATAATTTATTTACCGGTTTTGCCGAGATCATCCCGGGAACCCTGCTGTTCTTCAGAAGGACCACCGCCCTCGGCGCCTTCCTGGCGTTCATCGTTTCGCTGAATATATCGGCGATGAACTATTGTTTTGACATCCCGGTCAAGTTATTGTCCACCACGATGGTCCTGATGTCCCTTTTTCTCCTGGGCGACAATATCCGGCGGCTCTTCAACCTGTTTTTTCGCAAGGGAACGACAAGTCTCCATATCGTTCCCCGGCCGGCGATGCCGGGTAAAGCCCTGCCCTTCATCCTGGTAGCTGTTAAATGTTTGGTAATCGGCTATGCCTTCTACGGTTCCGCGTGGCAGGAGCTAAAAACATGGAAGCAATATGGCGACCGGGCTCCCCATACCCCCCTGTTCGGCATCTATAATACCCGGTCGTTCCTTTATGATCAGGATACCCTCCCTCCGCTCCAGACGGACACGATCCGCTGGAAACAACTGGTGATCGCCGGTTCGCCAACCTACGGCTATGCGTCGATAAAAATGATGAATGACAGTACCCATGGCTATTACTCGGTCACCACCGACACCGTTCAACACCTGGTGGCGATCAAAAAATATTCCGACAGCACAAAAAAATGGCGGCTTCATTACACCTGGCCGCTGAGCGACAGTCTCACGCTGTGGGGTACGCGCTTCTCGGCCGGTCGCGCCGACTCGGTCCGTATCGTCCTCGCCCGCTATCCGATAGACCGGTTTCCGCTAAATGCCCGGGGATTCAACTGGATCAACGAATTTCCCAACAACCGGTAATTCAACGCCCCGGCTTCTGCATTACCATGACGCCGTTCATGACAAATGTTTTGCCGCTGCCGGCGACAATATTGTAAACCCGCTGCATGCCGCCGGCCGATTCTGTTTTATCCCAAACCACGTATTCCCCGTATTCCCCCGTCCGCCCGTCCAGGCAAACCACCTTGTCTCCCACCGCCAGGTCTCCTGCCTTTTTTTCGCCATCCGCTGCGGCCATGGGATGATTCGGCGTTGCCTCCAATATCCTCGATGACAGCAGGACCTCACGTTCGCTTCGCCCGCCCACCTCTTCCGCCGACTTGTCCGCCGACTTGTCCGCCGGCTTGTCCGCCGACTTGTCCGCCGACTTGTCCGCCGTAGCCTTGGCGGAGGCGGAAGCCTTGGCGCAGGCGGAAGCCCGGCGAAGGCGGGCCGACACCAGCACCAACCGCGTGATCGCATAGTTCTTCACCGCATGCACCGTCAATTCCCTCACCACCACCGCCCGGCGCGCACGCGTGACCGGATCGACCGTCATTACTTCATCCCCGGGCCGCACCTCGCGCAACGTCTTCGAAGACCCATCACCCATCGTTACCCGCATCTCGCCGGGAAAACAAATATCGTTTCCATAGGTCCCCGCCTCCGCCCGGCTGACCGGCGCTCCCTGCTGTCCGTTTGCTGCCCGGTAAAGCTGGAACCCCAGCTCCTCCGACAGCACATACGACAACTTGAGCACAAAAAAAGGCTCCTCCCTGTCGATCGCATGGATGTCCTCAAAATATTTTCGCCAGACCTTCGGATCCGCCTTATACCCCGGCATGCACGCCGTATACCGCTTCCCGGTCTCGGTCGTGTAATAGATGACCGTGCCGAGTTCCACCCGGCCCTCCTTGAGGATCAGCTTATACAGATCGATCCTTTTCCGTTTGCCGTCGTCCCCCGTTATAAAATACGGCTTCCCGAATCCGCCATGATCGAGGATGTACGTGTTGTCAAACTTTACATAGGTATCCTTGTCCGGATCACCGACGGAGAAAGTCCTGGCCTTCTCATATTCGGCCATGGTCAATGCCCGTGGGCCCGCGGTGTCCTGGGCCCGGACGAACCCGCTGCCCGCCGCAAGCAGGCACACCAAAAATAATTTCATACTCATCCGTATTATGATATCTCCTTGAAGGCAGCGGCAAAGGCCTGCATCTCATCCATCCGTCCTATGCTGATCCTGCACCAATCCTGGTTGTTGAATTTCCAGAACCGCACCCCGACGCTTCGCTTCATCATTTCATCCGTAAACTGCTTACCGTCCATTTTTATGGGGAATATGACAAAGTTGGCGACGGACGGAACATAAGTATATCCCTCCTTCTTGAGCACCGAATACAGATATTCCTTTGATTCGAGGGTCTTTTTTATCACCGAGTTCATGTATTCGCGTTCCTGATAACCGGCAATCGCCGCCTGCAACGTAGTGGTCGAAATGGACATGCTTGCTTCCGTATACAACAGCAATTTCTTGATGGTATCCGGCTGCGTCACCACATACCCTATCCGCAACCCCGCAAATCCATAAACCTTGGAGAAGGTTCGGGCAATGATGATATTCGGATTGGCATCCGCCATGGGGATCAGGGTTGTGCCCTGGGGATCCGGGAGATAATCCATATAGGCCTCATCGACAAAGACCATCGTCTTCTTCGACACGCGGTCGACAAACGACTTGAGCGCGGCATTGTCCACCACGGTCCCGGTCGGATTGTTGGGGTTGCAAACATAGACCAGCGACGTATTGCTGTCGACCGCCTTTTCCATCGCTTCGAGGTCCAGTTTGTATTCCGCCGTCAACGGCACCTTCACCCAGTTTGCCCCGACCTTGGCCGCCTTACCCGGAAGGTCGGCGTACGACGGATCGCCGGAAATGACATTGCTGCCTGGTTTGCAATAAGCCAGCGCCGCCGCCATCAGCAACGGCGTCGATCCTGCCGCCAGCAGGATGTTATCCTGTTTTATCTTTTCAAAAGCGGCGATCTTCGATGTCAGATCACCCATCGACCGGATCGGGTACTGATAGGCGACCGGAAGCGTTTCCGTAATGGCCTTCTTGGCCATGTCCGAAGGGCCGAAAGGATTTTCGTTGGCAAACAACCGCGCCTTCAACGGCTCGACGGCGTTGAGGGCGATATCTCTCTCCGACCAGCCTTCCGTCGCGAACGCCGCCGCGGCATGCCCATTGACGGACGGTGCGGCCTGCAATTGATTCAGCAGGCTGCCGGCAAAAGGAAGCCCTCCTGCAAGTAAGGCGCCCCTCCTGAGTAAGGTGCGTCGACTGATACTGTTGCCCATAAGAGTGTATTTTTTTGGTGAATGATTAAACCCAAATTCGCGCAACCGCGCCACTAGCTTCCCAACACAGGATAGGAGTAATGCTGACCGGACACGCGGCTATGTATCGCGCTTACCACACTCCGCGCCGACTCCAGCGCCCCGGCCATCCACGCATTCAGATAAGTCAGGTGCTCCCCTGCAAAATAAACCTGACCGTCCGGCGCAAGCAAGGCTTTATACAATGTCTTGCGCTCCTCCCCGGTATATAACGCCCATCCCCCGAGACTGTACCTCGTCTTGTGCCAACTGACGGAAAAAGATGATTCGAATTCCTTTCGGTACTGCGGATGGATCAAACTGCCCTTCTCCAACGCCAATGCCTCGCGCTCGGGATAAGACAAATTTCCCGTCGCAACGGCCTTGTCATTAAAGTTATAATATCCGATCAATATTCCCTTGCCGCTCAAATAATCATAGGAAGGATAGAATAGCTGCGTGAGTTGGTTATTCGTGTGCGTGATCCCGCCGTAGATCCCCTCGTCTTCCTCCCAGAACCTGCGTTTGAACTGCAGTCCGATCTTCCCCGTGGACATATATACAACCGAGTCGATCGCACGGCTGGCATCCGATGCAAAATTATGATCGATATTGCTCAATACCGGCAATGGAATGGTACAGATGCAAAAAGGTGCTTCGATCGTCTTTTCCCCGTCGGCGTCGCGGTACAGCACCCGGACGCCCTGATCCACATTCCGGATCGATCTGACTTCTGCCCGGTATCGGATCGATGGCCCGACCCGCTTCTCAAAGGCCGCCGCAATCCGGTCCATCCCCCCAACAGCCTGCAGCAACGTCCCTTGCAGTTCATATGCGTACTCCGCCACATTGTAGAAGTCCGGGTCCAGAAGCCCTGAATGTAACAGATCCGACATCAGATTCGGGTTACCCAGCGTCCCTTCCCGGTCACCTGCTCCCGGCGTTTCCACATAGCCCCGCCGTGCTGATGCCTTGTACAGCTTATCGATATCCAATCCTCCCTCCGCCCGCAAAAACTCAATGACTTTCAATGTGTCCTCCCGGCTCATCCCCGCATCGACCTTTCCACCATCCAATCCCTTCGCCAGCAATTCGGCCATCCACCCTCTCATATCATTGTGAACCTCCCTGACCCTGATCTTCCGGTTCGACAGTGGCCCTTTCCCTTCGCTAAAGAAGTACGCATTCTCGTTCACATTGCTATATACCTGTACCGGTACGCCCAGCTCTTTGCAATAATGAAGCGTCAGCCCATGGTGATGAGGTATCCGCGACGGCCCCGCATTAAAATACTGTCCTTCATCAAACCCCGTCGCAAGGTGCCGCCCAAATACCGTCTCGTCGCCCACCGAACCCTTTCGCACACTCCAGCAACGTCCCCCCGCCCGGTCGCGCGCTTCCAGTATGGTACAGGTATAACCTAACTTCCCCAATTCATAGGCAGCGGCCATCCCGGCCAACCCCGCACCCAGGATCAGGACGGCCTTCCCGCCCCCGTCTCCTTCCAGCCGGAACGGATGAGCGGGCGCGGCCCTGACCATCCCCAAAGCCATCATCGCCGGATACGCTCCGCCGGCACATATCCCCGCCTTAATTAAAAATTCCCTGCGTGTTAACGAGTTCAAATAACAAAAAGTGAAATATTATGATTCAATCCTGAAATTACGAAAAAAAGACGCGCTGCCGAAAATCACTATCACATATTATAGGAATTAATGCGTAAGCTTCCAGCAAGATCCTATTCTCGCATCAGGATCTTGGAGGAATATGGTTCCAGTATCACCTGATCCTGATATGTTTTACCTCCCGCATCCTTATACTTCCCGTCTAAAGATATTGATTTTGCTGTTTTGCCCGCATTATATTCAAACCGGGTCCCGGCGGAGGTCGACTGGACAGAATTGGCATCCTTCCCGTACTTCGATTGCCAATCACCCAAAGCCCCCTTATCCTGCACATTTTGATTGTTCTGATGTACTACCGTCTTGTAGAATGACCCGCCCGTCGGCGCGGAATAACTATTGTCATGGATCCTGGTGAACGACGATACATCCGCCGGAACCGCCGAGCTTAACAACAATACCGTCTGATCCCGCTTCGCCGCGACCGCCACATTGCCCGAGATTTCATTGTTTCTTAACGCCCCTTTCGCGAGCGCGTGCCGGACCGAGATCTGAGACCCGTTGTCATACAAGGTATTTCCCTTTACCACCACCTCATGCGCATCCTGCAGAAAGATACCCGTGGTGCAATGGGCAACCGTATTATTGCTTACTTCGACCATGCCGGTATTCTCATCCAGATAGATACCCATGGCAATCCCTTCCGACTTCCTGTCCGTCCCGTCCACCGCAGCTACGCCATTCAGAACGATATTCCCCGTAACCGTCCCCGTGTTCCGCTGCGCTGCCGAATCGATGTCCCCGGACCAGGTATAAATTCCGCCGCCGTCGTCCTTTAGATAACAGAAATAGTCGACCGTATTGTTCTTGATCAGGTTTGGCCCACCGAGGAAAAAAATACCCACATATCCTGTCGTGTCAACCGTATTATATTGTACCGTGTTATTCTGGCCGCCGATATTTATCCCGATATAGGATGCCTGAGGATTGCCGATGCCCGGAATATTTCCGGTATGCCTGACGGTACAGTCCGATACCGTATTGTTCTGGCCGGTGAGATCGATCCCGTTGTTGTTGGAATGATCGATGGTCAGATGCGAAAGCGTCACATTGTTTGACTGGGTCGCGTCAACCGCATCAAGGGACGAAAAATATATGCGGCATGAGCTGATCACGATATTCGTCCCATTCCGGATGACGATGGCATCGCCGTTACTCCCTTTGAAGGTCAGTCCCGTAAATACGAGATACTGTTTTCCCTGTATCGTCAGCAGGTTATCCGCGCACGACGCCAGTACATCCGTCGGCACGGGACCCGCCCCATAGAAAAGATTCAGCGTATGCGCCTTCGGGTCATAATACCACTCGCCCGGCCGGTCGAGCGTCCGGATATCGTTCTGGATGAAATAGCCAAAGCCGTCGGTTGGCGAGTAATAGTTTTTTCCGGTGTACGTCAATGTGCCTCCCTGCTGCGACTGGATGGTACTCCGGTCTATGGTAAACCGGTTCTTCCGCATCACCACTTCCGCACCCGTCCAGTCCGTCCCGCCCGACAGGCCGGCATCCGTTATTGAGCTATTGTCGGAATGCGTCTGGATGGACAAATACCCGCTGTTGGGATAGCGACCCATCGGCTGGGAAACATTGGCCACCGTCACCGTATTCACCCGGACCCCGCAACCGGGACATGGCGCTTGCCAGACACCGTTAGCGCTACCCGCCGACCAGCCGCTTAGCTGCGTAAAGCCGGTGATGATCGGCTCATATCCCTGACCGTAAGCGGCAAAGACGATCGGGCGCCCCTCGGCCCCGGACGCTCCGGCAACAATCGTCCCGTAATACGTTTCATTGCGCTTGAACAATACCGAATCTCCCGGTTGTAACTGCGGGAATAGCTGGTTGAGCCTGGCAACCGTTCGCCACGGCGTAGCCATTTGCCGGGCTTGTTCCGCGCTGCGCGTGTCATCACCGCTGCCGGCGGAAAAATAATACGTGTTTCCGCGAACGGGAAAAATTCCCGAAAAAATTGGCACCAGGATTGATAAAAAAGAATATATCGATTTCATGTTGGACTTTTAGGTATTTCTTCTTAAATATTTCTAAAAAAAGCTGGCAGGTTTCGATAAAAATGCTAATTTCGCACCGAGAAAACCCACACTTTACATATCTGGCTTCTACTGCCAGGTCGCTAAAATCCGTTCTTAGCAAGAGAAACCACCTCGATCTGCTGCCACCTGTTTCTATTCACAAAGGTTATTCCATTATCTGTTAAAAGCTCCCTGAGATCCCCACAATCCCAATTGGACCGGAGGAACCGCTGACCCATGCTGTGCCTGACTGTTCTATTCCCTTTGAAAGAAGTGGAACAGTGATGTATGTGCTTTAAATCTTAAACGTTTCCAAATGAGATTGAGACCCAGAGAAATCCACCTGTTGATCCTCTCCGTCGACCTGTTTATACTGAACGCTTCGTTTTTTCTCGTTCGGTTATTCCTCGACGAAGGCGACCCTGAGTGCCTTAAGAACCTTCTGATCGTGCTCAATGTCGGGTACGTTATCATCAGCCCCATTTTTGTCGAAAATCTGCGCGACCTGAAATCGGACTACCCGAAAATGGCCCGGTCGCTCATCCGCCGGTTCGTTTATTACTTCGCATTCACCTCCCTTATTCTTCTGGTTTCGGACTCCAGCGCTTGCCCCAAACATCAATATATTTCCACCGTTTCCCTTTTCTTTCTGTTGAAATTCTGTGTTTCTTCCTGGTTCTTCTTTCGCTATTTTTTCAACACCCATCTCTACCTCAAGCCTACCATCATCATCGGAGACAACAAACTGGGCACCCAACTCCAGGATTACTTCCTCACAAATAAATATCTTGGCATTCAACCCATCGGGCTGCTTGCTGACCGGCCGGCCAAAGAGACCAACCCTGCCGTGATCGGTTCCGTTACCGACTTCCAGAAGATTTTCGATAACCGGCCTTTCGAGGACGCCTTTATCGTACTGCCGCTGACGGAAGTGGAAAAAATCAAATACCTCATCGCCGTAGCCGAACGGAACGGAGTCCGCACCCACCTCGTCCCCAATTTCCCCGGCAGCCAGGAGATCCATTTCAAGGTGGGCAACCTGGGCGACATTCCGCTTTTACAGATGCGGACCTTTCCGCTCGATACCTACGCCAACCGCTTTCTGAAACGTGCCTTCGATATCGGATTCGCTTCTGTGATGATGCTCCTGCTCGTACCCTTCGGCCTGCTGATCGCGCTGGCCATCAAACTAACCAGTAAAGGCCCGATCTTCTTTAAGACCCACCGCCTGGGTGTGACCGGAGCGCCGTTCACGATCTACAAATTCAGGACGATGCGCCACCAACCTATCGACCCGCTACAACTCAACTCGACCGTTCAGGGCGACGAGCGGATTACCTGGTTCGGCAGGATCCTCCGGAAATACAGTATCGATGAGCTACCGCAACTCCTTAATGTCCTGACCAACGACATGTCCATCGTCGGTCCGAGGCCGCACCGGCTAAATCTGAACAAGGAGTTGCAACAAAAAATGGGCACGTATATGATGCGTCATACTATAAAACCCGGTATCACCGGCTGGGCCCAGGTCAATGGCTGGCGTGGCCCGACCAAGACCAAATTGCAATATTGGGGAAGGACCCTCCACGACCTGTGGTACATCGAACACTGGAATTTCTGGCTCGATCTTTATATTATCCTCCTCACACTCGTCGGGAAAAAAACCCGTAAAAATGCCTTTTAACGACGCGAACCCCCTAATCATCAATCCGTACTGACCCTAAATGACTTATTTTTATAACATGAAAAACGTCCATGGTTCCCGACTACTGGCTTTTGCATGCATATTATTGTTCCATTGCACCTCCTGTACCAACGCCAAGAAGCTGACGATCATGCGGGATCTCAGCCCCAACCAGACGGTCCCGGGACCAAAACCTCCTCCCGTTTATCACATCCGCGCAAAAGATAACCTATACATCAGCATCGCCACGCCAGACCAGGACCTGACCAAAATGACCGACCCTACCGCCAGCGGCGTCAACCAGGCGATGGCATACGAAGGGATAGCCTCCAAAGCCGTCAACGGCAATACCGTCGACCTCGATGGAAATATCAACCTCCCCATGCTCGGGAAGATCCCGGTGGCGGGTCTCACCGCCACGGAAGCCGAAGACACGATCCGGTCCGCGGCCCGGCAATTCCTGAAAGACGCTACCGTCAAGGTCCGGCTCCTGAGTTATAAGGTCACCGTGCTCGGTGAAGTGAAGATGCCGGGCGTCTATTTTAACTACAATAGCTACATCACTGTCCTCGATGCCATCAGCCTCGCCCAGGGCATGACCGATTACGTCAAGCTTTCCGACGTCCTCGTGTTGCGGCCGACGCCCGGCGGGACTAAAACATTCTCCCTGAATCTCAACAGCAAATCCGCCATCCAATCCCCCGCGTGGTACCTCCTGCCCGACGACGTCGTCGTCCTCCAGCCGGGAAAGAATAAAGGGTTGCAGCAGAAACTGCCACTGGCCGGTGTCATCGTCGGCACAATTTCTGCCATCGCACTTATCCTGAATTATACAAAAAATTAACGGCATGGACCCTAACACCCAATCCCGGAACACCGGCTTTCACAGCGGCAAGAGCTTTAACAAACAAATGATCCTACCTGCTATCCTCCGGAACTGGTACTGGTTCATCCTTGCCGGCGGGCTTGGTTTCGGCGTGGCCTTTGTCCTGCACAAGGCCTTTCCGGGCAGCTACCGGAGCACCATGACGATCCTCCTGATCAATTCGCCGCACCAACTGCCTATAAACAGCAATAGTCTCGACAACAACCTGGAGATCCAGCAAAACCCGATCAATGTACAGGACGAACAATCCGTCATATCCGCCTACAGCCTTCAACTCCAGACCCTGCAAAACCTGCATTGGAAAACCCGCTGGTATAAAAAATCCATTATCGGAAAAAAAGACATCTATAAAGAAGACCCCTACATCATTGATTTTTCCGAAGATTCGGTCCTGAAAGGTGTCGACCTCCTCATCACCCCGCTTTCCGCCACAAACTACCGCGTCGAATGCGATCACAAAAGACGGATCGGCGATAAGGACAGCATCATCCGGTTTTCAACCACCGCCACTTTCGGCCAGCCCTTTGTCAACAACTGGTTCCGCTTCACGCTTTTTTCATCGGTTTCCGAACCTCCCGCCGCCGGAACACAGTATGTCCTCCAGTTCAACGACCTCAACTTCATGGCCATCGAATACCAGGGCGCACTCGAAGTAAAGATCGTCGCTCCCGAATCCGATGTACTCAATGTCGACCTGAAAGGCGAAAACGTTCTGCGCAATGTCGACTACCTCAACGAACTCGGAAATACCTATCTGAAATTCGGCCTCGACCAGAAGAACCAGTCAGCCGTCAATACCTTGAATTTCATTCGTAGCCAGATCTCCGGCGTTGCCGATTCCCTACGGGCTTCCGGTGATCGCTACACGGATTTTCGCACGCGCAACAAAGTGGTTGACCTGACCACCGAAGGCGGGATGGTCCTGCAAAAAGTCGAAGACCTCGACAAGCAGGAGAATCTCCTGAAGCTGAAGATGGACTATTACAATGGTCTTATCCGCCACGTCACCGACGGCGACAGCCTTAAAAGCTTTGTCGCACCTCCGCTGGGCGATCCCGACCCCGACCTGAGCACCAACGTCCAGAGACTGGCCTCGCTCTATAGTCAGCGCGCCGCCCTCTCGCTGTCCGTCCAGGCAAAAAACCCCAGAATGATCGCCGTCAACGACGACATCGCACTGACCCAAAAACTTATCCAGAACAACATCGCGAGCCACCTCGCGTCCATCCGCGACCAGATCGGGAGCCTCGAATTGCAAAAGAAGGAGAACAACGACCGGCTGACAAATATCCCTGCCACCGAACGTTCCTATCTGGACATCAAAAGAGGCTTTGACGTCAACAGTACGCTCTATAATTTCCTGTTGCAGAAACGGGCTGAAGCCGGCATCGCGCTGGCTTCCAACAACCCCGACGCCAAGGTCCTCGACCCGGCCACCATCCCGACCACCTCGCCGATAGGACTAAAGCCGGTCATTAGCGCTGCCATCGGCGTCATCCTCGGTATGCTGATCACCCTGGGCTTCGTCCTGCTAAAAGAATATAACAACGACCGGCTGCGGGAATCGGCGGAGGTAACGGCCGCCCTGCACCTGTCCGTCGCGGGGCTCATTCCACACAACAAGCTGAAAACCGATCTCCCCGTCACCCAATACCCTCAATCCGAGATCACGGAATCCTTTCGGAATCTTCGTACGAACCTCCGTCTCCTGCTGAAAGACGGCAACACCGCCGTGATCGCCCTGCACTCCGCGACTTCCGGAGAAGGAAAATCCTTCATCGCGGCAAATCTCGCTGCACTCCTTGCCCTGAGCAGCAAAAAAGCCCTGCTCATCCAGGGCGACAAACACAATACAAATCTCGAAGAACTCGTCGGCGCCCAACCCCGGAAGCACCTTACCGAGTATCTCGAAGGCACTGCCACCTTCCGCGAATTGCTTACCGGCACCGAAGTCCCGGGCCTTAGCTATATCCGCGCAAGCGAACCGGACAGCCCCCTGTCGGAATTGATGGACACCCCGAACATGGAAAAATTCATTCGCGAAGCCCGCGCCGCCTTTGGCTTCATCATCGTCGATAACCCCCCGATCAGCATCCTGAGCGACGCCCGGATCATGGCCACGTATGCCGATATCAACCTCTTCGTCCTGCGAATAGGCTATAGCACCGTAAAGGAGCTTTCCTTCGTCAACCAGACCGCCGAGGAAGACACGGTGAAAAACATGATCGTCGTCCTCAACGACACCCCGCCGACCCACAAAAAACTAAAGAAGGCCGCCTATTTCAAAGACTAATCCGCATGCTTACGCTGACGAAAATAAAAAGCCAGTTTTTGGGCGGTCATGCCCGGACCGCAAAAGCAAATAAGAATATCGTCTATTCCTTTTTTATAAAAGGTCTTAGTATTCTGTGCCAGTTCGCGCTGGTCCCGCTTACGATCAAATACCTGGAGCCCGGCAGCTACGGCATCTGGCAAACCATCGCCCAGATCGTGGGCTGGTTCTCCTTTTTCGATATCGGAATTGGGAATGGCCTGCGCAACAAACTCTCGGAGGCGCTGGCCAAAGGCGATAACCGGCTTGCGAAAGTTTATATCAGCACCTCCTATGCCTGCGTCGCGGCGATCTTCCTTTCGCTTATGTTGTTGTTTTGGGTCATCGGTCCATTCATCAACTGGGCGGGCCTGCTGGGTCTCTCCCAAAGCTATGCCAGCGTCCTGCAACGTACCATCCTGGTGGTGTTTTCCTTTTTTTGCCTGCAGTTCATCCTGAACCTGATCGGCAATATCCTTTTTGCTCACCAGGAGCCCGCGATGAGCAATCTTATCCAACCCCTTGGTAATCTGATATCTCTTGTCGTCATTTTTATTCTTACCCGCACCACCGCCACCGGCGACCTTTTCACCGTCTCCGTCGTACTCAGCGCGGCCCCGGTGCTCGTCCTGCTGGCCTTTAACCTCCTGTTCCTCGGTTGGAAATACCGGCCGATCGCCCCGGGCCTTCGTTTTGTTCAATTCCGCCATTCCAGGGAACTCTTTGGCCTCGGTGTGCAATTCTTTATCATCCAGATCGCCTATATCGTGATGTATTCGAGCGCCAACATTATGCTGATCCGCTGGTTTGGCCCCGCCATGGTGACGGTATACACCGTTGCGTACAAATATTTCACCATTGCCCTGCTGATCAATGGCATCATCACCGCCACCTACTGGTCTGCCTTCACCGACGCCTACGTGCGGAAGGAATTCGACTGGGTCCGCAATACCATCCGCCGAATGGAAAAAGTGACTTATCTGCTGATGGCCGGCGTCATTCTGCAGACCGTCCTTGGGGGGGTCCTTATTCATCTCTGGGTTCGACAGGTTCACGTGCCACTCGACATGCAGGTCACCATGTGCCTCTTCACACTGATCAGCCTTATTGCCGCCCCACAGCATATTTTTCTGAACGGTACCGGTAAGATCAGGCTCCAACTCTATACCGCCATCTACTCGATTGTCATGACCGTGCCGTTCGCGTTACTTTTTTGTAAGGTCTTTCACCTGGGACCCAAAGGCGTCATCCTTGCCATGACCTGCACAGCCCTGCCGGTGACGATCCTCTACCGGATCCAATACAATAAAATCATGAGCGCCAAAGCCACAGGTATATGGGGAAAGTAACCATCACGACCCTTCTCGTTAGCAAATGCTATAACCTGATCGGGCACATCCTGCGAAAAACCTTTACCCTTGCCGCGCCAAAGCGGCTTCCGGCAAACCGCGCCGTCGGCGGTACCGACCTCGTCATCTTCTCCGGCTATCGCGGCGCAAAAATGATGAAAGCCCTCCTGCTTTCCGTTTACTACCGGTGGGAAAAAGTCCCCCATGTAACGATTGTTTCCGACGGCACACCGAAAGAAGTATTGGAAGACGCCATGCAATTCTGGCCGTTCCTGTATGAAGTCAAACACTGGGAGGACTGCGCCGCCTGGCATCGCGCCAACGGCCACCCGGCGATCGTCGACTTTGCCCACATCAATCCATACGCCCGGAAATTGCTGGCCGTATTGGCCGAAGCCGAACGACGGCCGGTTTTGTACTGCGATACCGATGTTTTGTGGTTTGCCGATCCGCGCCTTCCCGAACCAGCGGCAGACCGGTGCACCATCCGCATGTCGACAGACAACATGCATTGCTACCACCTGCCGGCTATTCGCTATCTCCATCGCGAGGATCTGCTGGAAAAGCCGCCGATGAACGCCGGCGTGGTCTACCTCGCGGGCTGCGCTTGGGACCACTACCCCGGCTTTGAAGAATTGCTGCAGTTCATGCGTATCTTCAATGAAGGGCCTGCCGAACAAATGACCTTTGCCATGCTGGCCGACCGTCTCGGCGACAATTGGACACTGGACGAGATCATCGTCTCCACAAAAGATAAGTATTGGCCGCTTTTTCCCCGTTACCCCTTCTCGGGAACTCAGCTGGCCCGCCATCACGTAGCTACCAAACACTCCTGGTTCTGGCGTGACGCGCTGATCATCCTTTGGCAAAAAAATAAAAAACGTCGCCATGCCGGCTAACATCATCCCGCCACGGTCACACGCAGATCCGCCATCCGCCGGCGCTTCGGCCTCATGGATAAACTGGCTGACGATGTTCCTTCTGATCGGCAACACCGCCAACCCCTTTTTTTATGAATCCATCGAGATGCTGGGTCTCTCGTTCGTGATCCTGTTGGGTTGCTGGTTGCTAAAAAAGGAAGAAGACACCCGCCTCAATGGTTTTTTCTGGACCTACCTTATCGTCCTGACGGTCCTCCAGGTCTCCCAAACCCTTGCCTACAACGTCTTCCCGTTAAAAACCTTTCTTGGCGAATACCTGCGGATCGCCTTCGCTGTCCTTGCCATCCGGATCATCGGGAAGTCCTTCTTTGATATCTTCGTTCGCTTTGTCTATGTATTTGCCATCATCAGCCTCATTTTCTATGTCCCATGCGTGGTGAGCCACTCGTTCGCCTTTTTCCTTATCGACCATGTGGCCAAATATACCCAATGCCCTTTCCACCGCGCCTTTTCCCAGGGGCTTTATGAAACGTTGCCCGGCAATCTGATCATCATGAACCTCGGCCAGATCTGGCTAAACCGTAACTCCGGTTTTTACTGGGAGCCGGGCACCCATGGCGGATTTCTCTGCCTCGCCCTTTTTGTCAACCTTTTCTACCGGAAGGAAAAGCTGACGTCAAAATTCTCCATCGTTTTTATGGTCACCATCCTGACTACCTTGTCGACCACGACCTATCTGGCATTGTTCTTTATCGCGGTCGCATACCTCAAGAACTTTATCATGCGCCGCCCCGTTATTTCGTTCTTCCTGCTTATCGCCCTCGTCATCATGGGGTCATTTGCGTTTACGCGGCTTGACTTCCTGAGCAACAAGATCGATCAGCAGATCGCAAAAAGCGGCAGCCGGATGTCGGGCGAATCCAGGTTCAGCAGCTTCCTCGCCGATATCCGGGCGTTGGAGGAACATCCCTTTATCGGCACCGGCCGGAACGTCGAAATGCGTTTCGGAAAAAATTTCTACAATGCGGACATTCGCGAGCTGCACCGCAACAACGGCATCGGCGTATTGTTGAGTACCTATGGGATATTCTTCTTTTTCTTTTTCTTCTACCTGAACTGGCGGAGTTTTTATCTGCTGCTGGGAAGCCGGACCAACGCCTGGCTGATGCTGATCCTGGTCCTGGTCATCGGTTTTTCGGAGGATTATTTCTTCAAAGCCTTTTTTATTGCCTTGCCCCTCTATTGTGGCATTACAATGGCAGCTGATCAAAAACCGGCGATCGCCCGGAGCCGAAAAATGCAATTGGGCAAGAACACCCTGACGTATGAATAACCCACCGATCCACATAGGCGCAGTAATCCCCACGTTCAACAGAAAAGACAGTTTGCGGACGATCCTGCGCTGTCTGCAGGAGCAGATCTATTCCCGCCCGATCACCACCACCCCTATCGTGATCGTTGACGGATCCTCTGATGGCACATTGGAAATGCTGGAAACGGAGTTCCGGTCCGTCCCTGTCGTCCGCGGCGACGGTAACTGGTGGTATACCCGCTCCATCAACGAAGGGATAAAAAAGGCCCGGCAGCTGGCCTGCACCTATATCCTGACCCTCAACGACGATCTCACTTTTTCCGCCGGCTACGTCAATACCATCGTCGCAGATCACCTGGCCGCCGGTCCGGACTCGATCATCGGCTCTGTCTCCTTAAGCGCATCCACGCCCAGGCTGATTACTTTTTCCGGCGTATCCAGGATTACCCGCACGTTAAAAGAATATAACTATATCCGAAAGTTTACACCCGTTGACGAAGCAAGCCTTTGCGGTGTCCGCCCTTCCATCGTGCTCTCCGGTCGGGGCATTCTGTACCCGGCGGCGATCTTCGATCGCCTGGGTCTCTATGACGAAAAGCTCGTTCAATACAGTTCGGAAACCGACTTCACCTATACCGCATCCCGTAACAAAGTCCCCGTATTGATTTCGTACAACGCGCGGGTCTATGAGAATGTCCGGCTGACCTCCGCCGGCGCCGTATATAATAATCCGTCGCTGAGGGCAGTGCTGCGGAGCTTTCGTAACAAATACTCGATCAATTCCTGGTATAAGACCCGGTACTACGCGACCAAACACCGCGGCGCCTTCACCGGCTCCCTGATCGCACTCGCGCGCATTGCCGGCGTTCTGAAGAATTTTGCGCTGGTCAAACTGAAACCGAAAAAATGAAAATCCTTTTCCTGTCGCATCATTGGTCAAACAACTCCCACCATTCCCGACACAGCGGATTCCAGCGTATCGTGCAATTCGCCTCGGTCGACAATGACGTAACCCTCGTCACGTGGGCGGAACAGGAACAGGAATATATGGACGGCTCCATACGGGTGATCACGGTAAAAAGCGGCCGCCGCGACTTTCTGTTCAGAAAAAGGATCGCGATCTCCCGCAAAGGCGCCGCCCTGGCACCGGCTTTCGACGCCATCCACGCGCTTTATGAAGATTGCACGTTCGCCCTGCCGCCAAACCGCTATACGACGACATGGCATGTCCTGCCGGGTGTCGTGCACTATCCGAAGCTGCAACACCGCATTTTCATCTTCCTGAAATACAATATCCTTCAGCGCAGAGCGCTTCGCAATGCCGCGTCTATCGCCTGCGTATCGACCAACCTTCTGGCCGCCATCCCCGATCGGTACCGATCAAAAGCCCGCTTCATCCCTCATGGTGTCGACACCGGCTTCTGGGACCCGGCCCTGGCTTCGCCCGCCATAGCTTTATCGAAGACGGGCCCGAACTATATCCTCTGCGTCGGTTCACACGGCCTCGACCGGACTCTCCTGACCCGTCTGATCCATGCCAACCCCGGCCGCGAATTCATCATCGTCGGTCTGAAGCCGCAGCTCGACCCCTGCCCAAACATCCGCTATCTTTACCAACTTTCCGACGAAGCACTCCGCGACCTCTATGCCGGCGCCGCGTTCGTGATCCGCCCGCTTGACTTTGCCACCGCCAACAATTCCGTGCTCGAGGCGCTGGCCATGGGTAAGACCATCCTGGCGAGCCGAATCCCCGGCATCACCGACTACCTGACCGAAAAGACCGCTATCTTTATCGACACGCTACCCAACCTCTCCCTGGAAAACATAAAACCGCTCGACCCCGCCCACATTCGCCAAACCGCCGTCGATTTGTTCTCCTGGCAGAAGGTGCTGGCGGAATACGCTTGCTTGTATCGCCAACAAGGACCCCGATCCGACCCGCCCATCTCAAATCACAGCCATGCCTAGAAAAAAACGCATCGCCATCATCGGACTCAAGGGCCTGCCGCCATTCGGCGGCGCCGCAAATGTCGGCGACAACATTATTGAGCAGTTGGCGGCAACATACGACTTCACGATCTACGCCACCGCCTCTCACACCCACCACAAGGGCGACTATAAAGGCGCTCACCAGATCGTCTTCAGAAAATTCCCGGTCAAACAACTCAACATTCTTTACTATTATATCGCGTCCGCATTCCATGCGGTCTTCACCCGCCGCTATGATGTCATTCACCTCCACCAGATGGACGGTGCGTTTATCCTGCTCCTTCTCCGGCTGCGCTATAAAGTAGTGGCGACGAGCCACGGCCTTACATACCATGCCGGCAAATGGAGCAAGTGGTCGCATCCCTACTTCAAGCTGAACGAGTGGTTTCAGGCCCGCCTCTCCAGTCACCTCACCGTCGTTTCCCGGTCCCTCGTGCCGCACTACGAAAAGATCGTCGCGGGAAAACACATCACGTATATCCCAAACGGCGTCACTCCGGTTGCCCCTTCGTCCCTGACATCGACCGGCGGATCGTATATTCTCTTTGCGGCCGGTCGTATCCTTCCGATCAAGGGCTTGCATTTCCTGCTCTCCGCCTTGCACAAATGCAACTACAAGGGCAAACTGATCGTCCTGGGCGACCATAGTCAGCTTAAAGATTACTCCCGTGAAGTGTTCCGGCTGGCTGCGGGTCTCGACGTGGAATTCAAGGGCCTTATCAAAGAGAAGCCGCTGCTGAACACCTGGATCGCGGGCGCGCGTTTCTTCGTTTTTCCATCCACGCATGAGGCCATGTCCATGATGCTCCTGGAAGTCGCCTCGTTTCAAACTCCCGTTTTGTGCTCCGATATCATCCAGAATACCGATATCTTTGACCGCGATGAAATGCTTTTTTTTCGATCCGGCTCCGATACCGACCTGGCGGAAAAGATGGCCTGGGCCCTTGACCACCCAAACGAAATGCAGACCTTTGCCGCAAAAGCTTACCGATCCCTGATGGAAAAATACCACTGGGCGGTGATCGCCCGGCAATACGCCGATATTTTTGAGAACCTAACCACGAAAACCCGCCGTCAGACGCAACAAAAATGAAGCTCGTGCCGCGTATCAATCAAACCCCGTAACGATGAAACAAATTGTCGACTATGGACATGGAATGAAGGTCTCGAAATTCACCCGCTTCTGGCGTAACTGCATCCAGATGCCGGCCTGGTTCATGCCCTGGAAGCGTATCCGCACTTTTTTTCACCGCCTCAAAGGCGTTCGCATCGGGAAAAAGGTGGAGATCGGCTATATGGTGCTCATCGACAACCGCCGGCCGGAGCTGGTGACCATTGAAGACAACGTCACCATTACTACCATGTGCGTCGTGATCTCGCACGATCTGTCCCGAAATTATAATGAAGGGAAAGAGATTATCGGAGAAGTCCGCATAAAAAAGGGCGCGTTCATCGGCATGAATTCGACCATTATGCCGGGCGTCACCATCGGCGAAGGAGCGGTCGTTGCAGCCGGTTCCGTGGTCACCCGCGACGTAGAGCCCTATACGGTCGTCGGCGGCGTCCCAGCCAAAAAGATAAAGGATTATTACCCGGCGGCTCCCACTCCCGGGGCCCCCACCCCACCGGTCACGACCCCCGCGCCGAAGACACGCTGATCCCTACAAAGCGCGTATTACCTTGCACGGGTTGCCGGCCGCCACCACATTCGCGGGGATTTCCCCCGTCACCACACTACCCGCTCCGATAACCGAATTCTCACCGATCTTCGAACCTTTTAACACCATCACCCCCACGCCGAGCCATACATTGTCTCCGATCACCACCGGGCTTGGCGCACCACTCCTCGGGTCCTCCGGGTGCCAGTCCGCATCCGTGATCAAGGTATTCGCACCGCATTTGACGTGATTTCCGATGGTGACCCCAATATAAGCCCCGATCACCGTTCCGCTGAGTCCCGTATGATCCCCGATCCTTATGACCGTTCCGGGATTGTAGGCGGACACGATACACGGCCGGTTGATCCCGATCAGGTTATCGGTATGCCCGGACAGGAACATACACCCGTCTCCCACCAATACCCGCGTCCCGGGATACAATTTGAATTTAGGTCGCCCCATAAAACGACACGCCCCGGCAAACTCCACCCCGCGCATCCCCGCAAGGAATTTATGGTATCCTCCGCACCACAGCCTCCACCGCAACCGGGTCGAGTCCAGAACATGCAACAATCGCCTTGCCGCCATATTATTTGCCTGAAGATTTTTGAATGATTTCCCGATAGCGATCAAACATTGCCGCCACGATCACCGGCGGATCATGCCTCCGCCGCGCTGCCTTTCTCCCCTCCGCCGCCATCGCCGCATACGTTGCCGGCTGCGAAATCACCTCCTGCATGGCGCCCGCCAGCACATAGGGATCGCCGTCCTGGACGAGCACCCCCTGCACCCCATCCTTTAGCAGCGAACCCGTCCCGCCGGCAAATGACGCAATAACCGGAACACCCGCGAGCATGGCCTCGCAAACACTGTTCGGACTGTTCTCGATATGCGAAACCTGGATATAGGCGTCACATTGCATCAACCGGTCCGCCACATCCTTTTCGTCCAATGTTCCCAATAACCGGATATTCAACGTGGCAAGATCATTGACTTTTCTGTCTTTCATCGTCAGTCGCACCAGCGGTTGTTCCGCCTTCAGCCCCGCAACCAACCACTCGAATGCCACGCCCATCCCCGCCAGAATCCTCGCCGTATCGATGATCGTCTCAAATCCTTTATAGATCGACGGACTCGACGTGGTGAAGAACACCGGCGCCCGCCGGTACGCAACAGCCTCGCCCAAGCCCCTTTCCCCGCTCCCCCACTCCAATCCATAAAATCCGGGCCGGATCACCTCGTCGATATGAAAATATTCTGCGTGAGGCGCCAGCGCCGCCGTAATCCGCCGGTCCCAATCCGTCCGGCCAAAAATAAACTTCGCCCGCCCCAGGATCTCCTGCTCGATCTCCATCCTTCGCCGCCAGATTTTATAATCCGCCTTATAGAAAGGATACCCCGTTCTCCATCCGCGCCACCATCCCGGCAATCCCAGCCCGGCAAAATATTTTTCGTGATAGACCGTGAGATTCCCCTGTACCGAAACGACGATGGGAATGTCCTTCACCTCGCGCAAGATCAAGCCAAAGGGGAACTCCGTTCCATGCACGTGAATGATATCCGGCCTGAACTCGCCGATCGCCCGGAGGAAAGCCGGTAAATTCTCATCTCGCTCCGCTCTGCCCGCTATCCGGTTGACCAACCGTTTTCCCTTGCTGCTTCCCAACGGCCGAACGGGATAATACCATGTCCTTCCAAACTCGAAGGGCGCCGACACCTGCTCCGAATAAAAAACAAACCCCAGCTGACACTCCGCCACCCCTTCCACTACCTGCTGCAGCGACGATATCCATCCGCCCGCAGCGAGGCTGATTTTTAGATACCCTGCACTCAATCCCGGTGTATTGGCAAACCACAATACCCTCATCGGTTTTTTCTTATTGTCCATTTTATACTCCTACTCCTCCCCCGGATGATACCGCTTCACCGCCCCCGCCTGCACCTCCTCCGGATAGAACAACACATCCTTGAACTTTCCGCCGAGGTACATCGCCGCCTGATCGGTAAAATTCGGCGAAGCCGGATCGCTGCTTTCCCCGCCTGTAACGATCGTTCGCGCTTTCACCCGTTTGCCAAACTCGACCGCGGCAATAAAACTATTCCCCGACACCCCATACCGCTTGCTCGTCCCCGGCATTACCCGGCTGACATAGGACGGCAACGCCCCAAACGTGGAAGCCACCAGCCCGGCAGGCAAACTCGGTTTCCGGTCGTCATATGATTCCGCGATTTTCCCCGTCAGCCGCTGATACCGGCAGATATCGCCCCATTCGATCTTCCAGCTTCCGTAGCGTTGCCGCAATTCGGCCAGTACCGCCGTCAGTTCCCCCGTCTTCTGCGCCGGGGTCGAATGTTCCAACGCCGACTGCACCACCGCGACCGCATTCGAGCCGGCCTCCGCCGTGGCCGGCCTCGGGGCAAACCGCAATATCCGCGTACCCCATTCCACCGCCAGCGTTGTGGCCACGGAATGAACCGCCGACCGCCGATCCCATTTCTGCAGCAATGAAATGGCCTCCTGCAAGTTCCGCCGCGTCGTATCCGGCGAACCGACATACGCATCGAACAACGCGGGCAGCATCACATCAAAAGCCATCAGGTATCGATCGTATCCTTTTGCCGTCAGGCTGTCGAGCGTGAAGTCATTGGCCCCCGCCAACAAGCGGACCGCATTCAACGCCCTGAAATTTTCCCCGTCCGGCGCCATATAAGCCGGGAACCTGTCTCTCAGCGGGCTGCTTCCTCCGGACGAGGAAAAGGGCGTCGAATTACAGTTCTGTATCCATCCTGTCGCCGGATTATAGCAATGAACGATCTCATCCAGCTCATGCAGTCCGTTCCACTCCGTCGCCGCAATACTTCCATCTACCGGTAACGACCAGTCGAATGATGTGTCCCTCCTCGGCATGAAATTACCGTGCCAGTACGCGATGTTGCCCTGGTCATCCGCATAGACGGTATTGTTGGTCGTGTTGGCCCGGAGATCCATCGCTTTCTTATAGTCGTCGAACGTGTTGGCTTTTGTGATCAGCCAGGCTTCGAGCAACGCATTCAGCGACCGGTTGTTCTCCCGCACACTGAGCCACTTCCCCTCCCGGCTGGCCAACACCGGCCCATGATGCGTATAAAAACCGGTTACCGGCATTGCCAGCACCGAATCATTTCGCTTGTAATATACCGTGAACGGTTTCGCCTTCACCGGCCGCGTCTCCCCTGCATAGGCATACACCCACCTATCCCCCTGCCGCTGGACTTTCTCCGCGTACAGATCGGCCACATCCGCAAGGCTCGACGTATGCATCCATCCGCAGTGTGCGTTGAATCCCTGGTAGACGAAGAACTGTCCCCAGGTAACCGCCCCGTACGTATTGAGCCCCTCATCGCTTGTCAGCTGTACCTCCAGGCGGAAATAGAACGGTACGTGCGGATTGATATATAATTCCGTATTCCCCGAAGCCGTCCGGAAACCAGACAGCGCAAACCCGTTGCTGCCTTTCTCCGCGTCATCCGGGAGCCAGCTTTCATTCAGCCCGCCGGCATCACCTCCGCACCCGGCATCACCCATTTCCCCAAGACCGTCCCCGGGCGGCCCGATCCCCCGGTCCATCAGGATCATTCTCTCGACATCGGTCAATGACGACCTGCGCCTCACCGGCACTCCCGCTCCCCCCACATTCCCGCCATAAAAACGCTGCACTTCATCCACCCTCGCACCACCCGTACTCGTCGCCGACACGCTCCCATCCGTGAACATCAACGGATACCATGGCTCAAAATGCGTCAGCAGCAGCGGCTTCGTCCCGGGATGCCTATACAAATAATAATTCACCCCATCCGCAAACGCATCCAGCAGTTTGTGCATCCACGGCGGGCTCCTTTGATAGTCCGCGATGGCGGCGGCGCTGTCATAGATCAGCCGCATCATGACATCATTATACAGATAACTCTCCCCATAGGCCTCCGCCTGCCTTCCGAGCATCTCGAGGTAGTTCTTTTCCACCCGGCTGAAGTCCTCCTGGCATTCGGCATACATCAGCCCGAATACGGCTTCCGCATCCGTCTTCCCGTAAATATGCGGGATCCCCCATTTGTCCCGGGTGATCGTTACCTCCCGGGCCTCCGCCTCACACCGCTGCCGGTCCGCGCCCGAATACTGAGAAAAGCCAGGCACCGGCAAGCAGAGAAGAACAATTGTCATCAATTTATTCATCCCCCAATATACATATTTACTAGTACTTCGCAGGCTCTCCCGGCTTTGGCAGCGACGCACGGATAAATTTCCTCAGGTTCTCATTGGCCTCCGCCAGATCGGGCTTACGCAGATAGAGCATATGCCCGCTGCGATATCCTTCCCAGCTGAGCCTGTCCTTTAGCTTTCCACTGGGATCGAGCTGCCACAGACTGTATTTCGCGTTGAAATAATCACACGCCCCATCATAGTAACCCGACTGGATCAGCAGATGCAGGTAGGGGTTTTCGGCGATAGCGGCGCGTAGGTTCTCGCCCGTATGATTATTGCGGTTGTCCCACGGATGGACCGGCCCGAACATATTGTACTTGAGGTCGGTCTTGTAATGCAGGTCCTCGCGCAAATATATATTGATGGCCGGGGTGAACGCATGCAGCCACGACGTGAGCTCCGCATTGTAGTCCGGTGAATCCCCCGCATCCTTGCTGTCGATCCCCCGGTACCGGGAATCCAGCCGTCCCACCGTATACCCCTTGTCCCGCAACAGTTCCTTCCAGAAAAAATTGTCCGGGATGATCAGGTTGGATTCCAGGATCGATTTTTCCGACAACCCGGTATACCGGGACATCTTGGCTGCCAGCTCCTTTTTCCTGCCCTCTTCCAGGAAGCCACCCTTCGCCAGCGCCGGGATCAGCTCGTTGATCGTAAAATTCTCGACCTCGGGTAGCATGTCTGTTAAGTCCTTCGATTGCAGATCGGTCGCCAGGACCTTGTGATACCACGCCGTCGCGGCATAATATGGCACGCGGAGCGACGCCTGCACGAATTCGCTCCGTTCCAGGCCGAGTTCAGTCGGCGATACCAGGATCACTCCGTTGAGGTACATCCACTGCGATTCCTGTAGCTCCAGTGCAAGGCCGGCCGCCCGTGTCGTTCCATAGCTTTCCCCGATCAGGAACTTGGGCGACGCCCACCGGTTATTCCGGGTGACAAAAGTGGAGATCCATTCCGCCAGGTATTTGATATCGGCATTGACCCCGAAGAAGGTCGTCGCAGGGATGTCTTTGCCGACGGCCCGCGAGAACCCGGTATTCACCGGATCGAGATAAACGATATCCGCGATATCGAGGATCGAAGAATTGTTTTCTTTCAACCCGTAGGGCTGCACCGGATACCCTTCGTCGTCCAGCAGCAACCGCCGTGGTCCCGTATACCCGATCTCCATCCAGACGCTGGGCGTCCCCGGACCGCCGTTGAATGAAATCACCAGGGGCCGCGCCGCTCGGTCCTTCACATCCGTCCGTACATAATAGGTATAAAATATCCCCGCAATCGGTTTCCCGCTGTCATCCCACACGGGGATCGTGCCCGCCACCGCATCGTACGGCACCCGCTGCCCGTTGATGGTCACCTCGGAATGGGTCGTGACCGATGAATCGACATTCAATACCCGGCTTCCCGGCGGCATTTTTACCGGGGCTGTCGAAGCGGGCGGCGTAATATGATCGGCCGCCCCTTCGCCGCCGCCTGCGGGCCGCTGACCAATAACCTGACCGGTCAGGAAAGCCAGACCTAAAAATCCTATTAATTTTCTCATAACGTTTAGTTGATACCCACGAATATAAGCCCACGCCCTGAAAGAATGGCCGCGTTTTTGATAAATTCCTCTAACGACAGGCTGTAATGCAGTACCACAAAGAGTTTCGTAATAAAAGTAACAGCAACGGGTTGTAGAAATTATTCCACATTATGACGACGTCCATTAAGCAAAATCACTATATCGTCGCGATCGGAGCCTCGGCCGGCGGCCTGGAGGCCATCCATGAGTTCTTTGACAGTATGCCGGATACGCCGAACATCTCCTTTATCATCATTCAGCACCTCTCACCGGATTATAAGAGCCTCCTGGTCGAACTGGTGGCCCGCCATACGGACATGAAGGTATATGAAGCCAGTGACCACCAGGAAGTCATGCAAAAATGCGTCTACGTCATCCCCAATACAAAGCTCATCACCATTCAGAAAAATGAGCTCCGCCTTACCGACAAACAGAACCCTAAATTGCCCAATAACGCTGTAGATGTCTTCCTTTATTCCCTGGCAAAAGAGAAAAAATCGAAAGCCATCGCAGTCATTCTGTCCGGGACCGGTACTGACGGGACCAAAGGCGCCGAAGCCATTAAAAAAGAAGGGGGCCTTGTCATCGTTCAGGATCCCGCTACCGCGAAATTCGACGGGATGCCCAATAGCGTAATTGCAGCGGCTAACGCAGACTTCATCCTCCCTCCGGCCGCAATATACACCGAGATCGTCCAGCATATCTCTCCCCCACCGGCCGTACTCTATGGAAGCGAAACTAAAGACGAACAATTCCTGAAAACGGTCTTCGACCTCATCCACCAGGAATCCGGCATGGAGTTTCACTATTATAAAACGCCCACCATTATCCGCCGGATAACCAAACGCATGATGCAGGGCAACTTCGCCTCCCCCGACAAGTACGCCGGCTTCCTCCGGGAACACAAGGAAGAAGTCCGCCAGCTCGGCCATGATTTTCTCATCGGGGTTACCCACTTCTTCCGCGACCCGGAAGCCTTTGAAATTCTTCGGAACAAGGTCATTAAGGAAATCATCGACAAAAAGGAAGAGGACGAGACGATCAGGATCTGGGTAACGGCATGCAGTACCGGCGAAGAAGCTTACACCATCGCAATGGTCGTCGACGACGTTCTCGAGCACAGCGAAAAGAATCTCGCGGTCAAAATATTCGCCTCCGACATCGATGAAGAAGCCATTCAGTTTGCCTCGGCAGGGGTGTACCCGGCATCGGTACAAAAAGATATCCCCGCGGCCTACCTGAAGAAGTATTTTATCGGCGGCGGCAAGACATACACGATCATTCCCCGGATCCGCAAACAGATCGTCTTCGCCCGGCACAATATCATCAAAGACCCGCCATTTATCCGGAACGACCTTGTAAGCTGCCGGAATATGCTGATCTATATCAGCCCTTCACTCCAGCAACGCATTTTCTCCCAGCTTCTTTTCGCCGCCGGGAACGAAGGCTTTATTTTCCTCGGGCCCAGTGAGAATTCTGCCCTGCTCAAAAAGGAGGTGGACGAGATCAGCGCGCGGTGGAAGATCTACAAAAAGAACGGTGAATCTAAACCGGGTTACCATTATCATCCGGGAAGCCCGGAAAGCTACATTGCCCGTGTCCATCGGGCGGGCCGCCCTGCCTCCAAAGACACGCGCTCCCAATCCATTCTTTGGGATGACTTCCGGCAGGTGATTATGGAAGACCTCAGCTACGTGGTACTCTACGTAGACACGAATTTCGATATCCTCGAAACGATCGGCCCATATGAGAAATTCCTGACCCTTCCCCGCAAACAGCTCCAGCTGAACCTCCTGCGGATGATGCCTTCTGCTATTTCGGTGATGTTGAGCGCCGAGATCCGGAAAGCCCGGAAGAGCGGACAGAACTCCCTTCTCCGCAATATCCGGTATAGAAAAGGGGAAGAGACGATCGCCATAGAGGTCTTTATCCGGCCTGGCGGAAAGAACGACGGCCGCCAGCCAACCATGATCGTCTTTCGCGAGTCGACCGGCGTGGAAGCTCCCGTCGCCGAAATCTATGAAGCCAACGGCCACGGCCATGACAATGAATACGTCCAGGCCCTCGAAGCAGAGCTGTCCGATACCCGTAACCAGTTGCAGCTCGCCGTCGAAGACCTCGAGAGCGCCAATGAGGAGCTGCAATCGACCAATGAAGAACTGTTGTCTGCAAACGAAGAGCTGCAAAGCTCCAATGAAGAACTGCAATCGCTCAATGAAGAACTCATCACTCTCAATACCGAGCACCAGCTTAAGATCAAGGAGCTGCTGGAAGTGAATGACGACCTCAATAATTATTTCAGCAGTACCGAGATCGCACAGGTTTTCATAGACGGTCAGCTCCGCATCCGTAAATTCAATCCCGCCTCGGCGCGCATGATCAATTTCATCGACAGTGACATCGGAAGGCCCCTCACCCATATATCCAATAATATCCGGTCCGGGAATCTTCTGAACGAAGTGCAGTCGGTCCTCCGAACGGGTCGCACAATAGAAAAGGAGGTCGAGCTGATCTCCGGGAAGAATTTGCTCATGCGCATCATCCCGTACCGGACCCATGACGGCAAAAACGACGGAGCTACCATTTCATTTGTGGATATCACGACCGTCACCGATCTTAACAATATTATCCGTGCCGTCTTCAACTCAAGCCCCAACGCTATCTTCGCTTTCCAGACCTGCCGCGATGCCCGAAGCCACGTCACCGACTTTACCGTGGTGTCTGCCAACTACGCCGCCGTTGCTTTGGTAAAACACCCGAACCAGGACCTTAAAGGCCTTTCACTAAGAAAGGACCTTCCGCAGCTCACCGCCTGCAATCTGCTGGAAAAATACCTGGATGTGGTCCTGGGCGACAAGAGCTATCACGACACCGTCCAGTTCCCCGAAGACGGCAGGTGGTATGAGGTATCCGTCGCTAAAATGATGGATGGTTTCGTAGCTACTTTCACCAATGTCACCGAACGAAAGACCGCAGACCTCCACCTGCACCGGCTGAATGGCGAGTTGGAAACCAGCAACCACGATTTGCAACAATTCGCCTCCATCGCCTCCCACGACCTTCAGGAACCCCTTCGAAAAATCCACATGTTCTCGACCGCCATCATGGAGGGATATGCCAAAGACCTGCCCGATGAAGTGAAGTCCTTGTTCAAAAAGATCGTCCGCTCCACCGACCGCATGCGGGCGCTGGTCATCGACATCCTGAATTTTTCCCGCCTGTCCGCCGAAACCCCCACCTTTAAAAAGACGGACACCCGCGCCATGGTCAACGAAGTCCTGGAAGACTTCGAGCTCAATATCCGCGAACGAACGGCCGATATCCGGATCGGCGATCTGCCCGAGCTTGATCTGATCCCCGGCCAGTTCCGGCAAGTCCTTCATAACCTCTTCAGCAACGCGCTCAAATTCACCCGCCCCGGAACGGCGCCCTGCATAAGCCTGACGGCCGTTCGTGTCCGTGACCGCTCTTTTGACAGTCCTCCTGACGCGAAGGGAGAGTATTACCGCTTCACCCTGACGGACAATGGCATCGGTTTTGAAGAAAAATTTGCCGAAAATATTTTTAAACTCTTCCAGCGGCTGCACCCCAAAGACAGATTCGAAGGCACCGGTATCGGATTGGCGATCACAAAAAAGATTATCGAGCGTCATAACGGCATCATCACCGCCAGGAGCACCGAAGGCGAAGGTACCCGGTTCGATTGGATCATTCCGATCCACCAATCCGGCGCCACAAACGAACATACACTATGAAGCAAAAAAAGATCTTCCTGATAGATGACGACATTGACGACCGGATGATTTTTGCAGACCTGCTGAAATCGACCGATCCTGACTCGAGGCTGAGCTTTGCCGAAAATGGCCTGGAGATGATCGCTATTCTTGAAAACACGAAGGAGGAGGACTTGCCCGATATGATCATCCTGGACCAGAACATGCCCAAAATGACCGGCAAGGAGTCGCTGATATATCTGAAGGAAAGCCGCCGGTACAATCATATCCCGACCTTTATCTACTCCACCTACCAGGTCCGGGACTTTTACCGCGAATGCCTGGATCTCGGGGCCTGCGACGTTGTCGCCAAACCGGATACGATGAACGCCTATCGGGAGATGATCGAACGCTTTCTGTTCCACCTCGCGGACCCGCAACCGGGAAAGCTATAGGCTTTATTCCACACCCCGCACCCGCATCCGGATCATGTACAGCCCTTGCGAAGCCGTAATAAAAAGGGTCCGCTTGTCGCGGCCGCCAAAACATAGGTTCGCCGTCCATGGCTCCGGAACCGCGATATGCGCCATCTTCCTTCCCGTACTGTCATATACCGTAACGCCATCCCCTGTCAGGTAAACGTTCCCTTGCTCGTCCAGGGTCATTCCATCCGAGCCCTGCATAATAATGAGTTGTCTGTCCGTCAACGCGCCGGCCGGACCGATGCGATATTTATATGTCTTCCCGGCGCCGATATCCGCCACATAAAGGAACCGGCCGTCCGGCGTTCCTACGATCCCGTTAGGCTTCACCACATCCCCGGCTGCCACCCTGGCCTTCCGCGAACCCGGCGCGAGATAATATACCCGTTCCCCATCCATCTCCCCTTTTGTCCTCGTCCAGTATGGCCGCTGGTAGTAAGGATCGGTAAAATAAATGCCCCCGCGCGGGTCGATCCACAGATCATTCGGGCCGTTCAGTCGCTTTTCACCTACATCCGTCAATAGAACCTTCACCTTCCTGTCCGGGCCGATCGACCATAACTGCTCCTGCTCATCCGCACAGGTCACCAATCGCCCGGAACGATCGAAATACATCCCGTTCGACCGGCCCGCAGAGTCAAGAAAAACAGTCAATCGGCCGTCGAGGTCATACTCCCAGATGCGGTTATTCGGCTGGTCTGTAAAGAAGACATTTCCCCTCCGGTCCACCGACGCGCCTTCCGTAAAGCTGAATTGCCTCGACACGAGATGTACGCCGGTATCCGCTAAAAGATCCTGCCCCCGCAGACTTCCCGCCGCAAGGGTCAGGGCGATAGCCGCCAGACAACAACGAACCATTGTCAATATTTTTTGGGAAAGATACGATCAACCATCATGCAACCCCACTCCAAAAAGTGAAGCCAGCACCGCACCAGCATAAAGATCATCGTTACGAGCATAATAGACCAATAATGGTCTAAATTAAACAAAATTGTCCTAATATAAAACAAACTTGCATTAATTTTTCGTAACTTAGACCAAAACCGATCTATTCATGTCCATAATCCCTTTAATATCAAGCTGGGAGCAATATATCCTTACCCATCCTTCCGGCGACCTTCGTGAATTTGGCCGGTGGCTTCAGCAGGATTATCCCCCTCCCGCCGAGACCGACCCGATGCCGGTTGCCCGCCATTCTCTTGCCACATCCGCCAATCTGAACGCATCCGCCGCAAGCACCCTGCTCATCAACCGCCTTAATGCGATAAACCATCATCTCTCCAAACCCATTATCCGCAAACTCGGTCTTAAAGACGTCGAATTCGGCGTGCTTGTTCAGGTTCACCTGTTGGACAAGCCGAACAAAAAAGAACTTTGCGACCGGCTACTGATCGAAAAATCGACCGGCGTCGAGATCACGCGCCGTCTGGCAAAAAAAGGCTACCTCCGGGAAACGGTCGACCCTAACGACCGCCGCTCCGCTCGCCTGAGCCTCACCGAAAAAGGGCTTCGCCTCCTCAAGGATGGATCATCCAGCTTTAAATCTATCCATGAGAACTTCCTGGTCCCCCTTGCAACGGATCAACAGCAGCAGCTCGTCGCCATGCTCACCCGCCTCCATGAATACCACTCGGGCCGGGTCAGCGCATCCGACCGGGAATAACCGCCTATTTTCCTACCTTGCATGAGCTGGCCCGATGTCGTCAAGATTATCCATAGCCGGCAGCCTGCTGGCCTGCCAATTGCTCCTCGCTACGACCCGGGCGCAGCCGATACCCCATGTCATCGGGCAACTCTCGACCAGGGAAGGCCTTAGTAGTAATACCATCAACGATGTCGTTCAGGACGACGCGGGTTTCCTGTGGATCGCAACTCCCGATGGACTGAACCGATTCGACGGTACGGAAGTGACCACCTGGTACCATCTCGACGACACCAATTCGCTGCCGCATAATTTTGTCTCCTGTCTTAGAAAGCTCCCCGGGAACTACCTGGCCATCGGCACTGACGCGGGTCTGAGCTTCTATAATAGTACAACCGGCCGCTTCCGCAATTTTTACTACCGCTTTGCCAACTCCCTTGACGCATTCAACAACGCCATCACCCTGCTGGACGCGGATGCCGGGGGCAACCTTTGGGCGGTCTCAAGGAATTGCATCTTTATTTTTGACAGCCTGCGGGTCCTAAAGAAAATTATCCCCTCGAAGATCGCCGAAGCCAGGGTCCTCACCGGCCGCTCTATTTTTGTTGATAAGACCTGGCCGCTTTCCGGCGGCGGCATGCTGATATTTTCTTCTGGAACATGGCGGTTCTACTCTTCCGCCACGCCAGATGATGAGAAAGACCCTCCCTGCCCGCGGCAATTGTCGTTTCTCGAAGACCTCGTGCATCCCACAGACCGCACCATACCCTCCGATAACCCGGCCGGACGGCTATTCAAGATTTTCGACAAATACTTTCTGTCCTTCGGTAACGACCATCTTTCCATATATGATGAGAAGGGTGCAGCGATCGGCGGTTGCCGTTTTCCCCATAGCAGCTATCCCTCGATGCTATGGCCGGAAGAGGTGGTCGCGGTGGATTCTTCCACGCTGCTGCTGCTCTTTCATGACTTTGGCCTCGCTATCGTACCGGTCCATTGGCGGCAGGGAACGCCTATCCCGGATTCCGTCTCCGCCAGGTGCTTCGACGACCACGAATTCCAGACGGCATTGCGGGACCGGCAAGGCAACTGGTGGCTGGCTACCAGGGGAGAAGGACTGCTCAAAGTCACTACGGTAGGCTTGCCCTTTATTTCGAAAAGCCTTCCGGATAAGGTTTCCCATCATGCCGCACGACATGAAACGGCCACGTTCAGCAAATACGGATCAAGGCTCTGGATCGGTACCTACGGCGACGGTTTCTATAGTTTGGACAGTGCTTCCGGCCAGCCGGTGCAACACCTCCTTAAGAATACCGGCACGGGTTCCTGGGCGAATTATATCTGGAACCTCAACCAGATCAATGCGGATACGCTCTGGATAGGTACACAGTCCGGTTTGTTCTGGTATAGTATTAGCTCCGGACGCTATGGCCGTCTGCCTTCCCTGCCGGGAAAACCCCGCGTCCTGGATTCGGTCGCCATTACCACTCAGTTCAGGGACAGTCGCGGATTGGTCTGGATGGGCCTGGGTAAAGGCAATGGGGTCTGCACGTTCGACCCCGGGGGGCACACATTCAGGTGGTATCCTGGAACTAACATAGATGGATATCCACTTAGATACCCCGTCTCCCTCGCCGAGGATGGCAAGGGTCGTCTATGGCTGACAAATGACGCCAGCTCCAGCCTGGTGCGCTTCGATCGCACCACCGGACGATTCACGCTGATTCCCCTTCCTTCAACGCCCGCCGATCATTTCGGCCCGCTTAACGGACTTGCCCTGGAAGGCGATTCCATCCTTTGGCTGGGGTCGGTCTCCTGCGGCCTGGTCAGGTTCGATCCGCGGAACAACTCCGTCCGCGTCTTTGGTCACGACAAAGGTCTGGATAATAGCCATATCGGCGGTATCTACCGGGATAGCGCCGGAAGGATATGGCTGGCTACCGAGGGAGGTCTCTCCTGCTTTCACCCCGATACCCGGTCTTTCACCAACTACTCGCAAAGGAATGGCCTTCCGGCTTCCAGTGCTACGGCATGGTTCTTTTATGATACAGCCGCCCGTCTCCTGTACAATGGCGGCCACGGCGATTACTTCTGTTTTCGGCCCTCGGAGATCGGGCCCGTTGCAGCTCCCCCCGGAACCATGATCACTTCCGTCCTGGTCAACGGTAACCCATGGACACGATCCGATAACCCCGCCGATTTTCCCCCGCAGGACAACGACATCACTATCCGCTATGCCGCTGTGGATCTCAATGATGGTCCGGCAATCCGATATGCCTATCGTCTGAAGGGCATTGACACCGGCTGGATACCGGTCGGGAGCCAGCGACAGATCAATTTCAGTCACCTCGCGCCAGGGCCATATGTATTCGAAGTCAGGGCCGCAGGCAACAATAGCGACTGGAACCCCCGGCCCGCTTCTTTTGATTTCCGTATCCAACCACCGTTCAGGCAAACCCCATCGTTCTATTTGCTGCTGGCGCTCACCCTGGCGCTCATTGCCTGGACACTTCATCGTTTCCGGCAGATCCAGCGGAACAGGACGACACAAGTTCGAAGCGAGATCTCCCGCAACCTCCACGACGAAGTCGGGGCAAATCTCACCAACATCAGTCTCAGCAGCCTCCTGGCGCAACGACAGCTGCACGATCAGGCGTTTGTCGGTCAACTCCTCGAACGCATCTACCAGGATAGTCAGCAGGTATCCGAGTCCATGCGCGAGATCGTTTGGAGCATTAACCCGGACATTGATACTCTGGGCGAAGCGCTCCCCCGGATGCTCCAATATGCTTCGGGACTTCTGGAAGCAAATGCGATCGAGCTGGAGACGGCTATCACCCCTGATGTGGAAGGATTCAGGCTCGACATGCGGGAGCGACGCGACTTCTACCTTGTCTTCAAAGAAGCAGTCAATAATTTAGCCCGCCACTCCAGGGCGTCCCGGGCGCTTATCCGTTTCTTCCGATCCGGGCACGGCCTCGTCATGAGCGTCAAAGACAACGGCACCGGCTTCGATACCCGGTTTCCGCAGCTACACAATGGACTGAGAAATATGCAGGAACGAGCCCGTTGGCACGGTTGGCGCCTGAACATTAGCTCTGAACCGGGAGAGGGGACCGACGTCACCCTCGATACCGGCTCGGCTTAGATCCGGTGATACCACATAAATATGCTATTGACCCTCCCTTATCCCGCTGTAATTTTAGACCATGACTACCCGGATTGCCATTTTCGAAGACAACGCCAGACTTCGCGAATCATTAAAAGTCCTGCTCGATGGTGTGGAAGGGTATACCATCTGCGGCGATTATGACAACTGTTCCGGAGCCGCGGAGGTCATGGACAAACACAAGCCCGACGTGGTGATCATGGATATCGATATGCCGGGCGTGGATGGAATAGAAGGGCTCCGCATCATCAAGGAACGTCGCCCCGAAACCTATATCATTATGCATACCGTGATGGAAGACGAAGACCAGCTGTTCCGCTGCCTTTGCAGCGGTGCAAACGGTTACATCCTCAAGAACACGTCTTTCATTCATCTTCTCGAAGCTATCGAGAATGTCCTCCACGGCGGCGCCCCGCTTTCCCCGCCCATCGCAAAAAAAGTATTGCAATCGTTCCAGTCCCCCAACGCCAATCAACTAAAATATCATCTCTCCGACCGGGAAAAAGAAGTGCTTGCCTATCTTGTAAAAGGATACAGCTACAAGATGATCGCCAGCCATTGCCATATCAGCCTCGATACCGTTCGGGGCCATATCCGCAATATCTATTCCAAACTCCATGTTAATTGCGGCCGGGAAGCTGTGTCCAAAGCACTCCGCGATCGCATCGTCTGACACCCCATCAACATGCCATTGACAGCCTCTCCCGGACGGCATAATTTTATGCAAAAACGATCTATGCCACATCCCTCCGGTCTCACCCGCCGTCGCACCTTCCTCAAAAACATGACGGCGGCAGCAACAGCCCTGACGTTTCTGGGGCGCCCCCTGCAGGTCTCCGCGATCTCCCCCGCCAACCCGATTGCCCCTAACCATCACCCGGCGGACCCCGACGCCTGGTTCGGTCAGTTGAAAGGCAAACACCGGATGATCATCGATGTCCCGCGCCCGCATGACATCCTGCCTTTTGCCTGGCCGAAGATTTTCCTCCTGACCAACACGGCGACCGGTACACCCGAAAAAGAAACGAATGTCGTCGTCGTCTTGCGGCATGAAGGCATCCCCTACGCCTTTGAAGACCGGATCTGGGCCAAATACAAACTCGGCGAAGTCTTCAAAATAGACGATCCCAAAACCAAGGCGCCTTCCATCCGAAATCCATTCTGGCAACCCATGCCGGGAGACTATACCGTGCCCGGTTTGGGAAGCGTTGACATTGGCATCAACCAGCTTCAATCCAGCGGAGTCCTGTTTTGTGTTTGCGACGTTGCCATGACGGTCTATAGCGCCGCTGTAGCCTCCGGCATCCAGGGCGATCCGAAAGTCGTCAAGGAGGACTGGATGACCGGCCTTCTTCCTGGTATCCAACCTATGCCCTCCGGCATCTGGGCGGTTGGCCGCGCACAGGAGCATGGCTGCAATTATTGCTTCGCCGGTTAACATCCACCATTAATTTTTTTTTATGACAACAACTTCAATCGAAAATTTCGCCGCCCGCCTGCGCGGCCGACTTATTCAGGCAGGTGAACAGGAATACGACCCGGCCCGTAAATTGTACAACGGTATGATCGACAAACATCCCGCGCTCATCGTGCGCTGCGCAAATGTGGCGGATGTCATCGAATCCGTCCGTTTCGCCCGGGAAGAAGAACTTTTGACAGCCATTCGCAGCGGCGGCCACAACGGCGCAGGTCTCGGCTGCTGCGACGGCGGACTGGTAATCGACCTCTCTCAAATGAAGGGTATCCACATCGACCCCGATGCCCGGACAGCCTGGATTGAAGCCGGCTGCACGCTGGGGGATATCGACCATGCGACACACGCCTTTGGTCTCGCGCTGCCAAGCGGTATCATCTCCACTACAGGAGTTGGCGGTATCACACTGGGCGGGGGCCTTGGCCACCTCACCCGCCATTTTGGACTTTCCATCGACTCGCTGCTGGAAGCCGACGTCATCCTGGCCGATGGTAGTTTCGTAAAAGCCAACGCCCATCAGCACCCGGATCTGTTTTGGGCCCTTCGCGGCGGCGGCGGCAATTTCGGCATCGTTGTCGCCTTTCGGTTCCGCCTGCACGCAGTAGATACCGTCTATGCGGGCCCGATGCTGTGGGAATTGGAAGAAGCCCCCACGATCATGAAATGGTACAGCGCATTCATCCGTAAAGCCGCGGATCCTGTCAACGGTTTTTTCGCCTTCCTGACCGTTCCCGGCGGCCCGCCTTTCCCGGAACACCTCCACGGTAAGAAGATGTGCGGTGTCGTTTGGTGCTACTCGGGACCCGGGACCCAAGCCGGCGCCTTCCTGGATTCTATTCGCAACTTCAGGCAACCCGCGCTGGACTTTGTCGGCCAGCTGCCGTTCCCGGCCTTGCAGAGTATGTTCGACGGCCTTTATCCGCCGGGACACCAATGGTACTGGAAAGGAGACTATGTCAACGAACTGAGCGAAGAAGCCATCGAGGTGCATACGAAATACGCGTCGGCTCTTCCTACGCCGTTGTCTACCATGCACCTCTATCCCATCAACGGCGCGGCCGCCCGCGTGGCGGGAGAAGAGACGGCCTGGAACTACCGGGATGCCACGTGGGCCATGGTCATCGCAGGCGTCGATCCCGATCCCGCCAACAAGGAAAAGATCACCGCCTGGGCACGCAGTTACTGGGAGGCCCTGCATCCTTACTCGGCAGGGGGATCATACATCAACTTTATGATGGAAGAAGGAGAAGACAGAATACGGGCCACCTATGCCGATAACTATGACCGGCTCGCAGCAGTCAAGGCCCGATACGATCCGGACAATTTCTTCCGGGTGAATCAGAATATCAGGCCCGCGGTGTCGCAACCGGCATAGACCGGCGGTACACGGATAGTCCTATTATCTTAATTTTATTAATTAACGCGCCGAGGGGGGTGTCGCAGCTTCAACTTATATTTGAGGTGCAAACCCCCCTTTATGATTTGGTACGAGAATGAGGTCCAGCGGTTGGAGAAGGAACGGACGGAACTGACGTACGACCCTAAACTGCTCTTCTATGGCAGTTCCTCGATCCGGCTTTGGGAAACCTTGTACGAGGACTTCGCCGACTACAAACCCGTCAACCTGGGTTTCGGCGGCTCTACACTCGCCGCATGCGACTGGTTCTTCGACCGCCTCGTAACCCCCTTCAAGCCCGATTCCATAATTGTCTACGCCGGCGACAACGACCTGGGCGATGGACGTCATCCCGAAGAAGTCTTTATCTTCTTTCAGCAGCTCGTGGCCCGCACCCGCCGCCAGTTCGGCGGAATTCCCCTGGCATTTATTTCGGTCAAACCCAGTATAAGCCGCTGGAACATCGTAGACAGTATCCGCTATGCCAATAAGATCATCGAGGAAGAGATCAGGCGCCAGGGAGACAATCTGCATTTCATCAATATCTATACAAGGATGACTGACAACGCCGGATACCCGAAACGTGAATTCCTCGATCCGGATGGGCTTCATATCAACGAAAAAGGATACGCATTATGGAAAGGGATCATTCGCCAATACCTCTCCACCATCAACCCATGAACCGCGAATACCACAAGTGGTACAGTCCCAGCCTTCAGCGGGACATGGAACTGCTTATTTTCGGCCACGCCGGTGATCCCGTACTTTTCTTCCCGACGCGCACCGCACGCTTTTATGACTACGAAGACTGGCAGGTGGTCGATGCCTTAAGGCGGAAAATAGTGTCGGGTGACATCCAGATCTATTGCCTCGACAGTGTAGATAAAGAAAGCTTTTATGCCAAACAACTCGATCCCGCCGAACGCATCCTTCGCCATCTTCAATACGAGAAATATGTCCTGACCGAAGTCCTTCCGCTCGTACAACAAAAGAACCCCCACCCCACCGTCGTCACGGCCGGCTGCAGCCTCGGCGCCTGGCACGCGGTCAACCTGGCCTTTAAATACCCGCACCTGTTCCATAAGGTCGTGGGCCTCAGCGGTCGCTATGACCTGACCATCACGTTCGAACATTTCGACGACCTCTTCGAAGGACATCGCGATCAGAACATCTATTTCAATATGCCCAGCCAGTACATCCCCTTCCTGCACGATGACGTGATCATCCGGCAACTTCGGAATCTCGAGATCATTTTTGTTGTTGGCGAAAAAGACATCTTTCTGGAAAACAACCTTGCGCTGAGCAATGCGCTTTGGTCAAAAAACATCTGGAACGCCCTCCACCTTTGGGATGGAGAATCCCATAAGGCGCGGTACTGGCGTCACATGGTGCAATTATACCTGTAGCCGCCCACTCCGCACTCCAACCTGCTCCGCTTGTTCGTTCCGACCGGCGGCCTATTTCTTCTTCACCTCCACCGTCCAATCCCCACCGCTCGCGATATGGTTGACGGCCGCAAAATTTCCCTGATTCAACGCAAACGAAAACTGCAGCAGGCTGTTCAAATAAGCCAGCGGCTTGCCGACGCCCACCGATCCGAATGTCTCCTCATAGGGCATCTCTCCGCGATATACCTCTTTCCCGAGATGCATCACCCTCACCACTACCACATCCCCGAATGCCACATTCAGCTGCCTGAACAACCCGGCAGGAATATTTGTCCACACGTTCCCATACTGCACATCCAGCACCGGTACCGTCCCCCTGATCAACCCGCCTTCCATCACCGCACGCTGGTAGGACAGCGAAACCACCTCCTGCTTCGGCAGTAATGGACCAACCTCCTCGAACCGGATCACCCCCGCCGCCAAACGCGCGGCGGTATATGAATACACGTCACGACCATGGAACGTAAACGAATTCTTCGATTCGGGCCGCCGGTTGACCGTCTCATCGATCTCCCGGATCGCGCCGATCCCAAGGGTTTCCGCCACCAACGTCAGTGTTCCGTTATCCGGCGTCACGATAAACTGTCCCGTCCGGGTCAGCAACACCACCGACTTGCGGGCGGTGCCCACCCCCGGATCGACAACGGAAACAAAGACCGTCCCCGCAGGCCAGTAGGGGACCGTCTGCTGCAGCCGGTAAGCGGCGTCCCAGATATTATAGGCGGGGATCTCATGGGTGAGATCAAACAACTTCAGATCGGCGCTAACGCCCATGGCTACCCCCTTCATCTCCGACACCGCCCCATCCTTCAACCCAAAATCCGACTGGTAAACGACGATCTTGTTTTGGGCGCTCGATTCTACTGCGATCAATAGCATCGGTATCACTATGGACCTCCATGCCGGGGCGCGGACAAACCATTGACTGACCTGGATCATATTTTGCAATTTGTATTCGCTAATATACACTCTTATTCCATTTTCCACGAACGCCGCAACCTTGCCGCTGACCAATATATTTGACCAGCGATCACCATTTTACCCGGCTCGCGGAAAAGGTTAGGGGCGCTCCGCCCTTTTCCTCTATATTTATAAGAATGTATGGCTCTTCACCCGGATCACTCATCACTATTTATCATTGACCAAAATCCTTGAACATGCGCAAAACGTTGTTTACTGTTCTCGCATTCGCCGGCGGCCTGCATGGCGCCCACGCCCAAATCAACGCGGCACTCCTTCGCTATCCCGACGTCTCCGCCAGCCAGATTGTTTTCACATATGCCAACGACCTGTGGATTGTTCCAAAAACAGGTGGGATCGCCGCTCACCTGAGCTCACCCGCCGGAGTGGAAGCATGGCCCAAATTCTCGCCCGACGGGAACACCATCGCCTTCACCGCCGATTATGACGGAAGCTTTTCTATATACACGATCCCGGCCACCGGCGGGATCCCGTCACGATTGACCTGGTACGGTCCGGCAGAACGGGTGGCCGATTGGTACCCCGACGGAAAAACTATCCTCTTCGCCTCCGGGCGCGAAAGCGGCCGCGATCGCTTCAACCAGTTCTATAAAATTCCCGCAACCGGCGGCGCCCCACAAAAACTTCCGCTTCCCTTTGCCGAATACGGTACCCTGTCTCCCGACGCCACCCACCTGGCCTTCACCTTCACTTCACAGGTAGGCCGTAACTGGAAACGCTACCGCGGCGGCTGGCGCGGCCAGATCCATCTTTTCGACCTCGCCTCCTACGCCGACCAGAACATCTCCGCCACAGACGCCGACGACGAACTCCCCATGTGGCACGACCACAGCGTATTCTTCCTTTCGGACCGCGGCGAGGATAAAAGGATGAACCTCTGGGAATATGATATCAACACGAAGACATTCACCGAACGCACGCACTTTACCGATTACGATGCGCACTACGCCTCGCAAGGTCCCGAAGATATCGTGTTTGAAGAGGGAGGTCATCTCTGGCTCTATACGTACTCCGCAAAGCAGGCCAAACAAGTGCCCGTGCAGGTCGTTTCCGACGAAACGGCGTTGCGCCCTGCCCTCCAGCAAACGGAGAAACTTATCTTCAACTCCTTTATCAGCCCCGATGGCAAGCGCGCCTTGTTTGAAGCACGGGGCGATATCTACTCCGTCCCGGCCGAGAACGGACCCGTCTACGATCTGACCCGCACTTCCGGGGTCAACGAACGATATCCCGCCTGGTCGCCGGACGGCAAATACATCGCCTATTGGAGCGACCACTCCGGTGAATATGAACTGACGCTCCGCGAAGCTGGTAAACCCGATTCCGAAAAAAAACTCACCTCCTACGGCGCGGGGTTTCGCTATAACCTGTTCTGGTCCCCCGACAGCAGAAAGCTGGCCTTTATCGATAAGGCGATGAAAATTTTCATCTATGACCGTATCAGCGGTCAGACTACCGCCATCGATCAGGGCCAACGCATGACCGAAGGGCCGCTGGAGGGTTTTACACCCAGCTGGTCTCCCGATAGTCGTTTCCTCGCGTACGACCGTGACCTGCCGAACAACCATCGCGCAGTATTTATCTACGACGCCGAAGCGCGCCAGCTTCACCCCGTCACAACAGGCTACTATTCCTGCGGTAACCCGGCATTCGACGCCGCCGGAAAATATCTGTTCGTGACAACAAGCCAGACTTTCAACCCGATCTACAGCGACCAGGATAACACCTTCATTTACCCGAATTCGACGCGTCTTGCGGCTATCGTGCTGAAAAAGACCACCACATCCCCACTTTATCCCAAAGACGATACCGTAGCCATTAACGAAGAACACAATACGCCTGCTCCTTCCAAACCACCCACCGCGGGCGCCGACAAGGGCGCCGAAGCCTCGGCGAAAGCGGCCACTTCAGCGAAGGCAGGCCATTCGCCTCCCGCCGACACCATCGACTTTGATGGTCTGGAGTCCCGCCTGATCCTCCTGCCGGAAGAGGCGGGAAACTATGGCAACCTTTCTGCCGCCGATGGCAAACTATTCTATCTCCAGCAGCCCAATACCGGCTCCGCCGAAAAAGCCCAAACCCTGAAATTCTTTGACCTCGAAAAACGGAAATCACGCCCGGTCCTCTCCGACGTCGATGGTTACCAATTGGCCGCCGACGGCAAACACCTCCTGGCCGTCAAAGACAACAGCTGGTATATCGTCGCTGCCGACGAAGGCCAGAAGCTCGACAAAAAACTCCGGACCGCCGAAATGCAGCAATGGGTAACCCCACGCGATGAATGGCGGCAGATCTTCATGGATGCCTGGCGCTTCGAACGGGATTTCTTTTACGACGCGGGTATGCACGGCGTGGACTGGAATAAAGTAAAAGACCAATACTGGAAAATGCTGGACGGCGCCTCGACCCGCGAAGAAGTTGACTTCATTATCGGCGAAATGATCGGAGAATTAAGTTCATCCCATACCTATCACGGCGGCGGTGTAACCCAGCCGGCTACCCAAGTCCCCACCGGTTATCTCGGCGTTGACTGGGTGGCCGACGGCGAGTATTACAAGATCGGCGCGATCATCCGCGGCGCTTCCTGGGATGCCCTCCGGTCCCCACTCGACCTGCCCGGGGTTCCGATCAGGGAAGGCGACTACATCCTTGCCGTCAATGGCATGCCGCTTCATACAAACGCCGATCCCTACTCGGCCCTGACCAACCTCAGCGGAAAACCCGTCGAACTGACCTACAACGGCAGTCCATCGCTGACCGGCGCCAGGACCATCGTCGTCCAGACAATGAGCGACGAGACGGAACTGCGTCACCTGGCCTGGGTGGAAGGCAAACGGGCCGCCGTGGACAAAGCAACCGGCGGTACAGTTGGCTATATCTATGTGAGCAGTACGGGCATCGATGGTCAGAACGAACTGATCCGCCAGTTCGTCGCGCAGCTGGACAAGAAAGCCCTCATCATCGACGAACGCTTCAACAGCGGCGGTCAGATCCCCGACCGCTTTATCGAGGTCCTCAACCGGAAACCGCTTGCGTATTGGGCTACCCGTGACGGCATCCCCAATCCATGGCCCCCCGCCGGCAACTTCGGCCCCAAAGTCATGCTCATCAACGGCTGGAGCGGTTCCGGCGGCGACGCCTTTCCCGACTATTTCCGCAAAACAGGTCTGGGCCCCCTCATCGGAACCCGTACCTGGGGCGGTCTGATCGGTATCAGCGGGGCGCCCGGTCTCATCGACGGCGGACGCATCACCGTCCCGACATTTCGCATGTACAACCCCGACGGCACCTGGTTTAGGGAGGGCCACGGCGTCGACCCCGACATCCCCGTCGCCGAAGACCTCACCGCCGCCGCTCACGGCAAAGACAACCAGCTCGAGCGAGCCATCATGGAAATAAATGAATTGCTGAAAAAGGCGGTCACGCCGCCCAACCGACCCGCTCCCGAGATCCGCTAACACCCGGCCGCGACGAGGATCGCATCCGATGTTCAACCTTCCTGCACCGCGGGCGCACTCTTTTTGTCCACCCAACTCGTAAAAAGCGTATAGAAGATCGAAAGAATGATCGCTCCCTTGAACATCCCGGTGAAACCCCACGCGGCCAACCCGCCGATCACCCCCAGGAACAACACGAGGAACGGTATCTTCCCGCCGCTCCGCGCAATCAGTATCGGCTTTAACAACCCGTCGATGAGCAGCAAACCGGCCCCATAAATGATCAGGAACACCGTCACGCCCGTATGCCCCTGGACCGCGGTCCAAACGACCAGCGGGACCCACACAAATAACGGTCCGAGCTGGATCAACACCAGGAAGAATACCAGGCCCGCCAATACCAGCGAGTACTCGACCCGCGCAATCGCCAGCCCGATCCACGCAATCACCGACGCAATAAAAGCAGTTCCCATGATCCCGATCGACACCCCCTTGATCGCCTGCGTGATCACCGCCAGCAGCGACTCGCCGTCTTTTTTACCAAGCAAATGCTCCGTCGTCGACCGGATCGGATCCAGGGCCTTTGCGCCGGCCGTCAGCAGAAAGGCCGAAATGATGATCCCGGTGATCACCTGCAACGCGGTACTCAAAATTTCGACTCCGCTCTCCAATGCATGCCGCAGGATCATCCGCACCTGCTCGCTGTGATGTGCAACCGCATCTTTTGGGCTATCCTGCAGCTGCTGCCAGAAAGAACGGATATCCTCTCCCACCAACGGCAGATTTGTAATCCATTTCGGCAACGGCGGTATCCCGTTTGCCTTTACCTCCTCCACCCAACCGAGAGCCTCGCGGACATGAACCCGCACCTCCGATGCGATATAGGTGACCGGCACGGCGATGATCGCAATCAGCAGGATCGAATATACCAATGCCCCCAGCGACCTCCGGTTGCCCAACAACCGGACCAGCCGCTCATAAGGCCCGAAAAAAGAAACGGAAAAGATCAACGCAAACGTCAGCACCCCGAAAAAGACCCGCAGGACATCATATAACGCGAGCATGAGCAACAGCAACATCAGCAGCACCAGGACCGTCTCGACAATGCTCCGGGAGTCGTTGGGAAGAAATTTATTCATAGATCATCCGCTTACTTCTAAAGTTAGCGAAAAAACCTCTCCTTTTCGACCTTCCCGACCTCCCGATCCCCTCGTTCTATTCGGATCTCAAGCTTTGAACCGGGTTGGCCAGCGCCGCCCGAATCGCCTGGTAACTTACCGTCAGCAACGCGATACCGAAGGCCAGCAGCGCCGCAAACGCAAACACGGCCCACCCGATCGCGATCCGGTACGCGAAGTCCTGCAACCACCGGTGCATGGCCCACCACGACAAGGGGAAAGCCAATATCATCGCTATTCCCACCAATAAAAGGAAGTCCCGCGATAACAACCGGATGATCCCCGGCACCGTGGCCCCCAGGACCTTTCGTATCCCGATCTCCCTCGTCCGCTGCTCGGCCGCGTACGCCGTCAAACCAAACAATCCCAGGCAGCCGATGAAGATCGCGAGCAGCGAGAAAGACAGGGCGATATTTCCCTGCCGCTGTTCGCTCAAATACATGTTGTTGAACTCTTCGTCCATGAACGTATAGCTGAATGGCTGCGAAGGCGCCATCTTCTTCCACAAAGCCGCTATCTGCCCCGTCAGTTGATGGGCATGGTTGCCCGTGAGCCGTATCGAAATCCGGCCTTCGTCCACCCCGGAATACAGCATCATCGGCGTCACTACCTGCCGGAGCGTATTGAAATTGAAATTCCTGACGACGCCGATCACATGAAACTCCTTCACCTTCTTGGTCTGCAAATCCTCAAACTCATATAGCCTGGCGCCAACGGGGTTTTCCCCTTGCATCATCCGCGCAGCCACCTCATTGACGATCACCGCCGTGGAGTCCGTCAGGAAATCCCTGGAGAAATTCCGGCCCGCGATCATTTTCATCCCCAAAACCGGGATATACTGGTCGTCCACCGGCCAGACCTGCGTGGATATGGACTTCTTGACATCCAGATCGGGGGATAGAAAGATCGCATCGTTGTTTCCGTTGCCGCCGGTAGGCACAAATCCGGTCATTGTAGCCCCCTCCACGCCGGTCATCCCTTTCACCTGCTGCTCGAATGCCCCGGCCTGGTTGCCCAGGACATAAGTATTGTTGACGATCATAACCTGGTCCCGGTCGAACCCGAGATCACGCGTATGGATATATCGAAGCTGCTGATAGATCACCGCCGTCCCTACCAGCAGAAAGATCGAGATCATGAACTGAAAGACGACCAGCGAATTGCGTAGCCACCCCGTCTTCATACCCCCCGATATCTTCCCTTTCAGGACCTGGATCGGGATAAACGCCGAAAGGAAAAAAGCGGGGTAACTACCTGCCAGCATCCCTACCACCACAACAAGCCCGACTATCGCCGGCCACATCCACGGCCGCATAAAGACACCGATCCCCATCTCTTTTCCCGACAGCCCGTTGAACACTGGCAGCAGCACCATCGCCAGCCCGAGAGCCAGCACCAGCGAGATCAGACTGATCACCACCGATTCAATAAGGAACTGCGAGATCAGGCCGCCCCGCATCGAGCCCAACACCTTCCGGATTCCCACCTCCCTCGCCCGGCTGGCGGATCGCGCTGTCGACAAATTCATAAAATTCACACAGGCGATCAGCAGAATGAAGACCGCGATCGCCGAAAAGACATACACATTCTGGATGCTGCCATTGGCGTCCAGCTCCGCTATCTTGTTGCTGTGCAGATGGATGGCCGTGAGCGGCGTCAGGTAGAATATGCACATATCCCCCGCCTTTTTGAAATCATCGAGCGAGAGATGTACTGCCTGCTGCAGCAGCGGCCCCACATAGCGTTTGACCATGCCGTCGAACTTCGCCTCCAGCGCCGCCGGATCGGCGCCCTTTCGCAAAACCAGGTACGTTTGGAAATTGCCGCTCAGCCATGCATCATCCGTACGTTTGGCTTCCGCCGACTCGGAAAGCGACAGAAAAAAATCAAAATGAAAATGCGAGTTGGCCGGGACATTCCGGATTACCCCCGTCACCTTATAGGGGATGGAATCATTGATCATAAGCGTCTTCCCCACCACAGCGGATACCGTCTCCGCCGCCACATCAAAGTATTTTTCCGCCATCCGCTCGGTGATCACTACCGTATGCGCCTCTTTCAGGGCGGTATGCGGATCGCCGGCTATCATGGGAAGCGTAAAAACATCGAATAACGTGGAATCGGCCAGGACAACCGCATCCTCCTTGATGTTCTGATTCCCTTTCTTCACCAGCCGTCCGCCGTTTTGCCGGAACCGGACCTCCTTCTCCACCTCGGGGTAGTCACGCAGGATCGCCGGTCCGGCCGGTGCGGGCGCCACCGCCAGCGAAACGCTGTTCCCTCCGAACTTTATATCATTATCAACCCGGTAGATCCGGTCGGCATTGACATTATACCGGTCGTAACTTAGCTCATCCGCGACATAGATCAGGATGAGCAGACAGGTGGCCAGCCCGATCGCCAGCCCTAAAATGTTGATGGCAGAGAACCCTTTGTTCTTCCACAAATTGCGGAGAGCCGTCTTCAGGTAATTACGTAGCATGGGGAGTGAATATACCCCTTTGACGCCCACTGCCACATTTATGTTACACATCGCCCGAAGGCAGGCGCCTGGCGCCCCGGAACCGGCACAAAAAAACCCGGTCACCGACCGGGTTTTTCGTTTATAGCAGCGCGCGATTCCGCCACAAAACCGCGTCTATTGAAAGTTGATCGTTACATGTCCGCTGTTGCCCGAAACCCGAACGGGAACCCCGCCGCCATTCAAGGTCCCTTCGAGGTTGTGGTTATCCATCGTGCCGGAGAAATTATTGAGCTTATCCGTATGGATCTTGTCCCCGGAGATCGCAAGATTATAACCCTGACCGGCCGGCAAGGTCAGATGGATATTCCCGCCGGAATTTCCCAGTTCGAGGTATTTTCCCATCGTTTTCATCGTCACATCGATACTGCCGCCGCTGGTCGAAGCGTTCAGACTGCAACTCATGTTGTCGAGATGGATATTGCCACCGGAAGTTGAAGTCCTCAGCTCCCCGCCGATCCCATCACCGTCGACATGGCCACCCGATGTCGTCGCATGGATCGCCCCCTTTACATCTTCCAGATCCATATTTCCGCCGGAAGTGGTCATCGTGATATTCCCTTCGCAATGTTTGGCATGCATGTTCCCGCCGCTGGTCCGCAAATCGATTTCATTTTTTGAATCGGAAATCGTCACATTCCCGCCGGAGGTCGAACCATTGATCTTCCCGGACAGATTTTCCAGATGCATATTCCCGCCGCTGGTTTCAAATTTCTCTGTCCCCGTCAGATCACTCAAATGAATATTGCCGCCGCTCGTTTGCAGATCGCTGGATACCGTTTCCGGGACATAGATGTCAAACGATACAGACACTCCGTGCCTCCAATTGTCATTCTCCCACCGGTCTCCCTTCCGTTTTGCCAGCGCTTCAAGCGTATTCCCATTCATCGCAACCGTCAGTTCGACTCCTTCATTCAGCCGCTGCTGCGCCTCATCGTGAGAGAGTATCCGGTTGCCATTGTTCGAATGGACATAGACCATCACTTTGGCGTCACCGGTAGACTGCCCCATGACATGAATATTTCCACCGGAGGTCTGCGACCGCAATTCCTTTATCTGGTCACGCGAAAATGTTTTTACCAGGAAGGGCGTCTCATCCCGGTCCTGCGCCGCCGCCAATAGTACCTGCATGCCGCAAGCCAGCAGCAACGCAGATCGTCTGAAAAATGTGCAATTCATAAACGTTTGATTTATAAGTTATCTCTCCTAAAGTCTGGCCATGGGAAAAAATGTTGCACCAAATCCGCCCCTTTCGCTCTCCGTTCATGTTATGAACCCCAATTTGTTCGCAAGCGTACATCGACTGTATCGCAACCGGACACCTTTCCGGCCGGCGGTAGCCGGATCGGCCCGCCAAGCCCTTCTGATTCAACGTTTACAACATTTTCCCGGTCTATATAGGACAATTACCGTGCTGGTTTACTTCAATCATTGCTGTAGCACATCGTAGACCCTTTTTTTGCGTACTTCGAGAGATATTTTTTCTCCAACGCCTCCGGCAATCGTTTGCCGTTGACGATCACCTCATCGGCGTCCATCTTCAGGGAATGAACACTCTCCCTGTCGGGCACTATCTGATCGGCGACAAGATCCCTCATCAGGCTGTCAAGCATCTTCCGGTCTTCTTCCGCACGGATCCGGTCTCTTTCCGCCTGCTGCCTGTCCAGTTCCGCCTGCGCGCGATCACGCCCGGCCTGTAGCCTGTCGCGCTCCGCCTGCTCCCGGTCCCGTTCCGCTTGCTGACGCTCCAGGCTTAGACTGCTTCGGTTCCGCTCCGCCTGCTCTCTGTCGCGCTCCGCCTGCTCCCGGTCCCGTTCCGCCTGCACGCGGTCCCGCCCTGCCTGCTCCCGGTCGCGTTCCGCCTGCTGCCGATCACGCCTGGCCTGCTCCTCCGCTTGCCGGATCTTGTCTTTGATCACGTCGATAACCGACTGGTAGCGACCGAGGCTTTCGATTGGAATATTCTGGCCGTCCACACTGAAGGTCTGGATCTTTCCTTCCTTTAATTGAACGACATACAGCGGGCCGTCATCCTTATAGACCACCGTGACAATCTTCGGAGAGTCGTCATCAACCCGGTATACGTTGATGTTGAAAATACGGTTTCCCGTTGTATACATGGTCTGACCGGACGTTCCTAGTGTACCCATCACCGTTAGTATCATGAGCGTAACGGTTCGCAAAATGCCTGTTTGCATAGTGTTTCTGTTTATTGGTGTTGATCGATTACTTTATGCTTTTGCCGGTCCGATTCAGCCTGCTTGCGCTGCGATTCCTGCTTCGCCCTTTCGACTTCCGCCGCCTGGCGTTCCCGCAGCGCCTGCTCCCGGTCCCGTTCCGCCTGAAGCCTGTTCAGGTCGGCCCGCGCACGATCCCTTTCCGCCTGCTCGCGGTCCCGCATCGCCTGTTGCCGGTCCCGGTCTGCCTGCTCCCGGTCGCGATCGGCCTGTTGCCGGTCCCGCTCCGCCTGCTCCCGGTCCGTTTCCGCCTGCTGTCTGTCCCGTTCAACCTGCCCGCGCCGTTCCGCGTCCTCCGGTCCCTGCTGTGTCCGCGCTTGCCGGACACCGGTGGCCTGGTCCGCCGCCGCGGCCCGGTCCACCTCCACGGCCGCATACGCCTCCGGCTGCTGGTCAGTTTGCGCTTGCTCCTCTGCCGTCGCCTGGTCATCCTCGTCATTCACCGCCTTCTCCTCTTTTGTTATTTCCTTCGCCTTATTTCTCCTATTGCCGCGCGGATGGCCGTTCGGTTGACGATGCAATTGCTTCAGCTGATCCTGTACCCATTCCATATTTTGCGCCACCTGTTGCCGGGTCTGTAATACCGAGGCCAATTCCGGCGACACTTGCGGGACAGCCTGCCGCCGGTGTTCGTTGTCGTTTGGTACCACCACGGAGGCCAGCAGCGCGGCGGGCCTGCCTGCTACCCGCTCGACCCTTACCGCGAACATACCCAGCAGCAACACACATCCAGCCAACAGGATAAGCCGCTCCCGCCCGCTTAGCGTTTTATTTTCCCGCCGGGAGATCCGGAGGACCCGATGCAACAACTGCCGCCTGTTTCCGGGAAAGGCCAATACCGCTCCCCGTAAACTATGTTCCTTGAACCGTACCAATGCCCGTACAAACTCTACCCTGTCCTGCGTACATCCGATCGCGGCATCGTCACAACAGTTCTCCCGCTCCTCCCGCATTAAATACGATATCCAGAGGAACCCGGGGTTGAAGAACAACAGGCATTCTGCCGCTTGCTGCACCATATTTACCACATAGTCGTACCGGCGGACATGCGCCAACTCATGCAACAGCACGGCCTCCATCTCACCCGGCGGAAGATGATTGATCAACCCCAATGGAATATATATGATCGGCTTGAGCTGCCCGATGACGACCGGTACCTTGACAAACCCGCTCTCCACCAGCTTCACCGTTCGCCGTACCCCCAGCTTTCGGCTCAATGCCGCCACCCTTCCCGCCCATAACGACGGCGCAGCCAACCCTTCCCGCCGCATCCGCCGGATATACCTCCATCCCGTCGCCATCCTGACCGACTTGAAGACCACCATGACGAGCCAGGCGAGGACAATGGAATATGCATGCGCCGAACACCATTCCGCCAGCCAGTTCATCGGCAGCGCAAGCACTGCCCCCCCTTCCCCGATCCCGGACATCCCCCCCCATTCATAAAAAAAAGTTGCTGCCATACCGGCTGCAAACAAGCCGAACAAACCGCACAACAACCGATACCGCACCGCCGCCGCAGACCGCTTCGTACAAAGGATGACCCCGCCGCCCGCCAGCGACAACAGCACGCCCTGCCAAAGGGAATGGATCAATACCCAGCAAATTGCCTGTATCATAAGATCATCTCTTTAATTCACCCCTTTTTTTCCATCTCCCCCAACAACTCCTTTATCTTTCGCAGATCTTCCCTCGATGTCTTCTCATTCCCCAATAACGCGATCATCATATTCTCCACCGAACCCTGGTACATCGTGTCAATGAATTTGTTCAACAGATGCCCTTTGGTTCCCCGCTCCTCCAGCATGGGATAATAGACATGCTTCATACTGGATTCGTCCCTGCCCAGCATTCCCTTTTCAGCCATCAACTGCATCAGCTTCAACGTTGAAGTGTACTGGGTAGCTTCCTTGCCCTCATTGACCATATCGTGGACAAAACGCACGGTCGACGGCCCATGCTGCCACAACACCTGCAGCACCGCCAACTCCCCTTTTGTGGGCTCCGCATTCGACTCCGCGGCTCTTTTTACTCTCTTCATAACGTTCGTGTTCTATGGTTGTTCCGGTCGTTGTTCAACCCTTGTTGAGATGAAGGTACGTAAAAAAACGTACGTTCAAAATAATACCTCGGATTTTTTTACTTTTTTCCGTTGGCAGCCATTCCACTTGCCGCTTCCGCGACTTATTTCTATTTTTAGACCCAATGAAGACCATTTGGTTAACCATTCTACTACTGCTCTGCTGCTCAGCATCTTTTTCCCAGTTTGCCGACCAGGGTTCCGGCAACTACAACCGGCAGATCTGGTGGCTGGACTGGGCAGGTTTTACCGTACAGGAGGGCGCGTCCCGGACATTCAACACCAACAACGGCCTTGCCATAAAGGTCGCCTTTTCCCATGTGAGCACCGCCGTGCCGGTCCCCTGGATAATGAATACCTGGCCTGGCTCGCTGCTCTGGTTTCTTTACAATTTCTCCGACCCCAATATAAAACCCGCTCTCTATCAGGAAATGTCCCCGACAAACTTCAATTATACCCTCACCATCACCGCGACAAGGAATGGGGCCGCCGTTCCGTTTGCGCTGGTTACCGCGGACGCGGAAGCCAGTGACATCGGCGAAACAACCACCCTGCAAACCAACGGCAGCAACTGGCAGTCGATCGAATTTTTCCGGAACTCGACCCAGACGAATGACCCGCTGACCGGGTGCGGGACCAATACGGTCTCCATTGCCAATACCTACGCCGGCAACACGATGTTCAACCCAACGCCCTATGGACAGAATGTAGTGCTGATGACGCAATCCCCGGGAACAAACCCGCTCGTCCTCGCCACCAATTCCGACCATGCCGGAACCACCGGCGGAATGGCGCTTGCCTTCGGGATCTTTTACCCAACGGATCGCGGCGACCTCCCGGTATCCGGTTATGGTACCGCCCAACATGAATTGTTGTATACTCCGGCCAATTCGTGCAACTTCAACGCACCCTTCCCCACCCTCAACCAAACCACAAACCTGCATATCGGCGCGGTGCCCGGAGATCCCGATCCGATCCAATACGATAATGACGACTCCATCGGCGTCGACGAAGAAGGCGTTGGCACCTTCGCCGTATACAACAACGCCGGGACCTATAGCGTAAACCTGACCGTTACAAATACCACCGGCTCCGGCGCTTATCTTACCGGTTGGTTCGACTATAACCGCGACGGTACCTTCGGGGCCAGCGAATCGGTGACGGCAACCATCCCCAACAACGCCACAAGTGCCACGCTGACCTGGACCGGACTGCCGCAGTACCTGCCGCAAGGCACGGCAACGGGCTATGGCTTCCGCTTTCGCATTTCCTCTGATCAGGCATCCGCCCGGTCCGCTACCGGCTATGCACCGGATGGCGAAGTGGAAGATTATTTTGTCCCGCCGGCAACACTATGCGCACCCGTCTCCCTGATCCTTTCCCCCGACCAATCGATCTGCTCCGGCCGGCAGACTACCCTAACCGCTTCCGGCGCTTCTGACTTCGCCTGGTCGCCGCCAACCGGGCTGTCCGACCCCGCGGGCTCCAACCCGATCGCCACCCCTTCCGCCACAACCACCTACACGGTGACGGCTTCCACCCCCCAGGGCTGCACCGCCCAAGGGTCGGTCACTGTGACCGTCAACGCATCCCCGACCATCTCGATAACCGGACCGGCCATCTTATGCATCGGCCACGCGGATACGCTGACCGCCTTCGGCGGCTCTGCCTACATCTGGTCGGAAAATAACCAGGTGATTGCCTCGGGCCCCACGCTTATCACTACTCCGGGCGCCTCATCGCGGATTTATGCAACCGGCAGCGCGCCCGACGGTTGTTCGTCAACCGACTCCATCGACGTTACCGTGAAGCCGCTTCCGGTTTTCGACGCCATTGCCTCCTCCCCCCTGGTTTGTGTCGACGACACCGTCCGCCTGACAGCTTCCGGCGGCGATCAGTATGCCTGGCAGTCATTCTCCGGCCAGCCCCTGGGCGGCGATAGCACAATCCTCGTAGCGCCAGGCGCGAACACCGTTTACATCGTACAGATCAGCGATAGCGTTTGTCGTCAATCCCGGACGTTGCAGGTCCCCGTCTCCGTCAAGGATTTGCCGGATATCCGGGCAACCAGCTCCAACGATATCACCTGTACGGTCACCCAGGCGACCCTGCACGCCACCGGGGGTGTCACCTATGCGTGGTCGCCGGCGCCGGGCATTTCTACCCTCAATTCGGCCAACCCGGTGGTCAGCCCAATCCAATCTACAACCTACTACGTAAAAGGGACCGGCGGAAATGGTTGCTCAAACATCGACTCGGTCAACGTCAAAGTGGACTTTAATTCCGAGCTTAACCATTTTCCAATGGCGTCCGCTTTTACTCCAAATAACGACGGGAGGAACGACTGTTTCGGTCTCAAGAACTGGCCGCAGATCGGCAAAGTGGAATTTTCCGTGTATAATCGCTGGGGCGTGCCCGTTTTCTATACAACGGATGTGAACCAATGCTGGGATGGCACATATAATGGAGTGCCCCAGCCCGCGGGAACATATGTCTATCAGATAAAGGCGGCTGGCGCCTGCGGAACCGCGTTCCGAAAAGGGACGGTTATCCTGATCCGATAACCCGGCCGTATCGGTAAACTCCCGTAGATTTGTTGCAATGCAATTTACCCGCTCCCCAAAGATCATTGCACCCCTTACCATCGCGCTTCGCATGCTGCTGCCTCTGCCCTCTCTCGCCACTCTGCCCACCCTCGCCACGCCCAACGTTTCCCCCCGCGCTTCCACTATCCGGCAAGCGCTCGACTACCTCGACAACACCCCTCTTCCCGACACCAGCGCCTGGTGGCCGAATATCCATCGTAGCCTCTTTGTAGAAAACCTGAAGGCCAACCTGCTAACCCCTTACCGCCTTTATCAGGGAACCAACACCAACTTCTGCGGCTATGCCGCCCTCACCTGGCTGCCGCTCCACGACGATCCCCTGACCTACGTTCGCTTCCTGATGACCCTCTACACCGATGGGGAGGCGACCTGGGGCGCCGTCCGCTTTACCCCTTCACCCGAGATCTACCACGCGGCCGGGACCCTCCGATTCAAAGGTATCCTGGACATCCGGCCCGCCGACCAGCTTTGGTTCCTCATCCTCGCCGATCATTTCAAAAGTTATCTGAATCTGTTCTTCCGGCATTTCCACCCGGGCTCCGAAGACACCTTCTGGGCCGCCGTCAACTATGGTAAATTCAACCGCATCATCCGGGATATGCTGGGCTATCATATCCATGCCACCGGTTCCGATCTTCTCCGACCGCATATCCCCGACCTCTTTACCTATCTCAACGAATGCATGCGGACCGGTCTTACCTATCTCTACGTCAACAATACCTATCTGCACAAAAAAAACCATAACAAATTCAAAGGGCGCTTCCCTACGCACTTCATCATCCTTGACCGGATCCGCCGGATACCGGACCAACCCGAAAAAGTGGAAATTATTTATTGGGACTATGGCGGCCGTACCCTTCGCCAGGTCAGCCTTCGGTTCCTCAAAAAGATCACGTACGGCGTCACCGTTTGCACAAAACCGACCAGCTAACCTATGCCATCCGGAATACGATATTGCATCATACTACTGGGCACGCTCGCCTGCTCCTGCACGCGCCTGAACATCACCAACTACTACCGAAAACACCAAAATACACTTGACGGGATCTCCGGGGTTTACCGATCGGCCTGGCACGCCCACCATTTCTCCATAGAATTCACCGACCGCTCCTTCGATCAGCTTTCCCTTGAATTCGATACCGACACATTGACGTATATCTACGAATTTACCGTCGGCGAACCGCGCATGCAGGACAGTATCCTGAAATTCGGCTGCGACACAGCCGTCATCAATAGTCTGGTATCCGGTATGCGATCCATGGAATGCACCTGGATCAACAACCTGGACTATTACACCGACACCACACGTCATTCCCTCGTGTATATATCTCTATGGCCACGGACCTTCAACCTGCCGTTCGCCAACAAAAAGTACTACATCCTGACCTATTTTTCACAGCCTCAGTATTTCGACCCGGAAGGCAACCTCATGACCGGCCGCCGGCTTCGCCGCATCCGCAAAATAAACGGCGAAACCTTTAAGAAGATCAACGACAGGGTCTGCTACACGGTCTCAGCACAATTCCGGTAACTAGTTCCGCAGTTCCAGCACTACATTGATCGTTAAAGCAACGATGACCGTATTAAAGAGAAAGGAAAGTATCCCATGCATCAACGCCACGCGGCGGATAGTCCGCGACGAGATCTCGATATCCGAGACCTGGAAAGTCATGCCGATCACAAAGGCAAAGTACGCGAAATCCAGGTAGTCCGGCCACAGCTCATTCGGTACCTGCAACCCGACGGTATGGGTGTCCGGATCGAGCGGATGATCTCCATAATACAATAACGCATACCGGTAGGTGAAAATGGTATGAAGCAAAAACCAGCTGCAGATCACCCCGGTGATATAGATAAAGGTCTCCATTCCCTTACCCAGCAAAAAGGCCTTGTTGCCCAGCAATACCATCACCCCCATCAGGCTGCCGATTGTCGTCGCAAGCACGATTCCAAATACCACGATCCGCCCCGCATCTTCCTGTTTGGCGAGCAGCCGGATCTGTCTCGGGCGCATGCTGGAGAAGATGACCACACTGATGATAAGCATACAGATACTAAATACATCCCACCCGATCATAATCCTCGTCATATTTTCCATTCGCACCGGCATCAGCGTGGCCGATACGATCGTCGCCGCACCAAGACTTATGATCAGCTTGTATAAGGACGGCAACCGGTGAAACCAGTTGGGACATTTGATGTACTCGGCCATAGTGCAATTTAAAGTATATTTATCCCAAATTCTCTCCATGCCCAGATTTTCGCGCCTGGTTGCTGTATCCCTCTCGTTTTTCATCGTGTTCCGGGCCCCGGCGCAACTATACAACCCCGTCATCGACGTTCAGCACTACGACTTTTCGCTTGCACTGAATGACGACAGCAACAGCATCCGCGGCACCGCCGTCGTGACCGTTCGGTTTCGCACAAACACCAGCCAGTTCCAGCTCGATCTGGCCGCACGGAACGGCAAAGGCGCCGGCATGACCGTACTATCTGTCAGCGAGCGCAACCAGCCTGTCCCCTTCACACAGGATAGCGGCCATCTTCTTCTCCAAACGACCGCAATCAACGGTTCCCAGCATAGCTATACCATCCGCTACGAGGGTATACCCGCTGACGGGCTGATCATCGGCAATAACAAATATGGCCATCGCGGATTCTTTGGCGACAACTGGCCAAACCGTGCGCACAACTGGCTGCCTTGCGTCGACGATCCCTCCGACAAGGCCACTCTCGACTGGCGGGTCACCGCTCCGGATCACTATCAGGTCGTCGCCAACGGAGCACTGCAGGAGGAACGTGCGCTCCCGAACCACCTCAAATTCACCCATTGGAAGGAATCCGTGCCCTTATCCCCGAAGATAATGGTGATCGGCGTGGCCGCCTTCGCCATCGACCATCCCGGTGATACGATGGGTGTCCCCGTCTGGAATTACGTCTATCCGGAAAATAAGGCGGCCGGATTCAAAGCCTATGCCTGCCCCCTTCAGATCCTTCCCTTCTATATCACACATATCGGCGCATACCCCTTTGAAAAGTGCGGCAACGTCCAGTCAAAAACCCGATTCGGCGGGCTCGAAAACGCCGGCGCCATATTCTATTTCGAAAACTCCGTCACGTCGCCCGACATTGAATCCCTGATGGCTCACGAGATCGCCCACCAGTGGTTCGGAGATTGCGCGACCGAGAGCAGTTGGCAGCACCTCTGGCTGAGCGAAGGATTCGCCACCTATATGACCCATTGCTATCTCGAGAATAAATATGGCGCCGATACGCTAAAGAAAGGGATGGCGAAAGACCGCGCGACGACCGTCGCCTTTGAGAAAAAGCGATTCACACCCGTCGTGGATACAAGCGTGAAGGGCGACTTTATGGCGCTCCTAAACCCAAACAGCTACCAAAAAGGCGGCTGGGTGTTACACATGCTCCGGCGCCGCGTCGGCGACAGCCTGTTCTGGAAAGGGATCTCGACCTATTATTCGACGTTCAGGAACGGCAACGCCTCCAGTGAAGATTTCGAAAAGACGATCGAGACCGTATGCGGTCAGGACCTCCATACCTTCTTTCATCAGTGGCTCTATACGCCCGGCCATCCCCACATCCGCATCGACTGGAAATACGATCCGGACAAGAGATCGCTCCTTATCGACTTTACCCAAACCCAGGATCACCTGTTTGATTTTGTTCTTGAATTCGCCGTCGACGGTAAAATGTACGTCATCGATATCCGGGAAAAGACCACGCGCATGGAGATCCCCCTCCCGGCTTCGCCCCGGCACGTCACGCCGGACCCCAATGTCAACCTGCTCGCCGACTTCGACGTAGCCAAACCCTGATATTATTCTGCGCGTAAAACGGTCGCCGGATTGACGCGGGCCGCGCGAAGTCCCTGCCATCCCACCGTCAAAAACGTAATTCCGACCGCCAGCAACCCCGTCGCGCCAAATATCCAGGCGCTCAACGGAATCCGATAGGCAAAGTCATGCAGCCACCTGTTCATCAGCCAGGCCGCAAGCGGCGATGCAATGATCAGCGCAATGATGATCAGCCGGAGAAAATCCCGGAACAAGAGCAGGATCAGACCCGGGACCGTGGCGCCCAGAACTTTCCGGATGCTGATCTCCTTCATCCGCTGCACCGCCATAAAAGATGACAATCCAAACAACCCGATACAGGAAAGGAATACGGCTATGACCGCAAAATAGCCGACCAGCCTGCTGAGATTCTCCTGCGCCTTATACAGCGAATTGATATTCTCATCGAGAAAATTGTACTCGAAAATCCGTTGCGGAAAGTATTTGTCCCATACCCGCCGGATCGCGGAGATCGTCGCCGGAACATGATCGGGGCTTATCCGGATCGCAAAAAGGTTGAACCGGGGTACGTTCACATCCATTACCATCGGCGCTATCGGCTTGTCCAACTTGTCAAAATTGAAGTCTTTGACCACCCCGATGATATGCCCTTTTTTCCCGGTCTGACTGTCGCCACGGATAAATGTTTTCCCGATCGCTTCCGCCGGACTGCTCCAGCCAAACGCCCTGACTGCCGATTCATTGATGATGAACGCCTGTAAATGATCGGTACCTGTCGCTTTCGAGAAGTCCCTGCCTGCCACGATCGGCATCTTCATCGCACCCAGATAATTATAGTCCACCGAAACCCAGGCGATAAAAATATCGTCCTTGTCCACATGCCCCTCCGGGATCACCAACCCCCGCACCGCCTGATCACCGGGCATCCCGCTTGCCACCGTCACCGCCGCGATCGCAGGATAGGCATGAAGGTCCGCCTCGAACGCGTTCATCCTCGCACGCTGCGCACTGTCGATTTTGCCGCCGAACGGCGAAGGGTTTCTTCCAAACAACGGCAACACGAGGACCTGGTCCTTATCAAAACCCAATGGTTTGTTCCGCAGAAATACCAACTGCCGCTGAATGACAATCGCCCCAATGATAAGCGCCGCCGCCACTGCAAATTGCGTGACGATCAGCGATTGCCTGATCAACCTCCCGGCTGTGCCCGCTCTCCCCGTCTCCCCTTTCAGCAACGCCACCAACCGCCACCGCGTGATGTACACCGCCGGATACAACCCGGCTAACAAACCCGTACAAACCAGCAGCCCCGCCAGGGCCGGGATCATCATACCCGACCACAACGCCGGGGCATGCAGTTCCTTTCCGGTCACCCCGTTCAGCAGCGATAATCCGGGTATCGAAAGAACGAACGCCAGCATCCCCGCCAGAAAGCTTACCAACAACCCTTCGCCGAGGAATTGCAGCAGGAGCTGCCGCGCCCCCGCACCCGATACCTTGCGGATGCCGACTTCCGCAATCCGCGTCAGCGACTGGGCATTCGATAAGTTGATAAAATTGATATTGGCGATAAGCAGGATCAACAATGCGATCCCCGCAAAAATGTAAATATAGGTTATACTGTTGGTACTCTCGCTGCCTTCGACATCCGATGCATACAGGTGGTTGCTGGACCAGGGCTGCAAGGTAAAATAGTAACCCCGCTGCACCCGTTCATCCCCGTATTTTTTTGTCAGACCCCGCACCGCCCTTTCGACCGGACCGACGGCCTGCCCCGGACGAAGCAGGACAAAGGTTTCCGCCGGGTCGAACAACCAGTTGGTACGGATGAAATCCGCAACCGGTTTGGATTCCACGGTATATAGCGTTTCGAACGAGATCAGCCCGTCGAATTGAAGGTCCGAATTCGCCGGCATCGCATCGATCACCCCCGTAACCCGTAGTACCTTCGAATGATCGTACAACAGCGTCTTGCCGAGCGCGGGCCCGTCCCCAAAATATTTTCGCGCTGTCGGCACAGTCAAAACGACCGAGTTGAGGGGTGTCAACGCATCCGCGGCACGCCCTTCCCGCCAATGCATCGTGAAGATTTTCGATAACGCATTGTCCGCAAATAGAATGTTTTGCTCCTCGAACCGCTTGACCGTTGCGCTTCCCGCACTCCCCGCGGCGCCGCCGACCGTGCTCTCGAATATGGCCGTCCGGCTATAAATCCTCGCCACCGCCTCCGCCTGCGGAACATCCTTTTCGATCGCCGGCCCGGCCGGGCACGGGGTGCCCGCAGCCTTTCGGAACTGTCCATCCTTTATAAAATTTACCCGGTAGATATCCCCATAGCGGGCATTGAATTTATTGTACCCCAGCTCATCCGCCAGATAGACGAGGATCAGCAGGCAACAACACATCCCGATCGACAGTCCAGCCAGCTTGATCAGACTGGCGCCCTTGTGCCGCATCAGGTTACGATACGCCGTCCTCAGATAATTTTGGAACATATTGGGAACAGTTATTTCGGTACCAGCTTCGGCGCCATGCGGATCAACACCCCCGGAAACCACCGGTTCACCCATAACGCTATCCGCTCCGGGCCCATCTTTCCGATATAGGCCTCGAATTTACCCTTTCGTATCGCCCGAACGATCTGCGCCGCCGCCCTGTCCGCAGCCAACCCCTTTTCAATATTGACAGAAGGCGCCCCCATCGGGCTGCCATCCTTCGTGACGACATGCTGTGAAATGTTCGTTCGGATATAGCCCGGCGTTAGGATCGTAACTCCGATACCCATCGACGACACTTCCGCACGCAGACAGTCGAAATAACCGTGAAGCGCATGCTTCGCCGCGGCATAGGCCGATCGCAACGGCGTCCCGATCTTCCCCATCACGCTGCTCACAACGACAAACTGCCCCGCCTTCCGTTCTGCGAAATGCGGCAAAACCGCTTGCGTCAACGCTACATAGCTGAAATAATCCAGCTCCATAACTTTACGCTGTACGTCCATCGAAGTCTCGATAACCAGCCCACGCTGGCTCACCCCGCCGTTGTGCACAACGATGTCGATCCCCCCGAAAGCCGCAATCGCCTCTGCAGTCCTGGCCCCGAGTGCCGGTATATCCACGAGGTCCAGCGGCAGCACCTTGACTTTCCCGGGATGTGCGCAGGCATTCCGGACCCGCTCCAGTTCTACCGGGCGCCGGCTCGACAGGATCAACCTGGCCCCCTGGGCCGACAAGGCATACGCAACCGCTTCGCCGATTCCCGAGGACGCACCGGTAATCCAGATAACTTTATCGGTAAGATCTTTGTGCATACGGCTAACTTTACGGAAAGTTATGCACTACTATGCCATCTACCAATGCCACTCATCCTGTTAATATTCTCGTCATCGGAAAAGATCCCGGGATCCTGAAGGTTGTCCTTCGCCTCCTAAACGATTACCGCCCCGGGTCCGCCCAACCGCCGGCCCCCCACTCCCTTGCCGGTCAGCCCGGATCGATCCGGCCATTCACCTGTCACGCCATCGGTAGCACCGACCCCGACGAGGCCCGATCCCTCTTTGCCGACGCCGATATCGACCTTGTCCTCCTCACAAACGGCCTCGACGCCACCCTCGACGCCTCCCTGCGTGACGAATTTCTTTCCCGCCGCCCCGGCACACGGATCCTCCAACACTTCGGGGGCGGCAGCGGTCTCCTCTTCGCCGAGATCGCCCAGGCATTGAATAAGCCCTGATCGCCCCCGGTCGGCCCACCCCATAAAAAAGCCCCGCCGAAGCGGGGCCGTAGTTTTTAATAGTACGATACTGAAAATCTAGACAACGGGGCTAAACTATTGCAGACTGCCGTTGGCTGAACCCTTGTCCGAATACTCCGGATGATCCGGGTCATTCGAGGAACTACCATTGCCGGGTGCGGGCTTCGCATTATTTTGCGGCTGCGCGTTATTCCGCGGCTGACCGTTGTAATTCTTCATTTGACGGTTGTAAAAATCATGCCTTGCCTGGGTGATCGCCGCATCCCGTTCTTGCTCCAGCGAATTGATCTTTTGCTTCTTTTCGCTGTGCGAAAGCGCCTTGTCATGTTTTACATCCTTTATCTGCGCTTTATAATCGCTCTTGATCCCGTCTATCTGGTCCTGTAAGGCCAAAGGCATCGGCCCGCGGCCATAGTAGTAGGGCGGATACCCATACGGATAATATGCCGGACCATACCAACCCGGTATACCCCAGCCCCAACCCCAACCAAGGCCCACACCCCAACCCCAGCCAAGGTATGAAGGCGCATAATAAACCCTCGGCGCATAATAGTGGTGATACCCCCCATGAAATCCGCCACCCACATATCCGTGACCGGCAAAACCCCGCTGGGCCGAAGCGCCATATGCGAGGCCGAGCGAGAACAACACGATTAACAGCTTCTTACCGACGCTTCCCGAATTTTTCCCCGATCTTCTGATTATGTTGAACGCACTCTTTCTGTTCAGATTGATCATCGTTTTCATATCTCGAAGTTTTTTTGTTTACTATACTTATAGACGCAAAAACCAGACGAGAGTAAAATCAATATTGGCGTTATAACGTATCTATAACATTGCCTTTACCGATGGATAACGTAAATAAATGTTAAGGCCAACCGTAAATTTCTCAACTGCTTATGACTAAATGCATTCCGGTTGCCGCGCTGCTCTTGCAGGCCACGATAGCCGTTGCACGATCTGCCCCCGCGGTCGGCCATCCTTGATCTGGCTCTCGCACCAGGGCCGCGCGCCATTACAACTTACCCTTGCCGTGACCCGCACCTCCACCCTACCCCGGAGGGTACCCCATCGTACCCCACTCACCCTGATTATAAATGTAAACCCTTATGACAACCGAAAAAGGGCCCGGGGCATAAAATACATCGGATTTGCAACCGTTTACACAAAGACCAAACCGGTTGATTTGTATTCGTTAAGCTCTGAAACCCAACCTGATGCTGTCCTTACCCCTTTCGACTACCTGGTTCGCATCCCTGCTTGGCATAACGCTGATCCTGCTCGGCATATGCTTCCTTATCGCCGTGCGGCGCATCCGTCGGCTAACCACCCGCACCCGTCTGCTCGAACAACAAGTGGAATATCGTACCCGTCAAGCCGAAGCGGCACATCATACAAAAGAACTCTTCCTGACCAATGTGAGCCATGAGATCCGGACGCCCATGAACGGTCTTCTGGGCATGGCCTCTCTCCTGGCCCAGACCTCCCTCACCAGGGAACAAAACAACTACGTCGACAATATTCGCTCCTGCGGCGATACGCTTCTCACCGTCATAAATAATATCCTGGACTTCTCCGCCATCGAAACCGGAAAAATAACCCTCGATGAAAAAGTCACCGACCTGAAAAGCCTGATAGAAGAAGTCATTGAACAATTTAAAAGCCGCACTATAAAAGCCGGTATCCTGCTGCATCACGAAATTTCCCCCGACCTCCCGACCCGGGTCATTACTGACTTCGGGCGGCTCCGTCAGATCCTGATCAATCTCGTCTCCAACGCCGTCCGGTTCACCCGGGAGGGCGAGATAAGGGTCCGCGTCTACCATGCACCCGCCGGATCCATTCAGACAAAAGGCGAGCAGATCGGGCTGGCATTTGAGGTGACCGACACCGGGTCCGGCATCGAACCGCAAACCCTCGACCAGCTTCAACGGTTTTTTTCACGCACCGACCCCGCCACCCGGACCTTCGGCGGCACCGGCCTGGGACTTATTCTTTCGGACCGTCTCGTCCACCTCCTCAACGGCCGGATCCGCGTCTCCAGCGAACCCGCGAAGGGCACATGTTTTGAATTTACGATCCTGGCCAAACCGGCGCCCCAAAAGGCGACCCCCGCACCCGCCGATGCCCTGCCACGACTGGCCGAAAGATATCCTCTTCGGATCCTGCTGGCGGAGGACAACCCGATCAACCGCCAGCTGGCCGTAATGATCCTGGATAAAATGGGCTACTCCTGCGGCGTCGCCGAGAACGGAAAGGAAGTCCTCGATCAGCTGCAAAAAGAGCCCTTCGATCTGATTTTTATGGATATCCAAATGCCCGAAATGGATGGTCTCGAAGCCACCCGTCGTATCCGCCGCGGCCGCGGCCGGCAACCGGTGATAATCGCCATGACCGCCAACACGACCCGTAAGGACCGCGACGACTGTCTGACGGAAGGAATGAACGACTTCCTGAGCAAACCCGTCCACCTGGACGAACTCATCCGGATGATGGAAAACTGGGGCCAGACCATCAACAGCGGCCGGGCTCTGGCCTGATCCCCAAAACCCATCGCACCGCCGCCGGCCTACTTTTTCATCAACTCCTTTACCGCCTCCTCGATCTGCTGATCCCGGCCCTGCGACAAAAGATCCGGCTCGTTTCGCACCCGGATATCCGGCTCCAGCTGATGCCCCTCCTCAAACAACCCGTCCGGCGCACGCCAGCCTCCCATCGGATTCCCATACACGAGCCTCGGATCGATCTGCTCCTCCCACCAGACAAAAGTCCCCGTACCCGGCACCGGCATCCCGAGCGTCTTGCCGATATTCTTTATTTTATAGGCGGCGGGAAACAAATGCGCATCCGAATAATTGGCCTCGCCGATGATCACGATGGACGGCTTTGTCCATTTGTCCTGCGGCTCCGACCCGACATATTGCCCGTGCGGAATGATATCGAAATACTTCTTCCCGTTCAGGAAATCGGAAAGCTGCTCATGAATATTCCCGCCGCCATTGAACCGGGTGTCGACAATGATCGCATCCTTGCCGATATCTCGCCCCAGCGCTTCTTCAAAAACTACCCGCATGCTTTCGTCATCCATCGCCCGTACATGGATATAGCCGATCTTCCCTCCCGACAGCGAATCCGTCTCCTTCCTTCTCATCTCGACCCATCGCTTATACTGTAGTTCCCCTTCGTCATCCAGGCTGATCGGCTTGGTGGTCTCCTCCCACCGCATACCCGTGGCCGGATCGTACAGCGACAGCAAGACCAACTTTCCGGCTTTCCGGTTGAGATACTTATAATGGTCTACCGAATCCGTGATCGCGTCCCCATCGATCTTCTCGAGGATCACGCCTTTGTGGATCTTCTCCGAATGCTTGTCCAGCGGACCGCCGGCAATGACTTCCGCGATCTTTAACCCCGGCCCCGCATAGGCATAGTCATAGTAGATACCCAGGGACGCAGTCCGGTCACTCGTCGGTTGACCCGCGCCGCCATAATAACAACCGGTATGGCTGACATTCAGCTCACCGAGCATCTCGCTCAACATCTCTGCAAAATCATAGTCATTGTTGATGTATGGCAAAAATTTCTGATAGTCTTTATAATAATAGTCCCAGTCCACCCCATACATATTGACGACAATGAACTTCTCCTTGATCTGCCGCCACGTGTGATCGAAAATATACGCCTTCTCCCCCGCATCGTTCAACACCATCTCCCCGCTGATCCCAACCGGCTCCGTCTTGCCGCTCTCTGCATCTATCTTGCTGATCCGACCTTCCGCCAGCACAAAAATGTACTTCCCGTCCTTTGAGAGCTCCATCCCCGCAAACCGCGCCCCGATCTTGGCAAACAGTTTTGTCTCCTTCGTCCGTTGCTCCGTCATCCACAGGTCATACCCTTTCTCAAAGCGGCTCAGATAGTAGAGTTTTTCTCCATCCTTCGACAGCAACCAGTCTGCCGCATCCGACGTGTGCGTCGTCAACCGGAGCTTCCGGTCGGTCAAATGATCCCAATCGATCAGGATCGGTTTGATACCGGTGTCTTTCTTTTTGTTAGCCGTGTCTTTCGCCTCTGCCTCCTTCACCAAAGCCAGATCCTCCCTGGACAACTTAAAGCGGTCATACGCATCCTTCGAAAAGAACATTCCATACACATCCGCCGTGATCGCATAGCCCGCCTGCTGCCTGGCACCCATCCGGTCCGAACCCCAGATCATCATCTTGCCATCCATCGACCACTTGGGCACCACGTCATTATAGCCGCTGAGGGTCAGGTTGATCACCGCCGATTTTCCGTCGGCCGCCACCAGGCCAATTTCCGGCGTCATCACCCGTTCCGGTAACCCGAACTGCACCAGGAACCATTTGCCATCGGGCGACCAGGTATAATATTGGTCCCCGTCGGCATACGAATAGTTCTTGTCCGCAGGAAGGATGACCCTGCCCTTCTTCGTCGCCAGGTTGATCACTTTCAACGTCACCCGATCCTCCAGGTAAGCCACCTCCTTTCCATCCGGCGAAAAAGCCGGTTGATACTCTTCCGCCGGCGTAGCGACCACCGTCTCCTCCTTCAACACCGTACTGGCAAAGAAATAAGGCTCCTCTTTCCGGCTTATACTCATCGTATAGATATTCCAGTTCTTATCCCTTTCCGCCGCATAGACGAGCGTCCGCCCGTCGGGACTCCAGTTCACACTCCGCTCCTGCCAGGGCGTATTGGTGATCCGCTTCGTAATACCTCCATCCACCGACGTCACAAAAATCTCCCCCCTGAACACAAACGCGATTTCCTTTCCGTTCGGGCTGAGCCTCATTTCCGTCACGCCGCCATTTACCGGCAATACCTTATCCAGCATCGACCGCCCATCCTCCATGATCCGGATGGCTACCTTTTGCGCATCCCCTCCGGGCTTCTGCGTATAGATCTCTCCATCATAACCAAAACAAAGGGTATTGTCTTTCGCCATCGTGAGGAACCTGACCGGATTATGCGCAAAATGCGTGAGCTGCGAGGGCTTGTCGGCCGCCGCCAGCGAACTCCTATACGCGTTCATCGTACCGTCCTGCTCGCTCAGATAATAAAAATCCTGGTCATTGGGGGCGATAACCGGGTTACGGTCCTCGCCCTTGAACGTCGTCAGCTGCCGATACTTTCCCGTCCGCAGATCATACAGCCAGATATCCCGCGTGACGGAAGAGGTATGATGCTTCCTCCAGTCGCTTTCGTATCCTTTCTGGTCGACATAGATCAATTTGTCCCCCGCCGTATTCACCGTCGCCTCCATGGCCGGTATCGGCATCACCTGGCCGATACGTCCACCCCCCACCGGTACACTGTATAATTCAGTCATCACATCCACCGGGAACTGCGCATTGGTCACCAGATCCTGGCGACTGGCCGAGAACAATACGTTTTTGTCATCCGCCGTGAAGCTACTGGGAATCTCGTTTCCGGAATAGTAGGTGAGCCTTCTAGCCTCCCCGCCCGAAGCCGGCATCACAAAAACATCAAAGTTGCCATATCGGTCCGATGCAAACGCGATCCACCGTCCGTCATGCGACCATACCGGCGCAAACTCGTACGACTCGCTGATCGTTAGCGGGACCGCCGGTCCCCCCTTCGCCGGCACCGAATAGATATCGCCTTTGTAGCTGAAAAGGATCGTCGCACCATCCGGCGAAATCGCCGGATACCTCAACCACAACGGGTTTTCCTGTGCATCCGATGACGGAATAAACGTAACCGCCAGGAGCACGCCAAAAAGAATTCGCTTCATAAAATGTTAAATTAAGGGGTTGGTTATCATTCAACGTCGCAATATAATTTATTGGTTCCCAGTAGCCTAATCCCGCATGAAAGCCGCTTGAGACCATGAGAACGGTTCCTTTTGGGTTTGCCCACTGATTTGATAGGCTTTATTTTTGTATCGTCAATTACAAAAGACACCGACACTTCGCTTAAGAGCTGGCTGCCGCCGAATGACGCTCGCCACATGACGCCGCCATCGCTGATCTAACGCTCGCCATCCCTGACGTAAAGCTCGCCATCCCTGAACAACTTTGTCATTTCAATTTTGTAAAGCATAAATTAAGTATATTATGAACACGAAGACGAAAAACCACGCACTTAAAGCAATCGCAGTTGCCCTGACCGCAGTATTGTTTCTCTTTGGCAGCCCCCTGACCAGCAAAGCAAACGACGGTGGCACAAAGAAATCCCCGACGATCACCGGAGCCCAGGTTTCCGTTACTTACCAGGGCGTTAGCGATAACAGCCTTGTTTTTAAGGTAGATTACGAGAATACCGCCAACAAAAAGTTCTGGCTGATCATCAAGAACGATAACGGCGACGTCGTTTTCAATCAACAGTTTAGCGACGCGCACTTCTCGAAGACGGTCTACTTCGAGAATACGGATACCGAGATCAACCCGACCTTCGTCATCCGCACCAACAACAACGAGATCGTTCGTCAGTTCCAGGTGAACAAGATCATCACCGAAACGACCGTTGTAACGGGTCTCTAACAATTTTCTTAGTAATATAAAGGGGCTGTGCAATGCACAGCCTTTTTTATTGTTTCTTCCGCCGAAGCCTTGGCATAGGTGGACCGTTTACCGCCTTCCACCCCCCGCTTACCGACCCCGGCGGTTCAACAACCGCTCCCCCCTTGCCCTGCTGACGCGTTCACCCTATCTTAGCGTCATGAACACGTCAACCGCCTTCACCAACCACGACACCCAACCTGTCCTCCAGGTCGAAAACCTGGACGTTTTCTACGGCAATTTCCAGGCTGTCAGGAATGTCTCCTTTGAAGTCCGGCCCGGCGAGATCTTTGGCCTGCTGGGCCCGAATGGTGCCGGCAAGACCAGTACGCTTAGCGCGGCAGAAGGTCTCATCCGGCCCGCTTCCGGCACTATCCTTGTCGCCGGCTATGACAACCGCCGGCAACCACTGAATGCGCGCGCCTGTATGGGCGTGCAGTTGCAAGCTACCAGCTTCCAGCCCGAATTGACCGTCGGCGAGATCATTACCCTTTACGCCGGCCTATACGGCATAAAACTCGGCACGGATCAGCTAATGGCGATCCTCACCGATATCAAATTGCAGGACCAGGTCGCAAAGCGGTTCGGCCAGCTTTCCGGCGGTCAGCAGCAACGCATTTCGCTGGTCATCGCCACCATTCACCATCCGCCGCTGGTTTTGATGGATGAACCAACCACCGGCCTCGACCCCCAATCCCGCCGCCAGCTTTGGGCGCGGATAGAAGCGATGCGGGACAAAGGCCATGGCATTCTCCTGACCACTCACTCGATGGAAGAAGCCGAATCCGTCTGCGACCGCATCGCGATCATCGACCATGGCCGCATCATAACCACCGACGCCCCTCAGGCGATCATCGATAACAACCGCGATCGCCCCGAAGTGATCGCCGCGTCCCGCCGCGGCAGGGTTACGCTCGAGGACGTTTTTATCGGCCTTACCGGCGCCGACGTACGCGCCTAAACCAAATTCGACTTTATCCAATAAATAATTTACCATGTCAACGACTTCTCCCGCACTGACCATTTCTTCACCTGCCGCACTCGAATCCCCGCGTATTTTGCCCTCTTCAGGACAGGTCTTCATGTCCCTCCTTAAGGCCGACCTGACCACCCAATGGCGTAACCGCCGGGCGTCCGTTATGGTCATCCTTCTTCCTATCGTGATCGTGATGTCCTGGAAGGGACTGATCGAAAAAGTTGGCGGAGCCTTCATTCTTTCCAATGCCATCACGCTTGGTCTGAATGCGATCGGGCTTATGGGTTACTCCAACTCCATTGCCCGCGATCGGGAAAAAGAGATTTTTCAGCGCCTTCGTGTGGCGCCGGCGCCAAACTGGACCATCATGGGTAGCCGCCTCACGGTTCAGCTGGTGATGATCGTGTTCATGACGATCATCGTTATGATCGTTGGCTATCAGTATGACCACATCGCACTATCCGCCGCCGGCTATGTCGCCGGCCTTCTTACCTCCGTCGTCGGGGGTGCCGTTTACCTCGCCCTCGGACAAGCCATCGTCGGCCGTATAACAAATCCCGAGACCGTCAACGCCACCAGCCGCCTGATCTATATCGCATTTATTATGGTTGGAATGTTTGGTGAACTGGGTATGTTGGGAGACTTCATTGACAACACCGTTAAATATACACCCTACGGAACGGTAAAATCCATCGTCTCCGGAGCGCTGACCCCGGCTTCATGGACGAGGGAAACAACCCTGGCCCTGCTGATAACACTCGGTTATACCGCTATCTTCGCCTATCTCGGTATCAAGTGGTTCAAATGGTCGACCAAACGCTGAATTAGAGGGCGAATTTTCCGCCGAGGGTGTAGTATCTGCGGTCATCCAACAGATCGGCACTCTTGCTGCGGACAAGCCCCCGGCTTTCCAGAAACAACTCGAGCCGGTGCCCCGGCTTCAACTGCCAACCATAGCCGGCATAAACGTTTGGGACCAGGACCGAGTTGGTCCTGGGGCCCGTCCAGACAATCCCGACACCGTTAAAGGCCGGTAGAGTCTGCCCAAAATGATACAGCAGATCGAGCCCCGCCACAAAATCCCCGACCTTTACCCGGTTAACCCAACCGCCGGTATACGACAAATGCGCCGGGTCGACATCCCCCACGGCCGAACCCTGATACGAATAGGTGTACGCAACCAGCCCGCCAAGTGCTCCGGCGCCCGGAAAATCGACATAGCCTTTACTTTTCAAAAGTGTCAGGTTCAACCCGGTCTCCCAACTCGCCTTCGCAGTGGCGGTTACCCTGAACCGGATATCGGCATGATGCAAATCGCTGGTCCATTGTTGCGGCTCCTCCAACCCCTCGCCCGTGGAATAGAGATAAGTTGCTCCGCCCGGCGTCACAAAATTCCGCCGCTCAAACGTGTACTGCACCTGCAACCTGCCGTTGGCCGCGGCATAGCCGGCTCCGGCCTGCCAGTCCCAAAAGACCGGCCAGCGCGCAATCGTTACTTCCCAATTTGCAATGGTAGTTGCGCCAGTGATAGGATCATAACTCGAAAATGAAGCAGTGGTAGTCTTCGGCTGATTGACATCGGCGACGGAATAAGGGGCGCCCGCCCCGGAGAAATCAAAAAGCGAATAATCATCGAGGAAGACGGTCGACCGCTGCGCATAGGACCCAAAGAGCTTCAAACTGGCTCCTTCCGCGTGATGATCGAAATGCAATACATCCAAACCAGCCGTGACAAAAGGCAATAACGTATTCGACCCGGAACCCTTTTGGCCGCCCAGGTTCATTTGTGTGCCGATTTGCAAGTCAAACACCCGTGCAAGACGAAAGTCAACCGCGGGCGTCAGAAAAAGCAGGTCTGCCTTTTGCTCCTTCCAGGGACCCAATGGAAGATCGTAAACAATCAGCTGCCCCATATTCCAACCTGCGATGCTGTCAAAGGATGTAGCCGTTTTTTCGGTGATATGGTCGTAGAAGAAATTCAGGGCCGGCTGGATTTGCCAATTCCCGGCCTTCAAATTCAAGCTCAGCCGTTCCCGGACGAAGAGCTGGCTTGTCCTTTGCAATGCGCTGTCCTCGAAATGCTCTTTGCCGAATCCGGCTGTGCTGTCAATCAGATTGAACGCGGAAGTGGCGGCGCCGCTGACATAGGAAGCATGCAGATCACTCCGGAGACCGTGCGCGGACTCGCTGCTCCAGCGGATCTCCGGAATAAGCAGATGGGAGCGGAGGTTGGTGGTGACCTGCCGGTAATCCTGATTGATGGTGGAATCGATCGCTTCCTCCAATCTTTCCGGTGCATAACTCAGCCGCAACTCCACGATGTCCCGGTTGGTTGGCGTCCAGCTTAAATGACCATCTATCCTAAGCCGTTGCAGGTTGTCCGGCGTAATGACCTGGTAGGCATTCCCGCTGGGCAAGGGCACGGCGTCCCGTATCCAGTCGGCCGAAAGGCCACCGCTGAACTTCTCGCCGTTCCGATACGCTCCAAGATAATACTGATGATAAAAAACGGCAGTCGTATGTGATCCATCGCCATTCGAATTCACGAGGCCGCCCTGCGCCGCCGCCCGGAGACCGCTCTTCCCCCTCTTCTGCCGCGTGGTAATGAGCACCAACTCTTGCTGCGTTCCGCCATATGTGGCGCTGCCGGCTGCCGACTGCACCAGCGTCACCTCCTCAATATCGAAAATGGGATAAATGTTCACATCCGTGATAGGATTGCCGTCAACCACATACGCCAGCGTCCCCGGTGTCGTATACGCGCCATAAAGCCATGCACTGATCGCGTCACTGAGATTGACAAAAGGCATTTTTTCCAGGTCCTCCCCTTTAATGGTAATCGTTTGCGTCAGCCCTTTGTCCACCGACAGCCATCCCATATCCATGCGGGTAGTGTCACGTTGGGCCCATCCGGTCATAACCACCATGATCATCGGTAATAACAGAACGGTGTTTTTCATCTTGTTTTGGTTATAATGGTTCTATTTATATTCTCACAAATGTATAACAGTTTTCAGCCGCTGTCAAGTTGAAAACGCGCTCAATTATTTTATTATCAATCCATTAACCAACGGCCAACCCAAGCCGGCGGGACGTTCGCCCGATTCTTAACAGATCGAACCAAACCTCCGTACCCTTTCTTTCGTTTATTTACAGTAAAAATCAGATCTACTATGCGGTACACAGCCCTCTTATCCATCTCATTCGCTGCGCTGCTTTTCGGCACGCTTTCCGCCGGAGCGCAAACCACCAAATATCCCGATCCGCCCCTGGCATCGGCCAATACGAAGTACCCGATGACCTTCACCGACGCCCAATGGAAAGCCCGCCTGACGCCCGCTCAATATTATATCCTTCGCGAGGCAGGCACCGAAAGACCAGGCACCGGTAAATACGACCATTTCTACCAGAAAGGCACCTACTATTCGGCCGCGTCGCTCCAACCGGTATTTAGTTCGGATACAAAATTCGATAGTCATACCGGCTGGCCGAGCTTCTTTGCGCCCATCAATCCCGATGCCGTGCGTCTCGTCCCCGACCACAGCGACGGCATGACCCGCCTGGAAGTAGTCGATAGCAAAACCGGTTCTCACCTTGGCCACGTTTTCGACGATGGCCCCGCCCCTACCGGCAAAAGATATTGCATGAACTCAGCCGCACTTATCTTTGTCCCCGAAGGCGGCGCCCCGCCGACAGACCCGAAGTCCGGGAACTAGGTTTTATTTCAACCGCTAATTATTCCAACACACATGATTTTAAATATGAAACGCATCCTTTTCACCTTCTCCGCCATTTTCCTCGTCGTGGCCTGCGGTCAGACCCAGACCACCATCCCCACCAGGGACCCGGGCCCCCCCTCATCCAACGAGCAGGCCGCCTACTTCGCTGAAGGCTGCTTTTGGCACGCCGAGATCGTATTCCAAAGCCTCCTCGGAGTCCGCGACGCCATATCCGGATTCTCAGGCGGGTCAGCCCCCTCGCCCAGCTACGAAGACGTCTGCACCGGTTCCACCGGCCACGCTGAAACCGTAAAAGTGCTTTATGATCCTTCGAAGATATCGTTCAAAACCCTTGTGGAAGCTTTTTTTGCCAGCGTTGATCCAACCCAGCTCAATCGCCAGGGAAACGATGTCGGCACCCAATACCGCTCCGTTATTTTCTATCGTAATGCGGAAGAGAAAAAGATTATCGACGACGAGATCGCCATGCTCACAGCCACCCACAAATTCTCCGGGAAGATCGTCACAGAAGTAAAACCTTTTGCCAATTTCTACCCCGCCGAAGACTACCATCAGGAATATATCCTTCATCACCCGGGCAATGGCTACGTACAAGCCGTCTCGATACCCGAATACCTCGAATTCCGCAAGACCTTCAAGGGACCCTTTAAACCGAATTCATGACCTACCACCCGATCCCGTAATCCAACCCATAGTTGCTGCTGCCGCCCCACAGTGTTCCATGCTTGTCGTCAATGAAGATCGCATTCAACGGCCCGCTGGTCCTCTGCCCGTAAGTGGGCACATAACCCATCCGCGTCAAATCCCTCCGCACATAAGGCGGCGTGACGTCGTTTAGCAGGATATGGCCGGGCCGGGGTTTGCGGTCTTGCAACTTTTCCCCGCCAAGCGACAGCCAGAGCTGGTCGGTATTGATGTTCGGCGCCTCCGTTGCCTCCTGCACCGTCATCCCGAAGTCGACCACATTGAGAAAAAACTGCAGCAGGTTCTGGTCCTGGGTGTCGCCGCCCTGTACGCTGAAACACAGATAAGGTTTCCCTTCCTTCAAGGCCAGGGTGGGCGTTAACGTTACCCGGGGCCGTTTGTGCGGCTCAACGACATTGAAGGGATCGATAACCGAGTCAAGCACAAAGCTCTGCATGCGCTGACTCATGCCTACACCCGTATGCCCCGCGATGACCGATGGCGGCCATCCGCCGCTCGGGGTCACCGAGACCACCCATCCATCCTTATCCGCAGCTTCGATACTTGTCGTACCGCGCCATAGCCGGTCATGATAAAGATCCTCGTCAACCAAGGCCACCCCATTCATCGCTCCCGCAGTCGATGACGTAACCTTTCCCGGTAACGCGCCCCCGCTCACCAGGGCGGCCCGCTGTTTGAGCAGATCGCCAAATGGATTCGAACGGCCTTCAAACGGATATGGATCGCCGGGTGCGGCCGCCGCATCGTTGTGATCGAATTGGATCGTCGCCGCCCTTGCCTTCGCATACTCCTTGCTGAGCAGTCCCTTCATCGGTTGTCCCGTATTCTTATAGGGATCCCCGTAATAAAAGTCGCGATCCGCAAACGCCAGGTTCATCGCCTGGTATACCGTATGAATATACCGCGAGCTGTTATAGCCCATGTCCCTGAGATTGAAATTCTCGAGGATGTTCAACGCCTGGAGCATGGCCGGTCCCTGCGTCCACTGCTGTAATTTGTATACCTCGACCCCGCGGTAGTTCACATGCAGCGGTTCTTCCTCGATCGGTTTCCACTGCGCCAGATCTTCCATCGTGATCAACCCGCCCTGCTCCTGGCATCCGCGCACAAACTCCTGCGCGATATCCCCTTTGTAGAACCGGTCCATCGCCGCATAGATCGCTTCCTTTCTGGTCTTGTGGTGCTTGAGCGCATCCTGCTCGGCGTCTACCATCTTCGTGAGCGTCTCCAGCAAATCCTTCTGGACAAAGATCTCCCCCGGCTCCGGCGCCTCACGCTTCTCCCCGGGATGAGGCAGGAAAACGGCTTTGCTATACGGCCATTCCTTCAGCCGCCGTTTGTTAAATTCGAATGCATTGGCGACCTGCGCGTCGATGGCCAGCCCTTTCGCCATCTCCATGGCCGGGGCCAGGACGTCTTTGAGACTCATCGTGCCATATTCCGCGAGCATATAGCAAAGGCCGCCCGGTGTTCCGGGGGTCACCGCCGCCAACGGACCGTACTCCGGCGGGAAGTCATACCCTTTGCTTTTGAAGAAAGCGGGCGTCGCCCCGGTGGGCGCCCAGCCAAGCGCGTTGATTGCGATCACTTTACCCGTATGCGGATTGTAGATCAGCGCCTGGGTCTCGCCGCCCCACGTCAGGACGATATGCATCGTACAAACAGCCGCCAGCATTCCGCAGGCAGCGTCGATGGCGTTGCCGCCCTTTTGAAAGATCTGTGCGCCGGCCTCTGCCGCCAGCGGCCGGCCCGTAACCGCCATCCAATGATTACCATGCAACGGCGGCTTCTCCGTTCGCTGCGCCCGCACCGCCGTCAATGACATGGTTAGCAAAACCCCGCCCATAAAAAGCATCCGCCGAAAAGCGGAACCACCGCGCTGAAGGCGCCTGTTACATACCGCCATTAACATCTTGCAAGAATTTTATCAGTCCTGGAAAATAATGTTCCTGATCGTCCCACATATCACAATGGCTGCCATTCGGGCAATACAGATAAGTGCCGTGCTGCACCTGCTTACTCATCCATTCCATATATTTCGGATCCATGGTATCGAACTCCCCTCCGATCGTCAGTGTCGGCACCTTGATCTGACCCAGATCTTTCGACCGGTCCCACTTGATGAGCCGCCCTCCGGTTTTGAATTCGCTCGGCCCCTGCATGCTTACATAAATCCCTTTGCTCAGGTGCGAAAAACCCCTCACCACCGGATCGGGCCACGGCACCACCCTGCACAGATGCTGATTATAGTATTCACTGATCATCAGCGATTCATAAACCGGGTCTTCATACTGCCCCCGGGCCTCATAGGCCTGCAACGAATCCACCAGCGTCTTTCGCATTTTTGACCGCAATACGGCATTGTATTTTTCATACTCGGGCATACTCGCCATCATATTGGAGATGATCAGCCCTTTTATATGATCCTGGTACTTCAAAGCATACTCTATCGCCAGTATCCCACCCCAGGAATGCCCGAGCAAATAGAAATTGTCTTTATCCAACCGCAGTGCCTGGCGCACCTGCTCGACCTCCTCCACAAAATGCTCCGGCGTCCAAAGACTGCTGTCATTTGGCTTATCGCTGTAAAACGACTCCAACTGGTCATAATAAATGAACTCTATCCCCTCCTTTGGCAGAAAATTCTCAAAACACTCGAAGAATTCATGCGTCCCGCCCGGCCCCCCATGCAGCAATAAAACCTTTATTTTCGGATTGTAGCCGAACCGCTTCGTCCACACATGAAATTTTCCCTTGGGTGTTGTGATCTCGACGAGCTTGATATTCCCGGTCTGCACGCCGGAATCCTGCTTTAAAAAATAATCGGCCAGCAGCGGCCCCGTCGCAGGAGACGCGCATCCCGACAGCATCCCAAACGCCAGTAAAATAATAAGCAATCTCATAAGCATCAATTTGTTATTAACCGGTCATTAAGATACAGCTCTTTCAAGCACCATATTACTAACTTTTTGCGTAGTACCCTTCCAAAGCGGCGATACCACCCTTCGGAAACATAGATCAAAAAAGTCGCAAAAGGAAGATATATCCTGCTGCCCTGGACCGAAAAGACCTCCGGTCACGGCACCCACTCAAACCCCGGCATCCGGGGCGATTATCTGAAAGAATGACTTGCGGTCAGCGCGCCTGCGCACAAGCGGCACCGCGCCCTCAGTTCCCGGGCCCATTGAGTTCGATCACCGCAAAACCCGGCCGATTGTATCGTTGATAGGGGATGACCACCTGGTCCTTCGCCACCTGGCGCGACCGCTGAAAGTCCAACGGCGCCTTCAGGCCCCAGAACAACACCCCCTGATCCGTTACCAGCTGCCCCTTTTTATTCAGCACCGTCGAGGCCGCATATAGCTGGTCATTCTTCACAAAACTATTATACATGCAAAACAGCTTGTCCTGCAAAGGGACGATCATGTACGAAAGATTGGGCGAATTCAACTCGGTGATCTGCTCCTCGCTGATCATCCCGCTCCACGTACTGTCCCCTCTCGCCGATGGGAAATAGTACATGCTCAGATCCCCGCGGTCGTGAAACGGGATATTGATGGGATTCGCATACCGTGCATATCCATAATGCGCCGGCGGCACCTTCACCCGGTTCGAGGACGGACCGGAATCCGGAAAGAGAATATTGTTCTCCGCAAACATGATCATCGGGTCCCAACCTTCGTCCAGACTCTTGTCATCGATGGGTTCCTCGAACATCCGCCCGTACTCCTTCAAAAGAAGGAACCCTCCGCCGGCAACCGCCATAAAACTTTCCTTTACCAGGTTACTGTTGCGCACCCGCCCTGCTCCCAGGGTCGTCAGCCGGAAGGTCGTATCAAAGTCGAACCGGCGGAGCCCCATCGAGTAATGTACAATCCGCACATTCTTGAAAGCGGTATAGTGGAAATCGGAAAGAACGCCCGCAACGGCTTCCCCCCGCATATTGTCGATCGACAGACTGATATCTTCCGTTACCGCAATATTCGGCAACCAGATCTCCTCATAACGGAACCCCGTATCCGGGCCGTTGAAATGCGAAAGCAAGTAATTGTTGTTGGTTCGCGAAGGTGACACCATCAGCCATTCCCCGTTGTTGGCTAACTTCACCGTCCCCTGGTCATAGTCCTCCAGGGGATAGCCGACATAATCATCCTGGATCATGGGCTGCGTCAGGAAAGGATGGTTGTATACCCGCGAAGAAATAAGACCCCAATCCGCATTATACAATTGCGCATGGATCTTCGGCGCACCCCCCGCGACAAATTGAAACCCCAGCAGCAATGTAAGACTCCTGTCCTCGGAACGTACGAGCAGAAAACTGTTCCCCGGTTCAAAGAAAGGCATCGACCCGACTTTCCGCCCCGGCCCCATCACCTGGCCGTCCGGCGCATAGCGCTGAACATAAACATCTACCTGGTGGCCGCTGTTCTCCGATAAATATAGCTGATCGAAATGATCGGAATTCACGATGAGGTATTCCTTTAACTCGGCGCCGGGACAGGAAAAATGGCTGATCTCATTCACCGCCTTCATCCGGAAATCATAGATCATAAAGGACCTTTCCTCCTGCTCGCTCGTATGCCGGGAGGGTCTCTGTCGCCGGACCATCGAAACCCAATAGTAATTACCGATCTTCCCCAGCATCTCTTCCCTGATGGTGAACCGGTCGCTGTACGGTTCGCAAAAGGTGACCTCCTGGGCAAAAAGCCGACACCCGGTCACTAGCAGAAGGACGCCCAAGCATGCCATCATTCTTGGTCCCATAACACAGCGTTTTTAGAACGTTTACATTAGAAAAGAATGAACGAAGATTCCCGATTGTCGGTTTGCCGCCTCTCTTTAAGTTACGATTAATTACGAAAAATCCGCCGCAATAATCTTACCAGCTCTTTTATGCCGCATCCCCCCCGGCCCCTTTCCATCGGTGGGAAAAAAATTCCGGCTGCGGGACGAAAATGGCTTCCCAACCAGGCGGACAGCCAGCGGTACAATCCGCCAATATGTTTATAATATATTGTAAATCAATCACTTAAAAATATATTTCCCCAGGGAGCGACAGGGCTCATCCTTCCGGCACGTACATTGCCTTATACACTTCGGTTTTTCATAGGATATTGGATTTAAAAACGGGGCTGGATTTCTATCCTGGCCCTTTTTTTTTAACTTTGAGTGATCCCCGCTGGCTCTCGGCCGGCGCGACCGACAGGTCAAAAATTAGCGCTTTGCGGGAAACGCGCAAATTTCAATTGAAGCGAAATTCCCGCACATAATAACCGTTACATGCGAATCGCATTGTCCACTATCCTATTAGCGTTCCTGACCCTGACCGCTTTCTCCCATCCCAACGTCCAAACCGGGCCTTTGCCAAAATGGCTGGTAACTATCCATTCCGACCTGACACGGCAACCCTCCCCGGAGGATATAAATGACGGTTATTACTTCGAACTCCAGGATGAGCAAACCAACCTGCTGCACTCGACCGAGTATACCCACTTCATAAAACATATTATCAATGCATCCGGCGTCCAGGATGAATCCGAGATCTCTGTAACCTTCTCTCCGCAATACCAACAGGTTATATTCCATCGCGTCTGGATTCTGCGCGACGGCGCAACGCTTGACCGGCTTCAGGCGGCAAAGATCAAGGTCGTCCAGGAAGAAACCGACGCCCGCGATTTTCAGTACAATGGCCTCCAACGCGCCTTTATCACGCTGGAAGACGTCAGGAAAGGGGACCGGATCGAAGTGGCCTACTCTGTCGTCGGCTTCAATCCCGTATTCGGAAAGAAATTTGCCGCCCGGCGCTATTTTTCGCGCACCACCGCAGTCTGTAACTATTTCCGTAGTATCATCAGCAGTGCTGACCGGCCGCTCCATATTCTCACGCACAACAACGCTCCCGCGGCCGACGAACAGCGGGACGGGAATACTCTTGTCTATCGATGGGTCAACCCACTCCTGAAACCGGGCGACGAGGAGAGTGACGCGCCCTCATGGTACAGCGCATTGCCCTACGTCTCCATTACCGAATATAAGGATTGGCAGGAGGTGGTGGAATGGGGCCTCAACACCTTTAACCACTATCAGTTCACCCTACCGCCGGCACTCCTGGGAAAGATCTCGGAATGGCAAAGGACAGCCGCCGGCAACAAGGACGTCTTCGCAAACCTCGCCGCACGGTTCGTTCAAAATGATATCCGTTATCTTGGTTTGGAGATTGGGGAGAACACCCACCGGCCACACGCTCCGGGCGAAGTCTTCGCAGGCCGTTTCGGCGATTGCAAGGATAAAGCCCTGCTGTTATCTGTCATCCTGCAGCACGAAGGCATCCCCGCATTTGCCACGCTTGTCAACACGACGGAAGGACATACGCTTCCCGCCGTTGCCCCCTCACCCCGTTTGTTCGATCACACGATCGTAGCTATCCAGCGGACCGGAGGTCAATGGCTCTACGTTGACCCCACGCTGTCCGGCCAACGCGGCGAACTTTCCGACCTGTATGTCCCCAACTATGGATATACGCTCATCCTTCGCGAAGGTGAGGACAGCCTTCGCTGCATAGCCGCTTCGAAAAATTACAACTACTACGTCCTGGAAGATCTGGATGCCCGTTTCAACGACACCTCCCGGTTTACCGTAACCACCAGGTATACCGGCGGAGCCGCCGATAAGATCAGAGGTCAGTATGAAGAGGAGAGCCGGGCCAGCATCGAAGACAGTTATGTCAGGTATTATGGGGATTGGCTCGCCGGTATCATCCGGGACCGGCCGATCGCCTACTCCGATGACAGCCTGAAAAATGAGCTGACCATCAAAGAATATTATGCTATTCCAACCCTTTGGACCACGGACAAAAAAGGCAAACGCTCGTTCGACTTTATCGCTAAAATGATCCGGGACTACCTTCCCGATCTTCCAAAAGACCGATCCGCGAGACCGCTTTTCCTGGCCTATCCGCTTCAGGTACATTACACCCTTCACCTCAACCTGCCGGAGGAATGGGACTTTAATTCCGGTCCACTCCATATCCGAAGCCCAGCCTTTCAATTCGACTTTACGCGTGAGCTTAGCGGGAGGGAAATGACCCTTCACTACTCCCTTGTCACATTCGCCGATCACATCGATCCGGCAGACATCCCACAATTTAAAAAGGACTATGCCGAAATGGACGATCGCGTTTCCTTTTCGCTGTATATGGAAGGCGATGACCTTACCCCCACCCCATCCTTCGAACCGTCTGCCGCAAGGACCGGTCACATCGCTGCCGAAAATACCCAACCCTTCCATCCCTGCTGGCCGGCAATCTGGCTGAGCTTCTTTTACTCCCTGCTCGCCTCACGTTTATTCGTCTACCTCAACGCCCGGGGCAGGGAGACCGGCTTCGCCCCCGGTTCCGGCTACCCGATCGGCGGCTGGACACTTCTTCTTGGATTATGCATTTGCGCCGGACTTATCCTGGACGCATACCAATTCTTTAGCGCCAACTACTATAGCCGCGCCAACTGGACAGCCTGGTCCGATGCCGGCGGGATCTCCATGCAATACGTTTATTTGGGCCAGCTGGTGATCCAGTTGAACTTTATCGCCGGCGCCTGCGCCGTCCTGTATTGGTTTGTAAGGAAACGGGATATTTTCCCACGGATGTTCGTTTGGTATGTGGGCGTCGTGCTGACCGGGCGCCTGGCCCTGGTCGCGTTGTTTTACAGCATCCATATCCCCGCCTCAATGATCCCTTACCGCACCGACCTTCCCTGGGCCGTCGTCCGCACCAGCGGCTACGCAGCAATCTGGGTTACCTATGTGCTGCGCTCCCGGCAAGTGAAAAGCACGTTCCTCGAACCATTCAGGTTCAGGTAGGCAGCGTTCTGATCACCCCGCGGAAAAATCCCGCCGACTCGGCAATACCCGGCAGCGCATCGTTCATATCCATTTCATGCTCGATGCTGCAAACACCTGAATAGCGTTGCCTGACCAGGGCTGCCAATAATCCCGGGATGTCCAGCACCCCACGGCCTAGCTCGATCGGCCTGGCCTCCTTGCTTATTACCGCCAGATCCTTTATGTGCAGGTCGAAGATCCTCGACCCGTAGTCTTTTACCACCTTAACCGGATCGGCGCCGGCCCTGGCCGCATGCCCGATGTCCAAACACAATCCGATCCGCTCATCCAACCCCTTGACGTGCGCATATACATCGACCGGCGACGGATACAACTTGTCCTCCGGACCGTGATTGTGGATCGCCACCCGGATACCCGTGGCTTTCACCTGCCGATCGACATCCGGCAGCAGCTCGGGATTTGGCGCCGCGACGATCAGCCCGACCCCCAACACCCGCGAATATTCGAACGCCCTTTCCACCTCCGCCGCCGTCTTCATATAAATGACACCCGCCGCATAAATGTGAATGCCCGCATCCTTGAACCTCGTCGCCACCCCGTGAATGGTTTCCGCCGAACTATCCAAAGGCAAATAAAAGTCCTTGATCGACAAATTGGTCACCCCTACCCGTTTCATCATGGCAATGGCCCCGTCAACCGGAACATGAAGGAACGTATAACCCGCAATCCCCAATTGCAATGTGTCCAACGGCAATTTTCTCCCCGGCTCAAAATCCCATCCGCGCGCCATCGGCAGCCCCATTACACTCAACCCGGCAGTTTGTAGAAATCTCCTTCGCGATGTCATAGCAAGCTTTTTAGACCCCGAATATAAAAAAAGATCAGCCACATTCGCGACTGATCCTCAAATCAGAATTTCCAACGATCACTATCGATGATGCTCCGGTTGACGTTCCGGCTGACGCGGCGCCGGATGGGGGGCCGGACGAGGGGCGGGTCTCGGGACGGGATTGTGCCGAACTACCGGAGCGGGACTATGGTGCACCGGAGGTGCGGGATTGTGATTCACCGGAGGTGCGGGATTGTGGTGCACGGCAGGTGCGGGATTGTGATGGACCGCAGGCGCGGGATTGTGGTGCACCGGCGGAGCGGCTTCATGGTGCACCGGCGGAGCGGCTTCATGGTGCACCGGCGCGTTCCTCACCATTGGCGCACGCGTGGTCGCAGGTGCGGGATTGTGATTGGGCGTATTGTTTGGCCTTGCTACCGCCGTCGCACGGGCAAGACCGGCGGTCGAATTCTCCGGATGGTATACCGTAGGACGCGCCACCGCCATCGCAGCAGGCCTCCCATGATTTACCGACGCGAATTGATTCCGGTCGATGCTGGCGTTGTGCTGATGGGACATCTGGGTAGCTGTCGCCGGAATGTGCCGGTCCCGTGCCGCCGCTTCCTGCTCCGGCGTAGGCCGCGCGCTGACGCCGCCAGGACCGCCACTATAGCTGACGCGGTTGGTCGTCGTGTTCCGCACCACCGTTCGGTCGATGTACGTATTGTGAACAATCGTGGTATTGACATTGGTCACCGCGGTATTGTAACGGAACCGTCCGCCTTCCCATCTGCCGCCGGCATATCCGGCGCCAAAGTAACCGCACCCGTAGTTCACGCCGCCGTAGAAGCCGACGTGGGGGCCCCAATAACCCGCATGCCAGGTGTACAGGCCGTCGACATAGCCCCAGTAGCCGGGCGTCCACAGGAAGCCGGCTTCCGGCGGCTCAGCCCAATAACCCGGAACCCAAAAATAGCCGTAGTCATCATCATAGGCCCAATATCCGGGGACCCAGATATAACCGTCGACAGGGCAAGGTGGCTGCGTATATACAGGAATGACAGGAGGGCCAATGTGAATGCTAACGCCGACGCTTAGTACCTGCGCATCGGCTCGCTTAACCGCCAGACTGCTGACAGCCAAGATTAAAATGAGCGGAATGATAGTCTTCTTCATAAATTTGGTGTTGTGCTGATGATTTAATTTCGTTCTGTTGTATCTTATGCAAGACGGCTGCCAAAGCGTTATAAAAAAACCGCATATCTTGCAAAACGTTTGTTAAACTCATTCTTTCCCAGCATCTCAATAATATGACTACCAGATATTTGTCCCGATTTGTTCTTTTTTCTTCTCTTTTGGCCGTCACGCTGCCGAATACAAGCCATGGGCAAAAAGTTCTACGCGTCGGCGTCGCCGGGCTCACGCATGACCATGTGCATAATATCATGCATCAGTTCAAATCCGGTCAGGTCATTATCGCCGGCATCGCAGAATCCGATCCGCAATTGATCGCACGCTACAAAAAAAGCTATCAGCTTCCCGACACACTTTTTTACAACAGCCTTTCCGACCTCATCGACCACACCCATCCCGATGCCGTTCTTGCATACAACGCGATCTCCGAACACATCGGCGTCGTCGAGACCTGCGCCCCGAAAGGCATCTCCGTCATGGTGGAAAAGCCGCTCGCAACCACCGTAAAAGACGCAGATCGCATAGCCACGCTCGCACGCCGGTATCATATCCAGGTACTGACCAACTACGAAACAACCTGGTACAATACCAACCAGCAGATCTACGAGATGGTGAATCACCAACAAGCCATCGGCGACCCTCGCAAAATGATCGTCCACGACGGACATCAGGGGCCCAAAGAGATCGGCTGTAGCCCCGACTTCCTGAACTGGCTGACGGATCCCGTCAAAAACGGCGGCGGCGCCCTGCGCGACTTTGGTTGCTATGGCGCCAACCTGATGACCTGGCTGATGCACGGGGAGGCGCCTATTGCCGTCACGGCGGTGACCCGCCGGATCAAACCGGACATCTATCCCAAAGTCGATGACGACGCAACCATCCTTCTCGAATACCCTGCAGCCACCGGCATCATCGAAGCGTCCTGGAACTGGCCCTACGGCATAAAGGATTGGGAAGTGTTCGGCGCTACCGGCTACCTGCATGCGCTAAACGACAAAATTCTGGAAGAAAGGAAACAGCAGACATATGACAGCATTCCTGTCCACCCCGCCGCTTACCACGACAATATCAGTTACCTGGCGGACGTCCTGAGCGGCAAAACCGATCCCGGCAACGACCTTTCCTCTCTGCCCAACAACCTGATCGTCGTCCGCATACTCGAAGCAGCCACCCGATCCGCCCGCGAAGGCAAACGGATCGTTTTATGAGCAGAGGTTAAAATAACATCTTTTCAAGGTGCCAGGACCCGTACCATCCGCCTGGCGGATTCCCGATAACGGGAATAACCACGTGCGATATCCCTGGCCAGGTTTAAGGCTTTACTCTTTGCTTCCGCTCCATCCACATCGTTCCGCTTCAACCAGTTCAGCGCAAGGTACCACCGCGCCGCATCGTACAACTCTTCCCCCGGTTTCGTCCGCACCACTACCGCGGTCAACTCTACATCCGCACTCCGCGCGTCGCCCGTCGCCATATACGCCAGACCCTTATATAGCCGCATATAATTTCTCAAGGGATAGTTCTTTGCCGCCGCACCGCCAACAAGCGAGTCTGCGGCCAGGACCGCTGCGTAATTCCCCGTCCGGTAGTCCTGGTAACTGGCCCGCACCTCTACCGGATCATCCCCGCGCGTATACGGTTTGTACAACGTCGCATACACGCTGTCTGCCAGTGGTCCGCCCGCCCCGCCCCTCTCGCCCGCACCCACTGTGCCGCCCTCTTTCGCCGCCGTATCCCTCTTGCCGTCGGTCGCCGCCGTTTGCTTATTGTTAGTGGTATCCATCGCTGACGCATCTATCTTGTTTCGCTTATTGCCATCGCTGCTGTCGGCCGATATCGCCGACACTGTCCTCTCCCAGAATTCGTGATGCCTGGACAGCACGTAAATAACAACTGCTGCGATGATCAGTACCAATGCGGTCACCCCTACCATCCAGCCGCTTCCAAGAAATCCGACCCGCGCTTTCTTCTTTCCGCCGGGCCACCCTGCCTCCCACGCCTCTCTCGCCCCTTGCTCTCCGACAGTCTGCCATCCTCCGAGCGGTTCAATCCCCTCTCCCGTTTCCTCTTCCGGACCCGCCTCGCGAACAACCTCCTCCAATTCACCCATGCCCACCGCGGCATCGACGGAGCCAGTCACCTCGCCATCACGATCCGAACCCGCACTGCCGTGATCCGCCTCCGAGCCGCCATGCTCCGGTTGTCCCGTCGTCTCCGCCGGCCCATCCGCGGCCATGCCGGAACGTTCATCTTCCGTCACCGCCCCACCCGACCCGCCGGATGACTGCCCGGTGCCTGCGCGGTTCATCAGCGCATCAACATACAGCAGTCGAAGTTCATCATCTTCACTGAGCGACCGCTTGAACGCTTCCCGCTCTTCCGGAGAGAGTCTGTTTTGAAGATATGCGGCAATCCGCAGCTCGTTTTCTTTTTGATGATCACTCATAGATTTTCGATGTTATTTTATTGTTCACCCTGCGCCGGAAGCCCGTACCGGGGCCCCGGTTTTTATCCATAATCTAAGATAATTCAAAAAATACTGTATCTTCGCGGCGACCTGCATTCATCGCATCTTTTGATTGCCCCGGCTCGCAATTTGCGTGTAAACCTAAATAAATAATCAAAACCTGTGTACATGAAAAAATCAGCTTTTTTTAGTATTGCAATTGTGGTCGTTTCTTTCTTTTCAGCTGTCCGCGTTCATGCCCAGGCTTTCGGAGCCGGAACCAACGTAATAAGTGCCGGTATCGGTCTTGGCAGTTCTCTCGCCAACGGCTATACGTACGGCACCCAGGGGATCGGACTTAGTGCCGGCTACGAACGCGGTATCTGGGAGGCAGGCCCCGGCGTCATCAGCCTCGGTGCATACCTTGGCTTTAAAACATTCAGTTACAACTTTGCCGATGGTGGGAATATATACAACTACAAATGGAACTATACCATCGTCGGCGGGCGCGGCGCTTACCACTTCACCGGTATCAACGTCGAAAACCTCGACCTGTATGCCGGATTAATGCTGTCCTATGACAACGTCAGCTTTTCAACAAATGTTAACTTCCCCGGATACACGGGAAGCTACAGCAGCGGTATCGAATTAACCCCATTCGCCGGCGCCAGGTACTATTTTGCAAACAACCTGGGTGGCTATGCAGAATTGGGTTATGGCGTCGCCATCCTCAGCCTCGGCCTTTCCTACAAATTCTAACACCTTCTATAGTCGGCGAAGCGGGGCCAAAAGCCCTGCTTCACCGCATCGCCTCTACCACCGCCGCCACAAATCGGTCCGGATCGAGTTTTCGTCCTCTCTCCAACGCCAACCGCACCACCACGAGGTCCTTCGACGGGATCACCCAGATAAACTGCCCTTCATACCCGTCGCACCAGTAACAATCTTTTGGCATATGCGGATATCTCCCGCCCCTGTTCAACCACCATAATGCCCCGTATCCCTCACCTGTATGCGTAAATTCCACCCATCGTTCGGGCAATACCCGTTGCCCGTTCCACACGCCGTCCTGTAAATACAACATTCCGAATCTCGCCCAGTCCCGGGCCGTCGCGTAACAATACGAAGATCCGACAAAAGTCCCGCCTGCATCCAGCTCCAGCACCGCGCTATACATCCCGATCCGATAAAATAACTGCTCATACGGAAAACGATAGTAGTCGGAATCACCCACGGTTCGCCGGATAATCGAAGAAAGGATATTGGCTGATCCGCTGGAGTAATTGAACACCTCCCCCGGCTTGTGCCGCAACGTCGACTTCATCGCATATTCCCCCATATCCTTTTCCCTATACAACATTCGCGTCGCATTGCTAGGGCCGCCATAGAACTCCCACCACTTCAAACCGCTGTTCATCCGCATCAGGTTCTCTATGGTGATCTTACTTCGCTCATCCTCCTGCCAGTTGTCTACCGGTGCGGGCTCGGCGACATTCATCCGGCCCTGCCGGACCAGTATCCCGATCAACGCATTGGTGACACTTTTGGTCATCGACCACCCGGTCAGTCGCGTGTGCCGGTCAAACCCGGGTGCAAAACGTTCCGCCGCAATGTACCCGTGATGAACGACGATGACCGCCCGCGTACCCGTTCCCTTTTCTCCATGGTCTCCAAACGCGATTCCGATCGCTTGTCGTAGCGCCGCTGTGTCTTCCGCGTCAACACGCGCGAGGCCGGGGGTCCCGCCCGGCGGATCGATTCGTCCCGGCGCCCGGTCCCCCATCGGCCAATTTATAGTGTCCTGATCTACCACCGGAGCGCCAGCCCGCTCCATCCGTTGTCCGCGTAATTCATCCTCCGTCATCCCGCTCAACAGCGTCGCCCCCAACCCCGCCCGGTAGACTGCCTTCCGCGCCGCCATCCCCCAGACCTTGCCCGTCACACTGCTGTCTGCCCTGTCCACCGTATAAGTACCGAGGTTTAAAGGAAAGCCCGACAGATCGTCTGTGATAACCTGCTCCGGTTGCCGTCCCGCCACATACACCCCGCTGCAAAGCACCTTCGCTCCATACCCGCTGATGATTGGCAAACTCTCCCGAATCAGCACAACCATCCCGATCCCGACAACCAACACAAGGAACTTAAGGATCAGGACTATCCTTTCCCGCATAATTTTTGAGGAAAATTACGGGTTTTTATCACATCAGGACGTCCGGCAGGAAAGCCGGAGCGATGCGTTTCATCGTCGCCTGTTCAAAACAATACGCCAGTCCCAACAAGATCGGCTCGGAATACGCCCCCGCGATAAAAGAAAAACCTACCGGCAACCCATGCACCACACCCATCGGAACGGTAATGTGCGGATACCCTGCCATCGCCGCCGGCGAGGAGAAGGAAAACCCGGTGTCATAATCGCCGTTGATCAGATCGATACAACAGGCGATACCGTTGGTTGGCGAACAGATCGCGTCCAGTTGGTGTTCCTTCATCATCCGGTCGATAATTCCTCTTGCGCCGGTGCTGCGTCGCAGCGCAGCCTTATATTCCTTACTGTCGAGCCCACCCAACGCCTGGCTGGTCTCCAGCGTCTCCTGCTGAAAATACGGCATCGCCGTATCCGCATGTTGTTTGTTGAACGCAATTACATCCGCCAGACTCTTCGGCAGCCCCGCAGCGGTCCGGCCCAGATATTTGTTCAAGCCGTCCTTGAATTCATACTGCAATACGACGAATTCGTCCTTCCCCAATGGGCTTATATCCTTCATTAACTCTACCTCCACCACCACAGCGCCTTGCCCCTTCAGGATATCGATAGCGGCATTATACAGCGCCACTACGCCCTCATGCCCTTTCAAATATGATTTTTCGTACCCGATCCGCTTCCCCTGTAACGACCGGGCGTCGAGGAACTTCGTGTAGTCGGCCGGTACACGACCCGCACTTCCTTTGGTGACGGGATCCTTTTCATCCACCCCCGTCAGGGCGCCCAGCAAAATCGCGGCATCCCGCACCGTCCTCGCCATCGGCCCGGCTGTATCCTGGGTGGCGGAGATCGGGATAATACCATTCCGCGACAGCAATCCGACGGTTGGTTTGATCCCAACAAGGCCATTTACCGAAGAAGGCGAAACGACGGAACCATCCGTCTCTGTCCCGATCGCCACCGTGCATAGGTTGGCCGCGGCGGCCGATCCCGATCCGGCACTCGAACCGGATGGATTACGATCCAGGATATATGGACTTTTGGTTTGCCGCCCTCTGCTGCTCCACCCGCTGGTGCTCCGCGTCGACCGGAAATTCGCCCACTCGCTCAAATTCGTCTTGCCCAGGACCACCGCACCGGCTTTTCTTAGCTGAGCGATGATAAAAGCATCCTGAGCCGCCTTGTTTCCAACAAGTGCCAGCGATCCGGCCGTCGTCATCATCTTATCCCCGGTATCGATATTATCTTTGACCAATACCGGTATCCCATGCAACGGCCCTCTGACTTTGCCTGCCTTTCTTTCTGAATCCAACTGGTCCGCGATCGACAATGCATCCGGATTGACCTCGATAACCGCGTGCAACCCCGGCCCCGCCTTGTCGACCTGATCGATCCGCTTCAAATAAAGCCCGGTAATGGATCGCGATGTGTAAATGCCCTGCTGCATCTTCTGCTGCAAAACATCGATAGTGGCTTCATTCAATGTAAATTCGGTCGGCACCGTAGCGGTCGCCGGCGCTGTACCCGTAGTGTCATTCGCATGGGAACCGCTTCCGGTCCCACAACCCGTCGCCGCGAGCGCGGTCAGCGACAGCCCGGTAAGAGAAGAATTTCTCAGGAATTTCCGTCTGTTCATAAGCAATAGTATTTTGGCATCGGCAGCCGAATATAAACAAAATTCCTGCCCCCAACTCCTACTTCCTTACAAACTCTTTGCTTAGTTCGTCGTATAAATAAAGAAGGTTATTCGCCTTCCCATCCTTATCAAAGATCCGCTCCCACGTATTCAACGGCTCCCAGATGCAAGTCCCCTTTCCCCTCCCGTCCGGGATCGAAAAGGCGATGTTATTCACTTCCTGTTTGCGCTGCGTATACTCCACTACGATGATATCCTTATTATATTGGCGTGCCAGATCGTCCGCATTGTACCGGAGGTCCGCCAAGGTCCCATGCCACTTCGGGTAATAGGACAACCCGATCACATCGAACGGAACCTGCCGGGCGATCATATTGTCCAGGAAGAAATGAGACTCGTCATTCTGGCCCCCAAGCGCGATATGAAGCATGATCGGACAGTCCGGGCTCACTTTCTTTACGCCGCGGATGCCCGCATATATCAGCTTTGCCAGACTGTCCGGATGACGCATGCTTCCCTCCGGCCAGATCATTCCATGATTGATTTCGTTCCCGATCTGCACCATATCCGGCAAGGTCCCCTGCGCCTTCAACGAATCCATCACCATCCGCGTAAAGTCAAAGACAGACCGCTGCAGCTGCGGGAAATCCTGGCCCCGCCATGCCGCCGGCTTGAATTGCTTTCCCGGATCGGCCCAATAATCGCTGTAGTGGAAATCCAACAGAAAGCCCATTCCCAATGCCTTCACCCGCCTGGCCATCGCCATCGTATGCGTGAGGTCGCAGAAACCCCTTCCCGGCGAATACCCGCTGTCCCGCGCCGGATCATTGAAGATCCGCAACCGGATATAATTAAACCCGTGATCTTTCAATATTTGTATCGCATCGCGTTGCCCCTTGTCATCCGAAAATTTCACTCCCCTTGCCTCGAGCTCCGGGAGAAACGAGATGTCTGCACCCAGCATCTTGCCGACCGCATGCGCCTTCCATCCTCCCGGGGTCGTCCCGCCCAGCACCGAGTGTGGCGTTCCTGGTTCGATCGTCGAAATATCCGTCGACCCTGTTTGCAATCCCTCCGACGACGCCGCGAAATGATACAACCCTGCCTGCAAGCCCGCCTGCACAATCACTTGCGCATGGCCATTGAACAACTGCCGCACGGCTACACTGTCATCGCCTTTATCCGACTCATGACTGCTGGGGTCGCCATTTCCGACCCCGATGATATGCAGGTCCCCCGACGCTGCAAACCGGATGCTGTTCCCGGCATCAGGCACCTCCCGGCCCTGCCGGTCAACCACGCTGATATTAAGGACCGTTACGTCCTTGCCGTCCGCGAGGATCGTAGTCTTATAGGGCGTCACCACTACTTCGTATGGCTCTCCGGTCGTCTCAACCGAAGCGGCGAACGTCCTCCCTTTTTTCGTCGCTACCGCCTCGAGCTTCCCCGCCTCATAAGGCACCGACCACTCGAGATGACTGTTGCGCGGCATTTCCTTTTTGCCCAGGCTCTTTCCGTTTAGCCATAACTCGACCTGGTCGGCATTGGAGTTGACCCAAACCTGTACAGGCTGCCCCTCTTTCCCCTTCCAGTTCCAATGCGGCGAAATATGTAACACATCGTCATCCGTCCACCACGACTGATAATAATAATAGATATTCTTCGGGAACCCGCACATATCCATAACGCCGAAATGGCTGCTGATATTCGGCCAGTGGTATGGAGTAGGCTCGCCCCGGTAGTCAAACCCCGTCCAAACCCACCCACCCATCCACCACGTCCGGTCCGCCGCCAGCGGCCACCATTGCTCCGCCGTATTCGCCCACCACGGCGCCGTAATATCCTCGTCCGGCACATAGCATCTTACCGTATCTTTTTCATAGATGCCACGCGTCGTAACCGTACTCCCCATCTCGGTACCAACGATCGGCTGGCGGGGATGGTCTTTATGATACGGATCGACACCCGGTACCCGGTAATTAAAGCCCCGCACCGGTATTACCTGGTTGATCCCCTGGTACACATTGGCCACATCCGCCGCGTACGTGCAAGTTCGCGTCGGATCCCATTGCCTCAACTTAGCTATCATCGTCGACGCGATCTCCTTCCCCACCGGCCTGGTCTGCACATACCCTTCTTCGTTACCCAGGCTCCACAGGAACACGGAGGCCCGGCTTCGATCCCGATAAACCAACCGCCGGAACTGATCGAGGTATTCCGGGCCGCTGTTGAGCAACCGGTTCTCATCGAGCACCAGCAATCCCAAACTATCACAGGCGTCCAGCCACTCCGGCGTCGGCGGGTTGTGGCTCGTCCTGACCGAATTGACCCCCATCTGCTTCAACAACCTGGCCCGATAATATTGCAGATAGTCCGGCAATGCCGACCCTACACCCGCGTGATCCTGATGATTACACACGCCCTTGATCTTTGTATATTTTCCGTTTACATAAAGTCCGCTCGAGTCAATCCGGATCGTCCGGATCCCGACGCGCATCCTTTGTTCATCCACCATTTTATCCCCCATGCTCAGATCTGTCTCCACACGGTACAAATAGGGCTGATCCGGCGACCACAACCTGGGATTCCGCACGACGATCTTCTCCACAACCGTCCGGTTCTCCCCCGGTCCCAACTTCACCGTTTGACCGTACCCTTTGCCGGCCAGCCTTCCATCTTTGTCAGTCAGGAAAGCCGCCACGTGCGCCCTGACCGAATCCGATCGCTCATTCACCACCGTCGTCTCCACCGTCACCTCCGCCTCGGGCGCCGACTTGTCCGAATGCACGAACAACCCATCTTCCGCGACATGCACCGGATTATACTGGTTCAACCACACATGCCGGTAGATCCCCGCACCCTCATAGAACCACCCCTCATACTGCGTGGCATCTACCCGGACCACCAGCACGTTCTCATGCCCGAACCGGATAAAGTCCGTCACATCTACCGTGAACCCGCTATACCCGCTGGCATTCGCACAACAATAAAAGCCATTGACCCAAACCCTGCTGTCCCGGAAGATCCCATCGAATTGCAGCACGAACCGCTGCCCTGAATCCGTCCGTGACACTGCAAACCGCTTGCGGTACCAGCCGATACTCGTCGCCGGATAGTGCCCGCCCACCGGCTTATACCCATGCGACATGACATCGAAATCCGGCGAATTTTCAAAGGGCAGTTCCACCGCCCAGTCGTGGGGCACCGATACGGCCTTCCACCCGCGATCGTCAAAGTCCGGCGCAATCGCCGTCCCCTCCGATTTCCCCGACTTGGAAAAAATGGATACCGTCCCATAGTTGAAGTCCTTTGACGGATCGGCAGCATTTCCAAAATGAAACCGCCATCCGTCATCCAACGACCGGTGCTGCCGCTGCGCTGCCGCCGTCAGGACGCAAAAACCGCAGCACAAAAAAAGAAGAGTTCTCATATAAAGTAAAAGATCAATTTTCAAATGCGTCCATAGCCACCGTGGGCTTGCCCGTATCGTCAAATGCAGCCAATCCATACGCCAGGAACGGAGCATAACTCTCGGGCTCCCAATAAAACACTCCTAACCCTTTTCCCCCTTGTACCGCCCTCACCTTGTGGATGAGATCGGTTATAAAAGCATTACAGGTGGCGGCCTCATTCTCCGGCATCCCAACTTCGCAGATCATAACAGGAGTACCATAACGCGCAACCAAATCGTTCATGTTGGTTTCACATTCCATATTGTAAGCCGGCCAGTTCGACGCCGAAGGATACAGCGACATGCCGATGATATCCCATTTGGCGCCATAAGACTTAAGGCCGTCAAACAACCATTGAAAATGCGAATTGTCATACCCGTTCGAAACATGTACGATCACCTGGATCGAATCGTTGATCGACTTGACCGCCCGATAACCCGAACCGACCAGCGCCGCAAAATTCGCCATGTTCACACTGGCCTGTCCAAGGGGCCAGCACATCCCGTCATCCACCTCGTTTCCCACCTGCACAAAACTCGGTACAACCCCTGCCGCCTGTAGTGAATCCAGCACCGCTACCGTATAACTATATAAGGTATCGGTCATCGCCGGGATAGCAAGCCCGCTCCAGGCAGCCGGTGTCGCCTGATGTCCCGGATCCGCCCAGGTGTCACTATAGTGGAAATCGATCAGGACCCTCATCCCCAAACCCTTTGCCCGCACGGCCTTTGCCACAACATCGGCCGTGCCGTTGTACCGTGTCGCCGGATTCACCCAAACCCGCAACCGGATGACATTGATCCCGAGACTCTGCAGCAGGCGCATACATTCCATCGGCGCCCCCGCCGAATTATAAAATTGGAAACCCGAATCCTCCATCTGCGTGACCCAGCTGACATCCGCGCCTTTATATATAGGCGTATCCTTTGGCGTCACAGTCGTATCGGCCGGCGGCGCAGCGCCGCCGCCTTTCTTGCACCGGCAGAGGATGAGCACGGAAACTAAACAAATAATTAATATAACGGCAGCCCTCATATTACCCCAAAGATCGTAATCTTGCCCACATGATCGCTACAAAATTCATCTTGCCCGCCATCCTGCTGTCGTGCCTTTCCTCGCGCGCCCAGCAGCAATACACTGTCCTGACCGTCCCGGGTGTTAACGAATATGCCCGTCTCGACACCGCCGGGCCCAGCGTTCTCGCCAGCGGCCGGCTGATCACCCCGGCCGGTTCAACGATCCGCATCACCCATGACCCCTTCGGAATGGCGATCTCCCCCGATGGAGCAACCACCGTGACCCTCCACAACGGCGTGTTCACCATCATAGACAATAACAAGCTCATCGCTACCCGCGTGCCGAGCTACGACAAAACCATCCGCTCGCCGTTGCAAAAAGGCTCGTTCCTCGGTGTGGCATTCGCCGAAGACTCAAAGACCGTTTACCTCAGCGGCGGCGACAACGGCGCCGTCATCGTCTACGATATTACTACCCTCCAAAGAACAGACTCCATCTCACTTAATGGCCGCATCCAGGCCGTCGACGCCTCCTCCGTCACCGACACAACCGACTACGAAGACAGTTTCACATCCGACCTGCTCTACAATCCCGACGCCCACGAATTACTTGTTTTGGACCGCGGGAATTTCCGCCTCGTCCGTATCGACCTGCGGACCCGGAAGATAACCGCTTCCATCCGTACGGGCCGCCAGCCGTTCGGCCTGGCACTGAGCCCCGACCGTCATACCGCCTTTGTTGCTAACGTGGGCATGTATTCGTACCCCCTTCTCCCCGACCTCACAAAGCGCAACTTCGACCAGATGCTCCTTCCCTTCCATCCCTACGGCGACAATACCAAAGAGTCAAGGGAGGGTTATATCTGGCACGGCAGGAAGATCCCGGGCGTAGGCGATCCCCTGGCTCCGGAAGCCATGTCGGTATACAGCATCGACCTGACCACCAATCGCGTGATCGACCGCTATAAGCCGGGGCATCAGATCGGCCAGATGGTGGAAGGGGCGGAAGTCGTCGGCGGTGCAAGCCCCAATTCGATTGCCGTCGGCAGCCGTTACGCCTATGTCACCAACGCTACAAACGACAATATTTCGGTTATTGATTACCGAAATCACCGGATCGTATCCACCATTCAGATCCGGGTCGACACGCTTATCGACCGCTATCGCGGCCTCCTGCCCTTCGGCCTTACCCTAAGCAGGGACGAGCATACCCTTTATGTGGCGCTGCTGGGGTTTAATGCCGTTGCCGTTATCGATGCGGAGAGTGGCGTCACCAAGGGCCTGATCCCGTCCGGCTGGGGACCGTCGAGAGTTCTGGTGAGCAAAGACCAACAATCCCTGTATGTAATTTCCTGCCGGGGTTTTGGGGCCGGACCAAACGGCGGACACGGATTCGTCCGTCCGCCCCAGGGTACCTACATCGGTGATATCCAGCTGGGCACCTTTCAAAAGATCCCGGTCCCGGATAATGACCGACTTTCTACCTACACTACGCAGGCGATCCACAACACGTTTATTCAACAGACCGTGACAGACGACGGCCACAACCCGCTGCCGCCGCTGCAGGGCATCCGAAAAAGCCCTATCTGGTATATCGTTTATATCACCAAGGAGAACCGGTCCTACGACGAAGTACTGGGTCAGCTGCGCTCCGGTAAAGGTGATTCGACCCTGGCCCGTTTTGGACTGAATGTGGACATCATCGCAAAAGACAAAACGTATCACCATCTGAACGTCGCGCCCAACCACCTGAAAGTAGCGACGCAATTCGCCTATTCCGATAATTATTACTGCGACAGCGACGCCTCCATCCACGGCCACCACTGGATGCTGGGCGTAATCCCGAACGAATGGGTGGAATCGAATTCGAACGTCGATAAGACCGCGCTTTTATTCTCCAAAGCGCCGGGCAGAAGATTCCCCGGCTCGACCGGAAGCATGGACCCCGAAGACTATGGCGAACGCGGCGGCCTCTGGGAGGCGCTCGAACGCAGCCACGTCTCCTTTTATAATTTCGGGGAGGCCAATGAAACGGCCCACGTGCGTGAAGCCTGGATGGATACCGCCACGGGAGCATCCCATGCCGTTATGGTGCCGATGCAAAAGGCGCTCTGGCCGCGGACGAGCCACAATTACGCCGGCTTTAATACCAATATCCCCGACCAGTTCCGTATGGATCAATTCGAATCCGAATTCACAAAGATGTGGCTGAAAGGAAAATCCACCATGCCGGCCCTGATCACCATGCAGGTCCCCAATGATCACACCGCCAAGCCGCGCCCGGCCGACGGCTATCCGTTCATTCACTCCTATGTCGCAGACAACGATATCGCATTGGGAAGGATTCTGCACTTTCTGTCCCGCACACGGTATTGGAAACACATGCTGGTCATCATTACCGAAGACGACCCCCAAGGCGGCGTCGACCATATTGACGCTCATCGAAGCGTGCTGCTGCTGGCCGGTCCGTATGTCAAACACGGATATACCTCCCACGTTCACGCCAACTTTGGCGCAATCCTGAAGACAATCTATACCATCCTCGACGTCCCCTACGTCAACCAATACGACGCCACCGCCACCCTGCTGCAGGATTTTTTTACAGCCAAACCGGATTTCAGGCCCTATAACCTGGTTTTCCCTTCCCCCGAGGTCTTCGACGCCCAACAGGCGATGAAAAAATACAATCGGACGATCGACTGGCGAAAAATCGAAAAAGGTCCGGAAATGGACGATGAAGACGAAATGCGCGCCAACCATTACCAGCAGCAACGGCAGCCCTGATCACAAGATATGTTGCCCGAACTTCCTGTTATGATATAACACCGGCATCCCCACCGCCGCGCTTAACCCGCAAATTACGATCATACCTGCCAGCAGCACGTGGAATCGCGCATTCTGCTCCGGATCATCGGTGCGATGCACATGCAACGCCGTGATGACGCCAATGACCGTAAGCGCCGCAAATATCAGGCTAAACAGAACCTCTCCGGTCATCCTGGCTTGCAGGAAGCCAAAATAAAGGACCCCGATAACGATAAAGAGAATATTGGTACCAAAAATAATGGAAGAAACGCTGATAAAATCGGAGGAGAAAAACCCGACAGTGCCCTCCTTCCGCCACAGCAAATTGAAAATCAGGCAAAGGATCGTATCGGCAATACCGACAGCCAGTCCTGTCATAAACGCCTTTACAAACGGCAGCGACGAAGTATAGTCCATATCATCCCCGATCTGGCCCGAATGATTGTTTTCCATGACCGCGTTATTTGAAGCAATCACAGAAAAAACCATGCCCTACCCCTTCATGACACCGGCCTTCACGCCGTTCCAATCCGGAAAAAGCAGTTTATCGTTCGCAATCTGCAAATGCGCATCCACCACCGCACCGAATACATTTCTGAAATCTGTCGTCACCGGCAGATCGCGGCCGTCTTCCAGATTCTCTACCGCCAGCGGCGCGACATTTCCGTAAACTTTTCCGCCGGCCACCCCGTTGCCAAGGATAAAATTGCAGGAAGCGCGACCATGGTCCGTGCCACCCGTGCCGTTCTGATGGACCGTCCGGCCAAATTCCGTCATCGTCATCACCGTAACATCATCCTGATAACCTCCCAAATCCTTCCAGAATGCCGCGATGCTATTCCCGAGATCCGTTATGCTTCGGGCAAAGATGCCATTATCCGTCCCCTGGTTGAAGTGCGTATCCCAACCGCCGGATTCCGTAAAGGCCACCTCGAGACCTACTTCCAGCTTGACGAGCTGGGCGATCTGCCGCAAGGACCCGCCGAGCGGCGAATTGGGATAGACAGCTCCGTTAGCAGGCTGGTAATGCTGAACGTCCGCCGACTGCAACACCTTCATGGCCTCAAAGCTTTCCTTCCCCGTTTGTTGTAATAACCCGGGCCTGGTCGTGGCATACAAATCTTCAAAGCTGCGGGCCGCCGCCTGTGCTGCCGCCGGGTTCCCTTTCAGCTGGATCGCAAAATCCTGCAAATTGGCGATCGCCACCGAAGGGTTGTCGCCATACAACGATCTTGGCAGCGCAGAAGTCAGACTCACGGCCGTAAACGGCGTGAGCGCATCATGCCCCAGCAAACCCACCGCCCGGTTGAGCCAGCCGCTTGCCGTCCCTTTATTGAACGGGGTCCCGGATTCCATATAGTCCTGCGCATCGAAATGCGACCGCGTATTGTTGGGGGAACCGATCCCGTGCACGATGCCAAGCCGGCCCTCCCTGAACAATGGTTCGAATGCATTGAGCCCCGGATGCAACCCCCACTTCCCGTCGAGATCGATCAAACCGGTTCCCTGCCTTCCCGACGCCGCTCCCTGCCCCGCCGCCGTCATCATCAGATTTGGTCTTGCCGCTTTCAAATACGCATCTTCGAATGGCGTCACCGCCATCAATCCGTCCATGGCCCCTCGCTGGAAAATGCAAACGAGAACCCGTTTGCGCTTATACAGTTGTCGCCGTTTCTCACTCGCCGCCGCTTCCGCCATAAAGGCGGGGATCCCGCCCATGAGCCCTACGCCAAACAGCGCAATCCCGCCACTCTTTAAAAAACCTCTTCTCGTTACTACCATAAAAATTAAGTTGTTAGCGTAACTGATTCGCCGGCGAGCCTATCGCAAGCCCCACTTCCTGGGCATTTAACGACCCGACCTTCACTCCCCCGACCTTCCCCCCGGCAAGCGCCAGCCCGAAATTCATCCGGTTTAACAGGCTGCCCGTATTGATCCAGTAAGCCCCCTTATCGGGAAAACCCGTAGGCGCGGGATAATAATATTTCTTTTCACCCATCCGGGTAATCCACACATATAACGGATAGGGCTGTTCGACAGTCGCACGCAAACCTCTCACCGCGCCGATCGCCAATTCAAAGGGCGACTTGGTCTTCTCCTTTATCGCCGCCGGGGCCCAGAACTCCGGCGACGTCACCATGGTAACCAGCACCTGCCGGATATCCCCGTCCTTGTCCATGAATGTCTTCGCCATCCGGTCGACCAGGCTTTGCGGCGGATCATCGCTCACGAACCGGACGGCGATCTTGCGGCAAACAAACTTCGCCGTGGAAGGATGATGCGCCAGCATTCCAAACAGTTCCACCCCTTCCTCATAACCGCCCCCGGCAACGAAAACATGACCTAAAACATCCTTTTCCCCCTTATCATGCCGGTTCGCATTGAACAGAAAGTCCCCCTCGTGTACAAACCCCCGCTTCGCCAACTGGTCCGGGCTAAACCGGTTGATGAATCTTTGGCCATCCTCATTCATCGGGTAGACCGTCCATCCCGTCAGCACCCGGGCCGCTTCGGTAACATCCTGCTGCGTATACCCCCCATCCACCCCCAACGTATGCAACTCCATCACCTCCCGGGCATAATTTTCATTCAACCCGCCGCTTCGCCTCCGCGACACGCTGTCGGTCCCCGGCCCCGCCGCCGAACCACCCGTTCCCGCCGCCGAGCTCATAAAATTGTCCAGATAATACAACATCGCGGGCGACTTCGCCGTCTCGAGCAAGAGATCGCCGAACTTCCCAAAAACATTCGGCCGGATCACATCGCGTTCATACGCCGGAATAAACTCCGCGCAATCATTCTTGGTTATCGACACATTAAAATGATTGAACCAGAAGTCTGTCATCACCTCCCCGAGCTGATTGTTCGAATACACCGCGCGCAGGATCTTCTGACAAATGAATTGCCGGAACAGTTCCTGCTCCGGCTTGTACCCTTTTCTCGCCATATAGTCGCGGATCAACCCGCGGTATTCCGCCCGGTCCGTTTTGACAGAGTCTTTGTTGATCACCCCGTCCCGAATCGCCATCTTCGCCACCTGCCCCATCCGCGGATACAGGCCGACGACCTGTTCATTGGTCAGTTGCAAGGCATCATAGGGACGAAGCATCGCATCCAGCGAATCATCCGGCAGATCCGCCGCCAACTGCTGCGCGAACCAGTTTTCAAGACCCTGCCGCAAGACCGCATCCGTCTGTCCCGGCGTGGCCCCATAGGTGAAACGACTGAGTAAATGGTCCGCCGCCTGTCGCTCCGTCAGTCCCGCCTGCCGCCAGGGGAACCGGTAAGGAGGCCGTTTGGGACCGATTAAAGATGGCACGGTCGCCAATAAGATCGCGGCTAATGTTGCAACAGCTCTCATGAGCCAATTGGATTCGGTTTTACCACAAAAGTTTAATCGCCCGATAAACCTTTTATCCCCAATCCGGTCCTATAAATTAACCTACATTTGTCTGCAATGAAACGAACCCTCCTCCTGCTTGCTATCGCCATCGGCGCCGCGTTGACCGGCCATGCCCAAACCAGGGATTCAACCGCCAAATCGCCCGCTGATTCCACCGGCGATCCCGGCTATTCCAGCGCCCGCGGAAAGACCACCGCTTCTCCCACCCAACGCGCAGCCCGCCAGCTCACCACACTGCAAAAAAAGCTGAACCTCAACCAGGACCAGGTGATCAAATTGCGGATGATCCTGCTCAACCTCGACGTTTCCCTGGACAGCCTCCGGTCAAACCCCTCCGGCGACAAAAAATCGGACAACCGGGCCCGCCGCGCGGTCACGCAGGATGCCGACGGCAAGATCTACGCGCTCCTCACAACCGACCAACAGGTCGCGTATGCAAAATGGAAACAGGAACAACAATTGAAAAGACAGCTGGGCCGTGCTGCAAAGAATGGACCTGCCGCAGACAGTTCGGGTAAACATCCTTAAAAGTACTTTACTATGCGGCGCCTGTTTTTCGCCCCCGGTCTTGCACTCCTCACGTCTTTTCCGGCATCCGCCCAATCGTCTCTTACCACCCGCCTCGACTCCTTCTTCCGAACCCTCCCGCCCACCCAGCCCGGCATCGCCGTATCCATCCAGCAACGCGGCGCCGTCATCTACGAGAACACCGCGGGCCTCGCCAATCCCAACCCGGGCGGCGCCGTCGAAGCTGCCGGCACCCCCATCGACTCCACCACCAATTTTCGCATGGCCTCTGTCACAAAACAATTCACCGCGATGGCCATCCTGCTGCTTGAGAAGGACCACCGCCTTTCCGTTGAAGACCCCATCGGCCGCTGGCTGCCTGAACTTCCGAAAGACATCGGCAAGCACGTCCTCATCCGCCACCTTCTCACCCACTCCTCGGGAATCGAAGACTATGAATCCCTGATCCCAGACAGCCAAACATCCCAGGTACTCGACAAAGACGTGCTCGATCTCCTGAGCCGGCATGATACCACTTACTTCGCGCCCGGCACCCGCTTTCGCTACAGCAACTCCGGTTTCTGCCTCCTGGCGCTTATTGTCGAACGCGCCTCCCGCCAGTCGTATGCCGCATACATAAAAAATCGCATCTTCCTCCCCCTGCAAATGGATCACTCGACCGTATACGAAAAGGGTAACCCCATCTTCCACCGGGCCATGGGCTTCGCCAAAGACAGCACCGGCGCCATAATCCCCCGGGACCAAAGCGTCACCTCCGCAACCAAAGGCGACGGTGGGATCTATACCTCCCTCACCGACTACCGCAAATGGATCGCCGGCCTCCAGCAGAACCGGCTGATCGACCTCCCCGCCGCCCTGAGCCGTCTTCGCTTCCCCATGGAAACGCCCGCCTGGTATGCCGCCGGATGGTTTATTACCCGCACCCGTCCCCGGATACTATATCATTCCGGCAGCACCTGCGGCTTTGAAAACCAGGTCATCTGGATCCCCGGATCCGGCTGGAGTATTGTCTTTTTCTCCAATTTGGCCGGCAATACCGCCGCCTTTGCAAAAATTCTGGAAATTCTGGATGCCGCCGGAACACCAAAACTGACCGGGATCATGACCCTCGAAGCACAAACCAGGTAGCCCTTCCGGCCCTCCGACTATTCAATAAATGGATATATTTGACGTTAAGAAGTAATTCAAAAGGATACTCCCGATGACGCGTCTTCGCCTGCTTTTGTTCTTTATCCTGCCCGGCCTGCTGAGCGCAGCGTACGGTCAAGCCCCTAACCTCTACAGCTACCAGGACCTCTCACACGTGTACTATCAGCCTCAAAAAGACTCGCTGAAAAAAGCCTGGGTCTGTCCGGAAGTTTTCAAAGAACGGGAACCGCAAAAGAAACTCCGCGAATTCTGGGACCAGCGTACGGAAAATATCACCGAAGCGATCGCCCACGATGATTATGTCCACGAACAAGAGGTTTACGATTATATTGCGGGCATCGTCCGGCAGATTTCTGCCGCCAATCCCCAGCTTGTTCCCTTCAGCGAACTCGTCCTGCTCGACCGCAGCCCTTCCGTCAACGCCTATACCGTAGGCGGCCACGTGCTCGCCGTCAACCTTGGCCTCATCGTATTCTCCCGCACAAGAGAGGAGCTGGCGCTGGCAATCGCCCATGAGATGTCCCACGATATCCTCCGCCATTTTGAGAACGGAATGCAGGAACGCGCGACATGGCTGACCTCGGACGACTATAAGAACTCCCTCAAAGACGTCCTGAGCTCTAAATACGACCGGCTAACAAAGCTGCATCATATCCTGGAGAACTACACCTTCAGCCGGAGCCGTCACCAGCGATACCATGAATCGGAAGCCGACTCGCTGGCCATCATTCTCTTGAAGAAAAGCAATATCCCCTTCGACCCGCACTACTTTCTTCACCTCGACAGTGCAGACGACGACTATCTGCAAAGACTTCAACAGCCGCTGAAGGCCTATTTCAGCTTATGGCAACTACCCTATGAGGATAGTTGGACAACCCGCCGCTCTCACGGGCTGTCTACCCACACTTACAATTTCTCCGACAGCAGCACCATCGCAGACTCGGTCAAGACACACCCCGACTGCCCGGAACGATATCGACAAACACTCCGCTGGGCTTCGACCAACGGGCAAACCACCCCGGTCCCGGTGTCCATTCGGGAAAAGGCGGCCAAAATGCTCATCTGGAATCTCTATACATCCGGCAACCTCACCCCCTGTCTCTATCGCATCCTGCTGCAAAAAGACAGGGGCAGCAAGGACCCCTGGTATGATTTCATGGTGAGCAATATCTTCTATGCTCTCTATTTTGCCGACCGGCAGCTGAATCGTTTTAACGCCATCGGTATCATTCCAAAAGAATATATCTCCCGCGACTACTACGCTTTGCAAACGCTTCTCGAACAAATACCCCGCGAAAGCCTCCGCCAATCCTGCGAAACATTTGGGAAGGAGGCCTTTTGGACTACCCTGTCCATGCCCGAACGAAACCTGAAAGACCTTCTCTATACGATGGCGCTCACTACCGATGTGTTGAACCAAAAGCAGCTCAACAAAGCCGCACATGATTACACCGCAGGTAACGCTGGCAGCATGTATTGTGAATTCGCCGACAACCTGTTCAAAAAATAGCCCGAAATGCACCCCAAACTCACCCGCTTCTTTTGTCCGCTGCTGGCGACACTTCTTGTCGTCACCGCGCAGGCCCAAACAAAAGTCTTTAAAGAGGTCGGCGAGGATATCGCCACCGAAATAAAGGCCATCACCCAGGACAACGCCCTGGTCGGTTACCTGGCTTTCACCCGGCTCGAAAAGACGGACGTCGACTCGTTTAATTACCGGCTCACGATTATGGATGAAAACCTGAATGACATTGGCACGGTAAATTTCCGGCAACGCAACCTGGACTTGCAGTCGGTCTCCTTTGAAAAGGATGTGCTCTGCCTGGGATATGTGGAAAGCGCCACGGTTGGCTTGCTCACCGGTAAAGAAGCCAGCCGGGCATACAAACACAACAATCGCTCCGAACAAGTCTTCTTTCAATTTATAAGCCTGTCGGGTAAGATCATCAACACCTTTACCAGCCCGGTTGTCCTGGCCGCCACGCCGGTCGCCATTGCGGGCTCATGGAAATTTCACATCGCCAGCTATCTCAAACACTCCATTCAGATCAGGAACATCGCCGGCACCGGGTTCGCCGCATTTTATGGCGACGACAATCTACGGGAATTGCTGATGCTTGACACCGGCGGCAAACTTATCCGGAGAAAAAAGGTCGCCGCCGACTACCCGAATTTTTTCCTGCAAACATCCGGATCCATTATCTATCTGCTTTCCAAAATGCATATCAGTCCGGCCGAGGGTGGCTACCAATTGTTCACTTACGGAATTTCCGACTCGGTGAAAGAGTTTGTGCTCGATCTCAAAGACAAACAAGGCAACTACCTGAAGGTCCTCTCTTTTGACAATGATCCTTCCACCGGAAAGACTTTTATCGCCGGATGCGTGATCAACCCCGACCGCGAGAAAGACTTTATCACAGCCCGCGACTTGTCGAGAAACCCTTATCTGGGCGTGTTCTCCATGACCCTCGGCACAACCAGGTCGGATGTGAAAACGACCTATAGCTATTGGGCCAATGACAACGTCCCCGGGGTCAGCCGGGATGGTTTGTTCACCGGCGAAAATGAGTTCTATGCGCGATATCAAACCGTTTTCAGGGATTTTTCAGGAGCTACCGTATTCGTCGGCTCGGCCCTCGTCGAAAAACGGCTGCTTGGTGCGGCGAAATATAAGTTCGCAGACGCCGTTTTTATCACGCAGGACGCCAAGGGCAAACTGAAACTGGATAGCCATATCCCCTGCGACGAGACTCCCTATTTCGGACCCGCCGGCCAGCTGGACCAGATGGACCACAAGGATTTCTATAAGGTCGTCAACCAGGACAATCACACCAATTTCATCATCGTCGACGACCAGATGAACATTTACATCTACAATTTCAACTCCCGGAAATTGATGCGCACCATTTCACATAAGGACGGTCGTACGACGATCCGCGTCTTCCCCGCAAAGGAAGGACACATCCTGGTCTCGGAATACAACAGCAAAGAGAAGCAAACCCGATTTTCGATCGAAGCGCTCTAGTTTCCGGCCCCAAGCGTCGCGAGCATCCCCTGTGCATACCATCGCGCGAGATAATCATTGGGATGCAACGGATTGGCGATGCAATCCCGGGCCTTCTTCCGGCTATAGATCGCATCGCTCAACGTCGTCATGTCGAAGAGGACTACCCCTTGCCCTTCCAATCCCGCCAGTACATCCCGATACCCGGCCAGGTTTCCCGTATAAAAAGCCTTCGAAGAATCCGAATCCAACACATATTCGGGATCGAACTTCATATTCGCCACCAGCAGGAATTCCGCGTCCGGCTTCGCCGCCCGCACCTGACGGATGATACTCCGCACCGAATCCCCAAACTCTGCCGGCCTCATCCGCCAAAAATCATTCATCCCGAAATCGATGATAACCAGGTCAGGGTGCAACGGACTCACATAGGATGAAACATATCTCGCCCCCCACTCTACCGTCGATCCCGGCAACCCCGCGTTAAACATCCGCACGTCGGCCCGCGGATACCGCCACCGCAGCCCCTGCGCGAACAGGTCCACATACGTTGGCATATACGGTTTAACTCCATCATAGCCGCTCACATCCATACCCCGCGTAATACTCATTCCATACGCCACGATCGTCACCGGCTTCCCCTCGCGCAGCAACCCGGTCACCCGCGGTAATCGATCCCCCTTTGCCGCCGGCACCGGCCCCGTCCACCGGTCATGGTGCGTATACGTTACGACCACCCACTGCGATTGCAGATTATACCAGGCGAGGTCTTTTTTTAACTCAAATGTCGTGTCCGCCCGAAAAGGCATCTTCGACCCCGCCACTCTGGTTAACTTCTTTCCGTCAAGCCGGTAATCCACCCCTTCGCTGTAATTCATATCCAGCCCATAACCGCGCACGGCAATGACCCGATCCGGGTCAAATAACAGTTGGCCTTCCGCGCCCGCGCCGCCCTTCGAGTACATCAATACCGTCTCGTTATGAACAGTATCCCCCTTCCAGAACGGTTCCAAATATTCCCGCAAATCACAAAGCGGCGGATGCCGCTCCCCCGTCTCCCCGATATTCGGCTGAACGTCCACGCCGCCTGAGAACACTTTGCCTTCCGCTGAATCCTGCCGGATACCGATCTCCGCATACTTTGTGTCAACCGGCGTCTCCACATAATTGCCGACATCCGGCGTTTGGTCCGAAAACGAAATCGGGCCCCGAAATTCCAGCAGGCGCCGATTGGCAGAGTCAAAGAAGCGAACGAACGAATATCCGTGCGCCCCGTGAACCCCTAATGCGGCCATGGTAAAGTCCAACAACGCCAACGGCCCGATCTCCAGCCGTCGCTGTATCCACTCCCCCAGGCCCAAAACGTATTGAATTCCGCTTTGTTCATTCCGTACATCGATCTCCACCTTCCCCTTCCAAACCGAAAACGGCAACCATAGATAACCCGATTTCTCCAGGTCGGATTTATTCCACCGGTCCGCCATGAACAGGAAGCGATTCCCGACCAACGGTAACACATACGTGCCTTGCGACTGGAACGTCGTCGCGGAGTCCGGCCCGACACACGGGTTTCCCGCCAACACCCACGTCCCGAGCATGCTGTCCGCCACCGCGATCCGCGCCGCATTCGGATCCCAGCCGCTGCACAGGGACGTGATCAGGTAGTATTTGCCGGCTGACTTGAAAATCGCCGGCGCCTCGCGCCGTTGCCCGATCAAAATCCGCGAGTATACCGGCGTCGGCGAAAGATAGTCCGGCGACAAAAGGCAGACCTGCATCGCATTATTGTTTTCCGACGCATACACCAGGTAAGCCCTGCCATCGTCATCCTGGAATACCGTCATATCCCGAGACATCTGCCCGTTCGGCCGCATACTCCCCAAATACCGGAAGGGTCCCTGCGGCCTGTCGCTCACCGCCACGCCCGCGCGCGCATATCCGTAGTCATCCCGGTCGATATGCATCCACATCACATACTGCCTTGTTACGGAATTGTAGATCACCTTTGGCCGCTCGATCACCCGCCCGACAGATAAATCACTGGCCGTATCCCCGACAACAGACGCCAACGCCACTCCCTCATATTTCCAGTGGATCAGGTCCCGCGAAGAATAACAGGAAACCCCACCCGCATCCACCCGGTAGTCTTCCCAGTTCTGGCCGGGAACCAGTTTCGTCCTGCCTTTTTTTATCTCACCATATAAATAGTACACGCCGTCATGCATCATCACACCGGCGCCGTGCGCATTGATATATTTCCCATCCGTATCCAACCAGTTCCTATCACCCCTTTCTTCGATGATCGCGACACCCCACGGTGCGAGCGCAAGGGAATCCCACTTCCGTACCCGTGTATCCGCAAGCAGCTCCTCCCCCGTCGGATAGGGGTACCTGAACTTTTTTCCCTCCCCGGAATAATTAAAATAGTAATGTACCGCATTCCCGTACCGGTTCACGCCGCTTCTAACAATGAGCGGAAAACCCAACTGCTGGTCCGCAGACCTCACTCCCGCCCGTTCCACCGCATCGGAAATCAACCGCCGCAGAACCGCCTTCGACGGGATCGCTCCCATATACCATACCATCCCTTTCCCAAACGCATGCTTCGTGATCGCCGCATATTTACCCCAATTCGGATCATCATACCGCCCGATCACGGTCGCGCCCTCCGCCACCAGCATCTCCGCCCAATCATGTACTTCGTTACCTGCCGGTCCTACCTCCATCGGATCGCCCGCAAGCGGGATGCGCCCGATATTGGTAAAGAGCTGATAAGAGGCCCCGACCGCCTCCCGCAGCGGACCGGGCATCACGCTGCCGCGCACCTGGACATCCTCGTTGGTAAATCCGCTCTTACAGCTGTACACGATACACCCCCCGCGCCGAACAAATTCATTCAGCACACCGAGCACACTATCGCTGACACAATACAACGGCGGGACCACCAAAAGCGAATAATCCGACAGGTTCGCCGACGTCTCGTTGACCAGGTCGCATCCCACATTCATTTCATAAAGCGCGTCGTACTCCTGCCTTAAAATATCATTATATCCGACATGATCGCTAAAGGGATACCAGCCAAGTGCCGTCAGCGACGCCTGGCTGAAAAAGATCGCCACTTTGTTATGACGGTTCAAATGGACCAGCCGGTCCCCGATCCGCTTCCATTCGCTGCCGACCTGCCTGACTTCCTCATAGATGGGATTGGGCTCCCCATCGTGGCTCAACACGCCTTTCCAATATGTCTCCACGGCATTCGGTATCGACATCCACGGCCAGTACCCGACCAAATCCGCTCCCGATGCCAGATGGCTGTATGCCTGCAAGCGCAGCTGCCCCGGATAAGGCAACTCCTGCCGACCCGACAGACTCTGCGCCTGCGTCTCCATCACGAGATAGTTCCGGCCCTTCATGCTTCGCGCCATATCGCCTCCGAATGCTATCTCCGAACCGGTCAACCGATCTTCCGTCGCATGATAGATATCGATCCCGGCCACGTCGAATGCCCGTGCAGCCGCAAAATGGTCTACTTCCGGCTGTATCCCATAAGACATGCCGCGCCACTCGAGGTCGAAATTTTGCGTCACGAATTGATCCGGCCGCTTCAACGACCGGATGATCCCCACCTGCCACGCCAGGTACTCCGTTACCATCTCCCGCTGGAACGCCGCATACGCGCACCCGAGGCTCGCGTTGACATTCCCGGTCATCGACGGGAAAGCGCCCCAATCGTTGATTGTATTGCTCCAGTAATTCAACCCATATGCCCGGTTCATCGCCGCGACATTCCCAAACCGCCGCCGGAGGGATCGCACAAACAGCGCCTGCATCGTGGCTCCCATATTGCCATAAGACTTCGTTTCATTGTCCGCCTGGTACCCGATCACGCAGCGCCGGTTGCGTACATGTTCCACCAGCTTCCGGATGATCCGCCCCGCATATTGCCGGAAGACAGGACTGACGATATCCATATTTTGGCGCCCGCCATACGGCGACCGGCCGCCGCTTCCCACCACCAACACTTCCGGATGCGCCTTCGCCAGCCATGTCGGGAGCGCATAGGTGGGCGTACCGATGATGACCCCGATCCCCGCGGCCTCCATCGCATCCAGCACCCTGTCCAGTTTAGTGAAATCGAAAACGCCATCCCGTGGCTCCCATACGCCCCAGGTGGATTCGGCGATGCGTACCGTATTGATCCCCGCCGCCTTCATCAGTTGAACATCCTTGTCCAGTCGCTCCTGCGGCATATACTCATAGTAGTATGCCGCCCCGTATCGCAACGTATCCAATGCCGGCCAGGGCTGCGCCGTCGCAGCGTTCCCTCCCGCCATACACAGCAAAACAACAATCTTAATAGCCAACCGCATATATCCTCGCTTCGAGTTTTAGTTCCTCCTTCTCCGCCGTCATACACTCTACCACCACGGGCGCGGCGGGATCGAAGTCCTTCCCCGAGACTTCCACCACGCCCCACGACAATCCGCTCCAGATCATCTTGTCATATTCCATCCTCACCGGCAACGCCGTCATCCCCTGCCGAACAACGATCGCCACAAGCTGATTCATCTTTTTCCCATCCGGCGGCGCACCGCCCCAACTTCGCACCGGATTTCCATCCGCCCCAAATTGCTGAACGATCACCCTTAGGTTGCGGCCCGCAAACGCCTTGACATCCACGCTGGCGCCGATCCGATTTTTTTCTCTCACCGAAAAGGACGCTGGCACGCGCTCCGAACTTACCGGCACCCGGATCGTTTCGTCCCGCCCAAGGTCGTATCGGGCATCGGCATAAATGCCCGTCCCTACCGCCACCAGCTGCTCCGGACCAAGCCTGATCCTGCTATCCGAGATAACCGGCGTATAACCTCCGTCAGCATACAACAATCGCACGACACCCGATTTTGCTTCCTCCTCTTCCGTCCAGGGATATGAAACCGCCTCAAATTCCTGGGACGGATTCACGATCGTATATACCGATCCCCCAACGCCGGCAGCTTTGAATCCATATGCCAACCCGCTCCCCGGTATCGGCCCCAACGACCTGAAACGTTGGATACGCTGTAACGGACCATAGAGCGCCTGCGCCCGCCCAAACCACCGCGCAGCTTCCGTGTTCAGCAACTCCAGGTTGCCATGATAGACATTCATCCATCCGCCGCGCGCCAATTCCAGCAATAACATTCCCTTCCATGCATTCAGCGCCCGGTAATAACAGGTCCCCGTCGTCCCGATCATAAATGCGCAATTGTCGATCCGCCGCAGTGGCAACCCATTCGACTCGAATTGCCTGTTCATATGATCGGAGTAGTTGTCCTGCGAACGCCAGATATTCATCATCGGCACATCGGAAAAACGCGGATCGCCGGAGTACAACGTATCGAAGACCTCCAGCCAGCGCGGATCGACCGTCTGCCGGAAAGGCGTAAACGTATTCTCCATCTCACCGCCAAAGCCATTGTAACCCGTAATGATCACGTCGGAGTTCCGATGCCGGAATTGCAGCAACATATCGCGGAACGCCGCCTTGTTCTTTTCCTTCACCTCATCCGGCGTGTATTTATCCTTCATCCCGGCAGTCACGGCCTCGAAATACGCAAAATCAAATTTGAAAAGCCGCACGCCGCGATCATACCATAACTGCAAGGTGCCCTCCAGGTGCCGGAGGTACCCCCCGTCAAAAAGACAAAGAATATTTGGATCTGTCCCCACCGAATCCTGCCACTCCGCCACCGGCTCGAGGAAACGGCCCTCATGCGTCGCAATCAGGTTGGTTGAGAACCACATCCCCGGTTTGATCCCGATCGCCCGGCACCCGTCCAGCCATTTCCCCGGCCCGTTCGGCCAATGCGCATGGTTCCACGTCCGGTACCCGCCCATCTTGTCGAACCAGAACGCATCCATCACATAGTAATCGAAGCGTACGCCGTTCTTCATCAGCCGAGCCATCTCCCCTAACTCCCGCATCGCCAGTTCCTCCGTCTGCACTACCTTATCCGACAACTCATCATAAGCCGACCAGTTGTTATAGACGTATACCGGCCGCCTCGGCCCAGCGAGCATCGCCGGCCCGGGTCCCGCCATTTCCCCCGCAGTCTTCTTCAATAAATTCCCCACCATTCTTGGCGCCGCCATCCCCATTCCCGCCGCTTGCAAAAATCGTCTTCGCTGCATACGACAAAAGTTAAAAACTTGCCCCTATTCCCCGCAGGGCCGCGGGACCGAGGACATTGTACTTTTCATACCCTGTCAGACCCCTCACATCTGTAACCATCGTCCCTCCCGGGTTCTTGAACTCCGGGTTTACGAAAAGACCCGAAACATGCGCGTCTCCCGGCCTGCCCGACTTCCCCGATTTCCCCCGCAACACCCACCAGTCATTATTCCGGAATACGTCGGCGCCCGGATTCCCGCGTAGCAGGCTATCCGCCCCGACAAAAATATTGTTGTAAAAGATAAACCCCTTTCTCGCGCTCGTCGCCGAAAAACACAACGCAGCCTCCCGGCTGTCATAAACCGTATTATTATAGACCTTGCAGTTATAGAACTGGTTCGAATCATTGGAGCTGTTCCATACATACATCCCGGCCTTCGAATCCGAAACCAGCCCGTCATCCTCGCTGATATTCCATCGAACGACATTGTCGTGCCACGGACTGGCGCCCCAGTATTGAAAGATACAATACCCGCTTCCCTGGTTGCCATAGGACAGGCAGTACTGAATGACCGAGTTAGTCACTCCTCCGTCCAGATCAAAGCCTCCGCCATCCGCGCCGCCGACCGATGTTTTATTGCCATATGCCAGACAATGCTGGATCGTCGCACTATCTGCTTCATAACACCAGATCCCCACCGGGCCATTGCCGATCCGCGGCATATCCCAGCCGTTATTGGTCGCCGAACAATGATCGATCAGCAATCGGGTACAATGGCCGCAAACGATTCCATTTCCACTATGATTGGTAAGATTGGTCGGATCACCCGGGTTATCGTCCGCCCGGCAACCGACAATCTTTATATCCCTTGTACCCGTCTTGCGGTCCGAAGGCCCCTCCGCAGAAATACCCGCAGCTCCGTTCTCATGCGCATATACCCCGTCCAGCACTACTGCCGCCGACGCGTAGACGAACACACCGGCCTTTTGAAAACCGCTGACATCTATTTTCTCTATCCGGATATGTTCGCAATCGTCTACCTCCAACCCGTTCCTGACGTTCCCGCTTTTCCGGCCCGCACCTGCAAGCCGCAACCCGCTGACCACCAACCAGCGATCGTCATATAGCAATACCGCGGCAGAGTCCCCGCCATCGACCGTCGCCACACCGGCTCCATAGCTTCCCACCCACACGGGATGCACCAAATTCCCGGTCACCCCATCGATCTTCAGCGTCCCCGCAAACACCTGCTCACCGCGGAAGAACACGGAGTCGCCCGCCTTCAGCTTCACGCGGTTCACCGCCTCCACCGTTCTCCATGGTCGCGAAAAACTCCCATCCGCGCCATCATTGCCTGTCGCATCCACAAAATACCGGCGCCCGCCATCCGGGGAGTAAAGCCCCGGCGACATCGCCCCCGCTGTGCCAGCTACGGGCCGGCGATAAGCTATTGACCAATACGCCGTCAGTAAGGCCAGACCCAGAAAAGCCGCCGCAATCGCCCGCCACCCCCACACCTCAGACTGCCGCATGGGGCTACCTTGTCTCATCTCCGCCACCCGCTGAAATTCTCTGCTGACCGTTCCCCGCCCCCGTCCCCAAAAACCACCCCCGCGCTGCTTGGTAAGGACGGACAACCCTCGCTGCATCGGGTCGTTCAAACGCGCTTCCGCATCAGCCCGCCTTAACAGAGTAACCAATTCCTCCACCTCCGCAGGTGATAGCTCCTGGCGTAAATAGCCATCCCATAATTCATTAATACGTTCAGAAACGTCCATACAGCAAGCTTCATGGCATCCGCCACCCATCATTCCGTCACGACGACTACCTTACCCCTCGTCCTACCCGTCTCCAACTGAAGATGCGCATCCGCCATTTGCGCGAACGGAAACACCTTCGTAACCTCCGACCGCACTTCCCCTTCCTCCAACAACTGTGCGATATGTTGCATATCCTCGCCGGCCGATTGTACAAACATTTGCAAGGCGAATATTCCACGCGCCTTCGCTTTTTCCTTTGTCGCGTCGCTCAGTCCGGAGGTGGCGATCAGCGTGCCGCCCTTTCTGAGCAGGCTTAACGACCGCTCGCTGTTCTCCGCGCCCACCGTATCCAGAACAAAATCCACGTCCTTCGCCACCTCCTCGAACCGCTGTGTCTTATAATCGATGTGCTCGTTGGCGCCGAGCGACTCGACAAATTCCTTGTTCTCCGCCGACGAGGTCGCGATCACATAAGCCCCGATGTGCCGGGCGATCTGTACAGCGTAATGCCCTACACCACCCGCGGCGCCATGGATCAGGACACGCTGACCCGGCCGCAGCCGGCCATAATCCGAAAATGCCTGCCACGCCGTCAGGGGAGCCAGCGTAGCCGCCGCCGCCTGCTCGTGCGTAACATTTTCCGGTTTGAGCGCCAATTGCTCCGCCGGAGCAGCCACATATTGCGCATACGCTTTCCCATGACCGGGAAAACGGATCATCCCGAATACATCATCCCCCTCCATAAACAACGGCGACGTCGACTCCTTCACAACCCCGGATATATCCCAACCCAAAATGATAGGCTTCTCCGCCTTTAAGATATCCGCAAGCGCCTTTCCCGCCCTCGCCTTTGTATCCACCGGATTAATACTGATCGCCTTCACTTCTACCAATACCTCTCCGTCCTTGACCCCGGGCATGGGCAGCTCCGCAGGTTGCAGCTGCTCGACCCCACCAAAACCATTCAAAATGATTGCTTTCATCTGCTGTTGTTTTAATTCTGGGCAAAACTAAGGCTTTCTGCCTGCGAATCTTTCACAATTTCGTAAATTCATACATGCTTCGCAACTACATCAAACTCGCTTTCAGACATCTTCTTAAAAAAAAGACATTCTCGTTTATTAATATATTTGGCCTGACCGTGGGTCTGACCAGTTGTATCCTGATCGGCCTCTTTATCGCCGATGAGCTGAGCTTTGATACGTTCAACAAAAAGGCCGACCGGATCGCGCGCGTCACGATGGAATTCATGAGCAGCGGTACCATCAATACCGCCCCATATTCCGGCACCCGCGTCGGCCCGCGTTTTCAGTCCGTTTTCCCGGCGGTAGAGGCCTTCACCCGGACCTACATCGGCCGCACGATCGTAAGCAACGGCGTCACCCACTTTGAAGAGAACAATTTTCTCTACGCCGACTCCGCTTTTTTCCGCATTTTCACCTTCCCTGTCCTCAAAGGAGATCCCGATCCCCTGGCCGGCAAGGACAATCTGGTGATCACAGAATCAACCGCGAAAAAATATTTTGGCCAGGAAGACCCCATCGGAAAAACCCTTCGCATCCGCGATGAAAAGACCTATCGCATCGCCGCTGTTATCGCCGACCCGCCCGGTACCTCTCAGCTGCAATTCGATTTCGTCGCGCGATTTGACAACCTGAACAAACCGGACGAATGGTGGACCGCTAACTGGATCACCTTTCTGTTGCTAAAAGACCCTAAAGGATTCGCTCCGCTCGAACGACAGATAACGGCCTATATGCAATCGCCGGCCATCCGCAACGAGACCGAATTAAAGGGCAGCGACTACCTCATCTATCACCTCGAACCGCTCACCCGCGTACACCTCTATTCAAAACTCGATGGCTTTACTCCAAACGGAAGCATCATCACTGTCTACGTTCTGACGACCATCGCCATTCTCATCCTGGCCATCGCCTGCTTTAACTATACCAACCTGGCCATCGCCCAATCGGCTGCCCGGATGGGCGAGATCGGCGTTCGCAAAGTGCTCGGCGCCGCCAAACGCCAGCTATTCACCCAATTTACCGGAGAATCCCTGCTGATCACGTTCCTCGCGATGGTGCTGGCCATTGCCGTCTGCACCCAGTTGCTTCACGCATTCAACGGCCTCACCGCCAAACACCTGGAGTGGAAGCTTCTTTTTCACATCCGGCCCCTTGCCCTCATCCTCGCGGCAACGGTCTTTATCGGACTGCTGGCCGGCGCCTATCCGGCCCTCGTGCTCTCGAATACCCGTCTTATCAGCATTCTCCGCTCGGGCTTCCGCGTCACCGGCAGCCACAACGGCATCCGAAGCTCTCTCGTCGTCCTGCAGTTCGCCATCTCGCTTTTTCTGATCATAACGACGATGGTCATTCTGCAGCAAATGAACTATATCCGCCACAAGGACCTTGGCTTCGACCGCGACCATATCGTCGTTCTTCCGATCGACTACCGGATCCACGACCGGTATTATGCCGTGAAGACCGCAATCGCGCAACTCCCCGGCGTCGAAAATATCTCCGGCTCATACAACCCCCCGGTATCCGTGGGCTGGACCGATGGGATCACCGCCAACAACGGCAAGGAGGAGATTTCCGTTACAGTCCATGCCATTCCCACCGACCTTGACTTCATCCGGACCATGAATATGCACCTGCTGGCCGGGAGAGACTTCACCGCCATGGATTTTCCCGAGATCACCGGGAAGGACTCCACCAAACCGCTGTATCGTTTTATTCTGAATGAAACCGCCGTCCGCAAGCTGGGCTGGACAAACGAAGAGGCCCTCGGCAAACGCGTTTCCAAGGGCCAGGCGGGGACCGTCGTCGGCGTCGTTCGCGATTTTAATTTCACCACGATGCGCGAGCCCATCGGGCCGCTCATTATCTTCCCCGATACGGAATGGGTTCACTATATGCTGGTCCGCGTCAACGGCAACGGCTTGCCCGGGCAACTCGACCGCATGCAGTCCACCTGGAAATCGATCATTCCCGACCGCCCGTTCAGCTATCATTTCCTCGACGAAGACTACGATCGCCTCTATCAGGCCGAACAACGCACCAGCCAGCTATTTACGCTCTTTTCCATTCTGGCCGTTTTCCTCGCCCTCCTTGGCCTGTTTGGCCTGGCCGCCATCAGCACCGTCCAACGGACCAAAGAGATCGGCATCCGGAAAGTGCTCGGCGCAACCACCGCCAACATCGCCCTTCTGCTCGCGCGGAGCTTTATACTGCTGATCATTGTCGCATTCGGCATTGCTTCGCCCGTTGCCTGGATCATCTCCGCCAACTGGCTGGATAATTTTTCCTATCGTATCACGCTTCCGGTCTGGACCTTCCCGCTGGCCGGTCTTGCCGTCCTGCTGGTAGCCTTTGTAACCGTCGGTTTCCATGCCTGGCGTGCTTCGCGAATGAACCCTGCCGTCAGCCTAAAGACCGAATAGGGCGCGGCGCGTTCCCCCGCAAAGGCCTTCGCCGGCGACTCACCGGGCCAAAATCACCACGCCCCTGGCCGTCTCGATCTTCTTCGTGAGCGGATTCTCGTATACCAGCATCCAAACATATTCCCCGGACGACTGTAAATGCCCGTTAAATCGCCCATCCCACCCCGCGCCGGCGCCCGCCCCTGAATACACACAAGCCCCGAGACGGTTATATACCGCTAAAAGATGCACGGCTACCGGCACGGACGGCGGCACCCGGAAAATGTCATTCCGCCCGTCGCCATTTGGCGTAAACGCCGCCGGCATCGCCAGCCGGTAATATACCCCTACCACCTCCTCCGCCGACGCCGCGCATCCATTCGTCGTCACAACCGTCAGTCGATACGTGATCGTTCCTTCCGGCGTCGCGATCGGATCCGGCGATGCCGGATCGTCCAACCATTTCGCCGGACTCCATTGATAGGACGAGATCGTTCCGCCGGTCACCGGATCGAGCCGCAGGCTCTGGCCGCCCGCAATCACCGTATCCGGTGTCAGGTGAATCTCCGGCAACGGGTAGACGATCATCGTGATCGGTTGCGACACAGCAGGCGGCGCACAGGTCTGACTCGACTGCATCGTACAACTGACCACATCCCCGTCATTCAGCCGGGCATCCGAAAAGATTGCCGAATCGCCCCCTGCCCCTACGCCATTGACCGACCATTGATATGACGGCGCCACACCTCCGTTAGACGGCATGGCATTGAAAACAACATTGCTGTCCTGGCATACCCCATTGGCGGACGAACCGATCGTGACCCCGGTCACCGGAATAGACGTGACCGTAATCGAAAGACTGTTGGAGACTACCACGGGATTCAATACACAAGCCGCGTCACTTGTCATCGTGCAACTGATCACGTCGCCGGTGCTTAATGAATTGGTCGTAAATACCGGCCCTCCCGAACCGGCATTCACCCCGTCGACCATCCATTGATAGGTCGGAGCAGGCCCTCCGCTGTCCGGCGTTGCGGTGAACGTGACCGGCATACCGGCGCAACTGCTGTCCTGACTCGCGGCGATCGTAACGGCAGGTATCGGAGTGGCAACAACATTGACCACGATTGGCGCAGACGCCACTTCACAACTGACCAGCCCGACATTCCCGACCTGCGCTACCGTCAGCCGGTATTCATAATACCCGGGGGCGGTCGCGGCACGTGAACAGGTAGTCAGGGTATCGCCGGGAATATCGGTCCAGGTAGCTCCGCTGTCTGCGCTCCGCTGCCACTGATAAGCCGCGGTGGGATAACAATTCTCCACCGCCGCACTGAAATGAAGTGTCTGCGGATCCGGCTGACAAAGCACTACGGTGTCTATTGAATACCCGGTTACACTCGGCTGGATGGTTGGCCCGGCGGCCCGAAAAGTAATATCATCCAATGCAAGATCATTTCCGTTCCCTCCGCTCGCATTGTTGGTCATCCGCAACACGACCGTTGTTACGCCTGGGGGCGTATTGAAATATAACCCATACTGCACCCAGGTCGGTACACCCGATTCGGGAATGTCCCCGGTGTTGTAGGTCCCGAGCACCGTCCCGTCGGTCTTTTCAATATTGAATGTGATATTCGGCAAAATTTCGCCCGGCCGGACCACCATATTCAGGATCCATGCCGCAAATTGATATGTCGTGCCCGGACACAACCCGCCGATCGTCTGGACATAGAAGTCACTGGGCTGATAACTCGCATTGATCAACATAAAGTAACCATTGGCATTCCCGGTGTGGTCTGTCGTCACCGTTTGCCAGCTGTCACCAAAACATCCTGTTGTGGAATGAACGATCGTATAGTAGCCGTCGTCGGGGCATTGGTCCGCGATATAGGTCATATTGGTGATCACCGCACCCAGCGGGCTGCCAAAACCCAAACCCGAGCCAAACGTGATGTTGACAATCGGATCCCCCAGCCCACCCGTACAGGTTGGGGTCTGACCGGCCACCTGACCGCAGGCGAAGATCAATAGGGGGATTATCGTCTTTTTCATATAGACTCCAATACGAGGACCGTGTCATCCGCGTTGCTTATTCCTTCACGCCGGTCGTATTGGCGGGCCGCTCAAAATTCCACTCACTCCGATCCAGCGCCCGCTGCGCCGGATAGACCTCATTACACGTATTCCCGTCATATAACCTTCCATTCATCATCACATATTTCACCGAATTCGTGTTCCGGATATTCTCGAGCGGGTTTTTGTCCATCACGACCAGGTCCGCCAGTTTCCCGACCTTCAAACTGCCAAGGTCCCGGTCGAGCCCCAAACCCGTAGCGCCAAGTATCGTCGCCACGCGCAATACATCCATGGGCTTCATTCCGCCCGACGCCATCGCCCACATCTCCCAGTGATACCCGATCCCATTGAACTCCCCGTGACTGCCGATACCCGCGAGACCACCGGCCAGCACCAGCGAATTCATCGTCCTGGCATGCTTCGGGAAAACCTGTTCGTCATAGCTGAACCATCCCTCCTTGTCCCGCCGCGTCTTGCTGGCGAGCTCCTCATAAGGCATAAGATAATTGAGCTTGGCATCCGCATAGGCATTCTCCGTCTCCCACCAATAGTTCTCGGCGAACGGACCACCATACGACACAATCAGCGTGGGCGTCACACACATCTGCGAAAATGCGATTGACTTTATCACATCACTATACAACGGGAATATCGGTATCGCATGCTCATGGCCCGGGTAGCCATCCAGCAGATTGGTCAGATTCAACTTGAGGTTGAGACCGCCCTCAGTCGTAGGCATCAGCCCCTGATGCCGGGCCGCCATGATGATCCATTCCCGCATCTGCCGGTTCCCGGTCAGGTACATTTTGATATAATGCGTATTATAATACTTGCTGTATTGGCGAAGGATATTCTCTGCCTGCGTGGAGTCTTTGACGTTATAGTCCCAGAAGCCTACGCCGGGACCCGTTGAATAGATCCGCGGACCAAAGACAGAGCCTGCATCCACCTCATCCTCATAGGCAAGAATATCCGTGGTCGCCGTCTGCGGATCGCGCGTTGTAGTCACGCCATACGCCAGATTGATGGCATACTTCCAAACCTGGTTCTTATGTATACCCCATTGAGGCCACATGTGCGAATGGGTATCCACAAAGCCCGGAACAATCGTCTTGCCGGTCACATCATAGATCTTGGCGCCGGCAGGCACCGTCAGACTTCCCGTGGCGCCCATCGCCTTGATCCGGTTCTTCTCCACAAGAATATCGCCGTTCTCGATGACCGCATCACCATCCATGGTTATGATCCGCGCGCCTTTTAACAGGACAACCCCATCGGGTATATCGCGGCGATAGTATACCCTGACCTGGTTCTCCACAGGGAGAAATTGCCTGGAGCTGTCAAACCTCCCGGCACCCATCCTGGCTTTTGCGATACTGTCGGCCTTCACCTGCGCCGAATCGGGTTTTGGGTGTAGTTCCTTATATTTTTTAACGCTGTCGTCAAACGCCTGGGCTGCGTCTACATCGTAGACAAAATGCGCATTCCCCAGGCTCCAGTGCATCGTGTGCCCATCTGCCGCCCAGTACGGGAACTCCCCGCCAAGTTCCGTTAGTTCCCGGGCCGGGAACTGCGCCGACCCGGCATCCGCCAGCGAAATATTGACCACCTTTCCTGTTTTCGGGATAGTTGCTACATAGATCTCATTGTTGATCTCTACAAAAGCGCGATCACCGGTCGGCGACATGGTAATGATTCCGGCATTGGAAGGCAATACCATCTCCTTTGGGCCTTCGCCCCCAGAAGCCTCGATCGTCATTTCTTCCTCACCGGTCGGCCGGCCGTTTTTATAAATACTGATCCCATACGTGGTAATCCCCGTTACGTGTGCAATAACCTTTTCATCTGTTCCATCCCATTTTAACGACAGCAAATCTCCTCTTCCATTATTCAGATATATCCTGTCCACCCCGGACACGAAGTGCGGATTGTACCGGCCGTTGGCACGGTCGATCACGGTAATGTCACCGCCGGCGGCGGGCATCCAGCACAGGTCATCTTGTGCGTCATCATACCCCACCTCATACGAATCTTTATACTGCTGTGCACGGGTGCGGGTAAAAACAATCCTTTCCCCGCTATTGTCAAAGACCGGATTCTGATACAACGCCGCCATTTTGCTTAGCTGCTGGGGCGGCGTTCCCCCTGCGGCCGCCACCCGGCAAAGCTGTCCGCCCTGCGGCGCCCAGGTCACAAACACAATGAATTTTCCGTCTTTACTCCATACCGGCTGTGCTTCGGTAAAATTATTCTCCGTCAGCCGCTTCGGTTTCCCATTGGGATACTCCATTACATACAGCCGGTCCAGCACGGTGAAGGCGAGTCGCTTTCCATCCGGCGACGGCGCCGCATCGCGAATTTGCGTAGCCAACCCGTACGCCGAGTCGGATACCGGGTATTTGAATGCCAGCCGCGGTCCAAGTTCAAGTTGGACATCCGCACTGAACGCGATATCCTGCGGCGCGCCCCCGTCTATCGGGATCCGATGGATCTTTCCACCGTAAGACGCCACAAGCGCCTTGCTGTCCGGCGTGAAAGCCATCCCCGGCAACACCCCCATCGTCGCGATCGACTCCTGGTCATCGCGCTGTACCGGATAAGCGAGCCATTTCTCGTCGCCTGTGTGTAAATCACGGATCACCAGTCCCGTTTTATCCTCGAACCGGCTCCCATATACCAGCCACTTGCCGTCGGGAGACAGTACAGGAGTAAAGCCCGACCCATACCGCGATGTGATCACGGTGGTCTTGGCGTTTTCCCGGTCATAAACACCCAGCTGGTATTGCGGAAGCTGTGCATTATAGCTCCACGGCCCAAAACGGCGTGAAAAATAGATGTACCGGCCGTCCGGGCTTACCGCCGGATCGATCGTTTTCAAAGCCGCCGGCTCACTGATGAGTTGAGTGCCGCCGCCGCCATTCCTATGCACCAGGTATAGCTGTATATTCAGCTTCCCCTTCGAATACACGATATAGTTGCCATCGGGCGTCCAGGCAGCACTGGGAAAATTCTGATCGTGGTCCTTCGTCACCTGCATGGTGTCCTTTTTCTCGAGATCGATCCACCAAAGGTTCTCCGACCCGCTGCGGTCGGAAGTAAAAAGGATCTTCTTCCCGTCCGGGCTGTAACGCGGGTGGGTGTCGAAAGCAATTCCCCTGGTCAGCTGGGTCGCCTGCCCCCCGCCGATCGGCACCGTATACAAATCCCCCATGAGGTCGAAAACGATCGTCTTGCCATCCGGGCTTACGTCCAGCGAGGTCCAGGAGGCCTCATTGGTGGTGAACCGCAACGACCGCTGCGGCTTTAGCGGCAAATTTTTGAAGGTGCTGTATTTCGTGGTATCCCTGGCCGCAGTATCGGCCGGCCCCGGCGATCCGCCGGCTCCGGCCCTTGCGATTTCGCCAAAACCAACGAGTAAAAAAACGATAATTGCGGGCACGCCCCATTTCGCAAGGCGGTAGACAGTTAGTTTCATTGCATTCAATTGTAAGGTGCGAAAATTACTAAAAATAAGTATATTCACTGCTACCACACATAAAACTACTGCACATGACCGCCCGGAGACAATTTTGCTTAACCCTGATTTTTCTGACTCTCGTCACCTCGCTGCACGCACAAAACACCGCAACCGCACCGCCTGCGCATCTCCCAAATATACCCACTCCCCGGGAGCACTTTGGCTTCTCCATCGGTGACAACTACCAGCTCGCCAACTATACCCAGACAGAAGCCTATTTCAGGAAGCTCGCGGGCGCCTCCGACCGGGTAAAGCTTGTTGTCATCGGTAAAACAGAAGAAGGCCGGGATCAGCTGATGATGATCGTCTCCTCCCCCGCCAACATAAAGAACCTCGATCGCTATCAGACCATCTCTCAACAGCTGGCGCACGCCGAAGGCCTTGGCGCCGAACAAGCCCACACCCTGGCCGCCGAAGGAAAGGCTGTCGTTTGGATCGACGGCGGCCTGCACGCCACCGAAGTCGTCGCCACGCATCAACTGATCGAAACGGCCTATCAGCTGGTCAGCCGCCAGGATGCCGAAACCATGCGTATCCTTGACAACGTGATCATCCTGCTGACCCACGCCAACCCCGACGGCCAGGAATTGGTATCGGACTGGTATATGCGCAATCCGGTCCCGGAACGTCGCTCGCTCGACAACGTCCCCCGTCTTTGGGAAAAATACGCCGGCCACGACAACAACCGCGACTTCTACATGATGAACCTGAAGGAGACCCGCAACATGTGCCGCCAGCTTTTTGTCGACTGGATTCCCCAGATCATGTACAACCACCACCAGGCTGGACCCGCCGGTTCCATCCTCGCCGGCCCCCCTTACCGGGACCCGTTTAACTATGTGTTCGACCCGCTCGTGATGACCAGTCTTGACGCTGTAGGCGCGGCAATGGTCAATCGCCTGAACCAGGAAGGAAAGCCGGGCTATACCGAACGCGCAGGGTCGGTCTTCTCAACCTGGTACAACGGCGGCCTTCGGACCACCACCTATTTCCATAATATGGTTGGACTCCTGACCGAGATCATCGGGGGCCCCAACCCATCCGAAGTCCCGCTTGTTCCGCAGCGTCTTATCCCGAGCGGCGCTACCCCCTTCCCCGTGACCCCGCAAAAATGGCTTTTCCGTCAATCCATCGACTACTCCGTCTCACTCAACTATGCCGTACTGGACTACGCCTCCCGCTATCGGGACGAGCTACTGTTCAATATCTATCAAATGGGCCGCAACTCCATCCGACGCGGCAGCGGAGACTACTGGACCCTTTCGCCCAAACGGATCGACCAGATAGAAAAACTCGCAAAGGATTCTTCTGCCCCCCGCCCGCCCGCCCGCCACTACCGTGATTCCACCTCCGGCCGGCGAAACCCCGACACGTCAGCACGTCGTAGCTCCGACTCGACCACCCGCCTCGCCGCCGACTCCATGGCTTCGGGTGATCGCGAAGGCCAAAACGTCATCCCAACGCGCTTCTTCGACAGCGTCCTGCGCAACCCGGCGCTGCGCGACGCCCGCGCATATATCATTCCCGGCGACCAACCGGACTTCGCCACCGCCACCCGATTTATCAACGCCCTTATCGGCGACGGCATCGCTGTATCAAAAGCGACCGCTGCATTCATGATAAACGGTAAGTCCCATCCTGCCGGCTCCTTCATTGTCAAGACCGACCAGGCCTTCCGCCCTCACGTCCTCGACCTCTTCGAGCCGCAAGACCACCCTAACGACTTCGCCTATCCGGGCGGTCCCCCTATTCCTCCCTACGACGCCGCGGGCTGGACCCTGGCCTATACCATGGGCGTCCGGTTCGATCGCATCCTCGACGCGGTCGATGGGCCCTTCGAACGTATCCCATACGGCCAATTGCAGCCGGTGGCTGCCGCAGCCGCAAAGGATGGCCGCCTCGACGCCCGTACAAACGCCTCCTACCTCGCAGTCAACGATCTCCTCAATACGGGCAAAACGGTCTATCGTAGTTCTGTCAATGGCGACTTCTATGTCGCCGGTCATCAGCCCGGCAACGCCGTGCGCATCCGACCAGCCCGCATCGCTCTCTGGGATACCTATGGAGGCTCCATGGCTTCCGGCTGGATCCGGTGGATCATGGAGCAATACCATTTCCCGGTCAATATCATCTATGCAAAAGACATCGACACCGGTAACCTCCGCTCAAAATTTGATGTGATCGTTTTTGTCGGCGGCGCCATCCCGGCCATCTCCCAGACCGGTGAAACACCGAGAGGGCGGAACGAACCGAACCCCGATAGCATTCCCGCGGAATTTCGCTCCCGCCTGGGCCGGATCACCTCGAAAAAATCCATCCCGGAACTGAAGAAATTCCTTGAAGCCGGTGGTCATATCGTCACGATCGGCTCGAGCGCGAACCTCGCCTACCAACTTGACCTGCCCGTTCGTGATGCCCTCACCGAACTTGCCGGCGGGAAGGTACGCCGCCTGCCAAACGAGAAATTCTATATTCCGGGCTCTGTCCTCCGTGTAAGCCTCGACACTGCCATCCAGCCGACCTGGGGTATGAACTCCACGGCCGACGTCTACTTCGACCAAAGCCCGGTTTTCAATATCAACCCTTCCGCTTATGCCAATGGATCCATCCGTCCGATCGCCTGGTTTGCCGACGACCATCCGCTTCGAAGCGGCTGGGCCTGGGGGCAGGCTTATCTTCACGACGGCGTAGCCGCCTTTGTCGCCACCGTCGGGCAGGGCAAACTGTATTCGTTCGGCCCCGAGATCACCTTCCGCGCCCAAACCCACGGCACGTTCAAACTGCTATTCAATCAACTATACACAACGCAATAAAATCCCATACTCCCGTTTTCGGGGAATTCCAAAAATCATCCCATACTCCCGTTTTCGGGGAATTCCAAAAATCATCTCATCCCCCCGTTTTGCGGAATTCCAAAAATCATCCCATCCCCCCGTTTTGCGGAATTCCCTTATTTTTGCCGGATATCAATAAAAAGCAGGAACGTCATGCCTGAAAACAGTGATTTCTATCCCCAGGTAATGCAACGGTATGCGGCCGAGGCTCCTTTGCCCGGCGACCACATGGAATTCATTTCCACCCTTCTCCGGGTCTTTGAAGAGAAGGTGTTCGCCGCGGCCGATTTCGAGCCCTACCCGGTAGAGATCATTGTCGACTACATCGAACGTACCCATATTTATTACCTCGGGAAAAAGCTGCCGGAAATCGAACAAAGCATTCTGCTTTTGTCCGGCCATTACGAAAGTCACCATCCCATCCTCACCGCTCTACGCAACTTCTTCAACTGCTATGTTCAGGACCTCTCCCAACATATCGCGGCGGAAGAGACCCTTCTCCTTCCGTATGTAAAAGCTCTCTGTAAGGCCAAACGGAACCCCGTCGGCTTTTCGTCCTTCATTCTCGCCCGCCGGGACTATTCTATCGATCGGTTCCTGAACGAACACCACGACACGGAAGACGAACTGAAAGATATCCGCCAAACCATCCGCCTTTATGATCCGCCTGCTACAAACGAATCGCTTTACCGTATCCTGTTGACCCAGCTCCAGGTATTTGAACAGGATCTTTCCATCCACGCCCATATCGAAGAAGAAGTTCTCATACCAAAAGCCCTCGCCATGGAGAAGGATCTCAACGCCCAACTCCTTTATCTTTCTCCCTTCAACTAACCTGCCCGGCGTCCCACGTGCTCCTTTCTCCCTGCACCTTACCTGCCCGGGATCCCATGAGCCCCTGTCACGTTACAATTGAGCGAGCGACAACGTATTCCCGTCCGGGTCTTTGAACCACGCAATCTTCGCCCCCTCCGGCGACGTCCATACACCAAGTTCATCCTGCTCGAAAAAATCATAGCGTTCAAATACCACGCCTTTCGATTCGAGCGCCGGGATCACCGCCCGGATGTCCGCAACCGACCACCCCAGGATCGTAAAGGGCGCCGGCTTTAACTCGCTGCCTACGACCGACATCCGCAATGTAACTCCATTGGCATCGAACATAACCCCGTACGGATCTTCCGCCACTACCTTTAATCCAAGCGTTTTCTCGTAAAACGGCTTCGCCCGCCCGGCGTCGGTCACCGGGATAAAAGCCATGAGAGATTGTCGTCCCAGCATAATTAACGGTTTTCCTAAAGATAACTCACTTCATGGTGATCCCCTCCAATTCTTCCACCCTCGCCATAATCCCCCACCCATAAAATCCCCCACCCACACCGATCATCAGCTGATTATCTCCCTTTTCCAGCGGCACCGTCAGGACAGTATTGTCGATCGAAATGCGCCCTCGCTGCTTTGCGATCGGTGTCCCATAATAATTCTTGTCAACATACAACCATTGGCCATTTAACCAGATCCAAACCTCATTTAGAAATCCAAGCTTGATCTGACACGTTTTGGCCTCATCTGAATGAAGCGTCGTCTTAAGAAAGATGACCCGGCGGACAAAATTCTTCTCAGGATATAGTCTTGTCAAATTCACCAATCCCCTTCGCTCAACACCGACCGGCTTCCAGACCGTTTGCGAGTCCGGCATCAACCTGGAATTAAAGTCAGCTGCTTGCGTCGCCAGGTCATATTTGCCATCCTGCTGCGCCAATTTCGGCTCCGTCGCCCACCAATGCCGGATATAATGGGGGTCATTGGCTACCGGATCGAAACCCTCTGCCGCCGCCAGGCCCTCTGTCTGACCCTGTCGAACAACGAGGTTGGAAAGCGTCCCCTTGCCTTCAAAACAAATCGAACCGTGCGTCACATTTCCCTCCAGCCTCGGCACATCCATGGCGGGTTCAGCGGAACCATTGAGATACACCCTTAACCGGGGCCCCGCGACGACCAATTTGGTGTGGATCGGTGCGTTCGGCTGCCATTCGGCCGAATTCTGATAATTGTCAAATAGATTCCAGCAATTAACCCCGCCGATAATCGGCGTATACTGGATTGCCTGCGGCTGACCCATCCTGTCCGTCCGGAAATAGAAGCATTCACTCTCCAGCGAATCCTTATACCGGAAATACATGGAAGAGAATTGCTTCTCTGCTGGCAAAAGATCGAATTCGATCACCCCGTCCGAAAAATCGACGCCTTTCAATATGACCAACCCATTGCCTCCCGCCATCTTCATGGCCCCGGCCTCGAATTCAACCGCTCCGGGCTTGGCTATCCAATTGTCCGCCCGCATCGGAATCGCCCCGCCGCCATTCCGGGCCTGGCCCAGCACCAATTGGCCACCCATCAGACTGTTAAAAAAAATAAAAACGATCAGAAAGAATACCTTTGTCATAATTTTATTTTTATACGTTCGCAAGGGACAAAAGTCATCATCCCGCGTTGAACGCCGATATCCAAACCAATTCAAGTTGAATCAATCGAATTCACATATCGAAGAATGCCTGCGCCTGATCGAAACCAAATGGCAACGGGGCGGAAGGGAAGACTGGAGCAGCTATGATTTCGAAAAGCTGAATACGGCGATCTTCGACGCCACCGGCGTCACCCTCAGTGTATCGACCCTCAAACGCCTTTTCGGTAAAGTCTCCTACCCCAATCTACCTTCCGTACATACCCTCAACACCCTGGCGCGATTCGCCGGGTTCGAAGACTGGAACGACTTCCGCCAACGCCACCCCCTCCCGGCCGCCACTCCCCATCCCCCGGTGCACCCCCCTGCACCCTCGCCGCACGCCCCTGCACCTTCGCCGCACCCCCCTGCACCCTCGCCGCACGCCCAATACGACCCGCACGCCGCCCCACGTCGCCCAGGCCCCGCACGCCGCCGCCTTACCCGCTGGTGGCCCATACTGCTGCTCCCACTCGCCATCCTCTTTTACTCCTTGCTTAGTTCCCGTACCCCCCACCCCCTGCCCGACAACTCGCGGTATTCTTTCTCCGCCAACAAAATAGTCTCCGAAGGAGTCCCCAATTCGGTCATATTCCACTATAAAACACCTGTCGGCCCTACCGACTCCGTATTCATCGTCCAAACCTGGGATATGCGCCGAAGGATCGCTGTCCCGCCCAACGGCACCGACTATTCCGCGATCTACTACTACCCCGGCTATTTCGCCGCCAAACTTATTGTCGACACCCAGGTCGTCCGGATCCATGACTTGATGATCACCTCCAATGGCTGGCTGGCCCTCTCCGAAGGAGACCCTGTGCCGATCTATTTTAAGAAGGAAGAAGTGACCCGGAAAGAAGGCATTGAAGTTGACTCGACCACGCTGGCCCGCTATCACCTGTCGACGCAACCCGCGGCGCCAAAAGTGCGGCTATTTTACATGAAGGATTTTGGCAACCTGAGCGATGAGGATTTCACTTTTGAAACCACCCTGAAGACAGCGCCCCCACAGGGTTCTGGCGTATGCCAGAACGTACAGGTATTGATTCAGTGTAAGAACGACGTATTTATCATCCCTCTTGCAGCAAAAGCATGTATCGGCGATCTCAACCTCTACGCCGCCGGAACAGCCGTCAGCAGCAGAAACGCCGACCTCTCCGGATTTGGATGCGACCTCACAAAATGGACAACCCTCCGCGTCATCAGTGACCATCGCCACCTGACCTTCCTCATAAATGGAAAACCCGCCTACTCGCTCACCTTTCCCGATAACCCTACCGATATCGTCGGCATCCAGTATCGTTTTATCGGCACCTGCGCTGTCAAAAATGCCCGCTTCACGACTGCTTCCCGGACGATCGATCTCAAATAACCGATCGCATCATTAATTCAAAGCTTCCTTATTATATTTATTGCGGTAATCCACCGGCGACATGGAAGTCACCTTTCTGAAAATATCTCTAAAGGCCTTCGTATCATTGTATCCGACCTCATACATCACCTCGCCGACCGTCTTCCGGCTCATCTCCAATTGCCGCTTTGCCGCCTCGATCTTCACCCGCTGCCAGTATTCCAGCACTGTATTGTGTGTCGCCCGCTTGAACCGCCGTTCAAATGTCCGCCGCGCAATCCCGAATTTTCGACACAACTCATCTACCGTGATCTTGTCCTGGTAATTCGTTTCGATATATTCCTGCACCTTCACGATCTCCGGGTCGTTGTGCACCTTCTGTCCCTTGAAGATATGAAAGGGCGACTGGCTGTGACGGTCGATATCCAGTACAAAAAATTTCGCCGCCAGCACCGCCAGTTCCCGGGTCGTATATTTCTCGATCAGGTATAACAGCAGGTTCCAGTAAGATGTGGCCCCGCCGCTCGTGTAAAGACCCAGCTGGTCGGTGACGATCTTGTTGTCCAGCAGTTCAACTTCAGGAAACCGGCTCCTGAACTCGTTCGCGAATAGCCAATGCGTCGAGCAGGTCTTCCCGTCCAGCAGACCCGTCTCCGCCAGCAGGAACGCCCCCAGACAAAGCGACGCGATCTCCGTCCCTTCTTTATATCGCTGCACGATCCACGGAACAAAGTCTTTGTTGAGCTGCAAGGCCCGGCTCAAATCACCGCTCAACGCCGGTATGATGACAAGATCGGGCTTTCGTGCATTGGCGAGCGTGGCATCCGCGTGGATCGTGAACATCCCGTCGGTAACCCGCACATCATTCGTCAACCCGACTAACTGTACGTGGAACATCGGCATCTCGCCTGTGCTCTTCAGGAATTCGTTCACTGCTGTAAAAGCATACCGCGGATCAGCTACCGCTTCGACCACCGCGGTTTCGGGAACCAGGATCGTAATATTTTTCATGGCGCAATATCGTCAGTTGATTAGCCCTAAAGATAAGCCCATTCCCTGTCGCAAACAACCCCTCGGATTGACGGAAGTCTACACCATCCTTCCGATAAAAGGCGGCTAGCTTTACCCGACAAACCATTCACCGCCATGTCACACCTGAATCCCTACTTGAATTTCAATGGCCAATGCCGCGAAGCGCTCACTTTCTACCAGCAGTGCCTCGAAGGCGACCTCGAGCTCCAAAAGGTCGCAGAATCCCCTATGGCCGCAAAAATGCCCTCCGAAAAGGGGCCCCTCATCCTCCACGGTGCCCTGTCAAAGGACGGTACGATCCTCCTCATGGGCTCCGATATGATCGGAAATAGCCTCCAACCCGGCAACGCCATGTACCTTTGCCTCAACTGCAGCAGTGACGGGGAGATCAATACTCTTTTTGATCGCCTCTCCGTCGGCGGCGAAGTCAAAACACCGCTGCACCAGAGCTTCTGGGGCGCCACCTATGGCGAGCTCCGTGACAAATTCGGCATAACCTGGATGCTGAACTATACCCGCAACTGAAGGATTTGTCTGCCGCGTCTCTGAGGTCACTTCGCAATGAAGCAATAGCTGGCCGCTCGCTTATCCCCATCCTTCTTCAATATTTTTTTTATGACCCCCTCCCGGAGATCCCTGCTGGCGGTGGCCGTAGAAATAGCCTTGTACATTTTTAAATAGTCCTTTCGCGAAAATGACCGGGTGCCAATATCTGCCCCGAACCGTTCTATCCGCTCCAATGCCGTCAGTACAGGGACCGGGCCAGACAACAATTCCTGCAATGATTCAAGGATCACGCCAAGCATAAATTCGATAAACGCCGTCGAATCTCCCCATCCGCCGGCCTGGCCAAACGAATTGTAATAAAAATTTTGTCTTTTCTTTATAATACAGTCCACGGGCAGGAACTCAAATACAGGATGCTGATCCATTAAAATAACGGTTTGCCAAAGCCTGCCCAGCCTGCCATTTCCCTCCATGAACGGATGAATGAATTCCAGTTCATACCGGAAAACACAACTTTTGATCAGCGCGATATCCCTGGAGTTCTTTAGGTACTCAAACAACGACGCCAACAATTGTCTTACGATTTTGCCATCCGGCGGAAAATACTTGATCTCGTCGCCCCTAACGTAATTGATCAGCCTCGTCCTGATCTTACCGGGTGATTCCATTAACCCTGTCATTAGTAGCTTATGAGCCCTTTGGAATGAAGGCAGACTCGCCGGCGTGAATCTGTGCAGTTTGTCATAGACTTCAATGGCGTTTTTTATCGCCCGAATACTCCCGGCAGGGCCGAATACCTGCTTTTTCTCCAGCATATCGGCTATTTGATCCGTTGATAATAAAACACCGTCCATCTCCAGAGAAGACTGAATGGTCCTGACCCGGTTCGATCTTCTCCATTCCGCCGGTGGCCTGGCCAAATGATTCGCATTTACTTCGCCAATTTTCTCGGAAATGTCGGCCACAAGGGCAAGTATCCCGGGAGTAATAGTATAAGGAGCCCGCATAATCCACCAAGTGATAGTATCAAATGATACTATCAAAGATACCAATTCCAATGACCTTCCCCTTTGTTTGTGGAATACCTCCCCGCCCGCATCTCATTCCAAAACCATATACCATGGCCGAAGTTTCCACCGGGGCGCCACGTCGCAAAACCCGCGGCGTAAAAAAATCCAAAAAACTCTCGACCCGCATCGACCTCACCCCCATGGTAGACCTCGGTTTCCTCCTCATCACCTTCTTTATCTACTCCACCACCCTCACGAAACCCACCGCCATGCGCCTCATCCTCCCCGCCGACGGCACACCCGTCAATTACCGCGAATCCTCCGTTATCACCCTCCTCCTCGGCAAAAACAACAGCATCTATTATTACGAAGGAATAGACCCCAATAAAGGAAAAATCGTCGATCAAAAAGCCATCCGCTCCATCCTCCTCGACAAAAAATACCGCACCGACACGTCCTGGTTCGAGGTGATCCTCAAACCTTCCCGGGACGCCACCTACGGTAACACCGTCGACATCCTCGACGAAATGAAGATCGACGCGATCCACCACTATGTCCTAACCGACATCACCCCTTTCGAATATCAACTCATGCAACCACACCCATAACCGCTCCCCGAAGGCCCCCGTCGCACCATAATCCGTACCTTCGCCACATGCCGATAACCGTAAGACAAGCTACCCCGGCCGACCTCCCCACCCTCCTGCGCTTCGAACAAGGAGTCATCGCCGCCGAACGTCCCATGGATCCCACCATTCAGGACGGACCCATCCGTTACTACGACCTCAACATGATGCTGTCCTCCCCCCACATCTACCTCATTGTCGCTGAAACCGGTGACGGTACACTCATTGGCTCCGGCTACGCCCGCATCGATCCCTCCCGCTTTTACCTCAAACATAGCCACCATGCCTACTGCGGTTTTATGTACGTCGAACCCGCGCATCGCGGCAAGGGAGTCAACCAACTAATCATCGATGCACTAAAAAATTGGGCGAAAAGTCAAAACCTCACCGAACTCCGCCTGGACGTATATACTACCAATGACGCCGCCATCCGCGCCTATGAAAAAGCGGGCTTCACTCCTTATCTGATCAATATGCGGATGGGGATCTGACTGCACAGTCACCCGGCAAACACCCTCATCACCCACAGGGGCAATTTATCCACAGATTTTTTGTTAATATTCGCGCTCATAATAATAAGCCACTGTCTACCCGCGTTTTGCGATTGGCAGGATTTTAGAATAAACATACTTTAAAAAATCACTTTTATGAAGCACACGATCAAAAACGTGCTGAGCCTCGTCTCACTCCTGGGCACCATGATATTCGCCTTGAGTAGCTGCTATGTAGGCTACGAAGGCCGTTATTATCATCGCTATGGCCACCATCACCGGGAGTGGTACCCGGCACATCATCAGCCCGAGCCGGCCGGAGTGAACTGGAGCGTCGACGTCGACGTTCGGAACCGATAGCAACCTTTCTGAATAGCCTTGACACAGATTGACCCGGACACTCCCGGGTCATTTTTTTACCTTCGGGCCGTGACAACACATTTGCCCACCGCCAAACACAAATCCACCAGCAGGAAGATCCTCCTCCCGCTGCTCTGCGCCTTTCTCATGCCGGGCATCAGCCTCCTGAACAACAATGTCTTCTCGGCGAATGTGGAACCACGACGCGTCATCGGCTCCTGGATCATGGGCTTCTTCTTCCTCCTGCTCCTATGGGCCGTCGACCAGTGGATTGCCGATCGTTTTAAAAATATCCGCCGCGACCTGCCCGACGGAACTCCAACAAAGGCAAACGCCGCCCTTCGCTTTACCATCCAAACCCTGGTCAACCTGATCCTTATCACGGGCTTTATCCATTTCGTCAACCTTCTTGACGACTTTCACATCAATATCCGCTCCAATTTCGCCCTGGCCTTTATAAAGCTGGCCCTGGCCTCCCTGATCATCCTCTCCGTCCAGGCCACCCTGGCCTCCTTGGCGGAAAAAGAAGATATCCTGCTTGCAAACGCGGAGCTACAAAACGAAAACCTGCGCACCCGGTTCGAAGTCCTCAAACAACAGGTGAACCCCCATTTTCTCTTCAACGCCCTCAGTACCCTCCGGATCATGGTTCGCGAAAAGGACGAACGAGCCGAGCCCTTTATCCTCAAACTATCCGATCTCTACCGTCAGCTGTTGGGCAAGAACACCACGCAGACGGTCACGCTGGACGAAGAACTGGAATTCCTGCGATCTTATATCTATATGCTGCAGGCCCGGTTCGAGACCCTGCTTCACATCGACATCGACATCAGGCCGGATAGCCTGTCCCGCAAAATCCCGGCCTTTAGCCTCCAGCTACTGGTTGAAAATTGCATCAAGCATAACATTATTTCATCCGCGAAACCGCTCTACATCCGCATCTTCCAACAAAAGGAAGATACTATAATCATCGGGAACAACCTGCAGACAAGACCCTCAACCGACGAATCTTCCGGCATCGGCCTCGACAACCTGCGCAAACGCTACGAACTGCTCCAGGTCCCCGACGGTGTCAACATCCAGAAGACCGATACAACGTTTTCCGTCACCCTTCAACTTCTTGAGCCATGAATATCCTCATCATCGAAGACGAACCCCGCACCGCCCGGCTCCTGAAAGAATTCATTCTTGCCGTAGACGACAGCCACACCGTACTTGACATCTGCGACAGTGTGGAAAGCACCGTCCACTTCCTTCAAACCACCGCCGACCGCATAGACCTGCTCTTCATGGATATCCAGCTCGCCGACGGCAACAGCTTCGAAATCTTCCGGAAAGCCCCGGTCTATATCCCGGTTATTTTCTGCACCGCCTATGAAGACCACCTCCTCGAAGCCTTTAAGGCGAATGGCATCGACTATATCCTGAAGCCCTTCCACGAGAAGGACATCGAACAGGCGTTTCGCAAACTCGACCAGATCCGCCAGTCGCTGCTCCTCGCCCCGGGCATCCCCGTCCGCATCGAACAAGCCCTCTCCACCCGCACCCAGTCCTCGTTTCTCGTCAAATTTCGCGAAAAAATGTACCCCGTCGCCGTCCGGGACATCGCAGCCGTCGCGCTCGAGAACGAGATCGTCTACCTATACACGTTTAGCAAGGAAAAACACGCTGTCTTTCGCCCCATAGACGAGATCGAGGCCGCCCTCGACCCCCAAACTTTTTTCCGGGTCAACCGCCAGATGATCCTGAATCGGGAAGCCATCCTCGAAATGGAGCCTTTCTTCAATCGCCGCGTCATCGTCACGCTAAAGGTCCCCACCACCGATCGCCCTCTCGTAAGCCGCCTCAAAGTTTCTTCCTTCCTGGAATGGGTCGAGAAAGCTTAGGTCATTCCAACCCCGATTTTGTCCAATTCGCCGCCTTTTCTCCCTCCCACCCCCACACCCCGCCGACCTTTGCTCCGTCCTTAAACCAAGCCTATGCGACGAGCACTCCTCCCCATCCTCATCCTCACCCTCAGCGCGAACTGCGGCAACGCCCAAATCGTATTCCATTCCCTCCCCGAAGTCTGGAACGCCGCGCTAAGAGACAACCCTACCCAAAAAGTGTACGGCCTCAAAACCAATCAGCTCACCGACGAATACAAAGCCAATCAATCCTACCTATTGCCACAGGTCGGCGCCGCCCTCTCGGGCCAGGATAACCTCAAGCTCTCCGTAACACCCGTCCCCGGTGAGCTCATCGGCCAGCCGGGCAAAACCCTGTACCTGACCTTCGGCAAACACTATGTTTATAACGCCGGCGTCAACGCCACCGAAAATATCTTTAACTGGCAATACGTCCTCGCCTCCCATATCGCGCGCGAAAACGTCAAGCTCAACAGCCTTCAACAAAAGGCCTATGAACAAAACCTGAAAGCCTCCGCCGCTCAATACTATTTTTCCGGCCTCATCGCCTCCTCTTCCCTCCGGATAGCCGGCCGCGACCTCGGGCTTGCCGACAGCATCCTGTCCGCCGTAAAGAACCGGTACACCCAGGGCCTCGTCGATCTAGGCGCGGTCCATAGCGCGGAAATCAACGTCAACAATGTGCAAGAGAACATTCTCCAAAGCACTCAACTCCTAGACCAGGCGATCCAGAACCTCAAACTCCTCACCGGAGCCACTGCGGGACAATCGCTTATCCTCGACGAACAACTGACCGCCGACTCGATCGCAACCGACTTGCCCGCCGGATCCCTCGTGAATGCGGGCACGGCACCGCCAATCGGCCCTGACAAAAACCTGGACATCTACACCGCTACTACCAGGCTCGCGGACCTGCAATCAAAATTCGCCAAAGCCGCATTTTACCCGACCCTTGCCATAAGCGGATTCGCGGGCTCCCAACAATTCCGTGACAACTTTGGCCTTGGTTTCGGCAAAGGCGCCTGGAACGACTACCGCTACCTGCAGCTCAACCTCAATGTACCCTTATTCACCGGCTTCTATAACCATAACAAATACCGCAGCGCCCAGGCATTGGCCCGTATCGACGCCGAACAATACCGCGACGCGATCCGGCAAAGTCAGATCAACGATAGCCTTCTGCTGAAAACCTACGATAACTACCGACAGCTTGTCGCCGCATCCGGCCGAAACCTGCTGCTCTTCCGCGACAATGTCGAACTCTCCCGGCAAAAATTCTCGGAAGGGCTGATCAGCATCGACGCCTTCCAAAAAACATTCGAAGACTATCTCCATGCCGAAAATACGCACCTCAATAACCTGTCAACCCTGTACTACGCCCTCGCCTCCATCATCTCAAGAAACTAGAACCATGAAAGTCATCCCCCCCTTCGCTGTTCTTCTGGCTTTGACCGGGTGCCGCCATATCTCATCGACGAACCCCGAATACCGGGACATCGTCGATGCCGTATTCGCCAGCGGAAGCACTCAGGCAAAAGACCAATATCACGTCACCGCATACGCGGACGGCTACCTCGAGCAATCCCTCGTTGCCGAAGACGACAGCGTCCATAAAGGCCAGCTGCTTTTCCGCATCGCCGACGATATCCAACGCACCCAGGTCCAAAACGCCGCCACCAATTATGACTACGCCGCCCGCAACGCCTCCGACAAGGGCCCGCAAATCCAACAGCTCGAATCCCAGATCGCCCAGGCCCGGCAAAAGAAGACCACCGACTCGCTGAATTTCCAGCGCTACCAACGCCTCCTGCCGACCCACGCCGTCGCACAGGTAGACTACGATAATGCCCGCCTCGCCGCCGAAGCTTCGTCCGCCAGCCTCATCCAGCTGCAGAAAGCCCTCGAGGACCTTCGCACCAATCTTTCGCTGACCGTGGAGAACGCCCGTTCGCAATACCGCATCCAGCAAGAAAACAATACCTATTTCGGGCTGACCGCCCAAACCAACGGCCGGATCGAAAACGTCTATAAAAAGAACGGCGACCTCATTCGAAAAGGTGATATCATCGCCGAACTCGGCGCGGGCCTGCAGGTCGCGAGGCTCCTCATCGCCGAAGAAGACATCGACCGTGTCCGGCTTGGCCAACACGTGCTGGTTTCCCTTAACACCGATAAAGTCCATGTCTTCAAGGCGACCGTCACTAAAATATATCCTTCCTTCAATACGAACGATCAGGCCTTTATCGCCGAAGCTACCTTCGATCCCCTGCCGCCAAACCTGCGTGACGGCACCCAGCTGCAGGCGAATATCCTCCTGAGCGAAAAGAAACACGCTCTGGTAATTCCAACGAGCTTCCTGCTCCCGGGCGACAGTGTCATCCTCGCCGCCGACCATACCCGCATCCCTGTCAGGACCGGTATTCGAACCCTCGAGTGGGTTGAGATCCTCGACGGCCTCCGTGACAACCAGCCTATCCAACCGATCAACCCCGCCCATCAATGACCCGCCTTCCCGTCAACTACCAGATCGCCGCCACCTATCTCAGCACTAAACTGAAGCAGACCATCGTGGCCGTACTTGGCGTGACCTTTGGCATCTCGATGTATGTATTCATGAATTCCTTTATGAGCGGCGTCAACCTGGCCCAAAACCGCCTTGCCTTTAGCACGCTCGCCCACGTCCGAATATATAATGACCGGCCGGCCGACCGTAGCGATATCGTCAGTCGTGCCTACCCGGGTACGATCGCGAATATTCGTAACAGTAAGATCATCAAGTACACCGAGGGAATAAAGAATTCCGCCGGCATCATCCATCTGCTCCATACAATCCCCATCGTCGAGACCGTCGCACCGGAAGTCAATATCAATGTATTCTTCAAAAATGCCGGTAATAAGGTCAACGGTACCCTTTCGGGGGTAGACGTCGCCAGCGAAGACAAGCTGTTCCAGCTGTCGGAGCTGATGGTGCAGGGCAACTGGAAAGACCTGGCGTTCCGCCCGGACGGTATCACCGTCGGCGTGGAGTTGGCAAAGAGCCTTAGCCTGAAAGTGGACGATAACCTCAATATCCTCACCGCCGACGGCGTCTCGCATACCTACAAGGTCATCGGCATTTTTCGGACCAATCTTTCATCCGTCGACAAATCGAAAGCCTACCTCTCTATCGCCGCCACCCGGCAGCTGCTGGCCGAGAACCAGGACTATGTCACCGACATCCAGGTAAACGTGGTCGACTTTAAGCTCGCCAATCCCCTCGTCCACCAGCTTGCCCCGCTGCTTCCCTATAAAGTGGAGTCCTGGTCGATGGCCAACGCACAGCTGGAAGCCGGTTCCAACCTGCGCGACGTGATCGCCGTTGCGGTATCCCTGACCATCCTGATCGTGGCCGGCTTTGGCATCTATAATATCATGCTGATGACCATCAACGAGAAGATTCGCGAGATTGCCATTCTGAAAGCCATGGGTTTCTCGGGTTTCGACATCCGCCGCATCTTTCTTACGATGAGCTCGGTAATCGGCCTCGTCGGGGGCTTCATCGGGATGGGTCTTGGCTATCTAGTTTCCCGTATCGTCAACCAGGTGCCCTTCAACGTTGCCGGTCTGGCCACCTTACCCATGGACTATAACCCCAAAGACTACGCGTTAGCTTTTTTTTTCGGCCTCATCACCACCTTTGTCGCCGGTTACTTTCCCTCGCGGAAAGCGTCTCGCGTCGATCCGGTCACCATCATAAGAGGATAAATTATGAATATGATTAAAACCCTACAGGTAAATAATATCATAAAATATTTCTACGAGCCCGAGAAATTCCAGGTGCTTAAAGACGTAACATTCTCTGCATTCAAGGGGGAGTTCCTCGCCCTTGTTGGAAAATCAGGCAGTGGGAAGTCTACCCTGCTATACGTCCTTTCTACCATGGACACCGACTACGAAGGTCAGGTCATCATCAACGACGAGACAATGACAGGAAAGACCCAAAACGACCTTTCCGCCTTCCGCAATCAACATATCGGTTTCGTATTTCAGTTTCACTACCTGCTGCCGGAATTTACCGTGCTGGAGAACGTTATGATCCCGGCACTCAAATTGAAGCGCCTTTCCCGCACCGAGATCGAGCAGAAAGCCTATAACCACCTTCAAACCCTGGGGCTAAAAGACCAGGCCCTGAAATTGGCGAGCAAACTCTCCGGCGGCCAGCAACAGCGCGCCGCCATCGCCCGCGCGCTCATCAACGACCCTTCGATTATTATGGGTGACGAACCGACTGGTAACCTGGACTCCAAAAACTCCCAAATCGTATTTGATATCTTTCGCGATATCGCCAGGCAGGGCGACCAAACCATCATCGCGGTCACCCATGACGAGGACTTCGCCGCCAACTGTGATCGCGTCCTCGAACTCAGCGATGGCCGCCTGGTAGTATAGCGCAATCCTCTGGAAACCATTCCCCCTAAGACACCTCGAGGAAAATATGGCGCCCCACCCCCATTTAACAATTTATTATTTCCTTCGAACCGCGCGGGATGCAACGATCCGGCAAATCCGATTGTCACTCACCGCAAAGCCCGGGACATGAAAATGGGATTAAAACCGCGTGGCCATCTGGCGATATGTCTCTTTTTTATCATTTCCTGCTCGAAGCATGCGGATATGGACGCCGACTGTATTTCCGAAGTGACCGTCGATGCATCCTCCATGGCAAATCAGGTCACCCCATCTCAACTGGCCGTCATCACAAACCTGTTCGCAGCGAACAACCTTTCCACCTCCGGCGAGCAATTCTCGAACCTCGACAGCAACCGCTACCAGCCCCCCGGTTACCCCGATTCTGTGGATCAGGTGGTCATCGGTGCCTATCGCTGGGTCAACCATCTGCCTGTTTTTATGTGGAATGACTATTTCGTATTCTATAACGGCGTTTTGCAATCAGGATCGTTTTACTACCACGGATCAGTCCCCGGTCCCGACACGAGCTTTCGTCAATCCCTCGAATCGCTGCGCAGGATATACCAGGCAAATTATATGAAAGTAGACATAAGCGGCGGTCTTGCCCAATCCACCCCGAGACACCCGGGGTCCGGCTATCTCGATTCCTGCCTGACCGCGCAGCCGGGCTACATAGATGCGACATATTTCAATCCCGCTTTACCCTCGGGGTCGGGTCTTGCAAAAGCCTGGAAGGTTGCCCCGGTCGGGACTTCGTTTCCCATGGTCATTATTGCCGACAGTACCGGCGCCGCATATCCTGTTTCAGTCGCGGTTCCCTGACAGCCCTAACTTTTTTTGATCAATATGACCGAGCCATACGCGGGTATGGTGACCGAACCCGTGTAGCTGACGCCGGCCGCATCCTGGTAGGTGCCGCTAAAGCTCAGCGTCTTTGCCGACTTGGATGCATTGTACTGAAAAATATAGTTGTTTGCCGGGTTGTTCGGCGTCACATTCGCCTGGTACAGCGAGATATTGCTGATCGTCATCGATGGAATATTGGCAGGGCTCTGAAAGACCAGCAACGAATTGGAGTAACTCCCGGTCGCCTTCCAGATGATCGTATTGTTGTTGCTTGGAGATGCCGTTGCCGTGGCAGTCACGGGAGTTAGCTGCGGATACGGCACCGCCCCTTCCTCCAGGAAATTCAGCATCGTATGGGCATTGTCCGTCGCCGTCATAGTATATTTGAGAACATAGTACTGCCCCGAAATAATGGCCCCCACGCCCGCCGACGCGATTACCCGCGTTCCCGGCGCGGCGTCCAGAAATGGCGAAACAATATTCCCCTTGGTATACTTGTTCGACCCGATATACGAATTGATGGTATACGGCAGGAAATTCAAAGGCAAGTAATTCGAGTACATCCCATCCATATGATAGGTCTTCTGCCAGGCGCCAAAACTTCCCTTACCAAAATAATCGGTCATCGCCATCAGATACATATAACTGCCTGAAGCCAGCTGCGCATAATGGTTGTTATGCGGATTTAGAAAGGAAGGTAGCCGGGAGATCGGTCCAATTGAACTTACCTCCACGATATATTGCGTATCCAGCCGCGTCACGCAATAGTTTCCGGACACATCGTTCCCAAAAAAAGTACAGTTCGACAAGGCATGCCGCATAACCAGCTGTCCAATGCAATCGAACAGCGCGTTGTTCTGGATCGAACAATGGCGCGCATCCTGAAAAAAGACGGCCGCCGTACAATGCGCCACCGTATTTCCCGTCACCACACACTCCGTCGTATTTTCATCGAGATAGATGCCGATCGCGATCGGCGCCTGACTGCTGTCCGTGCCGGCGGGCGCCGTTATGCCGTTGATGACAATATTGTTGGTGATCCAGCCGGTCGTGTGGAGATTTGTACTGTCCGTATTCCCGTTCCAGGTATAGATCCCCCCGCCGTCATCTTTGACAAAACAAAAATAGTCGACGAGGTTGTTCTTGATCGTATTGCTGTTGCCCTGGAAGCAGATGGCCGTGTACCCCGTCGTATCGATCGAATTATAAGCAACCGTGTTGTTATTGCCGACTATGTAAACCCCCATCCCGGAATTCGCCGGCAGGCAAGTGCCGGGAAATGCCGCCGTCCGCCGGATCGTACAATTCTGGATCGTATTTCCATTGCCGTAAGCCATGTAGCCGTTATTGTTCGAATGGTCGATCACTACATTGTTGATGTTGCAATAGTTGCTTGTCGTGAGATCGATGGCATCGACACCCGAGCAGTCGATCGAACAGTTTTGCACCGTGACATAGTTGGATCGGAAGATCGAAATGGCCGTTTTATTGGCCCCCGAAAAGGCAATGCCGTTTATCGTAACATATTGCGCGCTATTGACCGATATCAGCGTGTCGATCCGGGCGATCTGTATCTTCATCGTCGTGGAAGGGTTCCCGGCCGAATATACCTGCACGACCTTGTTTGCGGGATTGTAATACCACTCACCCTGCCTGTCCAGCGTATACGCATTCCCCTGGATGAAATAGCCGAATTTCTTACCCGGCGCAAAAGTGGTAGCGGTCTTGTACGTAATGGTATTTCCGCTTTGCGAAACGATCGGGTCGTTCTCGATAATCCAACGGTTCTTGCGGATGACAATATTTGACCCCGTCCAGTTATGACCGGAGGCGCCGATATTGGCGTCGGTAATACTCACCGTCCCGTTGAAGGATTGGATCTGTGAGTAACCGCCATTTGCATTGGACGAATTGGGCCAACGTCCCATTGGCTGCGAGCTGTCCCCGACCTGGACCATATTTGCGCTGGCGCCACAACTGGCACAGGTCGTCTGCCAGATGTTCCCTCCTCCCCCGCCCCATCCGCTGAGCGTCAGAAATCCCGTTAACAACGGCGCATTGCCAGAACCGTACGTGGTAAGGACGATGGGCTTACCCGCAATCCCCGACTTCGTAATGGCAAGAGGCTGATCGAATATACTTCCCGCCTGCAGCTTGACGGTGTCCCCGGGGCCGAGACTGCTCCAGAAGCTGTTCACCTTTCCCATCGACCGCCAGGGTGTTGCGGGATTCTTCGCCTGCGCCGACGTGTAAGAATCATTTCCCGAGGTGGACGATACGTAGTAGATATTGGCGCGGACCGGCATCCCGACAGACAAAAAGAGGAGGATAACGACTATCGGATTTCTCACGTTCATACGCACTGTTGTTAGGAGTCCGATATACAACCAATATGAGGCCAAATTCCTTTCGGGCCGGCTCCTAACCGTCCAAGTTATCAACCATAGCCGCCGGATGTATTAGCTTTTTTTGATAAGGATCACCGAACCGTACGCGGGGATAGTAACCGATCCGGTGTAGGAAACGCCGGCCGCATCCTGGTAAGTACCGCTAAAAGAGAATTTCTTGGCCGACTTCGACACATTGTACTGGAAAATATAATTGCTTGACGGATCGTTCGCGGTCACATTCGCCTGATAAAGGGAGATATTGCTGATCGTCATCGACGGGATGTTGGCAGGGCTCTGAAACACCAATAGCCCGCTGGCGTAACTGGCGTTCGCCTGCCAGATGATCGTATTCGTATTGCTTGGCGATGCCGTCGCTGTAGCGGTCACGGGTGTCAGCTGCGGATAAGGCACGACGCCTTCTTCGATAAAATTCAACATCGTATGCGCATTGTCCGTAGCGGTCATCGTGTAGTTGAGGACATAATATGCCCCCGCGGTAATGGCCCCTACTCCCGAGGACGTAATCACCCGCACGCCTGCCACCGCGTCCAAAAACGGCGTTATGATATTTCCCTTGGTATATTTATTCGATCCGATATACGAATTGATGGTATACGGCAGGAAATTGATCGGCAGGTAGTTCGTTTGTGTCACATCCATATGGTATGTGCTCTGCCAGGCGCCAAACGTTCCCTTCCCATAATAATCCGTCATCGCCATCAGATACATATAACTGCCCGAACTCAACTGCGCAAAATGGTTATTGTGCGCGTTCTCATAGGTGGGCAATTTGGAGATCGGCCCGATCGAACTCACTTCCACGATATACTGGGTATCCAGCCTAGAGACGCAATAATTGCCCGAGACGTCATTGCCATAGAATGTGCAATTCGACTGCGCATGCCGCATGACGAGCTGCCCGATACAATCGAATAGCGTATTGTTCTGGAGTGTACAATTACGCGCATCCTGGTAAAATAAGGCCGCCGTGCAATGCGCCACCGTATTCCCCGACACCACGCACTGGGTCGTATTCTCATCGAGATAGATCCCGATCGCGATCGGCGCCTGACTGCTATCCGTGCCGACCGGCGCCGTTATGCCGTTGACGACGATATTGTTCGTGATCCAGCCGGTTACATGCGTTGTCGTGCTGTCTGTTCCCCCGTTCCAGGTATAGATGCCCCCGCCGTCATCCTTGACAAAACAAAAATAGTTGACGTAATTGTTCGAGATGGTATTGCTGTTGCCCTGGAAGGAGATCCCGGTGTAGCCGGTCGTATCGATCGTATTATAGGTGACGGTATTGTTATTGCCCACCAGGTAGACGCCGATCCCGGAATTGGCCGGCAGACACGTCCCCGGAATGGCCGCCGTACGCTGGACGATGCAATTCTCGATCAGGCAATTGTTGCCATAGATCATGAACCCGTTGTTATTCGTATGGTCGATAATGACGTTGTTAACGGTAATATAGTTACTGGTCGTAATGTCTACCGCATCGATCCCGGAAAAATTGATCGAACAATTGGACAGCGTGATATAGTTGGACCGGAAGATCGAAACCGCCGTCTTGTTCGCCCCCTGGAAAGCAATTCCGTTAACCACCACATACTGCGCACTGTTGAATTGTAACAGCGTGTCGATCGCCGCGATCTTCACTTGCATCGTCGTCGTAGGATTTCCGACTGAGTATACCTGCACGACCTTGTTGGCGGGATTATAATACCACTCCCCCTGCTTGTCCAGCGTATAAGCATTCGACTGGATAAAATACCCGAATTTGTTGGCCGGCGCGAAGGTGGTCGCCGTCTTGTACGAAATGGTATTCCCGCTTTGCGAAACGATCGTGTCATTTTCGATGATCCAGCGGTTCTTCCGGATGACGATCTTCGATCCCGTCCAGTTGCGACCCGAAGCGCCGATATTGGCGTCGGTGATACTGACCGTTCCGTTAAAAGCCTGGATCTGCGAGTAACCGCCATCGGAATTGGACCAGGAATTGGGCCAGCGCCCCATCGGTTGCGAACTATCCCCGATCGAGACCATGTTCGCGCTCATTCCGCAACCGGAGCAGGTTGCCTGCCAGATATTGCCCCCGCCGCCGGTCCAGCCGGAAAGCGTGGTAAAACCGACAATGAATGGCGGAGCCCCCGTTCCATATGTCGTAACGACGATCTGCTGGGACGCCGTACCGGACCTCGTAATGTTGAGCGGCTGGGTAAAGATACTCCCCGCTTGCAATTTGATGGTATCGCCGGGATTCAGGCTGGGAAAGAAGCTATTCACCTTTCCCATGGTTTTCCACGGCGTAGCCTGGTTTTGGGCCTGCGCGGCGGTATAGGAATCATTACCGGAAACGGAAGACACGTAGTAAGTAGCGGCATGAGCGGACACCCCGGCGTATAAGAATAGGGAGGCGACGATAATTGGATTTTTCAATTTCACACGCATAGTCAGGTGGTCTGAGATCTTAATAGGGAATCAATCTACAGCCAATTTGAGGCCAAAATGCCATCAGAATCATCAACAAATCAAAAATTAAGTAGTTTCCGCAATCGTATTTCCCACCACGCTTATTCCTTTGTCAATCGAATCACCTGACCTCCCCCCGGAGCGAGCGTGAACCGGACACCATCACTCGATTTTATGCTGCGGACTTCGCGGACCAAATGATTCGGATTCGCCCCCGCGTCCGCCGCGTCACCATAAATAGTAGCCCGGTAGGTACCCGCCGGTAGCCAGTCCAGCCGCAATTCCCCCCGGCCCCCATCCCGGTTGCCGATCGTCCCGATCCACCATTCATTCCCCTTCCGTCTGGCAACCGTTACCAGTCGCCCGGGGATCGCCACGGGTACGCGCGTCTCATCCCATGTGGTCGGCACCGCCCGAACAAAGTCAAATCCCTCCTGCCCTTCATACGCGACGGGGTCGTCACAAACCATCCCCAGGTAACTCTCCAGCACGACATACATCGCCAGCATATGGCACCGTGTCCCCAACACAAACGGCCGGACAAAATGGGCCAGATAACCCGCGGGAGTCACCGCTCTGAACCCCCCGAGATGATAGTCCGTCGGTCCCGCCACCAACCGGGTGAAAACCACGTTCAGATCGTCATCCGGTGTAATGGGCACCCCCCATTTGTCATTCTCATAGTTCAACGTTCCCTCCCGCGTGAATTCATTGGGATAGGTTCGGCTGAGCCCCGTAGGCTTATACGCACCATGGAACTGGATATGCAGATGATGCGCCGCCGCCTTTTGCAGAATAGCGGTCTGAATATTCACCATTTCCTGGTCGTCCCGGTTTAAAAAGTCCACCATCATCCCCCGGATGCCCCATCGCTCGAATTGCGCAAAAACACTATCTACCCTGGGCCACAAGGCCCTCCAGTGAACCCAGACCCGGATACCTACCCCCTTGTCCTTTGCATAATCACAAATTCGCTTCATGTCCAGTCCCGGCAGCGGCCGCGTGGGGTCGGCATGGGGACCGGCATCATAGCTAACTCCGTCATTCGTATACCAGGCTATCCCCCCGTAACCGATAACAGAATGATAGTCAATTCCATTCCGCGCGCAGAAATCGACGTAATACTGGTTGGTCTCGAAATTGATCCCCGGCTGAAAACCCGTATCCGCTACCACATCCCCATTCCACCAGTGAAAATCGGTTTTGCCGGGCTTGATCCAGCTGACATCCTTTATCGCGCAATCGTCATTCAGATCCGTAATGATATTGGATTCCACCAGGGCCCCCGCCCTCGTCCCCAAAAGCATCACCCGCCATGGCGTCTGATGCGGCAATTTCGCTTTTACCCGTACCGCCACCTTTCGCCCCGATTCCAGGTCCGCCGGCGTCCCGGCCGCATGGTCAGCCGCCGCACCTGCTTCGGCCGCCGTCTCGCCCGCCGCAGCTACAGCGAAGGAGGGAGGCCCGGCGAAGGCGGTTCCGAGGCCAATCGGGCCTCCGGGTTCCCCCGGTAGCGGCGACAACTCGGATTTCAACAAATCGCCATGCCGGATCAGGTACATCCCCGCATAATCCACCAGCCTCGCCTCCGAAATCGCCGCATAAATATCGCCTCCCTTTGCCGCGCCGCCCTTGTCGAAATCCAAAAAAATCGGCATATCGATCAACGTGTCTTCCTTAACCTGACTCAGCCTGCTCCTTACATACAACCCTTCATGCGACGTCGTAAACCCCTCCCGGAAGGTCGCCAGCACTTCCGGATCCCCCACCACCCGAAAACTACTCCCCTCATCGACTAACGCATAGTCGGCCCAAACCGCCTGTTCCGGGATTTCATACCGGAACGCTACCCCGTCATTGAATACCCGAACGACCAGGTTTACGCGTCTCCGCACTGCACCCCTCGCCCCTGCCAAAACCGGCGCCGCCCTTTCCTGCAACGGGATCACCGCCTGCGTATACCGGTCATGCACCGCCTTCGTCTTCCCGACCACCAGTTCATAATTATCCTCGCCGGGTGTCACCACCGCATTCCCCGGGATCAACCCCTTTCCAAACAACCCCGAGCCCGCAAACGTCAGACTCAACGGCGATCGCTCCACCAGCGTCACACCTTTATATACCACGTCATACTCCGGCAGCCCTGCCGTGAAGCGAAACAAAAACCGTATCCCCGCATCCGGGGAGCTTACTTCGATTCCCTTCCCCGCCTGACAGGGTCCCGCCACCACAAGGCTTAGAAAGACTAACCCAACCCGAATTAAATGATTGACAAGCATACTCCGAATGTAAGCAACATTCCCTGACGAACCCCCTCTCACCGCGGCACTGTGCTAAAAAACATTTCCGGCGGCACCTGGAAATCTTCACCTTCCTCTTTCTTCATATAAAGCGGCATAGGCGCACTTCCGTTCTTCGGGTGGAGGTATTCGATCTCAATGGGATAGTAACCCTTCTTTAGAGGAACCATAAAAGCTTCCCCGAATTTGTCGATATGGTTGCCCAAAACCTGGTGGTCGCCGACCCAGACCTTAAAATGGCTGCCGCCCAGCTCGAAGATAAAATAGCCGCGATTTTCAATGTAAATGTACCCGTCGAGCACCAGGGCATAGCCTTCGTGCCCCGGGAGGGATGACAGATCAAAACCATCCGCCGTGCTTCCGCTGCGCTTCGGCTTGAGTGCCGTAAAATTGGGGAAACTGTCCCAATCACCGGAATAGAGACGATAGTGAAGACCCCCTGGCCGGATGCCGTCGGCTTTCACCATGGGCTCAAACTCGGGGCTGAGATCGAAATAAGCACTATCCGTCCTGTCATATTGCTCGCGCACCGGGAACGCCTTGAGCCTTAGCATGGAGGTTTTGTACAGCAGGATGCGGGTGTTCTCCCCGGTCAGCGATGGGGAAGAAAGCGTGGGTTCGCTCCCATCGGTGGTATACCGGATATAAGGGCTGTCCTCCAGGTTGGCACAGGAAAGCGTGAAAGGAAGTCCCGCAGCCACAAGGCCACGTCTTGGCTTTATACTGATCTCCCTCGAAGTAGGGTAACCGCCCTGGGATGCATAGTAGCCGCCGTAAGAAAATTTCAGCCCGTCCCAAAGCCCTTTGAATTGCGTAGAAAAATGCGTTTCATTGTCGTATAGCCTTCGCTTCCAGGAAAGACCCGCAGGCGAAGTGGATCGCAGCAAGGCATCGATCCCCTCTAGCCCCATATTATGGAACGCGCTGCCTTCGCGGCCAGCCAGCCACAGGGTGTGCTCCAGCCGGGGAAAACCGGCCAAATGTGTTTTCGCATAGGTTACCGTGTAACCATTATCCCACCAGAGGCTCGGGTCGACCGCCACATAGGACGTAAACAAATCCGGATATTTCAGGAAAGCGTATACCGCCAGCAACCCGCTAAGCGAACCCCCATAAAGCGTATTGCCGGTCGTTTTCACCGGGTAGCGTTTTTCCATATAGGGCAGCAATTCGTCTTTGAGGTACAGCAGAAATTCATCGGCATGCCCCGTCTCACCATAGACATGCGTAGGAGTAAAATCCCTGTCACGGTTGCTGACACCGTTCTTGTACGTATTGTTGATCCCCACGAGTAAGAGCCTCGGAATAAAACCTTCGCCTTTGAGCATATTATACTCAAGCCTCGCGAAATCCGAAATACCTTCAAGACAATAAAGAACCTCGTATTTATCGGTCGAACCTGGCCGGTATTCTTCCGGAAAAAGGATCTCCACATATCGCATTTCGTGGAGGTTTTTGGAGTAGAATGAATCCAGTAACTGCGCGGCGGATTGAGCCCTGGGACACAGCGGACAAAGAAGGGAGGCACTTACAAAAAATAACGCTGGCAGGACAGCGGTCCGAATGGTTTTCATGTCACGAACCTAACCCTTGTTGCCGGTATCTGCCCATTCATCGGAAGTTCAAGTTCGTTCAACCTGCTTCACCGTCTCGAAACCCATACGTATCGCACCACCGCCTCTACCCCTCCCGCCTCAGGATCTCGAGCGGCGGCCTGTTCAACACCCCGCGCACATTGTAAAGTCCGATCACGACCGTCAGCAGACTGACCCCGGCAAATAATCCACCCACCACCCACCAATTCGGAACAAAAACGGCCTCGAAGACGAATTTCGCCAGCACCATGCTAAAAGCCATGGATAACCCGATCCCGATAACAGCGGCAAGCGAACCGACAAAGAAATATTCCAGCATGGTGATCACCAGCACCTGCCGCCGGCTGGCACCAAGGGTGCGCAGAAGTACACTTTCCTGGATCCGCTGGAACTTACTGATGAGCACGCTCGCGATCAGCACGATCAGGCCGGTCAACATACTGAAACCGGCCATGAACCGGATCACTGACCCGATCTTTCCAAGGATTTCCTGCAGCACATTCACCACGAGCGCCAGATCGACCACGAGAATACCCGGAAATTGTTGCACTACTGCTCGCTGGAAACGCGCCGACGCCTGCGGCGTCGGCAACATGGCCGTGACGATATGGAATTGCGGCGCCTGCTCGAGCACCCCGGTCGGAAAAAGGATACCCTGTCGCATCGGGCCATGCTCGAGATGACGGATGCTCCCTACCACCGCGGTTATCGGCACGCCCTGCACATCAAACCCGACCTCGTCCCCGATCTGTAGCCCGGCCGACGCCGCCGCATCCTCGTCATACGAGACATGTACAACGTCTCCCGGTGACCGGACCGGCGGCCCAAGTTTTCCCGCAACCAGTTTCTCGGTCGGCCGCAAGGTATCGCTATAGGTGACCCGGGTGTCATATTCCGTCCGGCGTCCACCGGGACCGTCCTCACTCCGCGTTATTCCTTTGATCGAAGTGACCTTTACCGCCACGACCGGTACGTCATCGACCAACTGCACCTTCATAGCCGACGCCAGCTGCCGGACCCCCTGGATCTGCGCAGGCTGAACATCAAACAATACCATATTGCCATCGGTGCTTGCCAGGGTATGGACCCGCTCAAGAAGCAGTTCCCGGATAAAAAACAACGTCCCGATAAAGGTCGTGCCCAAACCGATCGTTACCACCAGGATGAGGGTCTGATTGTTGGGACGGTATAGATTCGCAAAACCTTGCCGCCATAAATAGTTCCACCGCTCCGGGAAGAACCGCCGTACCATGGCCATCAGCAACCGCGCTGCGCCGGCCAGCAGCAGGAACGCCCCGAGTATCGAGATGGTAAAAATAAGCGCCTTGCTCAATTTCTCCATCCGCATATAGCTGAACCAGGTGATAAAAACAAATACTGCTGCATAGATCGTCACCTTCCAGCGATCCCAACCCGCCGCCGGCGGTTCGAACGATACCCGTAGCGTATTCAACGGTGAGATTTTGCGCACGGTGAGCAAAGGCAATAACGCGAACAACAAGGCGATCGCAACCCCAATCCCGATGCCCTCCCCGATCGCCGGCCACGAGAGGCGGAAATGGGCCTCCACCGGCAAGATGTCCTTGAACAATATCGGCAGCACCTGCTGAACCACGACACCCAGACCCGCGCCAAGCATGGACCCGATCAACCCGATGCCCGTAACCTGGATCAGATAGATCAGAAAGGCATGTCGCACCCTCAGACCCAGGCAACGCAGCACCGCAACACCGGCGATCTTTTCCCGGATATAGATATTCACCGAGCTGGCCACTCCGATACAACCCAGCAATAAGGCGATAAAGCTGATCAATGTCAGGAACTGCGACAGATCCTTGAAGGCACGCGTCATCCGTTCCTTTCTGATCTCGACGGTTTCATATCGTACGTGCGCCGACTCCAGTTCTGGTCCGAGCCTCTCCATCAGCTTTGACATGTCCGTCCCCGGTTTGAACTGGTAATAAACCTCCGATTCGATCCGGCTGCCCTTTTGAACGAGCCCTGCGGAATCGACATATCGGAGCGGAATACAGACTGGCGCGGCTACCGTCAACGATATCTGGTTACGGCCCGGCATCCGGATCAGCGCACCCGCGATGACCAGGTCAAGCGTACCCACGCGAATGGAATCACCCACCCGCGCGCCAAACTCCAGCATTAACGTCTGATCGACCAGCGCCGCCCGTTTTCGCCGGAAATCCGTCGCAGCCGAAGCCGGCCTGGTTACTATCTTCCCGTAATAGGGGTAGTCGCCGTTTAACCCGATCAGTTGCACCAGCCTGCTCGACTGGGTCCGCGGAAAGGCGACCATCGACGCCATGGATTTTTCCTCGGAATGACGCGCGCCCGCAAAATCTTTCATCGTCAGCAGACTGTCCGAAATCCCTCGCCGTCCCCGGATCACCAGATCGGCCCCCACCATTTCCTTCGCCTGATCGTCGACATCCTCGTAGAGATTGTATCCAAATGACAACGTCGCCACCAGCGCCGCGATGCCCAATATAATAGAAGAAATGAACAGAAAAAGCCTCCCGCGGTTGCGCCGGCTGTCACGCCACGCCATCACAAACAGCCACGATAGACGCACCCCATTACTTTTTTTCATGATCTTCGACAATTCTGCCACCCGCCAGCCGGATGATCCGCTGCGTAGCAGCCGCCAGCTCCAGATTATGCGTAACTATAATTAGCGTAGTGCCGGCGTCCCGGTTCAGCTCGAATAAGAGCTGCACGATCTTCTCACTCGTCTCGGCGTCCAGGTTGCCGGTCGGCTCATCCGCAAAAAGGATCCGCGGTTGCCCCGCAAACGCCCGCGCCAGCGAAACGCGCTGCTGCTCCCCGCCCGAAAGCTGCGCCGGGTAGTGATGTAGCCTGTCCTCCAGCCCCACCTTCCGCATGAGCTCCTTCGCCCGCTCCCGTACACCCTTGCCCGCCGAAGCCTTGGCGAAGGCGGGGCCTCGTAACTCCATCGGTACCATTACATTCTCAAGCGCCGTAAGCGTCGGCAATAACTGAAAATTCTGAAAAATGAATCCAACATACCGGTTCCGCATAACCGCCCGCTCATCCTCATCCAGACTCTCGAGTACGGTGCCATTCAGTTGCACCGAACCGTCGGAACACCGGTCCAGGCCGGCGCACAATCCAAGCAGGGTCGTCTTGCCACTACCCGACGGCCCGACAATGGCCATTGTCGAGCCCGCCTCCACGGCGAAGGTGATATGCTCCAATACGGTCAACACCCGCCCCGCCGCCCTGAACGTTTTACTGATATTGGTGACCTTAAGGATTGTTTCCGCTGCCATATTTTGTTACAACTGTATCTTTGCATTACACAACATCCGCCTATATGTTGAAACTTCGTCACGTTATTTGCCCGGCCATCCTTATGGCGTCTGCCTGCAGCAACAACAATAATTCTTCCTCACCGGCCCGCGACACCGCTACAACCTCCGCAACCACGCCAGCCACGACCGACACCAGAAAGAGCATCCTGTTTTTTGGCAACAGTCTCACCGCGGGCTATGGCCTCAACCCCGAGGAATCCTTCCCCACTCTGATCGGCCGCCGCCTCGACTCCCTGCATCTGCCCTACAAGGCTATCAACGCCGGGGTTAGCGGCGAAACCAGCGCAGGCGGACTGACCCGCATCAACTGGGTTCTCCGTCAACCCGTCGATATTTTTGTTCTTGAACTCGGCGGCAACGACGGCCTCCGCGGTATCCCGGTCAACAGCACCCGCGATAATCTACAGTCCATCATCGACACCGTCCACCACCGGTACCCGGCGTGCAGGATCATCCTCGCCGGTATGCGCGTGCCCCCCAACCTGGGGAGCGTATACACCACCTCCTTTCACGAAATCTTCGCCGAACTCGCGAAAAAAAATAACACCGCGCTCATCCCCTTCCTCCTCGAGGGGGTTGGCGGCGACCCTTCACTCAATCAGCCTGACGGCATCCATCCAAACACAAAGGGCGAAAAGATCGTTACCGAAACCGTCTGGAAAGCCCTCCGGCCTCTCCTCTAACCGCCGCGAGCCTACTTAAAATCGCCCGCATAGATCAACGTCATCTTGTCCGGACTGATATACTTCCTCATCACCGCGTTTACCTGTTCCACGGTCAACGCCTTTGCCTTTTCCTCATAATCTGCATCAAAACTCAGGTCCTTTCCCTTTTCCAGGTAGTCCGCCTGATGGGACACCAGATACCGGTCGACACCAAGCAACGTCTTGCGCTGCCCGAGCCACGCCGTAACGGCCTTCTTGAGCTCATCGGCAGTAAACCCGCCTTGCAACGCCTTATTGATCTCATCTTTAAAGGCGCTGTCGAGCCGGTTCTTGTACATCGGATTGAAGATCGCATAAACTCCCCACGTACAAACCGGATACCGGGAGCTCGCCTGCACGAAAGTCCCGGCACCATAGCTCATCCCTTCATTCTCCCTTAGCCGGTTGGCCACCCGCGAAGAAATAAACGCTCCGCCGCCAAGCATCTCATTGGCGATCTCTAACGCCACATAATCCGGATCGGACTCTTTCAACGAAATATTGATCCCGCCATACAACGTCGCATTCTTCTTATCTGCGATGGTGATCGACTCGGTACTCCCTTTGACATCAAAGTATTTCTGCTCGATCGGAGCATATGGATTCTTACTCTTGAATGAACCAAAACTCTTCTCCAGCACAGCTTTTATCGCCGCCGCATCGATTTCCCCGACGAATGACACAAATGCATGATCCATGCCATAAAAATCATTATAGAACGGGCGGACATCCGCCAGCTTTGCAGCCTTCAGATCGGCAACTTCCTCGTCCGGACTTGTCGGATACAACGGATGGCCCTTCGGATATGGCGTCATTTTCTGCCGGCAGGCCGTAACAGCCACATATTGCGGGTCGCTGCGATTCTGATCCAGATCGGCGCCCATTTCGATCAACTTCTTACTGAATTCGTTGGAATCAAAGGCCGGATGCAGCAGCAGGTCCGTCAGCAAATCCAGCACGGCCATACAATTGTCCTTGTCCGTCACTACATTTATCGTGATGGATGCGCCACCCGCGCCACTGCCAAAAGTAATGGTCGATTTCAGCTTGTCGAGCTGGTCGTTAATGTCTTTTTTACTCCTCGTCGTCGTGCCCGTCTTTAGCATCGCGGCAGTCAGGTTCGGAATAATTCCCTTGTTCGACAAACTGCTCTCATTCCCGATCTTCAGCACAAAACTGCCATAGACCTTGTCCCCCTTGACCGGCTTCTTTAGCAGCGCATAATGCAGCCCACCGGAGAAAGTACCGTATTCCGTATTCTTCCTGATATTGGCAATCGTCGTCTCAAAGGTACCGGTCGCCGCCACCGTGGCTCGACCCTTGTAGCCCTTCACCAACGCCTCCACATCCGGCCGGTTGTTGACAACCACCCGATCCGCCGATTTGTCCGGAATAAAGACCCCCACCGTCCGGTTACTCGTGCGGTAATATTTTTTCAGACACGCCTGTACCTCCGCCAGGGTCAGCTGATCCAAACGATCCCGGTAGACATAAAACAATCTCCAGTCGCCCGCACCAATGATCTCCGCCAAGCCGATCGAAAAGTTTAGCGTGTTGTTCTGCATATCCGACACCTGCTTCTTGAGCGCATTCTTCGCCCGGTCGAGGTCTTCCTGCGTGATAGTCAGCGTCGATAACCGTTCCGCCGCTGCCAGAAAAGCCGTTTTGGCGCTGTCCAGGCTCTTGTCCTTCGGCACACTCAATCCGAAATACGTAAAGCCGGGGTCATACGACGTCAGGCTCCACCCATATTCCTTCGTAGCCAGCTTCGTCTCCACCAGCTGCTTGTAAAAATAGCCCGCGGGGTCGTTCGTCAGGATCTCGATCACCGCATCATTTGCCACATAATCCTTATCCGAATATGCCGGCGTATGAAACCCCATGGCGACAAACGGAATGTCCCCATTTCGCCGGAGCTCCACATACCGTTCGCCGTCCTGCGGGGGTTCTACCGTATACGGTTGCGTCAGTACCCGGGTTGGGCGCGGTATCTTTCCGAAATAACTTGCGATCAATCCCAACGTCTTTTTCTCATCGAATTTCCCGCCGACGATCAGCGTCGCATTGTCCGGCTGATAATATTTGCGATAAAAGGCCGCAAGGCTGTTGATCGGCACGCGCTCGATATCCTCTTTGCTGCCGATCGTGGATTTGCCATAATTATGCCACAGGTACATGGTCGACAGGACCCGCTCCTGCAAAATGCGATCCGGTTCGTTCTCACCCGCCTCGAACTCATTTCGCACCACCGTGAACTCCTTTTGCAGGTCCTCGTTCTTCATCAGCGAATTCACCATGCGGTCCGATTCCATATCCAACGCCCAGACCAGGTTACTGTCACTCGCGGGCAGGATCTCGTAGTAATCGGTCCGGTCATAATACGTCGTACCATTGGCAAAGGCGCCCTTATTGCCGATCGTTTGCTTGATGCTGGTGAATTTCTTCGACGGCCGGAACATCATATGTTCCAGCAGGTGCGCCATTCCGGTCTCGCCATACCCTTCGTGCCGTGAACCCACATGATACACAACATTGACGATGACATTCGTCTGCGCCGGATCGGGCACCAGCAAGATCTGCAATCCATTCGCCAACCGGTATTCCTTGACGCCCTCCACGGAAGTGACGAATTCCGGTGCCGCCGCCGGAGAAGAAGCCCTGGATTGAGAAAAGACATAGGACGCTGTCAGACAGATCAGCAAGGTAATGGCCAGTGATTTCATTTAGCTGTGTTTAACAACTAAAATACCACTATTCCGCCATTCGGCGACCGCCGCACTTCAAATAAAATGACCGGCAACTTTATTGCACTTCCGGTCCCCGCCGCCCGCGCCCGCCACCAATTCCCCCGACCCCTTCATTTCGCGGATCCGTCTTCATCTTGAGTAAATACTCATGCGGCGGCGTCATCCCGGCCAGATTCCTGACAAAATAATCCCACCTCCTGCGCATCATATACGAAGAAAATGGCCCATAGCCATGCGGACTATTGGGGAACACCACGAGGTCATAATCCTTATTGGCCTTCTCCAACGCGTCGATCACCAAAAGCGTATTGGTCGGTGGCACATTATCATCCATCAGGCCGTGCGCCAGCATCAGCTTCCCTTTCAGGTTCTTCGCCAGATTTTGATTGGCCTGTGCATCATAATCGGAAGCAGTCACCAACCCGTCATACCGCTCGCCCCAGTCATCCTCATAATTGCGGTTATCGTGATTTCCCGATTCGGCAATCCCAACCTTAAAAAAATCCGGGTACCGGAACATCGCTCCGGCCGTTGCAAACCCTCCGCCCGAATGACCCCAGATGCCAATCCGGCTCGTATCGATATAGGCATATCGCCCGGACAACTGCCGGATACCAGTCACCTGGTCCGGCAACGTGTTCTCGGCCATATTCCCATAACTCATATCATGATAACTCTTCGACCGGTAAGGATTACTCGTCCCCTCGATCTCCACCACGACAAAACCAAGTTCCGCGAGCGCCTGGTTGTCCCCTCTCGACGCGGCAAAACTCCAGCTTCCAACACTGCCACCCTGCGGCCCCGGGTAGATATAATCGACGACCGGGTATTTTCTATTGGGATCCAGCTTTTCCGGTGTGAACATCAACCCGTAAATATCCGTCGTCCCGTCATGCGCCTTCACGGTGAACGGGACCGGCGGCTTCCATCCTGTCCCCGCCAGTCGCGAAACATCCGCCTTCTCCAGCAACACCACGATCTTACCCTGCAAATTGCGCAGAACACTTACCGGAGCCACATCCGGCTTGGACCAGGTATCGATAAAATAGTCTTCCGAAGGCGCGAAGCTGATCGTATGATTTCCCGCTTCCGGTGTCAACAACTCCAAATGACTGCCGTCAAAATTGACACGGTACAGCTGATTGAAATAAGGGTTTTCCGGTTCACGTCCCGCCACGGTAAAATAAAGGATGCGCTTTTTCTCGTCTACTTTATATAACCGGCTCACCACCCACTCACCCCTGGTGATCTGATTCTTCAGTTTCCCCGTCACCGCATCATAGAGATACAGCTGTCCCCAATTGTCCCGTTCCGAATACCAGATGATCTCATTCGATTTGGGCAGGAATCGCCAGTCGATGGCGGATCGCCCGGACTCGAATTGCGTTGCGACCTTCTCTTCAAAAACTTCCCTTACCGCACCCGTAGCCACATCGGCGATCCTGATTTTTTCGTCTTTATGGTCGCGGCTCGTACTCACAAAGGCAAGTTGCGTTTCATCCCCACCCCAATCGACATCATCGAAACTGCCGCCGCTCGAAATATCGTCACTCAACGTCCCCCGATGCGGATCCGGTGGTATCTGCAACCGGACGATCCGGGGCGTATCGACACTGATGATCACGCGCTGGATCATCGGGATATCTTTGTCACCCGGCAATGGGTACTTCCAGGCCCTTAACTCCGGATGTCCTATATTCGTCGTCACCAGGTACATGTCTCCCACATTCCGCTGGTCCTGCTGAAACGTCACGATCTTCCTCGAATCCGGTGACCACGCGAGAATGGGCCGGTCACTATGTTTCCAACCGGCATTGTCCGTCGCGTACCCGAAATCTTTCACTCCATCGAAGGTTAGCTGCATTTCCTTGCCGGTCGCAATCTCCCGGACCCAAAGGTTGTAGTCGCGGATGAAGATGGTCTTTTTTCCGTCGGGCGACACCTCCTGTTCGTTCGGGCCGCGCGGTCCGATCATCGTTCCGCCATCGGCATCCGCCGTTACGGTATACGTCTGCAGATCGCAACTCCACCCCTTCGCCGAAACCCGGAAGTGGATCTTCCTCTCGTCTGCCGAATAGGTGAATTGCCCGAACGGCAGATGGTCCGCATTCACCGTCTGGCCCGTCGCCGTCGACAACGCCGCGGCCAGCCTGACCTGATCGAAAGCAGGACCCCGCGTTCCCTTTGCCGGATTCACCAATATGAACTCACTTCCCCGCGCCGTCAATACCCGGTACCAGAAGCGGTCGCCGGACAACCAGGTGGGCCGCCCCATCACATGGTCGATAAACGGCTCGGTGCCATAACTCAACAACGTTTCCGCATGTGCATAATCGTTATCAGTGAGCGTTTCGCCCTGCTGGGCCCGGGCCGTAACCACGAATGCCAGGATGGCCATAACAACAAGACCCCGGCCTACATAAAAATTTTTATTCATATTTGTTCTCAATGTGAAGAACCAAAGTACACATTAAATCGACACGCCCGTTTATTCGACACGCCGTCCCTTTACAAAAATGACCCCCATTAGCGCCCCGACAAACGCCATCGCCGCGGCAATTCGCAAAATGACCTGGTACACGCGGATAAACCCTTCTTTGTATGCCGTATCTACTTCGGAAGCAATACCCCCGTCACCGGCCACACCACCACTCCCCGCCCCGCCGGCGCCTTCTCCATTCAGCGCATACGGCCCGCTTCCCCGCCGCACATCCTCCGGCACCTTCGCGTCTCCGAGCTTCGCAGTCTCCGCCATCACCTCCTGCCGGTCCCTCGCATCCAGCCCTAACCCATCCACCCTTCGCCCGACGACGCCGGCGAATAGCACCACCGCCAACGCACCGAAAACCGCATTCGCAAATACCCCGGCAACCCGTGACAACGCATTATTGACCCCCGACGCAACGCCGGAATAGGAACTGCCTGCCGCACCCATGACCGTCGCCGTCAGCGGTGCTACCGTCATCGCCAGCCCCAGCCCGAATACTACAATTCCGGGAAAAAAACTGAACCAATATTCCGACAGCCGGTGCAGCCGTCCGATCATCGACAAAAGGATCATTCCGAACCCCACAATCGCGGGTCCCGCGATCAGCAAAACCCTCGGTCCATGCCGGTCCGCCCACGCTCCCGCATACCGCGATAACAGGATCAGCAAAAGCGTAAAGGGAAGGAAACTCAATCCGGCCTGGAGCTGACTATATCCCTGGATTTGAACCATATCCAGGGACAGGAACAACAACGCCGCCCCTAGCCCCGCATAGAGAAAGAATGTAAGCAAATTGACGCCGCTAAAGACCGGGTTTTTAAATAATGAAAAGGGCATCATGGGATCCTTGCTTCGCCCCTCGATGCGTACGAACAGCGCCAGAGCGATCACACCCCCCGCAATCGCGCCCCAAACCGTCCAGTCTCCTATTCCCACCGCCGGGATCCGCAGGCAACCAAACGTTCCCAGAGCCAACCCCACCGCCACCGCGACCGCTCCCTTTATATCGAGCGAATTACTTACTCCTTCTATTTTACTTTCGGGAATTTTCCGCCATAAGATCAAGATCGCCCCCAGCCCCAACGGGACATTCAAAAAAAATATATCCCGCCACAACCCTGCATCCGCCAACGCACCGCCAAGGATCGGTCCTCCCACCGTAACCGTCGTAGTGAGCGCCGACCACGTCCCGATTGCCTTCCCGCGCTCCTCCTCCCTGATCAGGACCGATAACAATGTCAGACTACCGGGGATCATTAGCGCCCCGCCGGCTCCCTGCACGATCCGGCAAATGATCAGCATCACGACGGAAACGGAACACCCGCAGGCAACCGACCCGACAAGGAAAATGACGATGCCGACCATGTATACCCGCTTTCGTCCGAGTTTGTCGCCCAACACACCACCGATCAGGGTCAGGGCCGCCAGCATAAGCAAATACGCATTCAGCACCCAGAAAAGCTCCGTGCCGCTCGCGTGGAGGGCCTGTTGCAAAGCCGGCATGACGACATTCAACGCCGTAGCATCGATAAAAGCCATCGAAGACGCAAGCACCACTGCCAGCATGAGCCATCTCCCGGTAACACTGCCGAGCGGAAATACAGCCATGATTAAAAATACCTAAAAATTGCCCCTCGCCCTTGCACATACATTATTTTATCTATATATTTATGGATTAACCCCAATATCTAGCTCTGCCACCACGTGAAAAACCATTCTATACCCTCTGCCCCGCGTGCTCCCCGGCACAAATTCTGGAAGCTGAATACTTTCATCATACTGGCCATCGGCTGCAACGGAATTAATTTTTTCTACGACCTGTACGACCGGATGACATGGAGCGCTGTCACCGAATTAGCCGGCATCGGGGTGCTTGGCAGTTTCATGATCCTGCACCGCAACGGCTACCTCGAACTGCCGAAAATTCTCAGCATTGTTTGCGCCAACCTGCAATCCGTCTTTCTTTGCTATGTGCAGGGAACCGGCCAGGCTTCTTATCTGTACCTTTTCCCCTTTGCCATGGCGATGATTTTTTTCCTCCGCATGCGGAAAAACGACCTGATTGTCGTCTTGTCACTCGGCGCCACCCTGGTAATGCTCTCCGCAACCGTGCTGCTTTTGCCATATCGCTCCCATATCGACCAGGTCACCGATCCGGTAAATTACCACCACCTCGCCGTGAACATCATCGTGAACTTCCTGCTGGTGATTGTGTTCTTTTATTTTATCCTGCGTCTGCTCGATGCCAAGGAGCAAAAGACCAAGATAGCCGCCGCCGCGAAGGCCCGCTTTATGAGCAATATGAGCCATGAACTTCGCACGCCGTTAAACGCCATAATCGGCACCACCCACCTGCTGGCACAGGACCATGAGGACCTGCAGGCCAGCGAACATTTCAAAGTGCTGAAGAATTCCTCCGAACATATGCTCCAGCTCGTAAACGCCGTGCTCGACTTTAGCAAACTCGATGAAGGGAAACTCGAATTCGTTCGCGAACCATTTGACCTCGCCCATACGCTGCAACAGGTCGCCGATTCGTTCACAACCGCCGCGTACCAGAAAAAAATTAAACTGATACTGGATATTGACCCGATCCCCGAAGGCAAGAAAGTCATCGGGGACGAGATGCGCCTGAAGCAGATCATACTCAACCTGCTGTCCAACGCGGTCAAATTCACCGAGACGGGCTCCGTCATCCTTCAGGTCAAAATAGAAGACTATACCGAAATGGAAGCCGATATTTATTTTGCCGTCATCGACACCGGCATCGGCATCCCGGCAGAAAAGCTTCACCTGATCTTCGAAAGCTTCACCCAGGTGGACGCGGAGACAACGCGTAAATACGGCGGTTCGGGTCTTGGCCTGAGCATCTGCCGCGAATTGGTTCGCAACATGGGCGGCGAGCTGAAAGTGATCAGTGAGCCCGAAAAAGGAAGCACGTTTTACTTCACGCTCCATTTCACTCTCCAGACGCAGGTGGTGATCGTGCCAAAAGAAAAACTCCGCGGTCTGAAAGAGCTTACCGGGGTCAATATCCTCCTTGTCGAAGACAACGCCGTTAACCTGAACATCGCCCGCCGCTTCCTCCACAGCTGGGGCGCAACCATCCAGCCCGCGGAGAACGGTGAGGTCGCCTGGGAGCTTTTCCGCAGCCGCCCCTTCGACCTGTTGCTCATTGACCTGGAAATGCCGCTTATGGATGGAAAAGCCCTTCTCAAACAGGTCCGCAGCGTCAACAAGGACATCCCGGCTATCGCCTTTACCGCGGCGGTCTATGAGAATATGTACCAGGACCTGCAGGATCATGGTTTTAACGGCTTCCTGCACAAGCCTTTTCGACCTGACGAAATGCACCGCAAAATTTTGCAGCACTTGTCCAATTTTTAGGCCGGCGATACGTTTTCCTGTGGACAAATCTCATCGCATGCGCCGCCGCTTCATTGCCATAACGGTTCTGTTCGCCTCCTGTTTTAAAGACCCGGGCCCAGCTCCCGCGCCTCCCGCCAACGTTTCGGCTACCATCAACGGCGTGCCTGCCACTTTTAACGCAATCATCACCGTCGATAGCCTCAGTATCCCCGGCGCCGTCTATATCGTCGCTCATTCCGATTCCGCCAACCTTACACCCTTGCTTGAAATTACGCTTGGCAATACCCCGCTCAGACCCGGCATCTATCCTTCTGCAGACAGCGCCGGCGGCACTATCGGTCTCCTCGGCTATACTAACTGGCTGAATGGCTCCGCCGTTCAGTACCCGGCCGTGAGCGACACCGTTACACTCAACATCGTCAACCGGAACTGGTTCTCCGGCACGTTCCAGGGCACCTGCGAGTACAGCGCCGACTCCGTCGTCGTCATCACAAACGGTCAATTCTCCGTGGCGTACCCTAATCACTAGGCACGATTTTTTCGTATCTTCCATTCATTGAGCGACCAATCATCCCTTTCAACATCACGCTGGTGGCGACTGATCCCGATCGTCTTCATTACCTATAGTCTGGCTTACCTCGACCGTGCCAACTTCGGTTTCGGTATGGCCGGTGGCCTCCAAAAAGACCTCGCCATCAACACTTCTCAATCTTCCTGGCTTAGCTCCCTCTTTTTTCTGGGCTATTTCTGCTTCCAGATTCCGGGCGTCTATGCCGCCGTCCGCAGTGCGCGCCAACTGATCTTCTGGTCCCTTCTCCTCTGGGGTGCGCTCGCCGCAGCCACCGGCATCGTCAGCAACATCCGCTGGCTGATGCTCGTGCGCTTTCTCCTTGGAGTTGTCGAGGGAGCAGTCCTTCCGTCCATGTTGGTGCTGCTTAGCCGTTGGTTCGTTCGCTCCGAGCGCTCCCGCGCCAATTCCTTCCTGATCTTTGGTAACCCCGTAACCGTAATATGGATGTCCATTGTCTCCGGCTACCTGATCCATTCCCTGCACTGGCGCTGGATGTTCATTCTCGAAGGCCTCCCCGCCATGGTTTGGGCCTTTTGCTGGCTATATCTCGTGGAAGACCAACCTGAAAAAGCTATCTGGATGTCCCGGGGTGAATCGATCGCCCTTCAGACAGCCCTTGCCAACGAACAAAAAGGCATACCCCCGGTGAAGAACTTCTTCGCCGCCTGCCGGCTACCCATCGTATGGGTGCTATGCCTTCTTTATGCATTGTGGGGAATCGTTGTAAATGGTTTCCTCCTCTGGCTGCCCGCCATCCTCCATCATGGTCCGGGTGTCGATATCATCGGCACCGGCTGGCTGTCCGCAATCCCTTACTTCCTTGCCATCATCGCCATGATGGTCACTTCGTGGTTTTCAGATATCTCCGGTAACCGCAAACTGGCCATCTGGCCCTTTTTCCTGCTTGGCGCCGTTTCCTTCTTTTGCTGCTGGCTTTACGGCTTCGACCATTTCTGGCTGAACTTCACCCTTCTCTGCCTGGCGGGCCTCTCGATGTACGCGCCATACGGGCCTTTCTTCGCCCTGATCAGCGAAATCCTTCCCGTCAACGTCACCGGCGGCGCCATCGCTCTCATCAACAGTTGCGGCTCCCTGGGAGCTTTCTCCGGCACGTTTTTCGTTGGCTACCTCAGCGGCGTTTCCGGCGACTTCCACGGCGCCTACCTCTTTATGGCCGCATCCTTCCTTCTCGCTGCCTTCGTCGCCATGAGCGTTCGCACAAAACCTCGCCGCTTCCCCGGATAGGGTAATGCCTGTATTTCAGAATACCAAAATCCAATGCATGCGATACTACGGTTATTCAATACTTCTCATGTATAATTCACCGTAATTCGCATCCGATTCAAGTCTTTTCAATATTGACTTAAACTGCAGCAATTCATACGATTTTATTACAATTCCAATATTGAAGGGAAGATCAGTCAAGGTTGTAAGATATTTAGAATTAGGAACTCTTTTGTCTTCATTGACTATCCCTTTCGCTAGGTAATTTTGCGACTCCACTACAACCCCCAGGAAAAAAGCTCTCCGAATAATTACAAGGTTGCCCCGCTTGTCAACGTGCTGGTTGTCGTATAAAATTATTGGGGAACCGCTTGAGCCGGGGAAAATTGGAATATCAATCAAAAATTGGGGGTTCCCATTATAATTTAGATAGACGGGTGTAGCGGTGGACCCCTTCCTGATGACTGGAAGATTATTAACGGAGTCTCCAAATCCCTTTGGATAACCAATCATCAGAACATCTTCAATTGCATCAAATGATTCGAATATTTGTTCTGATGGAATAAGAGTTTCAGGGAAATTTACAGTGAAACTTTGGAGATTGCTTTTGATCTTATTATTATATACCGGCGCTAAGGGCAAAACAGCTAAATCTTCACTTGGATGATATAGCCACAATTCATTAAAGTTTTTAAAGTTAATAGTAATAATCTTGCCGTATTCAGGCAAGCCGTTTGCAGAGCTATTAAACTTTATGGTTCCTCGATCATATTTATTAACTACGTGAGCGTTCGTTACAATGACTGGTATGGTATCCATGTCAACATAAAACGTCAAGAAGAACCCGGTACCAACACTACTTATGCGTACCTTTTTATTGTCTATGACCGTGTCGCGAAAAGCTTGTATTTTAGTAGTAGAATTAAAAAGCTGCTCTGCAGTTGAAAGAGCCTGTTTTTGTTGAGCATAAATTTCTGGTGAAAAAATTATTAAGAGAGCCAAGCAAGCAACCTTCATATAATAATTATTTCGATGAATCGACTTCTTCATCATTCATTTTGACTGATCTAGTTTCATCACTATTATAATCCATACTTTGATAAATCGCTTTAGTAAGCAATCTCGTTACAAGCCCTATTTTGTTGTCCAGCCCTGCGAGCTTATTTGAAGTATCTGAAAGAGTGATGCCTTTCACAATAAGGAGTTTTTTGTATGCTTCAAGGTAATGCTTTGCTTTTATATCTTTTTTGGCTTCTCTATACAATGAGTCTGTGTTTACTCTATTGCTATTTAATTGACTCATTGTTGTATCAGTAAGAACGAGGTTTGGAGATGCTACATTCTTATTCCCTTTATGTCCCGATTTCATTTCGATTCCTCGATAAGCAGATATGATCATTACGGCTCCGCCTACTAAGGCTAGGATGATTCCTGGGGCAGTATTTCTAATGACAATTTTGAAATCGCCCCAACTTGCGCTAATGTCTCCATTGGCAGCATCAATTCCCTTAAGATATAATCTGACCCCCATCGAGATTACGAGTAGGCCTAATCCCAATGTTATTATTTTGTACAGTACAGGCAACAACTGATCATAATCCATACCCATAACAATTATAGAGCACATCGTTCACTCTAGTCAATTTTAGGAAAATTACGGAGATGAAGCAGAATAACAAAGCAGCGGGCCATATTCTTGGGCAAAAAGAGTGTTTTTACAAGGATATTACAAGGGAGATGAAAGTATATGTCACGTATATATCAAAACTGCCGTGATTTCGAGAGATAAATAAACAAAGTATCTAATGTTGAAAAGCTTGTCGGAAATTGCCAGGAATTTTCTCAGATATTTTATGAATTCGGTTTCGCAGCCCCTCATCGCTTAATCATCCTGTCCTTTATGATCTCTCCCAATACCTTTTCGCGCAAACCCTGGCTGATCGTGATCTTCTCATTCCCGATATGCAATACGTTCCCCTCTATTCGCTGTACCTTGCCGACATTTACGATAAACGATTTGTGTACCTTGATAAAACGATCCGCCGGCAACTGCTCCTCCAGCCCCTTGATCGTCACATACACCATCAGCTTTCTCGTTGCCGTATATAACATGACATAATTCATCATCGCCTCCGCATATAACAAATCGTCATAGAAGACCTTTTCGATCTGGTTATTCGCTTTGATAAAAAAATGACCTTCCGCCGCGGGCGGTGGCAGCTTCCCCGCCTTTTTTAACCCCGCCGCCTCTCTTGCCTTGTTGCAGGCCTTTAGGAACCGGTCGAATCCGATCGGCTTCACCAGGTAGTCCAGCACATCCAGGCCGTATGACTCCACGGCATATTCCGAATAGGCGGTCGTAATAATGATGCTTGCCGTACTCCGCGAACTTTTCAAAAAATCGATCCCGTTGATCTTGGGCATGTTGATGTCCAGGAACAGAATATCGACATCCCTTGCATTTAACAGTGACATGGCCTTTAGCGGGTTCTCCGCCTGCCCCGCCAGTTCGAGGAAATCGATCTCCTCGATATACTCCTGCAAAACCTTCCTGGCAATGGGTTCGTCATCGACGATCACACACGTTAGTTTCATGACAGATCGATAGTTAATCGGGTTTCATAAATATCATAATCATTGTTCACGACCAGCTCATATTTTCGGTTGTACAACAGCTCGAGCCTTCGCCGCAGATTCGCGATGCCGATCCCATTGCCCGCCTTGCCCGCCGACTCGTCCGCCGACTCGTCCGCCGAAGCTTTAGCGGAGGCGAACTCCTCACCCGCCCCAGCCTCCTTCGTATTCAGAAAAATGGAATGAAGCACGGCCCCCTCGGTACGGATCTCTATGCAGATCTTATTGGGCCGATCGCCGAAATTACTGACGAATTTAAACGCATTCTCGACCAACACCATCAACATCAGCGGCGCAATAGTGAGCCCCTGGCCGATATCCCCGACCTTGAAATGGACGACCAGCCGCTCATCCTTTCGCAAGCGTTGAAAAGCCACATAGTTTTCGATAAACGCGATCTCCTTTTTCAGGCTCACCCGATCCGCCGTACAATCGTAAAGCTGGTACCGCAACAATTCAGCGAACTGCAGCAGGATATTCCGCGCTACCTGGTTTTGCCTGTCTATGTGGCCATAAATAGTGTTGAGGGAATTGAACAAGGCGTGCGGATTGATCTGCGCCTTCAGATAGTCCAACTCATTTTTGATCCGCTCCCGCTCCAACGCTTCCAGCTGCTGCTGCGTCTGCATCTTGTCAACAAGCATCCGCCCAAGCGACACCGCGAGCACCCACGACGAAATATTGAGAAGAGACCGGATGAATAACCCGGCATAGTCGATCTGACCGGTAACCGTAAAATAATGCCGGCTGATGAACAGCGCCAGCCACGCGCGCAAAGCCGCCGAGACCACGATGATCGCTATAACCGCCGCGACGAACGACCCGTACCGCTTGCGCGCCAGCAGCCGCGGCACCGCAAAGAGATCGATGGCATAATAATCGGCGGTAATAAAAAGGAGGTAACAGAACTCGATCGTCATCGTCCGGGTGATCGCCACCGAATAACTCCGGAATAGCAACACCCACAACAGATAAATGCCCGCCCAGAAAAGGATATGATAAACTATCTTCCGGCCCCTCACCATTCAATTTTTTGCTAAAATACCGACAATCGCCCCAGCCGTGTAGTTTATTACATGAGAACCGGCATTTCCTTGATAACCGCGCCCGCCGAAGCCCGCCGCAGGCGGGTCGCTTTATAACTCGTCCGCCAGTTCATGACCCATAACAGAGAAGAGGAAATTCTGCAACTGGTGATAGTATCTGATCGGAACCGCACCCGGCGTAGGCTGCCTCAACCTCAAGCCTTCCTCGGTAAAAAGGAAGTCAACATGCGTATTTCCCACCGAAAGTATCCATTCCTCCCGGACAAAATTCCGGAACCCGCATTTCTCCAACACTTTTGGCGTCAGCAAGATCGGTTCCACTTCTGCGTAATCCGCTTCTTTCACCACCTCGATATATTGACTCGCATAGGCCGTCCGGAGCGAACCCCGAACCGCAGCTACTTCGCGGTTTACCCGTATTTGCGTATCGTAGATCAATGAATTGCCCAGTATCTGGTGTACCGTGACTGTTTCCCCATCTCTGGTCTGGACTTTGTTCCCGAAGCGAAGGTCTTTTGCGTGTATCATAGAGTCTAATTTAAATACCTGAAATACAATGGATTATTATTTCGGTATTTCAAGGGATAGACTCCTTGGAGGATCAACTGAAAGGCTAAATTAATAGGCGAGGCTCAAATATGCAATACCTCCGCCTTTCCGACTTATCCACATTATGACTTCAGGCTTCGTAAGTACTTAATACTCTGCGGTACCGGCACCGTCGGATCCACCGATTCATCCTCGATAAAAAAATGTGAAATCCCGATCTTTCCGGCTTCTTTCAATATCGCAGGAATATCCTCTTCCCCCTGACCGAGCGGTACATCATTCTCCGGTCCGGTCAATCCCGTCAGATTCCTGGGCGCGCCCTTTCGCAAATCCTTCAGATGCATCAGCTTCCACCGCGATCCGTATTTCTCCATAAGCCCCACCGGATCGCCACCCCCAAAGGTGATCCACATGATGTCCATCTCGAACGACACATACTTCGGCTCGGTGTTATGGATGATAAAATCCAGCAGGGTCCCGCCCTCGTAGGGTTGGAATTCATACCCGTGCGGATGATAACAAAAGATGAGCCCCGCCCCGGCCAGCGTCTTTCCGATCTTGTTGAAATCTTCCACCGCCTTTTTTGCATTCTCCACCGTCAACACACCGTCACTATGTGGGATCCACGCGCACATCACATACTGCGCGCCAAGAATCTTCGCCTGCCGGATCACCGAATCAGGATGTTCTAACAACCGGTTATAATCTTCCCCGATCGACGGAATGCGGATCCCCCGATCGTCACAAAGCTGGCGAAAGGCGTGCGGATCCATTCGCGCCCCGCCCTCGAGCTCGGTAAATCCGAGCATCCTGATCGTGTCCAGCGTCTGCGCCACCCCCCGCGGCCAGCTGTTTCGATACGTATACCCTTCCACCCCCAGCGGCCAGGTGTACAAAGGTTGCTGTCCAACCGACGACGACACGCCGAATAGCAACATGGCGCTCCAGACCCATTTGTTCATATTCGGATATTAAATATTCCCCTTTTTCCGTTCCTGCACCGCGTAGCCCACCGCCCTTGCCGAGCATGCGATTTTATAGTGCAGATAATCGACCATGACGTGCTGGGAAGTTTGAAAAGCTTTGATCGTTTCCCGCTTCAGCAACTCAAAGAATTCCCGGTCGCCCTTGTCCGGCGAACCCGCAAATTTCAGCAGAACAGCCTCCCGCTCCATTTTATCCGCGTTCACAAACGACACGCCGAAAGCCGCCTCACTTTCATCTTCTACCGCCTGCAACCGGGCGTACACCTTTGTGCGTTCGGCCGGCTCTAACGTATCATCGATAATCCTGATGAGATATTTGTCGACGCCTGCCGCCAGGGTTCCGGGATCCTTGCCGTCCGCACTGGGAGGAATGACCGTGGCAGCGATCGCCCCGAGGAGTGCCTGCACTTCGGGCGTAGCCGGCGCAATGTGGACCTTTGGCGTTCCGTTGCAGCCGGTCATCCAAATCGGCAGCGTAATCACGCTGCCCGAAACGGCAATCAGTCCGGCCACAGCCGCGCGTCGGTTCATCCGATAAAAGTTTGCCTTCAAAGTACAACTAATTTCGCTGCCATCAATGAATCCCACGACGCCAACGCCGGCTTGGGACTGAAATTGCTATCCACCAAACCGATAAATGCGAAAGCGGCGAGCCCGCTGCTATCTACCGGGCCCCACCCGGAAAGATCAAGGTCGGTAAACGTAAGCTGAAAGACACCGGTTGCCTTTGCCTGTGCAAGCAGCTGCCCCTGCCGGTCAATATACGCCGCCTGCGCCGCAACACCGCCATAGGCCGGCGCCGAACTCCAACCACCTTCGCTGACAAAAACGGGGAGCTTGTGTCCAGCCGCCAACTGCGAATAATAATTCAGCGGGATAGCCGCAGGCACAGTAAACCCGCCGAGATAAGGATAGGAAGATATCCCTAATTCCTGCACGAACGGAAAATCCAAATAATCCTGCGCTACCCCCACATAACTTGTTCCACCGAGCTTTCCCCAAGCAACCTCCGCCTGAACACTAACACTCAACGGAACGGTCGCATCCACCACCCGTACGTCTGCCGCCGCTGCATTAACCGCCGCCTTCACTCCCTGGTAGATCGAATCGGGCGCTGCCAGGCGGACCAGGTTGGTCTCCAACGCAAGCCCCAAATGGTCGGGTCGCAATATACTGTCCATGACGACTACCCAACGCCGGTAAAGTTGTTGCATCGCCGGCTGCGCAATACTCTTTCCCAAAGCCACCAGCGGGTACGAGTCGGACTGCCGGTTCAGCCCATTCTCCGGATCGATGTATACCCAGACCTTGAGATTCTTCGACCGGTAGATTCCCGCCAGCTGCTCATACTGATCCGTCACCAGGGTCACCGGATTCTCTCCGCCGATCAGCGAATCCCAAGGCACTTCCGCACTGATGATGGCGGCATCCGCATGCGCCGTCCATAGATTGAGCGACCGGATGATCAGGCTGAGGTCAGGCCGCGGCGCGGAAGTTGCAAACCCCATCCGGTAGCTGCGACCGGAACCAACATTCGCCGCCTTGTGCTTGCTGCAACCCGCAAACCCGACCCCGATCCCCACCAGTATGATCACCGACGCCACTGCGCGCGATTGCCGCCTGCCCCAGGTTAGCACCGCCACGACGCCGTTGAAGAACCATAAATACGCCGGAAACAACGTATATATCAGGTCATGATGGATACAAATAAACAAAGCAAGCGTCGACGAAATCACACCCAGTATCCATGCCGCCGACCGCTCCGACGAAGGATCGCGATAGGCCTTGACGATCGTCGGTATCCCCAGCAACCCGTCCGCAATGATCGCAAACACCGTTGTCACCCAGGGATTATCCGACACGACATAAACACCCACGCAACAAAGGCCCGCCACGAGGAATCCCAGGTCGGCCCGCTTAAACGAAAAATTCCCGCTGAACCATGCCACTCCGGCAATAATAAGGCAGCCGACCGTCGAACTGGCAATACCTGTCATACTCCATTGCCAGCCCTCATGAACGATCTGTGAAATGAGGCTCGTTCCCATCAGGCAAGCCCAGCCAAACCACGATAATACGCTGGGCGTGATCTTTCGCGACAAACAGTTGACGATATAGATCACCTGCCCCGAACTGATGACGACAGCGGCCAATAATCCCAGAATTCGTTCTATATTCATTTAGGTACTTCTCTCTTTCACCGTGCCCTATCTGGGCACCGCAATGGTAATGTTCCTGTATTCGATCGGTCCATGATCCCCTTGCAAATAGATCGGTCCCGGCTCCCCTTCCCTGCTATCCAGCGCCCCACCCGTGATTCCCGGGATCTCCGCATTGCAGACAACCGTCTTCCCGTTGAATACGATCGTTACGAGCCTTCCCACCAGCGTGATATCATAAGTCTGCCACTCGCCCGGCCCCTTCGATGCGGCAACGCATGGCGGAAGGAACCCGTATACCGCACCGATCACGTCGTTCGGCGGTTCCGCACCCTCGAGATCTTCGATCTGTACCTCATACCGGCCGCGCAGGTATACGCCACTGTTACTTCCCCTGGGATACCTGAATTCGATGTGCAGCTTGAAATCCATATAACGGCTATCCGTAATAAAATTTGATCCCGAATGCGGGCTGCGCAAAATGCCGTTGTCCGCCACCCACTGATTCGTTCCCGGCGCATGCCACCCCGCCAATGTCTTCCCGTCAAAGATCGACACCGGATCACCCCAAACGGGTTCGGCCGTCCGTTGCAACGCCGGCGCCCGACGCCCTGCCCAATTGAATTTTTTTCCGCTCGGCATTACCATCGTTCCCACCAGGCTGTCACCCTGGAATTGTCCTTCCACCGAAAGATCGCGATCCTCCCGCTCCCATTGCGGGGGGATCGAAAAGCTTAATTTGCCATCGGCAAAATAATACCGCGATACCGGTCTTGCACTCCCGCCGCCGCCGACAAACCGTCCCACCAGCATCCGCGACCCGGACTTGATCACCTCGAACCAGGACGGTACCGGCCTCCCGTCCATGCTTACCGTAAGATCCCAACGCCCCAGCAAGGCTGCCGTATCGGACGCTCCGGTCGCCATACACGTTACAACCAGACACCCCACAATCACAATCGTTAACAGAATGCTTTTCATGAAAGAAAATTTTGAAGTAAGGTACATAATTCCCCGACCCAGGGAGGCATTTTTTCCGTAGTTTGCCTTCCAATATGATGCGAACAGTTATTTACTTCTCTGTCCTCCTAACCGTTGCCATTCGCGCTGAGGCGCAATCTCCCGCGCCGCCCACCCAACGCTCCGGCAACCCCGTCTTTCCCGGCTGGTACGCCGACCCCGAAACCGCCGTCTTCGGTCATACCTACTGGATATACCCTACTTATTCCGCACGCTACAACGAACAGGTCTTCTTCGACGCTTTTTCCTCAAACGATCTCGTTCATTGGCAACGGCATGCCCATATCCTCGACACCAACGCCATCCGCTGGGCGCATCGGGCCATGTGGGCTCCCGCCATCGCGAAACGCGACGGAAAATATTACTTCTTCTTTGGTGCAAACGATATTCAAAACGACAGCACGACCGGCGGCATCGGCATCGCCGTCGCTGACCGCCCGGAAGGCCCTTACAAAGACTACCTCGGCCGTCCCCTGATCGACAAATTCCATAACGGCGCCCAGCCGATCGATCAGGCCGTATTCCGGGACCCCGCCGATGGGACCTGGTATCTCATCTACGGCGGCTGGCAACATTGCAATATCGCGCGGATGCGTTCCGACTTTACCGGTTTTGAACCCCTCCCCGATGGTACGACATTTAAAGAGATCACCCCTGAGCATTATGTCGAAGGCCCCTATATGATCTATCGCAAAGGAAAGTATTACCTGATGTGGTCCGAAGGCGGCTGGACCGGCCCGGACTATTCCGTCGCCTATGCCGTCGCCGACCATCCTACCGGCCCATTCCGGCGGATCGGCAAGATCCTCCAGCAGGACATGGCCGTAGCTACCGGTGCCGGTCACCACTCCGTTCTTCGTATCCCCGGTACGGATGACTACTACATCGTCTATCATCGCCGGCCGCTGGGTGACACCGATCCCAACCACCGCGTCGTCTGCATCGATAAGATGGAATTCGACGCCGAAGGTCATATCCTGCCGGTAAAGATCACAAAAGAAGGCGTCGCTCCCCGCCCCGTCAGCCTTCCGACTGATCATCACGACTTCTGAACCACCCCCTCACTCTGTCCGGAGACTTTTCGACGGATTGGCTACCGCCGCCCTTAGCGTGTGGTAAATAACGGTCATCATCGTGATCAGCAACACCGCCAGCGCCGAGAACACAAACGGCATCGGCTGCAGCCCCATGCTATAAGAAAATGCCTTGAGCCAACTGTGCATGAACAACCACGCCACCGGGCAGGCGATCAGCCAGGATAGCCCCACCAGCCAGATAAAATTTCGCGTCAGCAGCGGCACGATCTGCCCAACGCTCGCGCCCATCACCTTGCGGATACTGATCTCCTTTTGGCGTTGCTGCGTCGTGAACGCGATCAGACCCAACAACCCCAGACAAGTGATAAGGATCGTCAGGATGGAAAAGCTCGTGAATATCTTTCCCCGCTTCTGATCCGCCACATACTGGGAATCAAAGTCCTGGTCAAGAAAGGTATACGAAAAGGGGAGTTCGGGGAAGTCCGCCTTCCAGGTCTTTTCAATCTCCGCAATCGTACCGGGAATAGCCGCAGGATCCAATTTCACCTGGATCATATTGCCATTGGCCCTGAAAGGGATTATCAACGGCGCTATCGGGTTATACAACGATTGCTGATTAAAATCGTGCACTACTCCCACGACCTCCCAGTAGTCCCGGGAAGAAGTGTCGCCGGGGAACTTAACCCGCTTGCCTATCGGATTATCCCAGCCAAAGAACTTCACCATATTCTCATTAACGATAATGCTATGCAACGTATCGGACAAACCATAGAAATTTCTCCCTTTTGCGATTTTTATTCCCAGCGTTTTGAAAAAGTCTTCATCCGCCCTGTAGACATTGACCCCCTGATCGGTATACCCTTTTTTGGTCTCCACCTCCAGCAGTTGTAACCCGATACCCTGACCCGGGACAGCGTCGGAAGTGCTGACAGAAATCACCTGCGGGTTCTTTCGCATTTCATTTTTGAAAGCCAGGATCTTGCTTCTCACGTCATGATCGGCATTCACGGGCAGGGATAACACATAATTCTTGTCAAACCCCAGGTCCTTATTCCGCAGATAGCTCAGCTGATTATACACGACCCATGTGCAGATGATCATGACCATCGAAATGGAAAATTGCACCACCACCAACACCCAGCGTAACACGACATTACTGGACCCTTTGGAGAGCCTCCCCTTCAGGACATCGATCGGATTGAATTTGGCCAGATAGAAGGCCGGATAGCTGCCGCCGACGAGGCCAACGAACAATATCACCGCCAACAGGATCACAAACGTGCTCGCCTCCAGCAGGGAGCCAAAACTGATCGACTTCCCCGAAAGCGTGTTGAACAGCGGTAGCAACAGGGCGATACACCCGATACTGACCAGCAAGGCAAACAGCGCCGTTAGCATCGACTCAACAAGAAATTGCGCAATCAGTTGCGGCCGGGTGGAACCCGTCACCTTCCGGATCCCGATCTCTTTGGCCCTCCTGGCTGAACGGGCAGTGGCCAGGTTCATGTAATTGATACAGGCAATGAGCAACATGAACATCGCCACCGACCCGAAAATATAGACATACCAGATGCTGCCCAACTCCTCCGGCTCACCCTGAAAATCGGAATACAAATGGATGGATCCGACCGGCTGCACCCCATAGCGAACCTTGATACCGTATTGGGAAAAGATCGGCGCCATATATTTGTCGTACATGGGAAGAAGCTTCTTTTCAAAGGCCGCCGGATCGGTATTCGGTTTTAGCAGCACATAGGTAAAGAGGCCGAATCCTCCCCAATTCAGATCGAAGTCTTTCGCAATCGTACTTTGCGAAATCAGGATATTAAATCGCAAATGGGAGTTCTTCGGGACATCTGTGATCACCCCCGTAATCTTGTATACCTCACCCTTCTCGTTCCGCAATGACTTTCCAACCACGCCCGTGCGCTGACCGAAATACGACCTGGCCACCGATTCGGTGAGTACCATGGAATGCGGCGCCACAAGCGCAGTCCGGGGGTCTCCTTCCAGGAAAGGATAGGTAAATACGTTGAATACCGTACTGTCGACAATAAATACCTTGTCTATATAGAGCCGCGTATCCCCGTTTTGGTACATATTCTTACCATTCGCTATAAAGCGTACGGCCTCTTCGACTTCCGGGAAATCCTTTTTCAGGGTCGGCCCCAAAGGATTTTGCGTAGCGGACCACTTCATCACGGGTTTTTCCTGTTCCTGGACATATGCCGTGATCCGGAAGATCCGGTCCAACTTTTTGTTGTACCGGTCATAACTCAACTCATCCTTGACATAAAAGATGAGCAGCAGCCCAAACGTAATCCCGATCGTCAACCCGAGGATATTGAGCAGACTATACCATTTGTCCCGTTTGAGATTACGCAGCGCGACAAGAAGAAGATTCTTAAACATGACAGTGGGTGATTTATTATAAATATACTCCTAATGACGGGTTGACCCGCCCAGCCCCTGTACCGCTTGTCATTTAACCGGTTTTTAATACATATTATAACAATACATCGTTTTCCTATGTATATTTGAAGATGGTTAGTTCCTTTCGCCTGCTTCGATATGCTGTCACCATTCTTCTCTTGCTCGTCGCCGACTACTGCCGGCCATGCAGCATGTTCAAGATCACGGTTTTCGGGAAGACCCTGGTAGGCAATAACGAAGATGCCTGGCGCGTCAATTCAAGGATTTGGTTTGAATCAGGCTCCAACGGGCATTATGGCGCGGCCTATGTGGGTCACGACGACTGGTGGCCACAGGGCGGAATCAACGAAAAGGGGCTCGTCTATGACGGGTTCGCCGTGTACCGGCGGACCTTGCATCCGGCACCGGGAAAAAAGCCGATGGGATCCGACTTCGGCAATTTTCTCAAAACCATCCTGCAGCAATGCGCCTCCGTTCAAGAGGTCCGCGACTTCGTTTCCCGATTCGAGAGAAGCAGGATGAACGGCAGCATGCTTCTGTTCGTGGACAAAAGCGGGGAATACCTCGTCGTCGAAGCGGACACCACCATCCTCGGCCACGACGAAAAATACGTGCTCGCCAATTTTTGTCCTTCCCTTACCAAACCGGAGGACGTACAAATCGGCCGCTACAAACGAGGCAGGGCTTTTCTGCAGAATAAAGAGGACACCAGCCTTGCATTCTGCACGGCAATGATGGATACGATGCACGAGTGCAGACGGAGGCTGGGCGACGGCACAACGTATACCACGATCTATGACCTGAAGGACAAACTGATCTACCTGTATTTTTACCACGACTACAGCAAATGCATCACCTTCAACCTGGACCAGGAATTGTCAAAGGGGAACCACGCCTTTCTTATGACCGATCTGTTCCCGCCGAATCCCGAATACATCCGCTTCACGAAGTTCAAAACGCCGTTCAACGATGTCCGGATGCGCCTGACCCTTACGCTGCTATTTTTCTTCCTTGTTCTATCGCTGCCCGTTTTCGCGGTCATTTTCCTGAAGAAACGTGCCCCCATTTGGCTCGCCCTGCTCATTATCAACCTGGGCCTCGCCTGGGATGCATTCAATTTGAGTGACAACATTGCCATTTATTATTTTAACCGCCCATACCGGGAAGAGGGGCGGTGGCTCTTAAATCTGTCTTCCTGGTTTCCGCTTGCCCTCCTGATCCTGTTTATTCCCATAGTGATTGCCACGATTCGTTATATCCGGAAGAAGCCAAACAAGTTCCACCTGCTCCTGCTTTCGGCAAATGCCCTGAGCTATGCCATACTCCTCGGCCTTCTGATATATTGGGATCTTATCTTTTGAAATTTGTCAAATACGCGCTCCTCGCCCGAAAATCCTATCTTAGTAACCATGAGAAAACTTCTGCAACCCCACCACCCGGGCCGGCCGCGCATTCCGCTTATCCGCGCCATCGCCGCGCTCGCCGTCCTCGTCGCCCCGGCTTTCCCCGCCCGCGCTCAGCTGTCCCCCACCGAAAAGCAACTGACCGACTACGTCGACGCCCACTTTAATGCTTCGATCCAACTGCTCACCGACGCGGTCAACATCAACAGCGGCACCCTGAATACCGCAGGCGTCAAGAAGGTCGGCGCGCTCTTTGCCCGCGAATTGCAACTCCTCGGCTTTACCATCGAATGGGTCAACGAACCCGATTCCCTCCACCGCGCCGGCCATCTCGTCGCCACCCACCACGGCAAAAAGGGGAAACGCCTCTTCCTGATCGGTCACCTCGATACCGTCTTTGAACCCGACATGCCGGCCGGGCCCTATACCAAACTCAACGATTCTACCGCGACCGGTCAGGGCGTCAACGATATGAAAGGCGGCGACGTCGTCATCATTTCCGCATTACAGGCCCTCGCGGCAGCGGGCCTGCTTAAAGACATGAACTGTATCGTCTATTTCACGGGGGACGAAGAAAGCTCCGGTCACCCGCATGCCGTCGCCCGCCATGATTTTATAGAACGCGCACGCACCTGCGACATCGCCCTGGCCTTCGAAAGCGCCAAAGGCCTTGACACCGTAGCTGCCGCCAGGCGAGGCGCGAGCGGCTGGAGTATCGATATTACCGCAAAAACCGGCCACTCAGCCGGTATCCTCTCCGACTCCGCGGGCGACGGAGCTATCTATGAAGCGGCCCGAATTCTCAACAGCTTTCGGGAACAGCTGGGCCACGAACAATACCTGACCTTCAACCCGGGACTCATCGTCGGGGGCTCCGATATCCAGATCGACCCGATGGACGCTCGCGGAACCGCGCTCGGTAAAACAAACATCATCTCCCCCGCCGCCCACATCACCGGCGACCTTCGATTCCTCTCCGATGGCCAGAAAGACACGGCCCGCGGGAAAATGCGTGCAATCGTCGCCTCAAGCCTGCCTGGCGCCCACTCCACCATCCGCTTCTCCGACGGCCTCCCTGCTATGCCGCCGACCCCCGGTAACCTTCGCCTCGTGGCCATCGTGTCGCAGGTGACGTCGGACATGGGTCTTGGACCCACCGTCAGCGGCGACCCCGGCGCCCGGGGCGCGGGCGACATCTCGGATATCGCACAATACGTCGATTGTCTCGACGGATTGGGGGCATCCGGAACCGGAGCCCATAAAGCAGGTGAAACGATAAATCTCCGGCAATACCCGTGGCTGATCAAACGTGCGGCAATACTATTAGCCCGTCTGGCTGACTGACCGTCTCCCGCCGGCAAATATAGAACGATACCCCGCACACCGCCAGGGCGACAAATAAACTGGCCCACTCCGCCTCCACCTTCCATTTTCCTATCGCCCTCGGCGCGTGTAACAGGATCACCCATAAGCCGAACATAACCCCCAGCCAAAATGCCGCCAACCCGACACCCCGTCCGATCACAAAACTGAGCCCCGACAGGATATAAGCCGCAATGACCAGGTAGGCAAGCGCCACCTTCACCGGCATCCATGCCGGGATCAACGTAACAATGTAGTCGAAGTAAATAATGTGCTGGATCGCAAAAAGGAAAAGCGCGGAAGCAAATAAATAATGCCCCACCACCGCCGATAGCTGGATGATTCTCAGCCATCGCCCGCTTAACCCGGAATCATTCGGCAATTGCGCGGCAATGATGATCGCCCCGCTGCCGATCATGATCCCCTCAAATGTAACGGCCCAATCGCCGCCATTGTAAATATTCGCAACAAGCGCCGGCAAATGAACAGTCAACAATAATATAAGATACATCCCCGCTACCAGCAGCAACGCCAGCTGCCGCCTGAACCGAAAGAAGATCGCCACAGCCGCGAAAAGGAACACCGCGATGGACAAGATGACCAACGCGCCCCTCAACGGCACCCCTTCGGGTACCTGGATCTCGCTCACCAGAAAATTTCGGATACTCAGCTCAATGATCCCGAATGCAGCCATCGCGGCTCCATAGAAGTAAATACCCGCGTCGCTAAACCTCGCGCCTCCTGCCCCGAACGCAGCGCCCCCTGTCCCGAACGCAGTGCCTCCTGTCCTGAACGCAGCGCCCCTTGCCGCCCGTAGTTTGTTCATCGTCGTAGAGTTTTGGTCCGCTAAAGTTCCGCAGAACCGCCACCCTCCCCAACCCACACCTTGTACAATTTCGTACAAGTTGGTTCAACCACCTCGTTGGACCTACCGAAACCTGCCATCTGGCGCCCGCCGTCTTCCACGACTAAACAATAACAAAAATAGGTTCACCACAAATAAAAGGTTCGCAGTTACAATGACTATCGCCATCGCCTCGTACGCCTTGCTCACCATTTGATATTGTATGAATTCACTAAACTCAAGATATCTTCTGACCTGGTAGGCAGGATTGAGATATTGCATCCATAACAATACGTACAATGCGGCATGAGTTGCAAAAAAATGAATATACCCCAGCACCCGATTCATACCCCTCCCCTGGAAATAGATAATCCCGATCATCAAATAGAGCACAACCACAGCACAAACAGCCTGGAAATGCCCGATAACAAACATGGTGTCATGTACCTGGATATCAATGGTCCGCGCCGGATCCATGCCCCATCCATAACTCCCCTCGATCAACCAAGCCAACGCCCCGGCTACAAACCATCTACCGGGAGACATCCCTCCGCTCCATCTCCTTACCCACCGCCCCACCAATACTACAAAAGCTGCCAGCGCCAACCCGATCCCGAACCGAATGACATAAACCATTACCGGATCCCCTCCTGCCATCAACATCCCCCTGACCTTATCCAGGTAAGTTCCGATCGCAAAGATCAGCACCCCCCAGACCACAATAGCCCAGACGTTTTTCATGCTTATCGTTTTTCCAGAACTTCCGACAGCTGCTCAGCCGGCGGGACCAAAACAATCCTCGTCCCCCGCCCCGTCTCCCCGCTCCCTGCCGCCACCAGCCGCTCCGGGGCGACGTTGTATTGCACCTGTAATGCGCGGACCACCGCAACGGCCCGTCGCGCTTTCACCTCCCAACTGTCCCCAACCGAATCTGCAGCCATCCCCGCGCTGTCCAGGAACGACTCCACCCGGCAAGAAATCCCGGGTTGGTCCCTCAGCACCCGCGATAACCGCACCAGCATCGTTTTACCTTTATCCGTAACCGCCACATTCGAAGGGTCATCCCCGAAAAGCAGATTGTCGGCAACCGTCAAGCTCACGACCCCATTACCCACTTTTATCCCTATCACCGAGTCGGGAAAACTTCCCATCGCGGCCTTGACCTCCAACAACACCGCAAGATTCGCCGAATCCCGGCTCGATAGGGCCATCCGGAGTTGCTGCAGGTACAAATCCTTCGCTCCGATATTGTCGATGGATTTCCGGATACTCTCCGCCTGTGCGGTGCTGATCGCCGAGAGATTGTCCAGTTGCTTGTGCAGCAAAGCGTTATTTTGTTTGACAGCGGCCAGTTGGACGTTTAAATCATTGGCCGAGTCTTTCAGCCCCGCCTTCTCCTTGCTTAGCCGCGCATTATCCGCCTGACTGGCCTTCAGGGTTTGCATCGCCCAGGTATAGAGTGAATCGGTCCTGGACTTTTCAACCTGCAGGGATTTGTAGGTTCCGGTGCTGACACAGGATACCAGGGCAAGGGAAAGAATCAAAAAATAACAATATATTGGTCTCATAGACCAAAGATAATTATGGAACCGCTATATATAAATAATGAAAAAATAAAGTCGCTTCTCCCGATGCACACCTGCATTACGATCATGGAAACGATGTTCCGCGATCTCGCGGAAGGGCGCATCCTGCAGCCCCTTCGTTCCCTGATGTGGTTACCCGACCATAGCGGTATACTCGGCATGATGCCCGGATTCGCCGAAGGCCCCAATATCATCGGTATCAAACTCATCACCATCTTCCACGCAAACGGTCCCGCCGGCCTACCCTCCCACCAGGGCGTCGTCATCCTCTTCGAAGCCACGCACGGCCAACCGCTGGTCATCCTCGACGCCGCCGAACTGACCGCCATCCGCACCGCTGCCGCCAGCGCGCTCGCTACCCGCTTGCTCGCCCGGGAAGAAGCAAAGACTGTCGCCATCATCGGCACCGGCGAACAGGCAGCCCGGCACATCGAATCGATCTCGCTGGTCCGCCCGATCGAAACCATCTACTTATGGGGCCGCAACGCCACCCACGCCAACACGCTGAATGACCAGCTTAAAGGCCGTTACCCCATGCAAATCGCCGACACGGCAGCGGCTGCCGTTAAATCGGCCGATATTATATGCACCGTCACCGCCGCGGCAGAGCCCGTCGTGGAAGGCAGCTGGCTAAAGCCCGGTTCCCATCTCAATGTCGTGGGCTCCTGCACTCCGAACAAACGCGAAGTCGACACGGAAGCCATGCGCCGCTCCCTGGTCTTCACCGATCGCTACGAATCACTTTTCAAAGAAGCCGGTGACTTTCTGATCCCGCGCGCCGAAGGCGCCATCTCCGATGCACACGTGAAAGCAGAGCTGGGTGAAGTCCTGACAGGCAAAAAGACCGGCCGTGACAACGACGCCGACATCACCCTGTTCAAATCCCTGGGGATCGCGGCCGAAGACCTGTATGCCGCATGGCATATCTATCAAACGATTCAACCAACCGAACCGCCGCTTCGCCACTAATATGGAGTATACCGCTCCCATCCCCACGGAATCGTGACTCCCGCAAGCCGTTCGAATAACTCCTTAAAGATCCGCTCTCCGTTACTGCTGTTCGTCATCACCACAACCGCCTCCTTTGCCCCCGGGATACAAAGCCCAAAATGTTCCCAGCCATCATCATGTCCTTCCTTGAAAAACGCCGGGCCTTTCGCGCTCGTAAAAAGTCCCCAGCCTAACCCATATCCAAGCCCGATTTTATCATTGTCCTTCGTCGTCGCCGTATCCAGCGACGGAAACTGGTGCGCGGAATGGATCGGTATCTGCATCGACGTCATTTCTTTCCACGCTTTTTCCGACAACCCTTTTCCCTGGAGTACCGCCGCCAGAAAACGTGTGTAATCCGCAATTGTGGTTTCCATCGATCCGGCGGCGCCTGCCTTCGTGCGCTTCTTTTTCGGAATGGCCGATTCATCCTCTAAATGTCCCACCGCAAAATCATCCTCAAACGCAGGCTGCCACACATAACTCGTCCGCCGCATCCCGAACGGAATAAATATCTGCTCCCGGGCGAGCGAATCAAGCGGCTTCCCGGTAACCGTTTCCACCACCAGCTGCAAAAGCGCCATTCCCTCACCCGAGTAGGCATACTTCGTCCCCGGCGTAAAAAAGAACTCGAGCTTCTGATTCCCCTTCGGATTAAACCAGCGAAAATTCGGGAATCCCGTCGTGTGATCGAGGCAGATCCTTGCTGTAAGCAGTTTCCAGCGGTCATCGCCCGCCAGGTCCTTGTAATTGTCATATTCCGGGAGCGGCCGGGGCAGATATCGATACAGTGGCTTATCCAGGTCGATTACGCCATCATCGACCAACTTCATGACCAGGTAAGCAAAAACCGCCTTCGAGAAAGAGGCGGCATAAAAACACGTGGCGGTATCGTTTAGCTGGCCGAATTCCTTTTTCTTAAACCCATAGGCCTTCACATCGGCAATCTTGCCGTCGCGAACAATTCCCAGGCAAAGGCCCGTGACATGCGCCGTATCCATCAGCCTTTTCACGAGCCGGTCGGTTTCCTGTCCGCTCGCCCGCATCCCCACAACCATCCACAAAAAAAAGTATAATAGGTTTTTCATGCCCGAAATATACAAAAAAAGCCCGCCTCAGGGAGGCGGGCGGTTCAGGTTGATCCAACAATAATATATTATAAAGTTCTGATCGCCGCAATCATTCTGTCCGCATCAGCTTGCTGAAAATTAGTCAGCTCGCCCTCCCCACAGCTCAGGGTATAACAAGCGCCCTGGCCCTTTACGTCGATCCGTTTGATCGAATAGTCCCTGAATTTCGCGATGTCACCCGTATTCCCCTTCTTCAACGCGGCAAGACCTTGCATAAAATATCTTAACTGCTGCATATTGCCGAATCGAAGATCCGATATATTGACGACGCTGCTGTACTGCTGGTCGCGGAATTCGAGTACATAACAAGTATCCAGGTCTTTTATGATCCGTTGCAACTCCATCGGCCAGACCCCTTGCCGCACTTGCAAAAGACTGGTCGTCGAAGAATTTGTAATGGTGAACTGCGCCTTTGAAATAAAAGGTATGGCAAGCAGAGAAAATAGGATGATCTTTTTCATAGCGGAAGTTTTCTTTTCGTGTTACAATCCAAAAAAACGTTTTACAGAGGAATTTATTATCTGAGACCGGCTATAGTTTTGCACATGATATCCGCCTCCGGTTGTTGAAAATCGGTTAAACCGAACTTGATCTTCAGCATATACCAGACACCCCCGTCAAGCCGCTTGTCCGCCCGCTTGATCGAATAATCTTTAAAATTGGCGATATCGCCGTTATGGCCCTTTTTCAGCACATCGAGGGCCTGTCCGAAATAACGTAACTGACCCAGGTTCGCAAACTCCAGCGTGTCCATCATCACGAAATCCATATACTGCTGGTCACGAAAGATCAGCGCATACGTGGTATCCCGCCGGTCGATATCCCGCTCCAGGTTCATAGGCCACGCACCCACCCGCACATCCGCAAGGTTGGTAGCCGAAGGATCTACCGGAAGCCACGACAAAATGGTAAGGGGAAGAAAGAATAGGAGAGATAGCTTCTTCATAGATACATTGGAATTTAATTGGCAGGCACAATATAGAAAACTCGTTTCGAAAATGCAAAAGCCTTTATATTGAATTGATAATTAATACAACCGACATCAGCCGCCCGGCGAACGCCGGGCGGCTCTTTCATTCCCCCTTCCGCAGAAAATCCGCGATTTTACTATATTTACAGGCCAATACGCTAACGTGAAAAGACTGGCCTCTTTATTTGCGATCTTCCTGACCCTAATGGAATACACCTACGGCCAGACCCAGTCCCATACCGGTAAAGGCTTTGATTACGAATCCGCCCTCGCGCCCCTTCGCCAAATTATCGCCAAAAGCATTCCCGGAAAGCCCGATACCAACACGCTCGACGCCTGCTACCAGATCGCCGACATCTTTAATATCCGCAGCCGCACATCCGGCGATAGCCACGACACCACCTATATCGATTCAAGCCAGCAATATATCCTTCGCCTGATCGAAGGCAGCCACCAGCTTGACCGCGCCGACTATGAGGCCGCCGCCTACTGTCTTTGGGGTCAGAACCTGATCTCCATGCATGCAGACGAAAAAGCAATCGTGGAAAAATTCCTGACCGCGCTCACCCTTTGCGACACCTGGATGAGCACCCACCACATTCCCAACGACCAGATCCTCGAACGCCAAAGCGTTGCATACGCCAACATCGGCTATACCTACTTCGCAAACAAAGAATATGACGATGCGCTGCGCTATTGCGATAGCGCTGTCCGCCATGCCTGGCCCGCCTATGCCGGCGGTCTCCCCCTGGTCTACGAAGCCCGGATTTACATGGCGCTTGACAAACTTCCGCAGGCCGAAGCCGCCCTCCACCGGGCCCTCCGCGTCATGTCCGTGCAACCCATGACCATGCGGTGGGAAGCCATGGACTATCTTGCGGGACTGTACATAAAAAAAGGCCGCCCCGACAGCGCAATCATGATCGCCCGCGAGGCCCTTACCGGAGACAAACGCGGCTATCACCTGAATTACCATTACTATTGGCTGGGTAAAGCCTTCCTCGCGCTGCACATCCGCGACTCCGTGTCAAAATATGCGCAACTCGAGCTGACCCTGGGCAATCAGCACAACAGCGGTCTCGACCGCCTCCGCGCCTATGAGCTTCTTTACAAACTGGACTCGCTGAATGACAACACGGCTGCCGAATTGACCCACTACCGGCAATGGGTCAACCTCGACGACAGCCTGAATCAGGACCAGAACGTAAAAGATATCGCCGAAATCCAACACAAATACGACTACACGGCGCTGCAGGCGAAGGCCGATCGCCGGCAATTCGAACAACAGGCTCGCTTCCACCGTCAAACCGGTTATTTTCTGATCACCTTCCTCGCTCTTCTGGCCGTCACGGCAATTCTCCTTGCCTGGTACAACCGGAAGATGCACCGGAAGAACATCGAGCTTGCCAGGAAGAACCAGGAGATCCTGGATGCCCACTTCAAAGGACAGCATTTCGAACGGAAACGGGTAGCTTCCGAACTCCACGATAACCTGAGCAGCCTCCTCGCCGCCACCAAACTCAGCATCCAGGTCCTCGACCCATCCGCCCTCCCACCCAACGAACAAAAGCTGTTTCAAAGCGTCCTGGACATGATGGACACCGCCTGCAATGAGGTGCGTTATATCGCCCACAATATGATGCCCGTCAACCTTGAACGCCAGGGCCTGCCGGCAGCCCTGGAGACGCTGGTCGCCAAACTCAACCAGACAGGCATCATCTCATTCGAATTGACAAATATCGACCCGGGCCTCCCGCTCGACAAGGTTACCGCTTTCAATATTTATTCGATCGTCCTCGAATGCTGTAACAATATCCTGCGTCACTCCAGGGCCACGCGCGCAGCCATCCTTTTCAAAGCCACCGAAAAGGAACTGCACCTGCTGATCTCCGATAATGGAAAAGGAATTCCGGATACAAAAAAGGATGGAATGGGCATTCGCAACGTCAACGAACGCATCGAATCACTAAGGGGAACACTCGAAGTCCAAACCTCCGGCGAAGGCACCTCTTTCTGGTTCACCATCCCACTCTCACCCGCCGAAGCCTTGGCGTAGGCGGGTCTCACCCGAAGCCGCTCGCTAAATGATCCCATGTTTTCGCGCATAATGCGAAAGACCCACCGCATTCTTTACCCGCGTCTTCGAAAAAATATTCTTCCGGTGTGTCTCCACCGTATTCACGCTGATAAAAAGTTGCTTCGCGATCTCCGAGCTTTTCAAACCCGAAACGATAAGCCGCATGATCTCGAGCTCCCTGTCCGTCAGCCCGTCCATCGCGCCCTCTTTCGTGCTTTCCAACACCCGCTGCATGACCAACTCGCTGTAATATTTTCCGCCGCCCGCAATCGTATTCAACGCCCTGGCGAACTCCTCCAGGCTGGCGCTCTTGAAGACATATCCCACCGCGCCCGCCTTTAATGCAGCCTTGATCGTTTCCGTGTCCTCCAGCATGGTGAGCATCAGCACTTTCACGTCCGGCTGTAATCGCCGCAACTCTCCGATCAACTCGATCCCGCCCATCACCGGCATCTGGATATCCGTCAGTACCATGTCCGCCTTTGAATGCCCGAAAAACTCCAGCACTTCCCGCCCATTGCTCATCTTCCCTACCACCTCATAGCCCGGGATCTTCTCCACAAGGAGTGTCAGGCTCTCCAGGAACACGGGATGGTCATCCGCAATTGCTAATTTCATTGGCTACCGTTTTCTCAAAAGTACAGAACTATTCTCCAGCAACAATTTGAAGTCGTCGGGATTGTCGATGATCACATTGTGTTCTCTCGTGCTGTGGACGAAAAGGACCCTGCTGTTCCGGATCTGACCGGCATCCAACAATGCCTCGGTCGTAAGCAAATAGTCGATATGCTGCACCCCCAGTTGACGCATCAGCGTATCGGAAACGACATCCGTACCACCGCCGTGATCGGTATACCAGTGGACAAAATGATGCCGCCTGTCCTGCCGGATCCAGTCCATAAAAACCGGTAGCCTTCCATACAACGCATCAAAAAGGTAGACCTCATCCACCGGCACCTGAACGTTCGCAAGGATATCCGCCACAGCAGAATACCCGCCGCTATGACAGCCCAAAACAATATGTCCGGCCACCGCATCCGCCGGAACAACTCCGTACCGTTTCAATTCATTCATTACATCACGCACCAATCCGGCGAAATCTCCCTTTTGCTTTAACTTACCTCCATAGCTATCCGCCGAATTCCGGGCGGCCTCGCCGAGCACCAGCACGGCATCGCAATTTGCCGCTGCAAACTGCCTCGCCAGCCCATAGAATTGCAAGGCGGTGTCGATATTGTTATGCCAGCCATGAAACCAGAAGATGAGGTCCGTGTTTCGGCTGCGCTTCAATCGCGGCGGAACCACCAAAATCACGCTGCTATCGTCATAATGACCGGCAACGGGTTGAAGAACGCTGTCTCCATCCAGCCATGCTTTCGCCCGCCCGGTATCCGGAAAGGAGGTAAAGGCGGAGGTCATACGAAGGACCTGGTACCCTTGGTCCCTTTGCGCCATCGCAGCCGCCGGCTCCAAAAAGATCAGGACAACACCAGCTATCCATTTGTAATTCATATCCGTCCGATTAATGACCGAATGTACGAAATTCAACGCGGCGTTTGCCGCTGGTCACTTCTGTCTGACGCGACCGACGCTTTTCCGGTATAACTTTACTGAAAATTTAACCCCATGTTCTTCCTGGTATTAGGTATCCTCGTGCTGATCGCCGGTTTCGTCATCGCGGGCAGAGCCGATAGCCTTCGACGTTACAGCAGACCCATTCAGATCCTTGGATTGCTCATAGCGCTCGCCGGGCTTTCCTCCGCATCCCTTGTACAGATCGGCGCCGGCGAAATCGGCGTCCAGACCCTCTACGGCCGCGTCCAGAATGATGTGCTGACAAGCGGGCTGCACTTTATCAATCCGCTGATGGAGGTGCATAAAATGGATGTCAAAACGCAGAATTACACGATGAGCGCTGTTCGTGATGAAGGTGCCAGGGAAGGGGACGACGCCATCCGGGTCCTTAGCTCGGACGGCCTCGAAGTCGTTATCGACCTGACCGTTCTCTACCGGGTACTGCCCACCGAAGCACCACGTATCCTCCGCGAAACCGGTATCGACTATACCGATAAGATCGTCCGGCCGCTGGCCCGCACCCGCATCCGGGACAATGCCGTCTACTATGACGCCGTTTCCCTCTATTCCACCAAACGCGACGAATTCCAACGCCGAATCTTCGAATCGATCACCGGTGAATTTCAGAAGCGCGGTCTGGTGCTCGAACAGTTGCTTATCCGGAATATCAGCCTCCCGCAGGCTGTAAAGGCCAGCATCGAACAAAAAATGACCGCCGAGCAGGACGCGCAGAAAATGCAATACGTCTTGCAAAAGGAGCAACAGGAAGCGCAGCGGAAACGCGTCGAAGCCCAGGGTATCGCCGACTACCAGCATATCATCAGCGAAAGCCTGACCGACCGCCAGCTCCAGTACGAAACCATCAAGGCACAGTTGGAAATCGCGAAGTCACCAAACACAAAAGTCATCATTTTGGGCAAAGGCAATACGCCGGTCATGCTCGACACAAAGAATTGACATCAGGGCCCGGAAATATTGCGCGCATCATATCCTATTTTCCTTTCGCTGCAAACCCAAGGCACCCGGCGAAGAACGCCAGCACCAGATCTCGGATGGGATGAAAATCCATAAGCATGAGTTTAAGAAGACAAATGTTGCCTATATTCCCTGTCCCCGGAAACCGATTCAACAACCGACCCCGCTTTTTTAATGGCTACCCGGGGTCGTTCAACTGCACCATCACCGCCCGGCCGCCCGGAACAGATCGCATCTTTATTATATTAAACAATAATCTAATGTGACGCATTCACTCCCCTGGCATGGTTTCTTTGAACTATCTTTGAGAAAGAGCATTATACAAAGAAGGCCGCAAGCCTTCACATACTACAATAGGTTGTCGACCCGTTAAACAAGAACTTTGATGTCTATGCTGATAAAAAGAAATTGGCTTCTGGCCCTGGTGGTTTTGGTCCTCGGCATCGCCGCGCCCTCTCGCAGCTCCGCACTACCCAAACATCCCCTTCCTCACCGTCATTCTCCTACGAAATATGAGAAGATACTGCATGACGTGGGGGCGATGATCGCCGAAATTCACTATAGCCCGCGACCGATCGACGACAGCTTCTCCCGCGAAGTCTTCCGGAAATATCTCAACGGAATCGACCCGGAAAAAAAGATCCTGATGCAGTCCGACGTCAACTCCCTTCGCAGGTTCGAGAACACCATTGACGACGAGATCAACGGAAAGGCGCCCGTGCAGTTCGCCCAATCTGTCAACGAGATCTATCGCAAAAGGCTCCAGGAATCGGAGACCCTTTATAAAGATATCCTTTCGCACCCCTTCGACTATTCGAAAGATGAGTATGTCGAGCTGAACGACGATCGGCTGGAGTTTCCAAAAACCGAAGCCGACCGAAAGGAAGGCCTGAGAAAGCGGTTGAAATTCCTCTCGCTCGAAAAATATACCGAGCTCCTCGACCTGGCAAAAGCCGGAAAAGACTCTGCCACGGCCCACGCCAAACCGGATCAGCTCGAAGCGATGGCCCGCCAGAAAGCCATGCGCAGCATGGACCTGTATTACTCGCGCCTGAAAGTCAAAGCCAACGACAACGACCGCTTTAACGAATTTGTGGAAACGATCGTCCAATGCATGGACCCACACACCGACTATTTCCCGCCGGTCGAAAAACGTTCCTTTGACGAAGACATGTCCGGCCGCTTTTTCGGCATCGGCGCCTCCCTGCGGGACGACGACGGCACGATAAAGATCGCCACCCTCCTGACCGGTAGCCCCGCCTGGAAATCAGGCCAGGTTAACGTCGGCGACGCCATCCTTAAAGTCGGTCAGGGCAGTCAGGAACCCGTGGATCTTACGGGTTACACCGTTCCCGACGCTGTAAAGATCATCCGCGGCGGCAAAGGCACCGAAGTCCGTCTGACGCTTAAAAAGGCGGACGGCACGATCAAGGTTATCTCACTTATCCGCGACGAAATTGTACAGGACGAGAAATTTGCGCGGAGCGTCATCGTCTCCTCTGATCGGGGCAAGATCGGCTATATCTACCTTCCGGAATTCTATGCGGACTTCGAGAACAACAATGGTAACCGCTGCTATATCGACATTGCAAAGGAACTGGTAAAACTAAAGGAAGAAAATGTTGACGGTGTCATCCTCGACCTGCGTAACAACCCCGGCGGATCGCTCGGCGACGTAGTGGAAATGGTAGGCCTGTTCGTCAACCAGGGCCCGGTCGTTCAGGTCAAAGGCCGCGAGGGAAGACCCATGGTACTCGAAGATCATGCCCGAAGCGCTCTCTATACCGGCCCGCTTACCGTCATGGTGAATGAATTCAGCGCCTCGGCATCCGAGATATTCGCCGCCGCCATCCAGGACTATAAAAGAGGCATCATCATCGGGAGCACCTCTACGTTTGGTAAAGGAACGGTCCAGCGGCCTTTTCCCCTCGAGAAAGGGAATGTCGGGATTGACAGCGGGCTGGGAACCATCAAACTGACCATGGAGAAATTCTATCGGATCAGTGGCGGCTCTACCCAGTTGCGCGGCGTAGCCTCGGATATCGTTTTACCCGACGCATACGAACATTCCAAATACCGCGAAAAGGACCAACCCGACGCGCTTCCCTACGACGTGATCGCCCGCGCGAACTATAACCCGTTCCACACCGGCCTTAACATGGGCGCGATCGCCGGCCAGAGCAATGAACGCATAAAGAACAACGCCACATTCAACCAGATCGGAATTGACGCGGATTGGCTCGATAAGGAATCCGAACAACCCTACCCGCTGAACATCGACAAATATCGCAAACGGCAACAGGAAGTAAAAGACACGATCTCACACATCGAAAAGCTGAGCAAACTGCCCCAGCCGATGTCTGTTGCATTCCTGGCCGTCGACAGCACCAAATACAGCGCAGACAAAGACAAGGGCGATCGATACCGCGCCTGGCTGAAAGCCTTGTCAACCGACATTTATGTCAAGGAGACCGTCGACGTCGTCGGCGACATGATCACGCAAAAAACGCTCGTCCGCCGCTAAATTTCTCTTAGTGCCCCCCTCCCGTGGACCGCGACGCGGTCCCCTGTCCTTTGTTTGTCGGCGCTACGCGCAAGACTCCTCATTCCACTCGGAGGCTTTGGACCGGATTCGCCCTACCGGCCCGCACCGCCTGGAAGCTGACCGTCGCCAGGGCGATCAGGATGACGACCAATCCCACGCCCGCCAGCATCCAGAACGATACTGAAATTCGGTAGGGATACCGCTGCAACCATTTGTCTGCACCGATCCATACCGCCGGTATCGCAACGACCAGTGCCAGGATCACCAGGCGCAGAAAATCCCTGGAGACCAGGGCCGCTATGGTTCCCGATGAAGCCCCGAGCACTTTTCGCACCCCGATCTCCTTCGTCCGCCTTTCCACGGAAAAGACCGACAGCCCGAAAAGACCCACACACGAAATAAAGATGGTCACGAGAGCGGCAAACAACAGCATTTGCTTCCATTTTGCCTCGGCCTCGTAGTTCCTCCTGTTTTCTTCATCCTTGAACACATAAGAGAACGGTGTCAACGGGAACAGCTTGCCAAAGCTGCGCTCGATACGGCCCAAACTTTCAGTCTCCGTGCCCGGTTTTATTTTAATATAGATCATTCCATAGCCGTTATCCATCCTCAGCAGCTCCGGCTGGATTGCTTCGGCCAGCGACCCGTAGACGTAGTCCGCAAAAACCCCGACAACCCGATAGTTCTCTTTTTCTCCCAAACTTACCCGCTGGCCTATCGGGTTTTTCCAACCTGCTTTCCTGACAAAACGTTCATTCACGATGACCGCATTCGCAGAATCCGATGGGAAGGCTCCGGAAAAATTCCTGCCTTGCAAAAGCCGGATCTTCATGGCCGGCAAAAACGATTCATCAACCGTCCCGTTGATACAGCCGATAACCGAATCGCCGTTTATTTTTGCCGGATTGAAGCCTAAACCGCCATCCCGGGGGAGCACGGCTAGAATGTTCGGATCTTTCATCATTTCCGTCTTGAATACCCTCGCCTGATCTCGCGTCAGATCAGCCTTATCCACCCGAACAAGATGACTGTCATCGTATCCCAGATCCTTATGGATGAGAAAACTGAATTGTGAGAAAAGGACCGCCGTTGCGCCGATAAGGAAGGCCGACAGACCAAACTGCAGGACGACCAGACTTTTTTGTAAATAATTCCTTCCTCCAAGACTGATCCTTCCATACAGGGTTTCAACCGGATTAAATCCCGACAATACCAGCGCCGGATAAAAACCGGCCAGGAAGCCGGTCAGAAAAAAGAGCGCCCCGTAGCCGCAAACGAGGCGGACATCGAAAAGATAGGATAAGACGAGTGCCTTGTTGGCCAGCCGGTTGAATAGAGGTAACAACCCCTGGACGATAGCAAGCGCAAGGATAAAGGCGACCGCGCAAAGGATGAACGACTCGCCCAGAAATTGAAAGATCAGCTGTTTTCTGGTGCCACCGGTAACTTTGCGCACCCCGATCTCCTTTGCCCGCTTGAGGCTGCGCGCCATAGTGAGATTGACAAAATTAATACAGGCGATAAGCAAAATAAAAAAAGCGATCCCGGAGAGAATATAGGAATAGGTGACATCGCTTGCGCCGGTAATGTCGAATCGCTCCATATTGTTGGTCAGGTGTATCGCGGTAAATGGCTGCAGCCTGTAACCGCCTTCCAGCCTGCCACCGGTTGCCGCTTTTATCCGTTTGACCATTTCCGGGTTATCGTGTATAAATACCTGCGTCATTTTGTCTTCGACCCTTTTTAGATCGGCACGGGGATCGATCAGCAAATAGGTAGTCTCAAAAAAAGCGCTCCATGCCATATCGCCCTGCTCGCTCGCCGCCGAACCCCGCTTGGACAGCAGCACATCGAACTGCAGTGATGAGTTTTGAGGACATCTTCTCGCGACCCCCGTAACCGTATAAGGTACAAAGCTGGAATCGGTTTTGAGCATAAGGGTCTTTCCGATCGCGTCCGTCGATCCGAAATATTTGATAGCCGCATCTTCCGAAAGGACAGCCTCATTTGGAAGTAGCAGCGCCGTCGCCGCATTCCCGCTGAGCAAGGGAAAAGTAAAGACCGACAAGAAATTGGAGTCTACGTTCAAAACGGCCTGGGGCACGACCGTCGATCCGAGTTTGGCATCCCGGTAACCACCCTGGATGCGCACAAATGCCCTGATCTCCGGGATCTCCGATTTGAAACGGGGCCCCTGTGCATCCCCGGTGATACCCATCCGCCTGGTTTCACCATCGGGGCCTTTTGCCTCCGAGTACAAACGGTAGAGGTGATTGCCATTGACATGGAAGCGATCAAAACTTAACTCATCTTTTACGTACAAAATAATCAGCATCGCACAGGCCAGCCCGAGACCCAATCCCGCCAGATTGATGACAGAATAGACGCGGTTATGGATCAGATTCCGCCACGCCGTCAACAGATAGTTTCTTAGCATATCCCCTTGTTTAGTACCTGCGGTGTCCCGAAAACCCTGCCAACATTTTTACACATTGACACTCAACATGCTCTGCAATACTCCTACCCGAGTATTGCCCGCTTCCGATACACCCGTTGTACCATCACGCCAACCTCCGCCGACGCCCAACCTTCCCCTACTGCATCCGTTGGTAGGCGACCCCGCGAATAAACCGCTGATAATGGTACGTCGTGTACACCACCCGGTATCCCACCGCACAAAAGATCCGATCCATATCCGGCAGACGTTTCGCCTCCACGCCACAGATCAGCCGCGCCGATACGTACATGGCCCACAACAAGATCGCCTGCCACAACTTTCCCCTTTTTTTCGGATAATAGAAGTCTGATTCCAGCCAATGGCCGCCGCTCTTCAGGAAAGGCGTGAGCTGTCGGACGATCGCCGCGGCATGAGCCTCTTTAAAATTATCGAAGAAAAAACCCGTGAGTATACAATCGTATGCCTTGCCCCCGCTCCAAATTTCCCCGCCCTCGCTCCTCTCCGCCCCCCCGATCCATTCCTCTACCCCCGATATCACCAGCTCGACCTTGTTCTCCCCCCACTTCCTCGTTTTTGTCAACTCCATCATCCGAACACTGCTCTCAATATAGGTGATCTCGAGCCCTGAAGGAAAAATGGCCGCTATCTTTTCCAATATCCATCCCGTCCCTCCGCCAACAATCAGCAACCGGTCTCCCGGTCGGATATATTCCAGCAGTTCTACCTGGGCGCTGATTTCCGCCTGGCCGTAAAACAAGTGGTGTATCCGATCATAATAGTTAGCTATCCGGTCGTAGTTGTTTCGCACATCCGAAAATACAGATTATCCCCCGAATCCTCCGCCGCGCCCGATCGCGCCTTTTTTGTAACTTCAATTCATGCTAAACTCCAGTCGCCGCCTGCTTATCCTTGTACTCACGCAAGTCCTCCTGTGCTGGTACGAGACCTATTTGATCTCCCGGATTTCCACCATCGGAAAGATCGGCATCGCCACCGCCTATCATCAATATCATTGGCTTCGGGTCTTCTGGCTGACCTTTGCCATCCTCACATTTTTCCAGCTCGCTCTCGTCGTTACGCTTCACATCATGAGCAGCCGCGCGACAAAGAAAATGACCAATCTCGTCAGTACCATCCTCTTCGTTGCCGGCGGCCTCGGTCTTGTTCTCACCTTCCAGGACTTTATGCATACCTATAGCCACCGCCTGCTAAAGGAGCGATTCCACCTCGGATTCTATATTTTCTGGATCGGCTGGATGGGTACCTGCCTCTACTTTCTGTTCTCCAACCGGACAAGGCCCTTTCCCCTCGACCCAAACGCTCCGCCGGTCACAAAGTCGCCCTATCCAGAGCCGCAACCTGCGCCTTATAAGCCCTTGGTAGAACAATCGCCTTCGCAACCCGATCCAATCCCACCAGCCGGGTAAGCCGGTAAATAAAAACAACCGCCCGCATCCACCACGCCGGGGAAAGCGATAACAACCGCTGCACCTTCGCCGGAACCAGCAATGATTGCCCGCCAAGCAAGATAGCATACCGCATCGAACCAAGACTTTTCCTGTATCGCCGATACAAGTCTTTGGTCAGTTCGGTATTCGCAAGATTCTTTTCCAGATGATCCCGCCGCATCAGCTCCCATGCAGGGTAACTTTCCGGCAGCCCCTTTAGCCCCATCCTGGACCCAACCCCGTAAAAAACGTCAAAGATCTCTTCCTTCTCTTCTTCTGTCAGCCGCCGCTCCAGCAACTCAAACGATCGGATCGTATAATCGATCAACATAAACAGGACATCCCGATAAGCACTGTCCGGTATCCTCGCACCTCTGCTTTTCTCTACCGCCCCGTGGATGGCCGTGATCTGATCGATAGCACCCAGCGCCCGATCAAGCGGAGAATAGATGATCGCCTGCGCGTACCGGACCGTAGAAAATAACCGCCCGATCGGGTCCGCCGGGAGGCGCCCTGTATAGTAAAGCCAGTCGACCGATGTATTCAAGGCAAACTCCGCCGCCGATCCGGCAAACACCAGCAACACCGTGTCACTGCGCCCCCAGATCGTCCGTACGATCGAGCCGTTAGGAACGAAATACTTTTCCATTGCATCAAAAAGTACTTTGAACCACAAAGTACGCAAAAATCCTCCTCCTTTCAAAGCAAAAAAATATTAAATTTATTGCGCCATGCTCCTCTTCTTTCCTTTTTACTTTTTCCACGGGATCTTCGGCCTCACCTTTGGAGGCGTCTGCCTTATCTTGTACTTCCTTCCCACCATCGTTGCGGCCATGCGCAGCCACCCCAGCGCGGGCGGCATTTTCGCGGTCAACTTCTTTCTCGGCTGGACCTTCATCGGCTGGATCCTCTGTCTGGTATGGGCCGCTTCCGAGGGCAGCCGCTATAAGGGGCCCTATCCTCCTTACAACCCCTCCGCCGACTCCCAGGACCGGGTCATCAACCAACTGCGCCAACTCCAGCAACTCCGCGACGAAGGCGCCCTCACTGAAGAAGAGTTCAACCGCCAAAAGGCTACCATCCTCCGTTGATCGACCGGCCCAACGCCTATACGATCCCGCGGCCCGTAATCTTCAACCCGTACGCATGTTCGCAAGGCTTATCGCCCGCCAGCACCACCTTCAATCCATCCGCCTCCATCGCAAACGCTGCTTGCCCGCGCCCAAACAATTCCACCCCCTCCACATTCGTCCCCGCCAGCGCCCTTATCTTCACAATGCCTGTCGACGGCCATCCCATAAAATATGCGTATAACACGCCCCCTTTCGTCGTGAACCGCACATCCGTATCCGTCAATGCCTTCTTTTTGCCCTCATTGAACGACTGCCCGTCCTCGTTCGCAGCCGCCGGCGCAGCCGCCTGCGGCGCCCCCTCCCCAAATCGCTTCCACGGCCTCGTCCCATAGATCCCTTCACTGTTCACCGCCATCCACTTCGTGATCCCGTCCAGCACCGCCAGCTCGTCCGGATCGGGCATCCCGCTCGCCGGCAGCGGTATATTCAGCATAAGGTTGCCGTTTTTGCTTACAATATCCACCAACATATCCACGATGGTCTTTGGCGTTTTGTAATGGCCGACCGTCCTGCGGTTATAATGCCAGTCACCGATACAGGTGTCCGTCTGCCAGGCCAGCGGCCATATATCCTCCACAACTCCCCGCTCTACATCGAAGACGCAGATTGCCTTGCCTTTTACCGAATCCAGCGCTCGTTTGCTCGTATATACCGCCTGCGTCTTGCCGCCATTCATCGCTGCATTCTTGTTGTACAAATGCGCCAGCAGGTTCAGCCCATAATCTTCAAATGGCACCTGCCCGTCACAATACAACAGGTCGGGCTCATATTGATCGACCAGGTCCTTGATGCGATCGAACCAATGCCGCTTCCAGCTTTCCGGGATCGTATTTTCATTCCAATCCAGGTCGCCGTCATTGCTTAACACCTCCTCGCACCGGCCATAATATTCGAAATTTCGGGGATCGGCGCCATCATAGGATACCCCGGCTAACGTCCCAGATTTGTCGCTTCCCTTGCTGCTTGAAAACCATTTATACGAGATCCAAAGATGATCGCTGACCGCAAATTTCAACCCGTGAATCCGCGCCGCCTGTCTCCACATCCCTACGATGTCCTTCTTCGGCCCCATCTTCACCGCGTTCCACCGGTTAAATTTTGAATTCCAGAGGTCAAAATTGTCATGATGCACCCCCATCGTCATGAAATACTTCGCACCCGCCTTCTTATAGATGTCCATAAGGTGATCCGGATCGAACTTCTCCGCCTTCCAGGCCGGGATCGTATCCTTGAATCCAAACTTCGATGGATGACCATAGGTTTTTAAATGATACGCATGCTGCGCGCTCCCTTCGATATACATATTGCGCGCATACCAGTCCCCCGCTTCTACAGCCGACTGGGGGCCCCAATGCGCCCAGATGCCAAATTTCGCGTCCCTGAACCACTCCGGAATTTCATACCCCCGCAGCGATATCCTGGTTCCTTCAAAGGGCCCTTGTGCCACGCCAAGCCGCACACCATACCCGGCTCCCCGAACCCCCGGCAAGGCATCCATACCCGGCCGCAGCGCCATTGCGGCCCCGCCCAACACTCCGTTTTTTATTAGATTTCTTCTTGAAATTGACATACCCGAATGTACTAATTTTATATATATTAAAACCGCCTCATTGGCTGCCAGACTGCTTTGCTTGCCATGTTGCTTATGCCTACTCTTCATGAAAATGCAGGGCCAGGATTCCTGTCACCAGGTTCCGCTGAGACCCATATTTATCTTGAATAATCCGAGGCTGCTGGCGGCGGCTCCTTGCAGCTCGGGCTTTGCCGGTGTCCCGTTCTGGTACCCGACCTCCACCGAAATGCTGGTGGGATTTCTCGAACCCTGTACCAATTACAATATTCCCGATACCACCTATATCTCGGGCGCAGTCCAGACCCCGCAGGCCGGCCTCCTGCCTGTCGTTCCACAGCCCGTCCCCGACGGCGCAGGGGTACTCGCGATCGGCGACTACGGATTCAAACCGGGTAGCATCTACGTAAACCCCGACTATAAATCCTTTGCAAGCACCTGTCTCACTCAAAAACTTCGGAAGGACTCCCTTTATCGCTTTGACTTCTACGCGGGCTTTGGCGTCGCCGGAAGCGAATTTCTCGATGTCCCCAATCAGTTGCTGGGCCCCCAGTTCTCGACCACCCCGGAAACCTTTGGCCTATTCGGCAGGCCTGATTGTTCTGCCGTAGGAAATCCCATCCCGCTGTACAGCTGTGTGGATCGCGCCGGCTGGATCCCGCTTGGCGAAGTCACCGTTAAAGGCAGCCCGGGCGCATGGTCAAAGGCCTCCATTCTGTTCACCCCCCCGATGGACATCGCCGCCATCGCCGTTGGCCCGGGCTGCGATACCAATTTCTCCTCTCTTCCTTTTAGCGGTACCCATAACGGCCAAGGCTATAACACCAATCGATACGCTTTTTTCCTCGACAGCCTCCAATTCTACGGCGCCGACACCCCGCCTCCCATTGTCACCCTCGTCTCGGGCGACTCCTGTAGCTCGGATGTGATCCTGCAAATGCAGCCCGGCGCCTGGTACGCCGCCTCGTCACTCCAATGGTATCGTAACGACAGCCTGCTCCGCGGGCAACAGGACAGCCTCATAACCGTACCCCGGGCCAATCCCGGCACGGATACCTTCCGCTGCACGGTGAGCAATGATTCGCTGTGCCTGACCTCCAATCCTGTCCTTGTCATGTGGACGCCGCTGCCCGCCGCCGCCTCGCTCGGTGCTGCGGACACCACGGTTTGCCTCGAAAACGGTCCCGTCACCCTTGACGCCTTTATAGACAGCGCGTTTAAATACGTCTGGCAGGACGGTTCCACCAATCCCTGGTTCAAGGCGACCCGGGATGGCACCTATACGGTGACCGTTTCCAACGGCTGCGGCTCCGCCAGGGCCCAAAAGACTGTCCGTTTTGTGGCCTGTGATTACAACGTTTACGTCCCGAATGCCTTTACCCCAAATGCCGATGGCAATAACGATCGGTTCCGCCCGCATTTTTTTAACCCGCCTTCCCATTTTTCGATGCAGATCTTTAACCGGGGCGGCCAGCAGATCTTTTCCACCACCAACCCGGCCACCGGATGGGATGGCACCTTTGACAACTCGCGCCAGCCCGCCGGGGGCTATATCTGGTACATTAATTTTACCGACATTTTCGGTAAACCCCACTCTCTCAATGGCACGCTCCTGCTGATCCGGTAGTGCGCCCGCCGTTCCTGCGGTTTTTAGCGTAATTTTCCACTACAAACTGACGTAATGAAAAACAAGCACATTGCCTTGCTTGCTCCCCTGCTGCTTCCATGGATGCTTTGCGCGCAGTTGCCGCACGACTCCACCTATGCCGACCGTCTGGGCTACCCAAAAGGTGCCCGCGTCCTGATCATCCACGTGGACGACGCCGGAATGTCCCTCGAATCCAATGAAGGCGCCATTACCGCCCTTAAAAAAGGAGCCGCCACATCCGTCAGTGTCATGATGCCCTGCCCCTGGGTTCCCGGCTTTGTAAGATGGCTGAAGTCCAACCCCGATATCGATGCCGGGCTGCACCTTACGCTTACTTCCGAATGGAGTGAATACCGATGGGGACCCGTCGCCGGCCACACCGTCGTACCCGGCCTCACCGATAGTACGGGAAACCTCTGGCCATCGGTTCCCCAGGTGGTTGTTCATGCGACGCCAAAAGAAGTATCGGCCGAAATTTCCGCTCAATTGGAACGTGCCCGGGCTATGGGATTCGAGCCCACTCACCTTGATACGCATATGGGAACCCTTTACGCAACCCCGGAATTCCTGCGACAATATATGAGCCTTGGCATGACCAACCATATTCCCGTCATGTTGCCCGGCGGCGCGGACAAACTGATCCAACAGGAAACCGGTTTCCCAAACGCCACCATCACGCAAATGCAGGTACTCGGAGCCAACCTCTGGAAGGCAGGACTCCCCGTCCTCGACGACCTGCACAACTTTAGCTACGACTGGAAAGTTCCCGACAGCCTGAACGTCGGCATCCCCACCCCACAATCCGATATGAAATTGGAAAAATGGCGCGTGGCAAAATACATCGACGCGCTGCACCTGCTTCAACCCGGCGTCACGATGATGATCATGCATTGCTCCGACGCCGGCGCCCATTTCACCCGGATCAGTGACAGCGGCCCGCTTCGCCGGGGCGATATGCTGGCGATGCTGGACCCGGCTTTCAAAAAAGCGCTGAAGGATGAAGGCATCATCCTCAGCACCTGGCGGGAGCTCATGCGGCGCCGCCAAAACATGCATTGACCAAACGCCCGCGCCGCACCATGGTCATCGTCGGCGGCAGCCGCTCCTGGAACGCCTGCAAACTCCCGCTGACCCGATAGTCAGCATGCCGGGTTTGCACCCGCAAGCCGCCGCCCTCGACCTCAACCTGCCAGATATCGCTGTACCTGACCGGCTCGAATCGTGCCCGACTCTTGATAAAAACGATATCCAGCGGCCGCGCCACAAAACCCGCACCCGTCCACCGGTTCCAGATGCGGACCAGATGCCCGCAACGGTACGGCGGTTGCAAATGCCCATCCAGCGCAAACGACAAATGCGCGGTACACTTCTCGTTCCGCCCGGACAAAAAGACGACACCGCGCGGCTCGGCGACCAATGTCGGTCGCAGCCGTTGATATTCGTCCCAAACAACAATCCGGATAAACAGCCAGGTTATCGGCTGCGATCTTAAGATCATTTCCGCGCCGGCCACACTCCCCGCCACCCACACTTTCGGCGGGTCGGGACGATTCCTTAACAATTCGGTAAGCTCGCGCGCTGCTACTTCGTCGGGATCGATCAACAGGATCTGGCAATTGTTCCAGCTCATAGTTTTGGTGGTTTCAGTGGTTTCTGCTCTAATTTACACGCACGAAACCACACACCATGAACGCGCCAAACCTACTTCCCGATTTTAAATTTTTGAGGAAGCGTTTGATAAATACTTCCTACTAATTTTTTATCATCCGGTCAAACCAATACTCCAATGCTCCTTTATCGGGCAGCACTCCCGGAGTAGCCAGTTTTCCAAAAAACATTATTTTCCCGCTCTCCCGGCTAAACGGCTCCCACCGGGTCAGCCCCGCTCCATTCGGATCCCCCGTTTTCGCGAAATTTACCCAGTATGAAGACATGGCGTCGGCCAGCTTGTAATCTGCCGGCTCGAAAGGCCGTCGCACAAACTTCAGGTTATCGTAGGCATACGGCACCTCCGCCGTATGAAAAGCGCCCCACAAGGTTCCGCCGGGAGCGGTCGGGGGCTTCCGGACAAACCGATACACAAACACGTTCTCTCCCTGCATACTCGCCAGCACCGCCCATGCATAGTTCTGCCGTCCGAATATCATATCCCGCGATAACCTGATCTGGGATACCCCCGCTACGGAGTCATTATCGGCAGGATAATACTTCAACACCGCATCCGCCTCGCCCCCAAATTGTTTTACGATGTCCTGCCGGTAATCCGCCGCCTTCTTCGGCGGACCAAAAACAAACCCCTCGTCCTCATTCCACCCCGTCAGCAGGGCAACCGGATTCGATTTTTTCTCCAGGAAAATATCCGCGACGGCCTCAGGCAACACATATCCATCGATCACCGGCCGCCAATTCCCCTGCCCTTTCCTGAATAACTCGTCTGCCGGTATCGCCCGTAGCGCGGCCAGCGAAGAAGCACCCAGTTTCTCCGCTATCCTGGCTCCCTCCCCCTCGGCTGCCGCCAGCGGTGCATTCTCCCGGCTGAAATTCGCTCCGCTCTCGCCGATAGCTTTCCCAAAAAGCCCCTTCGCCAGGGGAGAAGCCACCAGACAATTTACGCTCATGCTTCCCGCGGACTGCCCGGCAACCGTGACATTATCGGGATCCCCGCCAAAAGCCGCGATATTCGCCTTCACCCAATTCAGCGCGGCGATCTGATCCATCAATCCATAGTTCCCGGAAGCGTGATTCGCCGACTCACGCGAAAGTTCCGGATGCGAAAAGAATCCGAATATCCCTACCCGGTAGTTGATGGTGAGATACACAACGCCCTTCTTCGCGATGGCCTCCCCGTCATAGATCGGGACATTACCCCCGCCGCTGCCGAATCCGCCGCCATAGATATAGACCAGCACCGGCCGGCGCTCGCCCGGCGCCCTTGCGGCCGTCCAAACATTCAAATACAGGCAATCCTCACTGATGGTTTTCTCCGGGATGAGATACTCTTCCGTCCACATAAGGAAAGGCGCCGGCTTGCCTTGCATCGGGCTGGGGCCAAACTGTACACAGGCCCGCACGCCATCCCATGGAGCCGCCGGCTGTGGGGCCTTCCACCGCAATGCCCCCACCGGCGGCGCCGCAAACGGTATCCCCCTGAACACATGCACATCTCCCGCATCCTGCCCCGAAATCCAGCCGCCGCTCACCTTCACTTTATCAAATCCCTGGCTGAAACCCATCACCCCGCAGGCCACCATCGCCAACACCATAAAAATTCTTTTCATATGCAAACTTTAGCCTAATTTAATACTTCTTTGAATCGCTTGCTTATGAATACATACGACGCAATCGTAATCGGTTCCGGCATCAGCGGCGGCTGGGCAGCCAAGGAACTAACCGAACACGGCTTGTCCACGCTCATGCTCGAACGCGGCCGGCCCGTCGAACACCTGAAAGACTACCCCACGGCCACCACGCCTCCCTGGGGCTTTCCCCACCGCGGCCAATTGCCAAAAGCCGTCCTCGATGACAACCCGGTCGTAGCGCGTTGTTATGCATACGGTGAAGCCACCAAACATTTCTTCGTCCCGGATAAATTTCATCCGTATATCCAGGAAAAACCTTTTGACTGGATCCGCGGCTACCAGGTCGGCGGCAAATCCCTGTTATGGGCCCGTCAGACCCAACGCTGGAGTAAATTCGAATTTGAAGGCCCGCATCGCGATGGCATCGCTCCTCCCTGGCCCATCGGCTATGAAGACCTCGCGCCATGGTATAGTCATGTCGAGAAATTCGCGGGCATCAGCGGTAATAAAGATGGCCTCGAACAGCTGCCGGACGGTGAGTTCCTTCCACCTTGGGAAATGAACTGCGCTGAGGCCGCCATCCGCGAAAAGATGGTAGCCAAATATCCCGATCGCCCAATCATTATCGGTCGCTGTGCCCACCTGACAAAACCCAACCCCATCCATATCCAGCAGGGCCGCGGCCAATGTCAGGCCCGCGATATGTGCGAGCGCGGCTGCCCCTTTGGCGGTTACTATAATTCCAATTCCACCACCATCCCCTGGGCCCAGCGTACCGGAAAACTGACCCTCCAGCCCTTCAGCGTAGTACATTCGATCATCTATGACGAAAAAAAGGGAAGGGCGACGGGCGTCCGGGTCATCGACGCGCAGACAAAAACCGCAACCGAATACTACGCCCGCATCATCTTCGTCAACGCGGCCTGTATCAATACGAACCTGATCCTGCTAAACAGTACGTCCGGCCGATTCCCAAATGGCATCGGCAACGACAATGGCCTCCTCGGGCATTATATCATCTTTCACAATTACCGGGGCGGCGTCGGCGCCACCTTCGAAGGATTCCCCGATAAATACTATTTTGGCCGGCGGCCTACGGAACTTTTCATCCCCAACTACCGCAACCTCCGCCGCGACGAAGGGTTGCTCTTCAAACGCGGTTATATGAGCACGTTATCTGCCTCCCGTGCGGGCTGGTGGCAGGGAGAGGGCGCACCCGGTATCGGCGCCGACTACAAAACTGCGATAACCGAACCGGGTATCTGGCAGGTGGGAATGGGCATCCAGGGCGAGACGATCCCGAAATTCTCCAACCACGTCCGGCTGAGCCCGGATCAAAAAGACCAATGGGGCATTCCGCAACTGATCACTTCGGTCGCCTATGACGACAACGACGACAAGATGGTCGACGACTTCGTGGCGCGCTGCTCGGAAATGCTGGATGCAGCAGGATGCAAAAACATCTCTGGCGGCAACAACCACCAGAACCCCGGCCTTGACATCCACGAGATGGGCGGGGTCCGCATGGGTAAAGACCCAAAGACCTCCTTGCTAAACGAGTGGAACCAACTCCACCATTGCAAGAATGTTTTTGTCACGGATGGCGCTTGTATGGTCTCTACCGGCAACCAGAATCCCTCCATTACCTTTATGGCGCTGACCGCCCGTGCCGCCAATCATGCGGTGGAGGAGCTAAAACGCCAGAATCTCTGATCCTTCCCGATTTGGGATTCATTGCATCAAATTTGGAATTTTTCAACCGAGTCTCACTGCGTAAGAGATTGATAATCCGTATAGTAATATTCTGGATCGAAATTCGTTTTATTGTGGCCAGAATCTCTTACCTATGTGGAAAAGCTATCTTAAACCGACCGTATTTACCGTGGTGATCCTTATCCGATCCATGGTCGCTCATGCGAATAATATCGCCATCTTATCCGGTAACTGGGAAACCCCTACCAACTGGTCCACCGGAGCCGTACCGCTGGCAACGGACGCTGTCGTTATCCCCGCAGGGATCACCATGACAGTGGCTGCGGCCGGGGACGTTTGCGCAAGCCTGAGTATCATCAACCTGGGCACGCTGACGATCAGCGCCAACCAAAGCCTCAGCATCGGCGGTAATTTTACCAATGCGGGTACATTCACTGCCACGGCGGGATCGACCCTCACGTTTAACGGAGCGTCCAATTCCATCATTTCGGGCGGCGGTTCGTACACCATAGCCGGCACCATTGTAATGAATATGGGATCCACCGCTACCACGCTCGACGTCCAGGATGCCAATTTCATTACCGGTATCAATTCGGGCGCCAAATACTACTTTACCTTTACAAAAGGCACGTGGATCGAAGACAATACAGCTACTCTTTCGGATTCTTATAATAGCGGCTCCGCCACAAGCCTGACCATACCCTTCGGCGTCGTGATCCAATCGAACGCCGGTACGATGAACCTGGCCCGGAAGGCCACGTCAGGGCAGATGTTGCTGTCCGGCGAGTTGTTCCTGAACGGCGGTACGGTCAACGTCCAGACAGGACAGGCGCTCAATGCGGGCTACGATTTCAAATATTCCGTCAACGGCGGAACGCCCCAACTCTATATCTCCAGCGGAACCTTATATGTCGGCGGCGGTTTTAACCCCAATGCAAACACGGACTACATCGATTTTCACATGACCGGTGGAACGATGATCGTAGCAGAGGACGGTTATTCAAGCTCCTATACATTTCTGCTGAACGACAAGGTGGGAGGAAAGACCTTTATGTCGGCCGGAACGATCATTTTACAGGACGCCTGTAATGCGCCTGTGGCAGATCTCGATATGGGCGGAGCCAATGTAGCCGCAACACAGTATTCGGTTACCGGCGGAACCGTTCAGATAGGATATTCCGCAACGCAGGCCGGCGCTACCTTTTTCGGTATACAAGCCGAGCCGGCGACCAACTATCCGAATATTCTCTTTCAATCGGGCGTTGCCAAAACAGTGGGGGCGAATAATGCCGGCCAGGTCAACATGTTGAGCTTGTATATCAACTCCAACATGACCTTCAATGCAAGCGGCTTCACCACCGTCAATATCATGTCGAATAACGGAACATTTGCGTTTGACGACGAAGGCACCTATACTACAGGCAACAGCACGATGGAATTCTCCGGAGCGGTTAACCAGTTGATCACCTCGACTTCATTGGCAAACGTAACGTTCAAAAATCTGATGATCGCCAACACGAGCGGGAATGTCACCCTGGGCGTGAACGCTACCGTTTCCAACCAGCTTAGCTTTACCAGCGGCCTGCTGGACGCGTCAAAGAAAACGTTGACCCTCAGCACCGGCTCGGTACCGACCACCGGGGCCTCCGCGACCAGATATGTTATCGTAGGAAATGGCTTCAACACCTTCGGCAACATGACGATCAATAATTTACCGACCGCATCGTCCACCCCTTTCCCGATAGGCACCGCAAGTTACTATCTTCCCGCAGCGATCCAGCCCGTAAGCGCAGGTACCAACTACTCTGCATTCGTATTTACAGGTGCAACGACGAATGGGCTCGCCAACGGCACCCTGTTCAGTGCTCCGCTGTTGGCGAACATGTTTAGTGCCGTCTGGAATATCGGCCAAACCGCCGGCTCGGGTTCAGCCACCATTAACCTGGGGTGGGCGGCCTCCGGGGTTGGCCTGGAAGGCGGCACGTTTGCGTCGGCAGGTACGAGCATCGGTATCATCCAAAATACCGGCGGTACGGCATGGAACACTCCGGCCGGCTCCGGCAGCGTCGCCGGCATGACCGCTACGGCCTCTTTTAGCAGCTTCACCAAATTCGCAATAACGGACCTCATGTTCGTCTTACCGGTAGTGGTATCCAATTTCAATGCCGTCGCGCAGAACGACAATACTGCGCTGGTATCCTGGTCAGCTTCCGATGTCGCGGACGTTAGCCGCTTTGATGTCCAGAGAAGCACCGACGGATCGAATTTTACCACCATCGGAACGGTAGACGCATCCGCCGCCGAAACCAGCTATTCGCTGACCGATACGCGGCCCGCATCCGGCGTGAACTATTACCGTTTGCTGACCGAGAACACCGACGGCGCGCAGATGTTCTCCACGATCAGGACCGTGGACTTCTCCTCGGACGCAGGGATCAGGATCTATCCTGTTCCCGCCAGCACTACCGTGAACGTATCCCTTGGGAATGCCGGTTCAGGGATTTCCGTAAGGCTCATCAGCGTGACCGGACAATTATTGCAGTCGGCAACAGTGACCGGCAGCCGCCAGGTGGTCTCCATGAACATCAGCAATTATCCCGCGGGCGCTTACTTTGTACAGGTGATCGGCGAAAACCGGATCCTGCAAACCACGACGGTATCCAAGCTTTAACAAAAAAAAGCCTATATTCACCTCATCATATTCCAACTATGATGAGGTTTTTTTTTCTCCTTGGCTGCCTGACATTAACCGGCATCGTCAATGCCCAGCAATACGGCAATAACCCGGCTGCGGGTCATTACCTGAACACCCGCGGCATCCGCCTGTACTACGAGGCGTACGGTCAGGGCCAGCCCGTCCTGCTCTTCCACGGTAACGGCGGCTCGATCGCCAGCATGAGCAACCAGATCCCATTCTTTGCTGCCCACTATCGGGTTATCGCCATAGACACCCGCGCCCACGGCAAATCCACCGATCCCGGCGACTCCCTTAGCTTCGAAATGATCGTCGACGACTTTAACGCCCTTTGCGATTCCCTCCATCTCGACAGCTGTTACGTGATCGGCTGGAGCGACGGCGGCATCGACGCCATCCTGTTCGCCCTCCGCCATCCGGACAAAGTAAAGAAGATGGCCTTCACCGGGGCCAACCTCTGGCCCGATACAACCGGTCTCACGCCATTCGTATTCCACCTCATCGAAGCGCAGCACACCGAGCTGCGCAAAAAGCCGATGACGCCGGAAAACAAGAACGCATTGAAGATCGTCGACCTGGATCTGTATCAACCGCACATCAGCCTTGACCAGCTGCATCAGATCACCTGCCCGGCTCTGGTCATCGGTGGCGACCATGATGCCATCCCCGTCCCCCATACGGTTGAGATCGCGGCAAACATCCCCCGGTCATATTGCTGGATCGTGCCAAACTCCGGTCACTCCGTCCCCATCTTTAAAAAAGACGCCTTCAACGATCAAATCGAATATTTTTTCACGCACCCCTTCCGGAAGATCGAAGGAGCGGCGACCTTTCAATAGACGTGCCGTGCCCGAAAATCGGAAGGATTCTCGCCCGCCAACTCTTTAAAAAGCTTATTAAAGTACGATAGGCTGTCAAGCCCCACCGCGTAGCACGTTTCACTCACGTTAGCACCCTGCATCAACAGATTCTTCGCCCGCTCGATCCGGTATTGGTTGACAAACGCGGTAAAGGTCATGTTTGTCTGCCGCTTGAAGTACCGGCAAAAAGCCGCCGTCGTCAGATTCACCTTTTTCGCCACCATATTGACATCGGGCCGTCGGTCATAATTCGCATCGATATATTCATAAACCGCCCCCATGCGGATTTTGTCTTTCAGGATGAATTGCTGACCCTCCAGATCGGAATTCAACAATTCGCGCTCCCGGGAGTCCGCAAGCCGCTGCATCACGCCGATCAACCGCAACAATTGTTCAAATGCCGTCATCCCCGCCAGATCTTTGATCATCGCCGCCACCTGTTTTTTTGTTTCTCCCGAAAAAGCGATCCCATAGGAAGCTTCCCTGAAAAGTTGCGCGATTCCCCCGAACTCCGGCGCTACGCCGATGGCCGTCCCGAGAAAATCCGTACGCAGTTGAATGACGATCTGATGATATTCACTCCTCAACCGGTAATCGAAGTTCAGATGCGGAACATTCCCGCCGATGAATACAAGATCGGTTTGTGTATACGTGGAAATATGCCGTCCCACATGCCGGATCCCCGCATCCGCCTCCACATAGACCAGCTCGAATTCCGGGTGGTAATGCCAAAGGAACGTATTCCGCAGCCTCGGCGAGAAGACCTTGAACGATTTCCCGACCTCAAATTCTATTTTCTCTAATTGGATAGTTTCCACCCCATAAATCTACAAATTAGGTCAATATAGAGCAAATTCTGGTCATTCCACAGGTCATCCTACCCTTTTCGCGATCCTAACTTTGTCGGATAAACTCAAAAAGATGACCACCACACCGACCGTCGACACAAAGATTCCCGCTATCGACGCCCATAAGGAAATTCCAGGCAACCCCTCCACCGCCAAATCTTCCGCACGTCGCCTGAACGACCGGAGCAACGGCGAACCCCTTCGGATTCTCTCGGAAGAAGACTGGAGCTTCTGGATTACCAACGGCTATGTAGTCATAAAAAACGCGGTGCCGCGGGAGCAGGCCGCACGCCTCGCGGACTATCTGTGGGAATACGAAGCAAAGGATCCAAACGATCGGAACACCTGGTATCGCAAGCCAAATGTAGACATGCAAATGAAGGAGTTGGTCAATACCGGCATGGTGGAGATCTACAACCATCAGTACATGTGGGATAACCGCCAGCACCCGAAAATCCACCAGGCCTTCGCCGATATCTGGGGCACCGAAAAACTTTGGGTTACCATCGACCGCGCCAATCTCAACTTCCCGCTCGCGCCCGGTTTTGAATACAAAGGATTTATCCACTGGGATTATGATCCGGAAACACGACCCCAAAACGTCCAGGGTGTCCTGGCCCTCGCCGATCAGCTGGACGAAAACATGGGCGGCTTCCAATGCATCCCGGAACTCTATCGCACGTACGACACCTGGAAACTTACCCAGCCCGAAGACCGCGACCATTATAAACCGGACACCACCGGTTTCGATATCGTAAAGGTGCCCCTCGAAGCAGGCGACCTCCTCATCTTTAATAGCCTCCAGCCCCACGGCATCCGTCCGAACCGCAGCGGCGACAAGGTCCGCATCGCCCAGTATATTTCAATGATGCCCGCTCAGGAAGAAAATGAAGATTTGCGTCAATGGCGGATCGACAGTTGGCAGAGCCGCAACCCCATGGAAGGTTACGCTTTCCCTGGCGACCCGCTCAAACGCGAGAAGCAGAACCCCGTCGCCGTCCTTTCTCCGCTTGGCGAACGCCTTCTCGGCCTCACCCGCTGGTGACGACCACGCAGACCGAAGCCCCGGCGAAGGCGGGAACCCGGCGCCGTCAGCGCACAAGCATTACCGTCCCTTTCCGAACGACCTCCTTCCCTGCATAGGTTGTTGCCTGCGCCACCCAGACATATACTCCCGCCTCCTGCCGCTTGCCGTCAACCATTCCATCCCAGCCGTCCCCCATTCGCGACGTGCTGAAAAGAAGCGCACCGAACCGGTTATAAACGCGGAAATAAACCAGCTTCGCTATGCCTACCGGTATGGGCCGGAATACGGTGTTTGACGCGCCCCCCGGGGTAAACGCATTCGGCACAAAAATATCCGGCAGACTTCGGAAAACGACGACCCGCAAGCCGGCCTGCCCGGCACAACCGCTCGAATCCGTCGCGGTTACGACATACCGGATCGAGTCGACGTCAGTCCCCAACGTAGCGATCGGATCGGGAATTCCCGGGTCGTTCAACCCTTCCGCCGGAGACCACAGGAAAACATCCTCGCCGGCCCCATCAGAACTCCATGCATTCAGTTGCAGCGGCTGACTGACGACAACCGTCGTATCGCCGGTCGCCCACACCCTCGGCAGCGATTGGACATATACGGTCTGGTAGGCGGTATCGCTGCAACCATTGGCCGCACGGTAGACATACATCAGCGTATCCACTCCCGGCCCGGCCTGTAGCGGATTGAATATCCCCATTGCGGTGACCCCCCGTCCGAAATAAGCGGCCGAGCCGCCAAGACCGGTCAGCTCGGATCCTTCCGTCAGATCGACCGCGGTATCGATGTCGCAAAGCCTGGGGATCGGTGAAAATTGGGCATGGGGAGCCGGCTGGATCGTAACCCGTTGATCCGCTTCATTCTGGCAAGTAAGACCCGATGAAGCGGTTACGCGCACCATATAGGCCATAGGTAACGCACTGACCGGATCGGGATAGTAATGCGTATATACCTTAGCGCTATAAGGCAGCGAATCCATATAGGATGTGCCTGCCGTATCCCCCCAATCGATCCTGAGCGCAACGACCGATCCGAAGTCTACGCTGCTGAGGTTGTCGAGTTGTACCGGACCATTGCTGCAAAGCAGGTTTGGGTCGACTATACGGAATGCGGCTACCGGATTATCGCCGTTTACTGTAAAGACTTTTGTCGCGCTGTCTACACAACCCTCGCTGTTGGTTACCGTCAGGCTCATGTTATAGTTGGCCGCCGCGCCATACCGGTGCACCGGGTTTTGCCGGGTGCTGAAGTCGGGATTACCCGGCGACATTGAATTAGGGTCCCCGAACCGCCACCGGTACGTGAACGGCATCGTCTCTACATCCCCGGTAGAACTGCTATCATAAAATTGCCCGACGGCATCGTCCAGGCAAATCCTCGGCATGGTGAAGTTGACCGTCGGATTGGGGTATACCTTCACCGTTACACTGTCGGTCGAATAGCAGCCGGGATTGTCAGCGTAAGCCGTGCGGACGTAATATTTATGAAGCGCCGAATCGCTTGTTTGATTGTCGAGATGCAGCAACGGCGCCGCGACCGTCGTATCGCTCAGCCCAATCGGCGGCGACCAGGCGTAGATATACTGCGGGTTGACGGGACCGCCGATCTTCACCGTATCATATGGACAGAACGACTGCGACGGACCTGCGAAAGGCACGGGCATCTGCGTATAGATAATAACGTTCTTGATCGATTGGTTGTCGTAGAAGCCGCCTGTGCCGGCGGTAAATCCCATATATCCCGAAAAATTGAATTTATTCGGTTCGTAATCCTTCAGATACAGGGTATCATTGACATAGACGGAAATATTTCCGGTATCATAGACGATCCTCGCCCGGTTATAGTTGGGGCCGCGTATAAACGAAAGCCCGCCATTACGATTGTCGATTGTAGGCCCGGACAGACATTCCCCGTAGATCGTCGACCCGTCCGCAGCCACCTGGTCATAACCCTTCCCGTAACGGATCTCGATCTTCGGCATATCCTGGTGCACGGTCACACTGTCATAGTTGCCCGGATCGACGCAGTTGTTCCAGGTATCGAAACAGACTTTGAGCCCGTTGGCGCCATCCGGAATTCCAAGTCCGCCCCCATTGACAAAATTGGCGGGTGGAACATCCAGGAAACAAAAGGCAATCCCGTCCGCACCCGTTCCGTCATACATGCGGAAATCGAATTCGACGATCCATTTGTTACAAAAAGAAAGATTGATCGGTTGGGCGAAAAAAACCGCTCCGTCATCGAAACCGGCATTCCTCGTAAGCATCAGCTCGGTATCCGCGCTTCCAATGATATTCGTTACTTTCGCGTCCCCCACCAGGTTCCACCCGGCAGTATTCATCGGGGTACCGGCTAGCCGGGCAAAAACATATGTTTGACCCACTGCAGTCCTTTCGGCGCCTATGATCAGATACAAAAGCAGCAAGCTGGTTAAATAATGCTTCATCAGGGCAAATCCATCGTCATTGGTGAACCTTGAAAGATACCCCAATTTTCCCATAAAGCAAAGCCCATCCCCTCCATCCCCCGATTGCGGTATTGACCCGGACCCCGCAGCGCCGAACTTTGAATCGACAAAAATCTTCGTTTATGACATCCCACCGCCTCCTTTTACCTCTCCAACTGATAGCCCTCTGCATCGCCACCGCATTTTCCATCGGCGCTTGCCAGAAGGAATCCCTGACCACCGCCAGCGTCGGCACCGGAACAAGCCCGACCGGCAACCTTCCCAATTCCAACCCGCCGGTGATCCACTGGGTATACAACGGTACCATCCCGATGGGAAACCCTGCTTCGCTGGGCAGGGAGCAAGCCTATGGCTATTCTATAAACGGCCTGGGATATATTTGCGGCGGCTTCTTCGATATGCCCGGCGACGGCAACCTGTACTATGCAAAGGACAATTGGGAATACAATCCGACGGCTCAAGCCTGGACCCAAAAGGCGGATTTTCCCGGCGAATGGACGTGGGGCGGCGCCACGTTTGTGATTAACAGCAATGCCTATGTCGTGGCCGGCAATGACAACACGACCTGGCAGTACAACCAGACCAGTAATACATGGGCCCAAAAAGCCAACTATCCCCACTGGCGGGCAAACGCAACCGGTATGTCGATTGGAGGTGCCGGCTATGTCGGCTGCGGCGACGACGGCGCAGGACCCGGGACCAATAATTTTACAAAATCATGGTTTATGTATGTCCCCTATTTCGACACCTGGACCCGGATCGCCGATTTTCCCGGTCACGGAAGAGAAAATGCATTCAGCTTTGTCATCGGCAATAACGGCTACGTCGGATCTGGAGATAGTATCGACTTCAGTACGACCAATTATTTCCGGGATTTCTGGAAATACAATGCGGCCACCAATACCTGGACAAAAGAAGCTGAATTTCCCGGCAAAGGACGCGGCAAATGCGTCGGGCTGAACGGCACCACTACCGGCGTAGTCACGACGGGTCTGAATCAGGTCGGCGTTTTCCCCAACGAAACATCGACCCTGCTCAGTGACACCTGGCAATACACACCCGGCTCAAACAGCTGGACCCAGCTGGCCAACTTCGCCGGCGGCGCCCGCGCCTGGGCATCCGGATTTTCGATCGGCAACACGATCTATGTTGCCGGCGGCAACAGCGTAGACGTCGCTTCAAACGCCGGCGCCAAAAAGGATCTCTATTCCATGACCTTGCAATAACATATTACCTAGATCCAAAAACTCATCGCGATGAGCGCAATATCGATGAGTGTCCCGAGGAAAAAGAAGGGTATCGTGTACTTTGTAGGCAAGGCGGCAAGATTGGTAATGACTACCAGGCAGAGCGACGCCATCGCCCCGACGATCAGCCCGAAAACCGCGCCATTCATAAGGATTACCGTCATGGTCAACGGAAAACAAATGGCCGCCATAACGGTTACGGTAATCCCGACCCAACCAACGTGCCGCTCGCTATCCTCGCCCTCCGCCCAACGAAGAAACCGGGTTACGACCGACGGCCTTTTTTGGGCCAAATGATAGGTATACTGTTGTACAGAAGGCCGATTTGGAGAAATAGTCGTTGACATAGTCGTTGTTTTAGAATACAAAACTGCCAACTCCTTCCTTGATTTCCCATGACGTCCATCAATTCCCGGGATGATCGCTGTCATAGTTCTGCCGCTACCGCCTGACCATCGCTTTTGATGACCCTCCCTTATAGGCAAGTATGAATTTCAACCTATTCCTGGCCTTGTAAACCGCCGCGTCGAACGGGACTTCAAATTTCATAACAAAGTCTGATTTTTATAATTTCAATATATTTTGAAAGTTCAGAAAATATGCATATCTTTGTATGACCAAAATCCAAATATATGCGCACGCTCCGCCACCACCTCATCCTCTACGACGCCGAATGCCCCATGTGCAAAGTCTATACGCGGGCATTTACAAAATCCGGAATGCTCGAACCGAATGGCCGCGCGCCATACCAAGCCGTCCTCGACTCCGGAAACCGGCAACTCCATGCCACCTGCCCCCGCATCGACCGCCAACGCGCCGTCAACGAGATCGCTCTTATCGACACCGCCACCGGCGAAGTCAGTTACGGGATCGAGAGCATGTTTAAAGTGATCGGTCACTCTTTTCCGCTCTTTCGGCCCCTCTTCAACTGTCACGCATTTGTCTGGATCATGCGCAAAGCCTACGCGTTCGTCTCCTATAACCGCAAAATCATCATCCCTCCCTCGCCCGCCATAGCTTTAGCGAAGGCGGGGCCCGCCAGCTTGACCGCCGGCTTGACGGTCGCCTCCATACCCCAACCAACCTTTAACCTGAAATATCGCCTCGCCTACGTCGTCTTCACCACCCTCATCGTCACAGCCATCCTCACCCGCTATAGCCACCTCTTAACCACCGTCCAACCCCCCGCAGGACGCTGGCCCATCCTCCTCATTGGCTGCGGAGTGATTTTCTATAACGGCCTGGTTGCCGGCTTCCTTACACCCATCAAACGCTGGGATTACCTGGGTAATACGATGACGGTTGCGCTTGCGGGCGCTCTCGCCCTGCTTCCCGTTCTTGGGCTCGCCGCCATCACCCGTCTTCCGCCCACCGCCGCCGCCATCTGGCTCATGCTGGTAACTGCGCTCATGTTGCCGGAACAGGTGCGCCGCACAAAACTCCTTATTAACAAGTCCGCAACTGCCTTTTAACGATTCGTAAACGATAAGTAGTAAAACCTTTTTACACCTTTGTTTCGCTTAACCACGTGGCTCCGCTACCGGTCACGCCAGAAAGACACTACGTATGAGCCCCTCTCCACACCGCAATTCCGACACCTCCGTTCCTCACAGCGACATCGCAAGCCTCGGTCAAAACCACCACCTTCTCCGGCCACGTCCCTGGCCGGGGACAAGTCCATACTGAATTAGCTAGCCTTATACCTTTCCTGGACAGGAGCCGAGACTTCGGTCGGAGCTCCTTCCGGGATGTTCTGCGCCCGCCGGATCAAGACCCCACCGGGTTCAGATTCTTCGCTCTGTTCTTTTTACTAAATTGCAGCCACCCGATGGGCAACGCGATGCCGCCAAAGGTGATGTGGGTAAAGAACGATCTCCTTCATAGATTTGTATTTGCTATGTCAGAACGCCCTACCTACTGGTTGACCCGTTTCCTCATCCTTCGCCTGCTGGGTATCGTCTACGCTGTTGCCTTCCTCGTCGCCATCAACCAGATCCTTCCCCTCATCGGCTCGCATGGGCTGACCCCGGTCGGCACCTTTCTGGGACGGGTCACCGAATCACTGGGCCATACCGGCGGATTCCTTCGGCTCCCTTCCATTTTTTGGCTCAGCCACTCCGACAGCGCCTTGCTGACTGTCGCCTGGATCGGCTTCTTCCTCTCCTGTATTGTCGTGGCGGGCTTCGCAAACGCCCCGATCTTGTTCGTCCTTTGGTTTCTCTATATGTCCTTCTGCAACGTCGGCCAGGAGTGGTACGGCTACGGCTGGGAGATCCAATTGCTCGAGACCGGTTTCCTCGCGATCTTCCTTTGTCCCCTTCTCGATCCAAGACCATTCCCAAAGCGCGAGCCGCCGCTGCAGGTCATCATCCTCTTCCGTTGGCTCATCTGTCGGATCATGTTTGGCGCCGGCCTCATTAAAATGCGGGGTGACGAGATCTGGCGAAATTCAACCGCGCTTTATTACCATTTCGAAACCCAACCCATGCCCGGCCCCCTGAGCCGCTGGTTCCATTTTCTTCCTCGTATCCTGCTGCGTTTGGGCGTTTGGTTTAACTGGCTGGCCGAACTCGTCGCGCCGCTCTTCGTATTTGGCCCGCGTACCGCGCGCCATATCGCCGGCATCATCATCGTCCTGCTGCAGATCTTCCTCATCCTGAGCGGTAATCTCTCCTTTCTGAATTGGCTGACCATCGTCCCTGCCCTCGCTTGTTTCGACGATGGCTTCTGGTCCCGGTTCCTGCCTTCTGCAATAACCCGCCGCGCCCGGTATGCGGCCGCGACCGCGTTACCTTCCCGCGCTATGACGATAACGGCATGGACTCTCACTGTAATCATCGCCCTGCTCAGCATCCAGCCAGTTATTAACATGCTTTCACCCGATCAAATCATGAACACCTCCTTCGATCCACTCAACCTTGTCAATACCTATGGCGCATTCGGCTCGGTGGGACGCGAGCGCTATAACATCGTATTTGAAGGCACCGACGACGACATTCCGACCGATTCCGCTGTCTGGAAACCTTACCCTTATAAGGGCCTTCCGACCGACCCCGATGAACGCCCACCCCAGGTCGCCCCCTATCATCTCCGTTTGGACTGGCAAATGTGGTTTGCCGCCATGAGCACCCCGGACGATTACCCCTGGACCCTTACCCTGATCTCAAAACTGCTTCACAATGACCCCGGCGCGCTTAGCCTCTTCGCGTCCAATCCATTTCCAAATAAGCCACCCCGCTATATTCGCGCCGTTCGCTACCGCTACTCGTTCGCTTCGCCCGGCAATTCACAACATCATTATTGGAACCGCCAACCCATCGGCGCCCCCTGGCTTCCCGCGATGGCCGCGGACGACCCGCGTATACTCGACTATCTTCGCATCTCCGGCACCGCGACCCGGCCGGCCGTTGCACCTGGTCCTAATGCGCCCCCGCCTTCCAAACCAAATACCTTTCCTCCAGAAAATTGAAGCCATCGGTTCTCCATTGCGGTGTCGCGACCGTAAAATGATCTCCGGGATAATATCCAAATACGAAGGGAGCACCGATCTTCTTCATCTCGTCATCCAGCATATGCACCGCATAATTCAACAGAAAATTATCACTGTTGCCTACCGTTATCCGGACCTTTCCCTGCAAGTCCTTTTGCAAAAACCCCCACCTGGTGCGTAAGTACAACGAAATATCGTAGGGCTTCCAATGCTCGACACACTTCTTGTCGATATCTCCCGTGACCGGGTCACATAAAGGCACCGGCTGACCATCGGCCCCCCTGGCGCTGAACACCGCGTTGAAGGAATGCATCTGCTCCCCACGATAGATCACATTCTCCTGCTGATAACATTGTTTCATCGTGGCCACCGGGAATTGCCCCGCGATCGTCGCCACCAGCCATTGACTGCTGTCCGGTCGATAGTAAATATTTTCGCTCTCATAGAGATTCACGCGCTGGAAACTCCTGAAATCAACCGGATCGGGCGAGCTGGACCAGCAACCGGCAAATGTCTTCGGATAATGCGTCTGTAACCAAAGGACCGTCCAGCCGCCGCTGCTGTGTCCCCAAAGCAACCGTGCACCATTGCACCGGTAGGTATTCTCCATCGCCGGTATGAACTCCTTTACCAGCGCATCCCCCCAGGGCCCGTTATTGTCGCTGTTGGCATACACCGAATGACCGCCGGGACAATTCCCGTCCAGATATACCGTAATACAAGACACCGTGTCAAGCACCGTTCCGTAACGGGCGGTATCTCCCGAATAGCGATGATAGTCCCCGCCATAACCGGACACATTGTAAAGGACGGGCCACCTTCGCTGCGGCTGACTGTAATACTCCTTCGGCAACAAGATCGCTGCATCCACCGTCGTGGACCGGCCCTGCGACTTTGACAACAGATCGGATACCACCTTTAGTTCCTTAACATAGGTGGTCGGCACAAAGCTTTGTCCCGGAACAACCTGGTCGCATACCAATAAAAATCGGGCACCGGTATCTTTCGACAGCCGGATCTTCACCGGTATATTGAACATGTTTCCTGCACTTTCCGCGATTGCCCGTCCGCCAAGGTTCCTGTCCCAAACCGCCTGCACATAGTATTCGCCCCTTTCCAGATCGGATAGGACGACAGGAAAGGAAACGGCCTTATCATCAAAAACGACCGTATCCCCCGGCATCACATTCCTGACGGTAATCGCAAAACAGGGAAACCCCTCCAGGTCCGCCATCGCATCTTTTGGATGTTTGTTCTCCTTATTCAGATACAAAAGCACCTTGCCGTTAAACGATCGGCTGTACGCGCCCGTGGTATATACCACTTTGAACTGCTGACCAAATGAATCCCGGCCGAAGAGAGCGATGAAAATCAGAAGCGACGTTAACTTTTTCATAACAATGAAGGTATATTATTTAACCGCTCATCCAAAACCGAACACCTGTTAGCTCAAAACCGTACACCCCCTCCCCACGCAAAAAACCTAACTACCTGATTCTCAGCCGAACCGTTTTTTTGGCATTCCGCTCGCATTCTCTCTGGCATCAACACGAAAATTCTAAATACAAAAAATGTAAAAATATGAAACGCACGATCACAACCCTGACCCTCACCGCAGCCCTGCTGATGACCATAGGAACCGGCAGTAGCTTTGCCCGCAGCGACAACAGCGGCAACAACAGCAGCAACAATAACGGCGGCGATAACGTCAACGTCAATGCCTGGTTGCAAAAGGACTTCCAACAGGCCGAATTGCTCGACACCAAAAGCAGCAAGGATTTCACCCGCCTTACGTTCAAGATGAACGGAATGGTCCTGACGGCATACTATTCCGTAAAAGGCGAGCTGATGGCAGTCACGCACAATATCACCTCCACACAGCTGCCGTTGCCGCTGCTCCTGCAGGTCAAACGCAACTATGCCAACTATTGGATCTCGGACCTGTTCGAATTGAACACAAACGGCGAAAGCAACTACTATATAACGCTAGAGAGCGCTGAAAAGAAATTCACCCTTCGGTCCAGCGATTGCAATTGGGAAGTCTTCAGCAAATCGGCAAAAGATTAATTCGTTGTTCGGCCATTATCACCCAGGCTCTGTCAATGGACGGGGCCTTTTTTTATTACCGGTATCATAAATATCCTTTTTCCCGCAAAAGCTTCACAAACTCCGTATACCCCGCCTCATTCAAATGCAACCCGTCCGCCTTCGCATACTGCTCATCCAGATTCCCGGACCCATCCGTCACCCGCACCGCCAGATCGATATATACATAGCCGTAATTTCCCGCCCCCTCCCTTAACCGGCCATCCAACGCCCGCACCGATTCATTTTTGCCCGCAACTTCCGGGTAATGCTCCTTCGCCCGATCATTGGTCGGCAGCACGCTCACTACAAACACCCGCGTCCCCGGCGATTTTACCCGTACATATTGCACGATCGATCCGATATTCGCGGCAATCATCGCGGACGGTACCCCCTGGCCGATATCGTTGATCCCCGCCTCCACAAACAACTTCGCGGGCCGCCTTGCGATCACGTCCGATAACCGGTCGAGCATCCCGAACGTATTGTCACCGGCTATGCCGCGATTAACCACTCCTGAATCCCCAAACAACCGCCTCCAATCCCCGAATTCCGTAATGCTGTTGCCCAGCATGACAATACCACCACGCCGCGCGCGCTCTTTTGAAAAAACCTCCATTCTCTTTTGATAATGATCCGGGATATACCGCACCGAATCAAACCGCCGGTAAATGCGCGGCATCCCAACCTCCGGCGTCTTCTCCGCCGTCACATGGATTAACCGGATCTTCCAACCTTCCTTTGTCCGAAGGCACAATGCCGTCGAAAGGAAATTGAGCGTGAACCTCACCGTATCCTGCACCACGAAATCCGCACGTTCATGATAGCTGAGCTCGCCCGTATGTGTATCCGCAAAGACATGAAAATCCGTGAGCGTAAACTTGACCGAAAATGGCTGATGATATTGAATATTGTGGTAGACGCTGTCATTATTCCAGACCTTCCCATCCTCATAAATTTGGAAGTCCCTGGTGACGACAGCATCCAATCCAACAAAATTCTTTGCTGCTACCGCGTCAAAATACGCGACAATAAGTCCCCGCATGCTCGCACTATCCGTTCCCTGACCTCGCACATCCGCTCCCTGACCTCGCACCCCAAAAAAAGGCAACAGCGCCAACGCCAATCCCCCGCCACGGACCGCCAAAGATTTACCGCTCATCCGCATAATTTTTGATTTGACCCAAATTACCCCGCCGGTCGCAATCCGGATGTGCAAAAATGCTCAACTTCATATCGCATGTATTTTACCAGCCTGCCCGACCATAACGCCCCCGGGTTCGACGAAAAGGAACACTTCAGCAAGTTCAGCCGTCACAACGTCGTCTATCATGCTCTCAGCCATGAAAGCCACTGCGATGACCACGTCGGTTGCCTTTCATTGAAGACCATTTTCTCGGGCGAAGAATGGTATCGATTCGATGGCCATGAGTTGGCCATCCGTCGCGGCCGGTTCCTTATCCTGAACGACGATCAAACATACGCCTGCCGCATCAACAAAGGCCCTCTTACGCACGTACTGTCCGTTTTCTTCCAAAAAGAATTTGCCGCCTCCGTTTTCCATGACGAACTCCTGCTGGAAAATCAGCTTCTCGACGACCCTTTCGATCACCGCAATAAAAAACCTGAATTTTTTCAAACCCTTCACACCGTCGAACCCACGCTCGCCGGAAGCCTGTCCAACCTGATAACGGGACTTGACAGCACCGGCGACGATCAGGAGCGCACCGATGAAAAATTGATTTTCCTCCTGGGCTACCTCCTCCGCACCCATGGAAGGGACAGCCGCCTCGCCCAACGCGTCGACGCCGTCAAACCGGCCACAAAAAAAGAGATTTACCGGCGACTGTGTGTCGCCAAAGACATTTTGCATTCTTGCTTCCGGGACCCTGTCGACCTCGCCGGGCTGAGCCGGCAAGTATTCCTGTCCCGCCCCCAGCTGATCCGGCAATTCAGGTCTGTTTTCGGCCGTACCCCGTATCAATATCTGATCGATATTCGTCTCCGCCACGCCGCCGAGTCGCTCCTGGAAACTCTCTCACCCGTCCGCGAAATCGCCTGGCACTCCGGCTTTATCGACCCGAGCGCCTTCTGCCGGGCCTTCCGAACCGCCTACGGCGTGTCCCCCGAACAATTCCGCGCGCGCCGCCGCTAACCGCCAGCCCTCCGCCGCACCCGCGCCTCAGCTACTTACCCCAAATCTAACTACGGCGAATTCGCCGTAGTTAGCTGCACCCCCACACCCAGCCCCCCATCGCCACTAACGCACCTTTCCCGCCACATTCGCCAGGACCACCCGCTTCAACACCGCCGTATCCCGCACCGCCGGCAAATGCGAACAAAACCCGATCCCCACATAGAACGGCGCATCGAAATGCATATACACCGCCTCCCCGACCCGATGCATCGGCTCCCCATGCATGCTGATCCACACCGTACAGCTATCCCCCCGCTTCTCGATCCCGATCCGCTTCGCCAGCCCCACATTCAGGCTGTCCGTAGTGTGGTCCTTCCGGTGATTGACCCGCATCTCCGTCATCATCTGACCCTTGCCCGCCCGCCATGCCAAATGCATCAACCCCGCTCCATGCAACGCAACAACCGCCTCCTTTCCGTCATCATCCAAGTTCTGCCGGATTACCAGCACCGCCTTGCGGTCATTGTACCCCGCCGTATCGGGAAAGTCGACGTCCACCGCCAACGAGACATCTCCTGACATTTTCTTCCACACATACCGGAACTCATCCCGCTGATACCAGATGTTATAGCCGGCGGAAACGATCGTATAAGCACCCGTGCGCGAGTCGAAGCTGGAAGACCCCGCCACCAACGCCCCACCCACGTCGCTTTGCCCCTGGAAAACCCCAAGCGGCTTGAGCTCCGTCCTGGTTTCCCGATGAAATCCGGCAGGCGGCGGAACTTGCTTATGCGTCGCCGACCCCGGCAACGCCCAATCCGGCACATTCACCTGTCCCATTCCAAATTGACAAACGCAAATAAATACTCCCGACAATACAGCAAGCTTGATTTTCATGATCGTAAAATTGATCGCTAAATCTAAAACGTTGCGCCGCTTCACCGGCAAATGTCACCACATCAATACTACATCATCCCACCCCGGCCCCCGACTATCCTACATCATTACCTCATCCCATCGTACATTGTATTATGATCGATCTCACCGCGGGCGGCCACCGCATCAAATTACACCTCCTCTCCACCGGCGCCGTCGCCGTCAAAACCCGCTTCCGCCAAACCCGCCTGCACAATTTTCTCTCGGTTCCCGATTTCATCCTCGACCCCCATTTCACCGCGTGGCTCCCGATCTGGGTTCTGGTGATCCAACACCCCGAAGGAATCTTCCTGATAGACACCGGCGAACGCGCCGACGTCACCGGCACCAATTACTTCCGAACCTGCGGAATCCTCGCCAATTGGTTCGATACCTCCCAGTTCAAATTCTCGGTATCCCGCAACCAGGAGATCGACCGCCAACTCGAAGCCATCCGTCTCCAACCGGAAGAAATCCGCGCCGTGATCCTCACCCACCTCCACTTCGATCATACCGACGGCCTCCGTCATTTCCCGTCAACCCCAATCCTGGTCGCAAAAAAAGAATGGGAGCACCCCTTTGGCGCGCTTCCAAAATTATATCCACCCTGGTTTCGCCCCACCCTTCTTGATCTCGACCAATCCATCGGCCCCTTCAACAACACCGCCTGGCTGACCAGTTCCAAAGACATCGCACTCGTCCATACCCCCGGCCACACGCACGGCCACTGTTCCGTTCTCATAATGACAGAACCCTATCATGTTTTATTCGCCGCCGATATCTGCTACACGCAGGATCAGCTGCTAAAAAATCAATTCGCCGCCAACGCCGCGAGCTATCGCCTTGCCCGTCAAACCTACGCTGCCGTCAAAGCCTATGCCCGCCATCAGCCCCTCATCTTTCTTCCCTCCCACGATCCAGAATCCGCCGACCGCCTCGAGCGTCTCCAGCCGCTTCGCTGACTCCTCGCTACCGACCATTACCGTCTCCAGCCGCTTCCCTAACTTTGCCCCATGTCAAAAGTCCTCATCACCGGCTCCGCCGACGGCCTCGGTAAAATGGCCGCTCAACTCCTCGTAGCGCAAGGCCACGACGTCGTCCTCCACGCCCGCAATCCCCAACGCGCAAAAGAAGCCCATGCCGCCACTCCCGACGCCAAAGCGGCAATCCACGGCGACTTGAGCAGTATCGCGGAGACAAAAGCGGTCGCTGCAAAAGCCAATGAGCTCGGCCCTTTCGACGCCATCATTCACAACGCGGCCATCGGCTCCAGCGAACGCCGGCGTATCGCCACGGCCGACGGTCTGCCCGCCGTCTTCGCCATCAACTCGCTCGCCCCGTACATCCTCACCTGCCTGATCGAAAAACCAAAACGCCTCGTCTACCTAAGTTCGGGCCTGCACCGCAACGGAGACGCCAGCCTCGAAGACCTGGCATGGGAACGCCGGCACTGGAACGGCTTCGCAGCCTACTCCGACTCAAAACTGCACGTCACGATCCTCGCGTTCGCCGTTGCCCGCAAATGGAAGGAAGTCTTTTCCAACTCGGTTGACCCGGGTTGGGTAGCCACAAAAATGGGCGGCCCGGGCGCACCCGATAGCCTCAAAGATGGAAGTATCACCCAGGCCTGGCTTGCCGTGAGTGATGAGGTCGCAGCGAAAACTACCGGCCACCACTTCTATCACAAACGCCTTCGCGAATTCCATCCCGCCGCCGCCGACCCCGCCATCCAGGATAAACTTCTCGCCGAATTCGCGCGATTCTCCGGCATCCCATTCCCTATACCGATCGTTCGATCATCGTAAAATGCAGCTTTCGCCGGATCACAAAACCTAACCGCTCATAAAGCCGGATTGCCCGCACATTGTGCGCCCAAACATGAAGCATCGGTATCTCCCCCATCTTCCTGATGCGCTCGACCTGGAAATACGTCAGCGCAGCGCCCAGCCCCCGCCCGGCATAATCCGGGTGCGTACAGACGCCGCTAACTTCGATATAAGGTGAAGGATGCAGCCGGTGACCCGACATCGCCATCAACCGTTCGCCATCAAAGACCCCGACAAAATTTCCAAACTCGATGGTTCGCTGGCCAAATGGCCCCGGATTGGTCAGCTTCGCTAGGTCGACCATCAACGGCACATGCTCCCTTCCCAGCTCCACAAACTCCCAGTCAGCCAACGCCGGCCCCTGCGCATGCTCTCCTACCATCTGCAACCCCAGTCCGTGAAAGTTGACTTTCCAACCGGCGGGAATTACAATTTCCTCCGGCGAAACCACCGCGACGGTACCCCGCCCGGCGGGCAATACCTGCGCCAGCTCGTCGAACCGCGCCGGGCTAAAATCCGCTAACCCCACAAACGGCGAGATCTCTGCGGGAAAATACCGGGCGGCCGGGGAACCCAGCGACAAGTTGGCATTGCCTGTGATCATGGCATGATATGTGGGATTGTCCAGTAACTGCTCTTTCATTTGGGAGCGAATTTCGTAACTTTCAACAAATCCGAGGTATGAACAAGTTATTATTGGGCGTTCTCGCCGGTATAGCCATCGGCATCGCCATCGCACCGGACAAAGGATCGAAGACCCGCCAGAAATTCCGCGAAGGCTTTGATGACTTCAAAAAGAAAGCCACTGACGCCGCAAAAGACTTCGCCGACGAAGTGGACAAAGGCTTCGAAAAAGTCCGCACCGCCTTCAACGGCGCCCAATAACCGCACCGGCCAGCTCCCCCGATTCTGTTACAATCGCTGTATCATATCCGAACGATTCGGGCGGGCGCCTTTTGCAATAATTTGACCTGCAACCGGTTAAAAACCGGCACTTTCTTGGTAGCGCTGTCGTGAGAGACTGAAAAAACCGGAAAATTCATGATTCGCAACTACCTCAAAGTCGCCTGGCGCAACCTGCGTAACAACAAACTCTATTCCTTTATCAATATCGCCGGTCTCGCTACCGGCATGTCGGTCGCAGGGCTGATCGGCCTGTGGATCCAGGACGAACTCAGTTTCGATAAAACAAATACCCGCAACTACGACCGTATCGGCCAGGTGATGCAAAACGTGAATTTCGGCGAAGGCATCGCCACCTACAGCGTCATGCCGATCCCGCTGGCAAAAGACATGCGGTCCAACTACCCCGATTTCCAATCCGTGGCCCTGATGTCCCAACTGATGCACCAGGTGCTGGCCTACGGCGACAAACTCCTGAGCAATACCGGGGCATACACCGAACCCGAATTCCCTGAAATGATGACCTTGAAAATGCTGACCGGCCAGCGGGACGCGATCAAAGACATGAATTCGGTTCTGCTTTCCTCATCCGCCGCTGTCGCCATCTTTGGAACGGAAAACCCGATCGGCAAGATCGTCAAATTTGACAACCGGTATAATCTGAAAGTAGGAGGTGTTTATGCCGACTTCCCTCGAAATAGCAGTTTCTATGACTGTAACTTCCTCGGCGCCTGGGACAGGTACACGGCTAACGACCGCCTGGACCTCAGCGAATGGGATAGCAACTCCTGGCGGATTTTCGCTCAGCTAAAACCGGGAGCATCCTTCGGTCATGCCTCCGCACTGATAAAATATGCCCGTAAGCGACAAGGAAATTTCCCCTCATACCATCCCGAATTCTTCCTCTACCCGATGAGCCGCTGGCATCTTTATGCTGACTTTAAGAACGGCATTAATATCGGCGGCCTTATCACAATCGTCTGGCTCTTCGGCATCATCGGGGCCTTCGTTCTCCTGCTGGCATGTATCAATTTTATGAACCTGAGCACTGCCCGGTCGGAACGCCGTGCCCGCGAAGTCGGCATCAGGAAAACCCTCGGATCCGTGCGCCGTCAACTCGTCGCCCAATTCCTCAACGAATCCTTGCTCGTCGCATCGCTCGCTTTCATCCTGTCACTGTTGATCGTTGAATTGAGTCTGCCTTTTTTCAACCGGTTGGCAGAGAAGGACATGACCCTCCTATGGTCCAGCCCGACCTTCTGGGCCGCCGGCATTGGCTTCACCTTACTCACCGGAATACTCGCCGGCAGCTACCCGGCCCTCTATCTTTCTTCATTTCGCGCCATCAAAGTTTTAAAGGGTTCGTTTAAGGCCGGCCGATTTGCCGCCATTCCACGAAAGGCCCTGGTGACATTACAATTCACCGTTTCCGTTTTTCTGATCGTTGGGACCGCTGTCGTATATCGGCAGATCGAATTTGTCAGAAATATACCGACCGGCTATAGCAGCAGCGGGCTGATCCAGATCGATGCCAACACAAAAGACTTGAAGGATCACGCTGAAGCCATCCGTAACGAACTCCTGTCCACCGGTGCTGCCACGGCGTTCGCCATGACCTCATGCCCGGTGACCGATAGCTGGGGCGGTACCGTGGCGTTTTCCTGGCCCGGGAAAGACCCGAGCGCCAAACCCCTGTTCATGTCCAATGAGGTGACACCGGATTTTGGAAAGGCTGTTGGCTGGAAGATTACCAGGGGGCGTGACTTTTCGCGCGATATGCTGACGGACTCGTCCGCAATGATCCTGAACGAAGCCGCGGTGAAAAAAATGGGCCTCAAAGATCCCCTGGGCATGACGGTGAAATATGGAGCACTCCCCTATACCATCATCGGCGTTGTGGCGGATATCATCCAGAGCAACCCCTTTAGAAAAGTAGCACCCGCTTTCTATTGCATGCGCGGCGATGGTACCGGTACTATCGAGCTAAAGCTCAACACAAAGATCCCCACAAGCGAAGCCTTGCAAAAAACCGCCTCGATCTTTAAAAAATACAACCCCGCCAGCCCATTCACCTACAATTTTGCAGACGACGAATACGCAAAGAAATTTGGATTTCAGCAACGGATCGGCAGCCTCGCCGCAGTCTTTGCCGCGCTGGCCATCTTTATCTCCTGCCTCGGTCTCTTCGGCCTGGCATCCTTCGTCGCCGAGCAACGCACAAAAGAGATCGGCATCCGCAAAGTACTGGGCGCCTCGCTCGTCCAGGTCTGGCGCCTGCTCTCCGCGGAATTCTTTGTCCTCGTCGGCCTTTCGTGCCTGATCGCCATGCCCTCTGCCTGGTACCTGATGAACGCCTGGCTGCAGAACTACGACAATCAAACAAATATTCCCTGGTGGATCTTCGCCGCCTCCGGCTGCGCCACCCTCCTGTTGACGTTGATCACGGTGAGCTCTCAGGCCATCCGCGCAGGCCTCGGCAGTCCGGTGAAAGCGCTGCGCACCGAATAGGAATTTTTACTACCTTAATCGGATGAAACGAAGAAAATTCGTGTTCCTGTCGATCGCCGGCGGTCTGGCAACCGTGACGCCATTCTGCAGGTCGCCTAAACCTACACTTTCCGCACTCAATAATCCACAATTCCTCTCCACCATCTGCGATGTCCCGACGATTCGCAAGATCGGAGCGGACTACCGCGCCACCAACCCTGCCGAAGACCGGGAAAGCCGCCTCAGCGACCTCCTGACCGCAGATCTCGACGCAAACAAAGACCGGACCGAACAAATCACCGGTAAGATAAGAGCGGACTTCGCCGCCGGCCGTACCGTTACCCTCGAGGGCTGGGTGATCTCTCTAACCGAAGCCCGCCAATGCGCACTGAACTCCATCCAAATGCCCTAAAACACTCCTCATGCACACCGACGCCCGCCTCCTGCCCGACAATACCCACATTGAAGGCGACATCTGTATTGTCGGCACCGGTCCCGCCGGCCTTAGCATCGCCATGGAATGGAACCACACCCCCTTCAAGATCATCCTCCTCGAAGGCGGCGGATTGGAATACGATGACCAGATGCAGGATACATACGGTGGCCCCGCAACCGGCCAACGGTATTATCCGCTGCGATCGACCCGCCTGCATTACTTCGGCGGTACCAGCAACCACTGGGCAGGTTTCTGCTCGACCTTCGACCCGCTGGACTTCGAAAAACGGGACTGGGTCCCTCATAGCGGCTGGCCGATAAAGAAGCCGGACCTCGACCCCTTCTACGCAAAAGCCCAGGAAGTCCTCGACCTGGGACCATATGAGTACGATGTGAAGTACTGGCAACAAAAAGACCCGGCTTTACGATCTCTCCTCCCTGACAACCCCGTCGTCTGGAATAAAGTCTGGCAATTCAGCCCGCCCACCCGGCTCGGCAAAAAATATGGCGATGCCGTCAAAAAATCAAGGAATATTCACCTCTATACTTATGCGCACGTCACCGGCATCAACGCCAACGAACCCGTCAATTCGGTCGAATATCTGAAAGTCACCAACTTTGCCGGCAAAACCCACAGCGTAAAAGCCCGATACTATATTCTCGCCTGTAATACCGTACAAAATGCCCGCTTGCTCCTGGCAGCCTGCCCCCAGGCACCAAAAGGACTCGGTAACGATCACGACCTCGTGGGCCGTTTCTTTATGGAACACCTGGAAGTCCAGTCCGCCTGGCTTCATTTGCCGGCTCCGTCGCAGCTTCAGCTTTACCGGTTCTCCGGCATCGGCAGCAGCCGCATGCGGTGCGAACTGGCGATCAGTCCGGAAATGCAGGCAAAAAACCGAATGCTGAACGGGACCTGTTCCTTCATGCCATGGGAGCTGTCGAAAGGAATGGTCCCCCCGATAAAAATGTGGAGCAGCGAAGACCCGCGAAAGAACGAAGACTCGATGCATCACATGTGGTCTTCTCACGAATCTTCGGCAAAGGCTAACGTCGAAGGCTTTAAGGTCTGGGAACTCAAAACCCGCATCGAACAGGCGCCAAACCCCGACTCACGTATCACGCTGAGCAGTGACCGCGACGGGCTCGGAATGCCCCGGTCCCAACTGCATTGGGAACTTACTCCCTTCGAAAAATACAGTATGCGGACCCTTTACGAATTGATCGGCCAGCAGTTGGGTGCCCATGACATCGGAAGGATCCGGCTGATGGATTACTTGCGGGACCCGGACGACCACGCCTGGCCGGATACCACCGGCGGTGGCTGGCACCACATGGGAACCACCCGGATGAGCGACAACCCGCAAACCGGTGTCGTGGATGCAAACAACAAGGTTTACGGCATTTCGAACCTGTATATTGCCGGTGCAAGTGTTTTTGTCACCGCGGCAGCCCCTAACCCCACCCTGACTATTACCGCGCTCAGTCTTCGACTTGCCGCGCACCTAAAGAGGTTCATAATCAAATAATTACCTGATCCCGCGTGGCCTGGCCCGGTCCCAAATTGGGCCGGACCCGTGCCATTTTGGGAAGGCCGTTGGTTTATTTCGACCTCAACGTCTTATCAATCAGTGCCGTAAAAGGTGGCATTCCGTTGGTATTTCTACTATCAACCCTTAAATCCAAGCAATATGAAACCGCAATCGATCCGTATCCCAGGCGGCTTTCTCCTGCTCCTGATTTCAGTGGCAGGATTTGCTCAACCGGCAATTGAATTTGCCAACGGCTCTGGTCCTGCCGGCAACGGCTCCGTGATTACCAATCAGGTAATTACTTTCCAGAATAATGCCCTCAATCCGGTAACCGGTACCTATACCCCATTGGTACCCACCACGACCGCAACGTTCGCGATCAGCAACCAACAATATGTTTTGCCAACCACTCAGAACCCGAATCAGGCCGATGTCTCTTTTGGGGCCAACGTCAACGGCGCGGGCAAAACACCTGTTCCTGCACTGCTCTTCCCGCCGATGAACACCATTAGCGCCCCTCCGGCAGGCGACTTCAGCGCAACAAGCAGCAATATTGGCGCGGGGATGTCAATGGCGTCCAACTATTCCGTCGAAATGTTTACATCCGCCATGGGTCTTTATAATGCGAACTCACCGACAAACGGAACCTATTATATGGCCGATCTCACGATCACCTTTAACCTGCCGATCACCAATCCGGTCCTGCACATCGTGGGTCTGGGTGGCACCTTCGGCGCGCTGGGAATGACGACATCCTTGCAACTTGTGACCGTCGGACCGACCTTGTCTGAACTGTCCGGCTCATCCGAACTCACCGTGATGGCTACGACAATTGCAAACAGTTCCGCCAATCCGACATCGACGACCGGTGCAGGTGCGGCTTCCGGCTCCGTACTGGTTACCGGAACGGTCACTTCGCTGCAGTTCAAGCTCTTTCTCCGCGGGAACGGTAAGACCCCGACCTGGTCCAACGCCAGCTCACACACCGGAGACGCCTGGATGATGGGCATCTCCGCGATGAATACCTATGTGGCCCTGCCGGTCGGTACGACCGATTTCACGGCAGAACGGCAGCAACATGCCGTGGGCCTGCAATGGACAACGGCTATCGAACAAAACTCAAAATATTTTGCTATCCAACGGAGCGCCGACGGTTCTGACTGGAGCACGATCGGGGAAGTAGCCGCTGCAGGCAATAGTGACAAAGCGCTTCAATACTCGTTTGTAGATTATCAACCACTGACGGGTTCCAATTTCTATCGCCTCCAGCAAGTCGATTTCGCAGGCGCTTCCGTCTACTCGCCCGTCCGGAATGTGGATTTTGCGGGCGCCGGCCTGATGATCGATTTCTACCCAAACCCTGTTCGCGACCGGCTGACCATCACCAGCGCCGGTACCATACAGTCCGTTACGTTGACGACCCTTAGCGGCCAGATCCTGCAATCGACCACCGGCTTTACCTCCGGCCAGTCTCTTGACCTAAGCCGATACCCGTTTGGGATTTACTTCCTGATTATCCGGACGTCAGATAGCCAGACCCATGTAGCCAGGATCGAACGGATTTAGCGGAATCGCTGTCCAAAAAGAGGACAGCTTTTGGATGTATGCGTAATATGGTGGACGGAAAACGCTCTACGATCTTCTCTCTCAACGTGCGCGCGACTGCCCAGGTTTTATTTTTCCCCGGAACTACCCCGACAATATAGTCAGCCCGCATCAACACCGGTATCGTTACGGTGATCGCCTGCCGCGGCACCTCCCCGATAGCTGTAAAACATCCGTCATTCACCTGCTGCGCCCGGCAGGCCTCATCCAGCTCCACCACCTTAACCAATTCCGGATCGTCAAAAAGCGCCACATGCGGATCATTAAAAGCCAGATGGGTGTTCTCGCCGATCCCCAGTACCACGATATCCATTTTATTCTTTCTCAGCAATTCCGTATATGTTTCACGATCGCGCATATAGAATACTTCCTTCATCGGCACCTTCCCAAACAACTTCTCGCGCAGAAAATTCCCGAACCCCTGCGGCGCCTCCAGGTCTAACCCGATATATTCGTCCATGTGGAACCCTTTCACGCGCGACCAGTCTACCGGCATCTGCACGAGCGCTGCCAAAAATTCATTCTGTGAAGGCGCCGCCGCAAACATAATGTTGGCCGTATCTTTTCGCTTTAGCACTTTCGCGATCGCCCCGGATACTACATCCGCCGCCGCCTGCCCCATTGCCCCGCGACTATCCGCAATCCGAACGTCCAGCTCATCCACTCTAAAAGTTGTCATATACGACCCTCCCGCCGATCATTGTTAATCCGATCTGGATCTTTTCGTCAAAAAGAACAATATCCGCATCCTTCCCCGCCGCCAGCGATCCTTTGGATCCGCCGGCCCCGATGATCCGCGCCGGCGTAGCGGTCATCATCTGTACCGCCTCGACCAACGGAATCCCGGCATTTACCATCGTCCGCACCAACCGGTCCGCCGTCGCTACACTCCCCGCAAACGCACTCCGGTCCGGGAGCACGGCGACTCCGCTCTCCACAACAACCCGTAACCCCTCATCAATGGCCCCAAGGACACTTTCTCCTTCCGGCATCCCGGCCGCCCGCATCGCATCCGTCACCAACGCTGTGCGCGCCGCGCCCTTGATCTGGTGCACAAGCCGGAGCAGCGGCTCGGACAAATGCATGCCATCGGCAATGATTTCCACATCGATCTCCGGCACCAGGTACGAACACTCTACCGCACCCGCGTACCGGTGCAGCCCTTTCCTCGTCACTCCGTTCATACACGAATAAAAATGCGTCGCCAACGTATACCCGTTCGCAAATCCCGCTAACGTCTGGTCATACAAGGCGTCCGTATGCGCGAAAGAAACCAGTATCCCCCGACTACTCAAATATCGCCCAAACTCCAGCGCGCCGTCCAATTCCGGCGCCGCACTCCATCTTCTGACGTCCGGACACCGCCGCAGGATTTCCGTATACTCCTTCCGGTCCGGGATACGAATATACCGGATGTCCTGCGCCCCCTTCTGCGCTTTCGCCAGGTATGGTCCCTCCAGATGCAATCCCAGGAACTGCGCCCCCTCCACGTTGGCCGCTTTCGCCTGCGCATAAATATCGAGGATCCGATACAACCGCTCCGGCGAAGACGTCAAAGTCGTCGGTAGCATCGCCGTCGTTCCATAACGGGCATGCAAGGCCGCCACCCCGACAAACGCCTCCACCGTCCCATCCATGAAATCATGTCCGCCCCCGCCATGCACATGCATGTCGATAAAGCCCGGCGCCACATAGCGGCCGCCGGCGTCGACGATCTCCACCCCCTCCCCCATATCCAAATCCCCCTCCCCCACAAAATCAATAACCCCGTCCTTCACCACCACCGTCCCGCGCGCAATCACGCGGTCCGCCAACACCAGCCTTCCGTTATGAATTTTAACAATTCCCATTTTACGAATGTATAATAATCTCCCGACCTGCAGCCCTATGGACCGGCGCTTATACCTTTAACCCGGCAACCCATTTTTACATATAAATACTTACCCCACCCGAGGTTCTTCTTTAATTTCCAAAACAACCTACCCCGCGCGGAAGGCCGGACCGCGCCATCACCGCACCTTTGCCCCATCGTTTCACCCTTCAATTTTATTTTATGAAAAACCGCTTGTCAAAGCTCCTCTCCTCCCGCAAATCCTCCTTTTTACCCTTCGAACCCACTCAAAACCGGATCAAGGTCTCTTTGCACCAACTCATTAACGACCTGCTCGCAAACCTCCAACCCCTTGCCCGTAACCGGAACGACGTCATTTACAATGGCGTACCCCAGGGATTGTGTTTCATCGCCGAAGAAAACAAGCTTGCCCACTCCCTCTGGAACCTGATCGGTAATGCACTCCGGACCCGCCAGAACGAACCGATCCATGTCCTTGCCCTCGTCGACGACCATCACACGACCATTTCCGTGAAAAACGCTGCTCACAACTTTGCGTTGAGCATTCCCAACACCCGCCTGGCCCGCTAGGACCGCAGACCCGGGCCCCAGCACCCGGCTGCGCCACTAAACCGCAAACCCGCGTCCCAACACCCGGCGCGCCAGCCCCTACTCCTTCCGTACGACAGTCCGTTGCAATCTTCCAATTCCTGTTTACCTTCGCGGTCACAACTGCGTTTCCATGAAATATCAACTCCTGGGCCGCACCGGCCTGAAGGTGTCCGAACTTTGCCTCGGCACCATGGGCTTTGGCACCGAATCCGGCTGGGGCGCCGACAAAACCGTTAGCTTTTCCATCATGGAATCCTTCGCCGACGCCGGCGGCAACTTCCTCGACACGGCCAACATTTACAAGCTGGGCACGAGCGAAAAGTTCATCGGCGAATTCATCGGCCCGCGCGACCGCGATTTCTTTGTGATCGCTACAAAATACTCGCTGAAGGACAACAATACCAACCCCAATGCCAGCGGCAACAACAGAAAGAATATGATGCGGAGCGTCGAGCAAAGCTTGAAGCGCCTGCAAACCGGATTCATCGACATCCTCTATCTCCATATCTGGGATGACCTGACTCCCGTCGACGAAATATTGAGAGGGATCGACGACCTCATCCGCCAGGGTAAAGTCAATTATGCCGCGATCAGCGACACACCGGCCTGGATCGTCAGTAAAGGCAACACCATGGCTGAATTAAAAGGCTGGTCCTCCTTTGCCGCCCTACAGGTGGAGTATAGCCTGCTCCAACGCAGTCCCGAACGCGACCTGATCCCGATGGCAAACCACTTTGGGATGACGGTGACACCATGGGCGCCTCTCGCGGGCGGCGCCCTCACCGGCAAATATCTGACGGGCGGCCAGGGCCGCATCAAACCGGAAAGCAACCGCCGCGACGACAACAGTACCCGCATTACCCGCGAAGTAATGGATGTGGCAGACCGCCTGGGCGTAACGCCCGGCAACGTTGCTTTGCAGTGGACGCGCCAGCAGGGGTTTAACTGCATCCCGATTGTCGGCGCAACAAAACTCGAACAGCTCCGGGAAAATCTGAATATGACCGATCTGATCCTTCCGCAGGAAGACTTGGACCGGCTAAACGAAGCCAGCGCAATCGACCTCGGTTTTCCCAATAAATTCTTCCGGGAGGAGGGGGTGCGTCTCAACAATTACGGCGGCTTCTACGACCGCATCATCCGCCGGTCATAGCGACAGCCGCGGCAGCCCGCCACAAACCCTACTTCTTTTTCCTGGGTTGCTCCTGGGCAAACTGGTAAAGCAAATCGGCCTTCCCCGCCGCGTTGAACCGCCATGTCTCCTGGATGTTCATCGTTACATTGTTCCCCTTACTGTCGACATAATTGTCTGCGCCCCATACCAGACCCCAATGTTCGCCCTTATCGCTTTTCACCGACATCACCGCATCGACCCTCGCTTTGGGGGACTTCTCCGTATTCCGTTGTTTTGTCACCATCGCTACCGCACTGTCCCTGCTGAGTTTCATGGACGACCCATCCGACAGGTACAGCTCGATGGAATCCGCAATAATATCCTTGGTGGACGCAATGTTCCCGCTGTCATAGGACTTCCAAAGCGTAAGCACCGCCTCCGCATACTTGGGATCATCCATGGTAAAATGGGAAGAATAAGTTACCGGGTAAGGCGATTTGATGGGCTGCGTCGCCATACTGGAATCCGGCTTGATCTTGGTGGAGTCCGGAGAAGTCGCGGAATTGTTGCCGTCACAGGCAGCGAGGAGAAGCGCTGCAAAAACGATCAGGGGCTTTCTCATAATAGAAAATTTTGAATTCTAATATAAGAAATAAAATCTATATAAAAATCGCCCATCGGCCATGTCCCTACTTCGTACCCGCTTGCGGATACGCCGTGTCCCCCTTCGCCGCCCACCACAATATCCGGTTCATCAACTCATCCTCCCCCCCATCCACCTCCTTAAACGCCCGGCTCGCGGACAACTTCGCATAATGCGCAGCCTTGCCGGTCAAACCCGTCATCCCATGATTCATCTTGTTCAACGGGATCCGGTTTGGTATAAACGTATAGACAACATTCGCCCGCCGGTCCCCAAAGCAATCAAACATCGGTAATGCCGTAGCATCCATCACATTCATCGGCGGAATCCCCAGGATCTGCTCGATCGTCCTCACCATGCCCGTTTGATTATAATTGGTATGCACCACCTGCCCAGCAGCCGAATAAGCACTGATCACCTGCCCCGTCGTCCGGTACGGCGAAATATGATCCCATCCGCTTTGCGAATCATCCTCGGTTATAAAAATGACGGTGCTATCCCAAAACCGGCTATGCGTGACGGCATCCACAACCCGCCCGACCGCAAGATCGTTATCGGCCACCATCGCCTGGGGCATCGGCCAATTCGGCGAAGTCCCGGCGGTATGATCATCAGGCATCGAAAGCACCATCAGATCCGGCAAGCTATCCCCAGCCGCCTTTTCCGCATCCTTCAGATCCTGGATAAAAATGTCGGCGCGGATCTGATCGGTGAACACCAGGTTGTCACAATCCGGATAGCCAACAGAAATAATCGGCCGCAGCCGCGCTATAGTCGTGGTATTGTAAAATCCCTGATCGACATGATCGAGATACCGGGTGTAGATGTCACCCCATTTTAGCGACTTGTCATAATGCGTCGTGCAGGCCTCCCCATATACCCGCACTTTCTTCCCATGATCCAATGCATTGTTCCAGATAAACCCGTTTCGGTTGTACACCAGCGCATCATCCTGCCGGTGCGGATAGCTTCTGAACCAGGCGCGAACCATCTTTTCGACATAATCGGACGTCATGGCCGCATCCGCCCACTGATGCCCCTCGGCTGAAGACTTGCCGGACGCATAATAATTGTCCATTAAGACAAATTGATTCACCAGCTGATGCTGATTGGGGGTCACACTGTCCCCATAGATACAAAGCCCCGGGACGCCGCGTCCCCGGGAGACATCGCCAAACACCTGATCATAGGTCTTATTTTCCTTGATGATGTAGATAACATGCTTGAAAACGCTGGGCTCTCCGATCCGCTCCGGCACGGGACGCGCGGCCACATGCCGTCGGGGCGCACGATTGGTAACCGCCAGCCGGAAGAATAAGCTTTGCTCCTGCACCTGTTTCGTATATGCCTTTAGCTCCTTGTCGGAAGGAACAGCGATAATGCTCAGACTTGCCATCTCCTGGTGGATCGTATAACCGTTCATCGGCTCCCCTCCTCCGGTGTACGCCTTCATCTCGTGAACCGCCGTCAGCACCCGCGAACCTTTTGCTTCAATATTGGCGATGTACAGATCATTTCCCACCATGACGATCCCGCCGGGATAAGCTTCGGTAGGAAGATAACCCCGGATCGAACTCTTCCCGGTACCCGCCGTACAATCGCCCGCGCCGAGCCGCACTACACACACCGCATTGTCAAATCCATTCGTCACATAAAGATTTGTACCCCCCGCGTCGACAGCCAGCGCATTCGGGCTGCTGCCATAGTAAGTGATGCTGCCAGTGAACAACCCCACCGCTATCGAGTCGACTACCTCTCCCCGCCGGACATCCACGACGCTGACATTGTCGCTGTTCCCGTTACAGATATACAGAAAGGCGCTGTCCGGGCTGACGGCGATCGCGTTTGGATGCAGCCCCAGACCAAGCTCACGGATCAACGACCCGCTTTGCGCATCGATCACCGAAAGACTTCCCCGCGCGGTCGCCCCCGTCACCGGGTTGGTATAGGCACTCCCCCAGGGCGTGCCGGCATATTCCAGACTGCTGTCCGTGACGACCGGCCCCGCCCAATTGGTTACATATACTTTATTGGAAACGATTTTTAGCCCGTACGGCGCCTCCCCTGTCGGCGCCGCCCATACCACCTGCATATCCGGAAACCGGAACTTCAGCAATTGATTGTTGCCATTCAGCACCACATAAATAAAGGGAACGCCCCCTTCCAGCTGCACCGCAATATCATTTGGGAGCGCCGTTGCCGCGGGAGCCACCGCCGCCACCGGCAATGCGCTAACCTTCCCTATCCCCGAACTGTCCCAGGTCGCCGTCATCAACGCTGACGACCGCGTGGTCCCTGCGCTCCAGACAAGATATACCTGACCGTCATACAAAAAGGACTTGATCCCGCAATACGTACTCATCAGACCCTTGACCCGCGCTGAGTCATGGCTCCTGTATGTCCACCGGTGGACGATCTCCCGGGTACCGGCGTCTACTACGGCAATCCCATAACGATCCTCCACCGCTACATGCCGTCCGTCCGGCAAGACCGAAAAATCCAACGCATGATTTTCCAGGTTCGGATCGCCAAAGGTGAGCACCTTGCCCGCCGACCTCACCAGCCGGTTGAACGGCATAAGCGTATACGGCCCCGACGCCCCAATGGTGCTGTCGTCATACCCTGCCTTCCTGAAGGCGCGGGCTTCCTGTGCCATCATCGAACCACATATCCCGAAAAAAACAATGGAAATAACAAGTCTTTTGCGCTTCATGCAGGCAAATTACATCAGGCGCACCAATTTTCCCCCCGGCCGCAAGAACTTAATAATTACTTCCTAATTTCAATTTTAATGCAGAAAGTCCTCCTCGCCATATTATTTTTCATCATCATTCGTCCGGCGGGTACCGACATCAACGATTCCCCGGGCAGGGCCCAACCCGCCACTTCCTGGATCCGTATCAACCAGCTGGGTTACCCCCTGTCCGCTCCAAAAATTGCCGTCCTCGCCGCCAAATCTCCCATTACGTCCGGCGCGTTCGAGTTAATCGACACCGCAACCGGCAAGCCGGTATTCGCCGGTGTCGCGTCCCATTCGTTCGGTTCCTATGGCCCCTTCACCGATACCCGCCGCCTTGACTTTTCGGCCTGGACACACGAAGGATCGTACTATCTGAAAGCCGGAGATGCAACCTCGCCGGTCTTTCCCATCAGCCGGCACGTCTACGACGACGCCGCCGATTTCTGCCTGCGCTATATGCGGCAGCAACGTAGTGGTTTCAACCCGTTCCTGAAAGACTCCTGCCATACCCATGACGGCTATACCCTGTACGCACCCTTCCCGGATAGCACCCATATTGATGTGGTCGGCGGCTGGCACGACGCCAGCGACTACCTGCAATACTCCGCTACTTCCGCCAACGCGACATGGCATCTGCTCGCCGCCTGGCGTGACTTTCCAAACGTTTTCGCCGACCACCATCTCGCAAACGGCCTGGAAGGACCGAACAACATTCCGGATGTGCTGGACGAAGCAAAGTGGGGCCTGGACTGGATGATAAAGATGCATCCCGGAGAAGCCTGGCTTTTCAACCAGATTGGCGACGACCGCGACCATCGGGGGATGCGTATCCCGAAAGAAGACACGGACTTTTACGGCCACGGCCTCGAACGACCGGTCTACTTCTGTACAGGCAGACCGCAGGTGAGGGGAAAATTTTTCAACAATACAACCGGCGTCGCCTCAACCGCCGGAAAATTTGCCGCCGCCTTCGCCCTGGGCAGCCAGCTATTTTCAACTACCGATCCCGCCTACGCTGCAACCTTGCGTCAAAAAGCGCTTACCGCTTTCAACCTCGGCCTCGACAAACCGGGCGTCTGCCAAACGGCCTCCGTCCTCTCGCCGTACATCTACGCCGAAGACAACTGGACCGATGACATGGAACTGGCCGCCGCCGAACGCAGTCAACTCGCAAGCCGAAACCGGTTGGACCAGCTCCCCAGCCGGGACCTCACCGACGTCGCCTACCGCTATGCACTCGCCGAACCCATCACTCCCTGGCTCGGTCGCGATACCGCCAATCACTATCAATGGTACCCATTTATCAACCTGGGCCACTATGAACTCGCGCGAAGTCTTAAAGGCCCACGCCGCGACACCCTGGTCGCTTTTTATAAAGAAGGGATCGAAAGGGTCTGGCAACGCGCCAGGAACAACGCCTTTTTCCACGGGATCCCCTTTATTTGGTGCAGTAACAACCTGACCGTAAGTTTTGCCATCCAATGCTTTTGGTACCGCCTTCTGTCCGGCGACAACACGTACCGGCCACTCGAGGAGGCCTGTTTTGACTGGCTCTTCGGATGTAACCCCTGGGGCAAAAGCATGGTATACGGACTTCCCGCGAACGGTGACACTCCAACCGATCCCCACTCGGCATTTACACATATCGGCCACTACCCCATCGACGGTGGCCTCGTCGACGGCCCGGTCTATACCAGCATTTACAGCCGCCTGATCGGTATCCAGCTTACCCATAACGACAAATACAGGGAATTTCAAAGCGATCTCGCAGTATATCACGATGACTACGGAGACTATAGCACCAACGAACCGACAATGGACGGCACCGCTTCGCTGATCTACCTCCTGGCTGCGCGACAGGCGAAAGCATAGTTACCCGCTTTGCACCCGGTCCTTTTCCTCACTTGCGCCCTCCTCATGCTGCGCCACCTTGTACGTCTTTCCAAACCGGAGCGTAAAGGAAAGGAACACCACCCGGCTATCCCGTTTTATCTTAAAGTATTCCGTCGCATCCGGAAAAGACGTGAAGCCCTCCATCGCCCCGGTATAGAGCATGTCCCGGAAACTGAGCCTTACCGTCCCCTTCTTCCCGAGTACCGGCTTGCTCAATCCCGTGGAAAGTTGTCCTGCCGGATAAAGCAATTCCTGAATATCGTTTCGGGCCCGCGTCGTATAAAAGCCCGTGAGCTCTGCAACATACCCCTTTCCAAGACTGAACTGATTGCTCATATTCACATTCAGCTGATTGATGGCCGACGTATACGTATTGCCGTTAAACCCCCGTAGCTCCTTATGATTGAAAACTGCACCCAGCGTCGCCGACCACCACCGGACCGGCGTTACCGTCAGGGTCATCGATACCCCGAGATTGTATACGCTTCCCACATTCCCCTGCGTATAAAACAATACCGTCCCCGTCGAATCCGACAGGAAGATCTGCGAGAAATAATTCGAGATCCGGCTATACGAAACCCCCGCGGTGAGCAGGTCGCTATACTGATGCGTGAGCTCGATAGTCCAGCTGTACTGCGGCAGCAAATAGGGATTGCCGGTCTCATACGTGTATTTATTGATAATGTACAGGAAGGGGTTCAGGGTCTGATATACCGGCCGGTCGATCCGGCGGCCTACCGTCAGACTGAGACTATGCAGCGTGTCAATTTTATAAGAGAGCGATCCGCTCGGAAAAAGACTCCCATAGCGCCGCGATACCGTGGAATCCGGTTGCAAAGAGTTACCCGTTTCCTGCGCCGTATACCCGGTATGCTCATATCGCAATCCGGCCTGGTAACTGATTCGGCCGGCTTTCCCTGAAACCGACGCGTAACCGGCCGCTATATTCTCATGATATACAAAATGATTCCCCCGCGTGTTATCGTCCACCCATTCCTGGTTCGTCCAGTCCTGGTAATCGGCAGTATTGGTGGTGTGACTGGATGAAAGCTTTAGCCCCGCCTCCAGGGTCACTCCTCCCCCCAACCCGGCGTTGCCGTCCAACTGCCCCGACCAGATATGGATAGTCGTAGGAATTTGGCTCCTGAAGACAGAGTCGTATCCGCCCGCGGTCAGCAACTCATTGTCAAAGTTCTCCTTTGCGTCGATCTGGTAGTGAAGATAGTCGACGTCACCACGGATCTCAGCGTGCTGCCCGATCGCGTGCCTGCCGTGCGCATTCACCGATCCGTTCTGGAAATGATTCCCGGTTGCGGACTTCGTCAGCAGCGAAGAATCCACTGTTCCGGCGGCCGGATCGAGCCAGTTCGCATATCCATTGTTCACACCATGCCGCTGGATATTCGTCCCCGTAAGCACAACCCCAAGGGAAGTGCGCGTCGACGGGGAATAGTCCAACCCCGTTTTGGCCGTGTTGTTTATAAATGTGCCCGTGAAAGAGGCCGGCTGCTGCAGGACGGCCATCACATCCTTATTGTCATCCAGGTATTTACGGTAGGCGTAAAGATTGGTCAGATAGTGAACATCGTTAATGCTGTAATTCAGAAAAGTGTTGATCGGTCCCTTCCGGTAATTCAGCATCATGCTGTTGTTGGATTTCGGATAGATCCCCTGGCCATAGGACGCGGTGACACTACCGTTCCACCCCTCATTGCCGCTCTTTTTTGTCCGGATATTGATGATCCCGGCGGTTCCCGCCGCGTCATAACGCGCCGGCGGGTTGGGGATCAATTCAATTTTGGCGACCTGCGCCGCATTCATGCTGCTTAGTAAATTGTTGAGATCATCCCCGCTCAGATACGTGGGTTTGTCGTCGATCATCACCAGCACCCCCGGTTTCCCGTTCAGCGTGATCCCGCCATTGCGGTCTACCGTTACTCCCGGCGACCGCTCCAACACCTCCAGCACGGTCGATCCCGTGTTGACGGGCGAAGCCTCCACATTGATCACCGTCCGATCCCGCTTTCGCTCAACCACGGGCGCCCTGCCTGTTACGGTGACCTCCTTCAGCGTCCTGGCCGCCTTCGGCGCGGTCCCCGTGTCCGCCGAAGAAACCCTCTTCACCGAGTCTGCCGGTTGTCCAAACACTACAACAGGCGCCAACGCTCCCAAAAGCACGATTAGTTTTACCCTCGTCATGGTCACCCCAAAGGTCAACCACAATCGGCACAACCCGACGCCGCTCCCACCGCCGCCCCGCCGTTAATCACTATACCCGACTACCCTGCCGCCGGCACGCGCACCCTATTTGTCGCCGATATTGTTCACCATCATCGACTTCCCGTCCGTTATAATAACCTTCGCATTGGGTGATTTCACCAGCTCCTTCGTCACCTCGATACTCTTGTATTTCAGCAGCCGGTCCGTCAGCGACGAATTGATCGTATTTTGAAAGTTCCGGATCGCATTGGCATCGATCTGCATCATCAACGAATCATTCCGCTGCTTCTCCAGCGAGAACTTGAGCTCCTTCTCCCTGGTCTCGATGTCAAAATCCTCCTGCTCCCGCTTCGTCTGCAATTCCAGCTTCGTTAGCTTGGCTACCTGATCGGCTTTGGCCTTATCCTCGATGGCCCGCAGGACCTCCGCCGGCATGTCGATGTCCTTCACCAGGACATCGTCGAGGACAATCCCATACGGCGCGACAGCCGCCCTTAGCTTGTCTTCAATATTCTGCTCGATCGTCTCTCGCTCGCCAAGCAACTCGACGGCAGAATAGGTCATGGTATATTCCCGAACGATCGCCATGAAGTTGTTGATGACGATCTCCTGCCCGTAGTTCGTCCCAACCGTACTGTAAAGCTGGGGGGCCGCCTCCGGCTTGATGTGGAACAGCGCGGTGAGCAACATTTTCACCTCGAGCCCTTCCTTTGTCGGCGGACTCATGGTCGTCGAGTACTCGGTTATCCGCGTGCTGAATGTGATGATCCTTGAGTTGAAGATATTGAAGTGGTGCCGCCCCTGCGATAAAATCCCGGGCTGGATCACCCCTTTGTGTACCTTGAATCCAACTTCTCCGGGATTGATGGTTTTACATCCTGCGATACCCGACGCAATAAGGAAAAGGATTACCCCACACATGGTAAATGTGTTTTTCATAAACCAACGATTTTAATTTTCGATTAGGATTAGCAGATCGAAGGTATACTCCTCTCCGGTTAATCCGTGGTTAATGACCCATAGGGTTTTCCTAACCGTTAGTTAAGGATAAGATCACTTTAGTTCCCGCTCTTCCTCCTTTTCATTCTCGGGACCACTGCCCAACTCGCACTCGCCACGATTTGGCGGTTGGCCAACGAATAAATCCTGCCTCTTCGGCTTACTTCGTCTTCTTGTAAAGCCCCACCAACTCTCCCTGTGCCAGGATATGCCCCTCCATCGCTTTCTCCAGGTCCGCCTTCCTGGAATCATCGCCGATTCGCAGCCTGGTGTCCAGGGCATAGACCATAAAATGATAGTGATGGGTGCCGCTTGGCGGGCAAGGCCCCATATATCCTGGTTTGCCGGCGCCATTCATCGCCTGAACCCCACCCTTAAAACCCTCCGGAATATCCGCCGCCGGATCGATATTGAACACCACCCAGTGGGTAAATCCGCCCGGTCTGTTCGCGTCGGGATCATGCACGATGATGGCCAGGGACTTGGTCTGAGAAGGCAACTTCCCGATATGCAGCGCGGGGCTCACGCTTGCGCCTTCGCAGGTAAATTTGACCGGGATCATGGCATTGGCGTCAAATGCCGGACTGGTGATCGTCAAAGTGGCATACATAAAGAAGCTGATTATCGTTAACATATCAATGCTTTACCGTATCACCGCAAAGCATATACCACTTATATCCGCCGCCTCCTTCACTTCGGTTTAAAATGTTTATCCGGGTATGGTCACTTTATCGATCCATCGGTCTTCATACTCCGGCTTCCACGGATGTTTCCACCTCCGGTGACTCCACAACCACATATCGGGCTGCTGCCGGATCACCGATTCAAGATACCGCACATATTCCCGTGTCAATTCGCCTTCCGGCATTGCTGCAGCATTCATACAAGCGATTTTCATCGTAGCATGATAATGCCCCCGCCGCGGTTTTTCAATAGAAGCAAAAACGACCGGTAGTTGCCCGTTGCGGGCACCCTTCTCCGGGCCGCTGGCAAATGGCGTCGGCCGCCCCAGGAAGTCGACCCAATACGCGTTGTGCATGCTGCCTGGCGACTGGTCCGCAACCAGGCCGAGCAAATATTGGGTGGAGAGATAGGGGACAATCGCTTCCTTCATCTTCGGCGCCGGCAAAAACGCATTCCCGTTCCTCGTCCGCAGCCTGTAAAACAATCTCTCCAACACCTTATTGCTGATCGGCATATACACCACAAGGATCTGGTACCGCGTGAGGGCGGTCAGCACCAACTGACCCCATTCCCAGTTAAACGTATGGCCCAGATGCATCTGACAGCTTTTCCCGGTAGCATACAATTCATCCAACGCCCGCACATCTACCGTGAATCGTTTGTGCAACCAGGCATCACTGGCCGACACCAGCTTGATCACCTCCAGAAAAGAATCGATGAAATTGTGATAGAATTTTTTCGCGATGCGCACTCGTTCCTTTTCTGTTTTTTCCGGAAACGCCTGCCGGAGATTGTCCATGACCAGCTTTCTCCGGTAACCAAGCACATAGTAAATGAATGCATAAATACCATCCGATATCACGTAAAGTCCGCGCATGGGAAGCAGCGAAACCAGGTAAAGAAATCCATAAAACAGATAATACATAGAATATTTTTTTCCCTACCAGATCTTTACCCTTTGCTCCTCCGGCAAATAATTCTTATCCCCAACCTTCACATCATACGCCTTATAGAATGGCGCCGCACTCATACACGGTCCATTCACCCGCCACATCGCCGGCGAATGCGGGTTCGTATTCACATACATCCGCATATACGCATCTCTCGTCTTCACCCTCCATATCCGCCCGATAGAATAATAGAACCGCTGGTCCGGCGTCAACCCATCGATCCTCGCGGAATCCTTCCCCTCCGGCGTCATCTTGAACGCGTCATAGGCAATCGCAATGCCCCCGTTGTCCGCCGTATTTTCGCCGAGGGTCAACGCGCCTTTTACGTGGACCGTGTCCAGGACAGTAAACGTATTGTACAAATCCACGACCCGTTGCGTCTTTGCCCTGAATTTTTCATAATCCTCTTTTGTCCACCAGTTCTTTACATTCCCAAACTTATCGAATTGTGCGCCCTGGTCGTCAAAGGCATGCGTCATCTCGTGCCCGATGACCATCCCGATCCCCCCGTAGTTAATCGCATCGTCCGCGTCGAAATCAAAATACGGATATTGCAGGATACCGGCCGGAAATACAATCTCGTTAAACGACGGGTTATAGTAGGCGGTAACCGTGGCGGGCGTTGCGCTCCACTCCGTCCGATCGACCGGCTTGTTCAGTTTTGCCAGGTCGAATTGATACCGGTTTTGATAAAGCGAGAGCAAATTCTCAAAGTACTTCGTCCGGTCGATCTGCACCTGCCCGTAATCCCGCCATTTGTCCGGATAACCGATCTTTTTTGTGATCGCATACAACTTCTCGATCGCCTTTTGCTTCGTGCTGTCACTCATCCAATCCAAATGCCTGATCCGGTTCTCAAACGACTTTTGCAGGTTGTCCACGAGGGCAAGCACCCGCTTTTTTGCCTCCTCGTTAAAATATCGCTTGACGTACAGTTGCCCCAGAGCCTCTCCCAACAGTCCGTCGACCTCCTCCGTCATGGTCTGTGCGCGGGTCTTTTGCACAGCCTGTCCTGACAATACCTTCGTAAATTCAAAGGAGGCATTCACAAAGGGCTTACTAAGGCCATCGGCATAGTTCTTCAATGTAGCCGCCTTCATATAAACCTTCCAGTCATCGATGGGTACGGACCTCAGCAGCGCATTCAACTTGTCATAATATGCCGGTTGCGCCACATCTATCGAATCCGTCTTCGCGCTTAAATCCCGGAGCACCGAATCCCACCCGATATTGGGCTGTGCCTTACTCATCGCCGAAACCGCCATCTTATGGTAGTTGGCATTGACATCCCTGAGCTCGATCCGCGTTTTATGCGACCCGGCGATCTGTTTTTCGATGCTATACACCGTTTCCGCCGCATGCGTCGCATCGCCCGTACCGGTTAATTGAAAAAGCGTGGCGATATATTTCTTATATGCCTCCTGAATAGCAAGCGTGGACGAGTCCGTCTTGAAATAATAGTCGCGGTCAGGCAACCCGATACCCGCCTGGACCAAGTGCGCGATATTGATACTGCTGTTTTTGTTATCGGGCGCAACCCCAAAACCGATAAAGGAGTGGTTCCCCGTCTTCAGCCCGGACGCCGAAAAGCGGACCAGCGCCGGAACATCGCCGATAGCATCGATCCGTGCCAGTATCGGCTGAATAGGTTGGTACCCGCGCTGATCAACCATTATCGTGTCCATCCCGGAAGCATAAAAGTCCCCCACTTTTTGCTCGATGGTCCCCACCGGGTTTTGCAATTTCGAAACGCTGTCCAGGATATGTTGTAAGAGCTTCTTTTGGGGAATGTTCAGGTAGCTGTAAGACCCTATCCCCACCTGATCGTCGGCAATCTTTACGGTATCATACCAACGCCCGTTAACATAACGAAAAAAATTGTCCCCGGGCTTCACCGTCGAATCAATACCCGCCAGATCGACAAAACTTCTTTTCGTTGGAGCCTCGGGCTGACTGCACGCCCCAAATAAGCCAACCGCTACGCACACATAAAAATATTTCTTCATAAGCGCATCGTTTTTTTAAAGATACGCCGCCGGGCCCAAAATAGCCCAACCAATCGCGTAAAAACAAACTCCGCCATAACACCAGGGAAATCCCTTAATTCCTCTAACTTCATAAGGCCATATGATCGACAGACGAAAATTCCTCCAAATCGCCGCCTTCTCGGCTACCGGCGCTCTTACCGGCACCTACGCCTTTGCACGGCGCAAACTGATCGACAGCGTGGGGATCCAGCTTTTTTCGGTTCCAAAGGCCCTTGAGAAGGATTTTGCCGGGACCCTGAAAATGCTGGCCGGCATGGGATACAAGGAAGTGGAATTATATGGTCCGTACACCTTCAGTACCCAGGCCGCAAAGGATCATTGGAACGCCATCACCCCATCGCTGGGCTTTTCCGGCAGCGGCTTCTTCAACCACTCCGCTTCCGAGGTAAAGACGATCCTCAGCGACAACGGCATGACCGCTCCATCCATCCACACCGACCTCGACACCTTGCAAAACGCGATGGACCCGCTTGCCGAAGCCGCCCACATTCTCGGCAGCACGTACGTGGTGTTACCCGCCATTCCCCCCGACAAACGGCAATCGCTGGACGATTACCGCAAGATGGGCGACATTTTCAACAACATTGGCGAAAAGGCAAAAAAAGCCGGAGTAAGATTCGGCTACCACAATCACGGCTATGGCCTGCACGAGGTCAATGGTCAGGTCCCCCTGAAATTAGTCCTCGACAATACCGACCCTTCTCTGGTCTACCTCGAAATGGATCTTTACTGGACAACCGCCGGCGGCGCCGACCCCATCGCGCTACTCCGACAATACACCGGCCGGTATCGCCTCATGCACATAAAAGATATGTCAAAACAGGTTCGCTTCTCCGGCGACGGCGGCGACCCGAGACAATGGATCGAGCTCTTCCCCTACATGACCAGCGCGGGTTCCGGCGTTCTCGATCTGAAGACCATCCTCACCACCGCAAAACGCACCGGCCTCGAACACTTCATCGTCGAACAGGATATGGTTGCAAATCCCGAAGTCGCCTTGAAGAAAAGCTACGACTACCTCGCAAGCCTTTGATCCGACACAACCGAATTTCACCCCCCGATAAGCCTCCGCAATCTGAACAGCAACTGCCGGTCTTTCTCCCGCATCCGGCCGCTGCGATCCGGCGGGCAATCGAGGATCAGGATATTGTCCTGTGCCGTCGCGATCCGATACAATCGCCACAACTCTTCCGGCGTTTTATAAACCGTATCCTGTGTATTGTAAAACCACTTTTGGCTCATACACACCGTCGTCTCCCACGGCATATAATAAAGTTTCCCGCCGTGTTCAAACAACTTCGGATCGGGATTGGCCGGCAAATAAGGGTCCCCCATACGAAAGTCGCTGGGGAAATACCGGATCGGATAGCCTTTTTTTTGTTCTGTAGGCACCACCCAGTTGGAGTCCGGATCCGGATTGCCCGGCCGGCCGATAGACCAGTTAACGCCGACCTGGCATTGCGGCTCGAGCCGTTTGACCGTCGAATAGATGTCAGCTATTGGCCACCGTGAGCGCTCTTTTTCCCAGCCCGCATCCAGCCATAGCTCGACGATCGGTGAATAGCGGTGCGTGATGCCGATCAATTCTTCCAGTTGCGCGATCATATACCGGTTGTAACCGCTGTCCAATGAACGGTCCCGTGGGTCCGGGTTCAAATGCCGGTCCCACAGCGAATAGTAAAGGCCCAATCCGATGCCGTATTTCTGACACGCCCTGGCCACCGCCTCCACCACATTGGTGCGATTGCCCGAGCTGCCGACATCATAGTCCGTATAGCGGCTGTCCCACAGGCAAAACCCATCCTCATGTTTCGTCACCAGGATGACATACTTCATCCCCGCCGATTTCGCGGTCGCTATCCATTGGTCCGCGTCGATCCCCGACGGCCGGTAAACCGCGGGCGGCTTCGTCCCATCCGTCCATTCCTCGTCACAAAAAGTGTTGATGCCGAAGTGAATAAACATTCCGTATTTCCGCCCGATCTGGGCGAGCTGCTCTTTGCTGGGCGTTTGGGAAGGCTGCGGTTCCAGTTGACCGGACCCGGCCTGCACCCAAAGCAACCCGACAAATACGCAAATGCCCGGTTTCATGATAAGTTCCACGTAATTTTGATTATTCTAAATTTAAGAAAGAAATGGACATGCCGAAAACAATAACCATCGCTGCGCATAGCAACAACCCGCTGACGGTTAACCGCCTTGGCTACGGCACGATGCGTCTCACCGGACCCGAGATCTACGGCGAACCGCCAAACCGGCCCGAAGCCCTGCAGATTCTAAAGAAGGCAATCGAAAAGGGCGTAAATTTCATCGACACGGCGGACTATTACGGCGAAGACGTCACGAACCGGCTGATCGCGGAAGCCTTATATCCCTATCCGAAAGACCTGGTGATCTGCACAAAAGTCGGCGCCAGCCGCAAGCCTGATAAAAGCTGGATCCCGTTTAACAAACCCGAAAACTTGCGGACCAGTATCGAAAACAACCTTCGTACGCTGAAGATCGATCACATGAAGCTGGTACATTTCAGGGCATTGGGAAATGCCATGAACTTCCAGGAATCCATGGAAGCCATGTTCCGCATGCAGCAGGAAGGAAAAATTTTGCATGTTGGCGTAAGCAACGTCACAAAGGAAGAACTCGAAACCGCCATGAAAATGGGCGAGATCGCCACCGTTGAGAATATGTACGGTCATGCGCAGCGAAATACCCACCGGTCTGGCTATATGGTCAGCAACGGCGGTGAAGAAGTGCTCGATATTTGCGAAGAGAACGGGATACCGCTGGTGCCTTATTTTTCTCTCGTCCTGTCGATGCCAAAAAAGGATACGCGAATTGCCGCAATAGCAAAAAAATACGGAGTCACCGAAGTACAGGCAAACATTGCATGGCTGCTCCACAGATCCCCCTGGATCCTGCCTATCCCCGGCACCTCATCGCTTGCGCATTTTCGGGAAAATATGGAGGCCGCCAACATAAAGCTGACGGAAGAAGATATGCAATATCTCCACTAGCGTCAACCCGCCTACCTGATCAAGATCACCGTCCCCATTCGCTCCAGCAACAACCCATGATCGCCGACCCCCGCCGCCGTCCAGACGTAGGCACCCGGAGCAGCCGGTTGGCCACTGATATATCCATCCCAACCGGCGCCGGCATCGGAAGAGGCGAATACCAGCTGCCCATATCGGTTATACACCCGGAAGTATTTCAGCTGGACCCCGAACGCATTGACCCGCAGGATATCGTTGTGACCGTCATTATTCGGCGTGAAGGCATTTGGGACGATGATATTTGCCGTGCTGACCGCCCCGATGACAACGGTGGCCGTCGCGGAACATCCCGAAGGATCGGTCGCGAGGACCGTATAGGTAATGTCACCGGTTATGACAGCGGTCGGATTTGCGATATTCGGATCGCTTAATCCCTGCGCCGGCGACCAGGCGTAGGACGTAAACCCGCTGCCGTCGACATCCACGGCATTCAATTGTACGGGCTGGCCGATCACGACCACCGTGTCGGCGCCGGCAGACACCTTTGGCGGGGGCAATACCACTACCGTGGTGGCGGCGGAGTCGATCGACCGGCATCCATTGGCCCCGGTAACCGTCAGCCGATAGGTAACGGTTGAGATGGGCTGATCCACGGTCGGATTCGCCACCGTCGAATCGTTGAGATTCGTACCCGGCGACCATAAATACTGGACGCCTCCGCTGCCCTGCAATTGAACAGATTTCCCGGGACACAGCGTGTCCGCCGGACCTGCGACAGCCACCGGGGCCGGCAGGACGGTCACCGTCACACTCGCCGAATGAGTACAGACTCCTTGCGTGGCCGTTACACTATAGGTCGTCGTAGCCGACGGCGTCGCCACCGGATTGGCAACGGTGCTGCTGCTAAGCCCCGTGGCCGGCGTCCATGCGTAACTGACCCCGGTGACATTGGACGTTACGGGCAACGTGTCCCCTACGCCTTCGCAAGTGACAGGGACGGCGCCGGCCGTGATCGTCATGGTGTCGGTCAGCGGCACCAGCACCGTAGTAGAGGTCTGGCAACTATTACCATCCGTGACGACAATGGTGTGCGTGCCCGAATCGACACCGGTCCAGCTGGTATCCCCGGCGATAGAGGCCCCACCGTCAATGGAAGCACTGAAAGGAGCCATACCACCGGTGGTAGTTATAGTTACCGCGCCGTCGTTGTTCAGACAGGAAGCCACCTTGGGGATCGCCGAGATCTGCGGCCCCGGGGCATTCAGGACGGTCGCATTCGTAGTCGCCAGATTGCCGTTCTTATCCTTCACCGTTACGGTGTAGGTGCCGGCGGCCAGGCCGGGAAAAACATTGCTTGATTGATAATTATTTCCCGCGGTCAACGAATACTGAAAGCCGCCATCGCAGCCTGTTGCATTAATGGTCAGGATACCGTTCGGATTGCCGCAGGTAGCGGTCTGCTGGGTCCAGCCAAGCGTTATTCCCTGATCCCCGACCACAACCGTCCTTTTTGCTATCTGTCCGTTCTGATCCTTGACATAGATTGTGTAATATCCTCCGGGGAGATTGTTGAAGACACCCGAATTAACATAATTCACGCCGTCAGTGCTAAAGGTATAAGGCGCCGTCCCGTTCACCCCATTCGCGGTAATACTGCCGGTGGCCTGATCGCAAAGCGACGGAGTACTCGTCGCGATCGCCGCAAAACAGATTGCCACCACATTGCCGGAGCCATAGGTTACTACGCCATACGCATCCCTGACCAGGATAGTATAGCTACCCGACGCCAGATTCGTAAAGGTCGGACTGGCCTGAAAGTTGGTTCCGTCGATGGAATAGCTCAGCGGCGGTATGCCGCTTGCACCCGTCACGGTCAACGTCCCCGTACTGCCCCCACACAATGAATTGGTCTGGGACGTCGTAATGGGACAATTGGCGGGGAATGTAAAACTATACGTTCCCATAACACCCGCTGCATCTTTCGCCGTTACGGTGTGAAGCCCCGCCGAAAGCCCGGAAAAACCGCCCCCTGCCAACGGACCAAACGCTCCGCCGTCGATAGAATAGACATACGGTGGAAGACCGCCGCTTGTACCATTAATCGTAATAGAATTCTTATTCCCGCAACCCGGCGCCGATGGCGTAGCGCTGATCGCCAGCGCACAATTTGGCGCGGTGACATTGACGAACTTGGCCTGGGGCCACAATTGGAAATTCGCATAAGACACTCCGATCGCCGACCACGGCGCCGTAATGCAGCCATTGGCATCTTCGATCAAAATACTATAGGCGCCGGGCCCCAGATTGCTAAAGACATTGCTGGCTTGAAAACTGGCCCCGTCGTTTATGCTATATTGGTAGGGTGGCGTCCCCCCGGCCGGCGTCAGGGTCACCTGCCCGTCATTGGTCTGGCAGGCAGTCGCATTGACAACCGACGACGTAAAATAGGGAAATGTACCCGGGCCGGTCAGTACGACCGAAGTTTTCGTTTGCTTGCCTTTGGAATCCCTGACCGTCAGATCGTAAGTACCCGCTGCAAGCCCGCCAAAGATCCCCGTGGAGTTGTTTTCGCGCGCCGCGGTGCTGAAAAAAGCATAAGGCGGCGTCCCCCCGGTGGCCGAAGCGACAAATCCGCCATTATTATATGCGCAGGTCGGGTTCGTTGGCGTCACCGTAACCACGGGCTGTGCCTGGCACACCAACCCCGGCAGCAAAAATGCCGCTAAAAGGATACGGGAACCGGGACTTCCCAAAATGGAGCAATGCCGTTGCAAATTAAGAGGTTGTAGCTAAATTTACCACTTATCACCCTAAAGTGCAACCCCCGTGCCAAATCCTGACCCTTGCACCCATCCCCTAATCTTCTTATCTTCAACCCACTATTATACCTCGAATGAAAAAGACTACTATTTTATCGGTTTTGGCGCTGTCCACCTTCTTCGCCAAAGCACAAACAGAAAAAACCACCTGGTTTGTCGGCGGCGCTCTCGCGTTTTCATCTTCCACCCAAAAAGAAGCCGATGCCCCCGGATCTTCCGCAAAGGCAACCGCCTTTGCATTGTCCCCCAGCGTCGGTTACTTCTTTATCAACAATTTGGCAGCCGGCGCGAGCCTTAACATCACTTCAGCCTATTCAGCCAATTCCAATTCCGGCTCAACCAGCTCAAGCACCGTTACACTATTTTCCGCTGGGCCGTTCGTCCGGTACTATTTTAATACAAGCCAGCACGTAAAACTCTTCCTTCACGGGGATGCTTCCTGGGGCAGCGAAAAAGTCACCCTTAACTATAGCGGTGCCGATGAAAGCTCATCCGTCCCGATAACCACATTTGAAGGAAAAGCGGGCGCCGCCTTCTTCTTAAGCCCGGGTGTCGCCCTCGAATTCACCGCCGGATATCAGTCCACGACCGAAAAAGATTCAGGGATAAAACTAACCACCGGCTCCGTCGTCGTGGGCCTTGGCTTTCAGATTTACCTGGGCTCCGCGAACATGCTGCGATCAAAAAATAAATAAAAGCCGGCATAAAATAAATGCCCCTTGCAGTGCGCCGCCACATCACCTACCTTCTGCCCCGAATTAAAACCCCACTATCATGAATGTTCAGGCACTGCACAAACAACGTAAGTTCATCTTGATTGCCGCCGCCGCCGGCGCCATCTCCATCTTCCTCCCCTGGTTCACCGTTAGCGCAGAGGGGCTGGGCGTTCGCATCAGCGAGAGCCAGAATGGATTCCACGGCACCGGGGTCCTCGTCTTTTTGGCTTTTATCGCCGCCGCCATCCTGGCACTCGTCGGTGACCAGAGCCGGCCCATGGAAAAGACAATGTGGGCGGCTACCCTTATCGCAGGCGCGATCGCCCTGCTCTTTGTAGTGGTCAACCTGGCCGGAACACCCGGTTCAGGCGACGGATTCGGATTCGCTCAGGCCGGTCCCGGTTTTGGCATCTGGATCTCGCTTATCGCCTCCATCGGAACGCTGGGATGCGCGTGGTTGCTAAAAAACCCGGGCGACACCTTGAAAGGCGGTTTCGATAGTTTGAAAAAAGATCTGGCAAGTCGTTCGGGCCCGGCAGTACCCCACGACCCGAAAAAGCCGTAAAGCGGGAATGCCGTAAAGCGATTTTTAAGTTTCTGCACGAAATTCAAAAATTTGGCGGTACAGTTATTATGTTTATATTTAATGCCACTTTACCCGCTGAATCATCCTTACCTCCCTCATTATTTCTCAAACGCTTAAACTTAAAATCGATGAAACTTGCCCATTTCAGCAGTTCCCTGCTTTGCGCGGGGGTAGTTTTGCTTCTGACCTCATGCGGATCCGGCGGCGAAAAAACATCCGCCACAGACACGACCAAAGCGGCTGACACCACCGCAAAGGCGCCACCTGTCAGCACCATTGTTACTACACCCCAAAATGTAGTTGCCATAATGCACAAGGTAGCCAACTATGATAAATGGCTGACCGCCTATGAAGGACATGACTCCGCCAGATTGGCCGCGGGCCTGCACAATTATGTTATTGGCCGCGATCTCCGGGATTCCAATATGGTCACGGTTGTCTTGCGGGTTGACGACACCGCCAAGGCCAAAGCATTCCAGAAAGCTCCCGGTCTCAAGGAAGCGATGAAAAAAGGCGGCGTTGTCGGCGCCCCAATGATGAGTCTCCTTACGGAAACCTGGCAGGATACCGGGAAGATCGAAACGCCACTTCGTTCCAGAGCCGTGCTCACCGTCAAGGACTGGGACACCTTCGTAAAAGCTTTCGAGGACAACAAGCAGGAGCGAATGGATAATGGTCTCGTGGATCGCGTCCTTGGACACGACCTGGACGACAACAAAAAAGCATTCATCGTATACGCTGTCTCGGATACTGCCAAAGCCCTCGCCTACTTCAAGTCAGACGCCTTGAAAAAAAGAAGGGAGGCTGCCGGCGTAGTGGGAGAACCCAAACGCTTCATTTACCGGATCGCCAAACATTACTGATATTAGCCCGGACCTGGCCAATTGATCGACGAGCCCTCGCCTCCGGCGAGGGCTCGATTTACCTTTCCTCACAATTTGTCCCATTCACACCCGGCGACGATTTACATTCGTCCGACAAACTTCGGGTATGAAAAAGACTTCACGGCGGACCTTCCTGACCTCTTCCGGCATGGCTGGCGCGGGCCTTGCCCTGGCGCCAAATTTCCTGACAACGCGCTCGGGTAAATCTTACGATGGAAAGAAGCTGAACGTTGCCCTGGTAGGGCTCGGAAGTTATGCGGCCATCCTCGCCGATGGCCTCCAACAATCGCGGTATTGCCGCCTCGCCGGTGTGGTAACCGGTCATCCCGCAAAGGCGGTGGCGTGGAAAAAGAAATACAACCTCCCGGATAAGAACATCTATAACTATGACAATTTTGACTCGGTCGCGGACAACCCGGATATCGACCTCGTCTATGTGGTGCTGCCCAATTCAATGCACAAAGAATACACGATCCGCGCCGCGAAGGCTCACAAGCATGTGATCTGCGAAAAACCGATGGCAATCTCGTCCGCGGAGTGCCGGGATATGATCGATGCCTGCAGGAATGCAGGCGTGCAACTCGCGATCGGTTACAGGCTGCACTATGAGCCATACAATCTGGAAATGAAACGGCTTGGACAGGAAAAAGTCTTTGGTACGGTCCGCTACGTGGAGGCCGGCCTGGGCTATAAGACCATCAACTTTGAAAGTGCCGGCACCGGGAAGGAGTTTGACATCAATGACCCTTCCGAATGGCGGCTGAACAAGCGCTGGTCGGGTGGCGGCGCCCTTATGAACCTTGGCGTCTACTGCGTGCAGGCCAGCCGGTATATGCTCGGAGAAAACCCCCTGTCCGTGACCGCACAGTATGGAACCATACACGATGCCAAACGGTTTGCCCAGGTCGAAGAGACGATCGTCTGGCAGGCACTCTTTCCCGGCGGCGCGATGGCCAGCTGTAATTCATCCTATGGGTATAGTATCGACGGCATCCGCGCCATTGCGGACAACGGCTTTTTTGAACTGGCTCCCGCGATCAGTTACGGTCCTTTCAAAGGTCGAACGACCAACGGAGACCTGCATTTCCCCGACGTCAACCAGCAGGCCGCACAGTTGGATGGCATCGGAAAGCTGATTCTGGACAACAAACCCCTGCCCGACCACATTTCCGGCAAAGAAGGGCTTATCGATCTTTGCGTGATGGAAGCCATCTACCAGGCGGCAAATACAGGCGGTCGGGTCAACGTGTTGTATGCTTAAAAAAGGTTCGCCACCGCCCGATCTGGGTTATTGATAAAAATATTCGGTCGTTTGAGTGACGGTTCCCCTCACACCGTATACAGGAGTCGTCTGCATCCTCGGCCGGCCATTGCTGAAGTAGGCATAAGAGAACGTGTAAGGGGATAAAGCTGCTACACTCGTGGTTGTGCCGCCCGTCTGGTTATTTGGCGAGAGCAGTCCCGTAACCGTCACGTTGCCGCAATAGGGAGGAATGCCGGAATGATAAAAAGGATTGACCCGGTTGTCATACGAAAGAGTATTTCTGACGCCCGCAGTGAAAGGGGCGCCGACAAAACTGGTGCTGCCGAAAGTTTGCATCGAAGCGACATTTCCGTTTCCATCATAGGTATAATTGTCATAGCTCATGATCCCGACGCTGGGTATGCCCGCCAGGTGCTGCGCAAACACGCTGTCGCTGACCAGTCGACCCTCCGCGTCGTAAGCAAAGGAAAAATCGGAAAATTCAATATTGTTCATCACCGGCACTGCCAGCGCCTTAACGAGGCGCCCACTGCCATCGTAGGAAAGTTCATAGGTAATGACCTTCCCCTGCGTGCCGATGATCTGCGTCCATGAAGCAACGCGCCCGGATGCATCGTATTCAAAGGTTATCGTATCGATGACCAAGGTGTAAGCAACGAAATCGGAGCTGGCCGAGATAATTTCCACCAGCCGTTGCTGCCCGTCATAGACAAAGGAATCGACAAGCTGAGCATATCCCGGAACCGTCAGCTCTGTTTTATTGAGCATGTTCCCGCCGGCAGCGGGAAGCGCGCTTTTTTTGCAAGCCGAAATGACCGATAGGCCCGGCAGCAAGAGAACAAAAAGGTATTTCATGGCTTGGGTGTTTGACTAAAAATACTAAAAGAAAACGCAATTTGCAACCCCCCCCGCTCCACGGGCAACCGGGGCCTCTGGCATGCCGTTTATTCCTTGTAGGACCAAAACGCTCCATATGCATCCATCTCCCCGTCCTCGACCGACCATCCGGATCCTGGCAGCGGCCTTCCTTCTCCTGGTGCTGTCATATTCCTGCAGTCATAAGAACGCCGCTCCGGCAAATACAGGACAAACCGGCGGGATGGTCAGTTACACCGGAACCTTTATAAACCACGGATCTCCCGACACTTCCACGGCCACCGGCCTTGTCACCGCCACCTTTGACCCGACTACGCTTACCCTGACCTATTCAATTTCCTGGTCTTCACTGACCAGCCTCCCCATTATGATGCATTTTCATGATAACGGGCCCGTCATTGTGACCATTACCGGTTGGCCGGTTGCCCAGACCGGCACGGTCAGCGGCACCTGCAAGTTTACGTCGGCCCAGGCCACCGACCTGGTCAATGGAGGCATCTATGCCATGATCCACACCGTCAACTATTCCGCCGGCGAAATCTATGCCCCGCTGGTTAAAAATTGAGCGCCGACACCCCCCATTTGCAAACAAAAAACCCGCCCCTTAGGGCGGGCATCCTGAATCTCTCATGTGCCTTGTTGTGTGCCTGTGTGATGACCATGAAAAAGCCCTTATAGCAGCTGCTCAAAATAACCGCCAATCTTATCCCCTGGATCGACGAACTGCAACTCCAGGATCCAATGTCGTGAATCGCCATTTGCGTCAGGAAGAAACATATCATGGTGATTGTCGGGATGAACGTCCAATTCCAGGCTCTTAGGATCCGCCGGCTGCTCATGCGGATATTTTCCAACGATATGACCGGCGATCGCACCGCCGAATTCCCACCCGAATTCCTTTGCCTTTCCCGCGGCGTAATGAAATAACGCCGAGGCGCTGAGCGATTCCCTTCCGCCATACCACCGCTGGATCTCATACCAGGCCTTTTCCACATCGTTTTTTAGCTTCAGTTTGCGCGGATTGTTCCCCACGACGTAGGTTCGGCCGATATCCGCCTCATACCCATCTACGATCGGCCCCAGATCGACAAAGACAATATCGTCCTCTTCAATGACGCGGTTCGGCGGATTGTCAGGATAGATAGCAAGGGTATTTTCGCCGCTGCGAACAATCTTTTTATGCCAATGCCGGGAGATCCCAAAACCAAGTTCCGCCAGACAACAGACCTCCGCATTGAGCTGCTCCTCCGTCTTGCCGGGGACGATCAGGCTCCTCTCCTCGATCGCCTGGAAGAATTGAATGGAAATGTCCTGCGCATACCGCAATTTCTCGCTGACCATGGCGTCCCGTTTTCCGCAAATTAATAAGCCGGTCCGACTTGATAATTAATCTACATTAACTTGCCCCAATTTTTTCTTCAACGTGCTGAGAAATTGCGGCGTTATCCCCAGATAGGAAGCGATGTCTTTTTGGGGGAACCGTTTTTCGGCGTATGGCTTCTGCTTCAGGAACAGGCGGTATCGTTCCTCCGCAGGGGCGGACAACGTCAGATTTATTTGTTCTCTTTGCGTAATGTAGGCGTTTTGAAAAAGGATGCGGAAGAACCGCTCGAGCTTTGGGATCTTTTGATAGAGCAATTCCAGGTCGGATTTGCTGATTTGGAGCACATCGGTCGGTTCGATCGCCTTGATGCTGGTTCTGGATGGGGTTTGAGTGAGGAGACTGTAGAGATCGTCCGCCCACCATTCTTCAATGCAGAAGTCTATGATGTGCTCGAATCCGTTCTCGTCCTGGTAATAGGTCTTTACACAACCGGACGTTACAAAGGATTCGTATTTACAGATCTCCCCCTCCCGAAGCAGGAATTCACCCGTCGGTAAGGACTTCGGTTTGAGCAACGGGGTCAGGAATGCGATTTCCGCTGCCGTCAGAGCGACGTGTTTTGAAAAATTGGCCAGGAGGATATCCATATGCATGGAAGGTAAATTTAAAACTTAAATCTTAACTTACAGGACACATGGGTGACCCAAAATCGCAATCGACATACGACGCCATCGTCATCGGCTCCGGCATCAGCGGCGGATGGGCCGCCAAAGAGCTTTGCGACCTCGGTATAAAGACCCTGGTGCTGGAGCGTGGCCGCGACATTAAGCATATAAAGGACTATCCGACCGCCACAAAAGCGCCATGGGACTTTCCGCATCGCATGCAGGAACCGTTGCAGGTCCTGAACGACAATCCCATTATCTCCCGATGTTACGCATACGGTGAAGACACCCAGCACTTCTTTCTAAAAGATCGCGAGCATCCGTATATTCAGGAAAAACCCTTCGATTGGATACGCGGCTACCAGGTCGGTGGCAAATCCATCATGTGGGGACGAGCCTGTCAGCGCTGGAGTGACTTTGAATTCTCAGCGCCGCTGCGCTTCGGCTTCGCGGTCGATTGGCCCATTCGTTATGCGGACATCGCACCATGGTATTCCCACGTAGAAAAATTCTCCGGGATTTGCGGTGACAAAGATGGCTTGGAAGCGTTGCCGGACGGCGACTATCTACCGCCGTTTGAAATGAGCTGTGTGGAAGAAGACATCCAACGGAAGCTCAAAATGCGTTACCCCGACCGCCACATGGTAAAAACCCGCTGGGCCCACCTGACAAAACCCGAACCGATCCATATCGAGCAAGGCCGCGGCCAATGCCAGGCCCGGGACCTCTGCACCCGCGGCTGCCCCTTTGGTGGCTATTTCAGCTCGGTCTCCTCGACCCTGCCCTGGGCAAACAAAACCGGCAACCTCACGATCCGGCCCTTTTCCGTCGTGCACTCCGTCATCTACGATGAGCGAAAGGGAAAAGCGATCGGGGTTCGCGTGATCGACACCAACACCCGGCAGCAGATGGAATATTTCGCCCGGGTGATCTTTCTGAACGCGGCATGCCTGAATACCAACCTTATCCTCCTCAACTCGACGTCGAACCGCTTCCCGTCCGGCCTGGGCAACGACAGCGGTCTGCTGGGCAAATACATCGCCTTTCAGAACTATCGCGGCAGCGTCCATGGAAGAGTGGAAGGCTTTGAAGATAAATACTATTACGGTCGCAACCCCACGAATCCCATCATCGCAAACTACCGTAACCTCCGCAAACAGGACACGGATTACATCGGCGGTTTTCTGACCTTCGTATACTCCAACCGCGGCCGGCATGACTGGGACGATGGTGTCGGCGCCGCCTTGAAAGCTTCCCTCGGCGAACCCGGCCCGTGGCACGCCGGTATGTACATGCAGGGCGAAACAATCCCGAAGGAGATCAACCACGTCCGTCTGAGCAAAGACAAGACCGACCCCTGGGGCATCCCCCAACTCATCACCTCCGTTGGCTATGACGACAACGATGAAAAGCTGGTGAAGGACTTTCTCGACCAGAGCGCCGAAATGCTCGAAGCCGCGGGCTTGAAAGACGTCACAAAACACGACACCCACCAGGCCCCCGGCCTGGACATCCACGAAATGGGCGGCTGCCGGATGGGCCACGATCCAAAAACTTCGCTGCTCAACAAATGGAACCAGCTGCATGCCTGTCCCAACGTATTTGTCACGGACGGCGCCTGTATGACCAGCACCGGCAACCAAAGCCCCTCGATCCTGTACATGGCCTTCGCCGCCCGGGCAGCCAACCACGCGGCGCAAGAGATGAAAAGAGGAACCTTCTAGCTCTTCTTCCCCCCATTGCAGCCATAGGTTATTTGCAGTGTGAAGAAAGAGTAGTTGAAAAGCTCCTGTCCATACCCCTGAAAGTTTTCCGGAAGACCAAAGGCATTGTACTTCGTTATAGTAAATGGCCCAAATAGCCCTCCGAGATAATTGTTCACACTGTAATCCTCGAAAATAAATCGCCACACATTATTGGTGAGATAAGGATTGGACTTGTTGTCATACGGGAACGGTTGACCGCGGATCAAATTGCCCCATGCATCGTATTGGAATGTAGCATTGTTGAAACCCTGATCCTCGATAATCCTTCCTTCGCTATCCAGGAAATGAAAGGTCACTCCTAAGAAGCCATCGGCGTTCGGCTTCGGGGCGGTAATCAGGGCGGGGTCATTTTCACCATAGATCGAATCCACGACCATACTCTTTGACGGATAAGTATAGGTATGCCATCCCAATGCGGCTGGACTAATGCTTGGGTTCATAAGATAGTCTGTAAGGCGGTTAAACCGGTCATAGCGGAAATGATAATCCTGCATGTCCGCCGGATTGGTGCCCTCTACATTTAACACCTCCACCGGATTGCCGGCGGTATTGTAATGGACCACGATCTGGACCGGGTTGAGCGTATCCAATGATTCCAATTGCACGATCGGGCAAGACTTAACCTCTTGCTGGATCAGTTCCCCAACGTCCAGATGTTTTACACATGCAGGCAACTCCATAACCACCGCGCCCGCCAAAAATAACAGCAGTTTCCTTTTCATATCAAAAAGTTTAAATAATGCCTGGTCATGCTCTCACAACCCCTTCTGTCCCTCATCGCAGCCATAGGCAATTTGCATAGCCGGATAAAATTCATAGTTAAAGAGCTCCACAGACCCAAGACACTCAATGATCTGTGGTAGGCCATGAGAGTCATACTTCGGCATCATCATGAATTGGCCCATGTTTTCCCGCAACGGATTATTTACACTATAGTCCTCGTAAATGAACCTCCAGACATCATTGGTGAGATAGGGATTGAACTTATTGTCATAATCTAAGGGCCTGATCATATTGCCCCATGCATCGTACTGGAAATAAATAGTTGTATCCTTCAAGGACCCGCCATACCCATTTTCCTGATCCTCGATGATCCTCCCTTCGTTATCCAGGAAATGAAGGATCACGCCTTCGAAGGCATTTTTTCCATACACCGAATCCACGACCATACTCCGTGAGGGATAAGTATAGGTATGCCACCCCAAGACACTGTTACTCCCAGTGGTATTCATGCTATAACCGGCGAGCCGGTTAAACCGATCATACCGGAAATGATAATCCTGAAAGTCCAAAGGCGGGTCGCCCTTTACATGCAGCATCTCTGTCGGGTTGCCTGCGGCATTGTAATGGATGACGATCTCGACATACTCGGTATCGGGGTTATCCGGATCGATCAACCCCATTTGCAGGATCGGGCAAGACTTAACTTCTGGTTGAACAAGTTCTCCAACGTCCAGATGTTTTACGCAGGCCGGCAAGGCCATAACCACGGTGCCGGTCAATAATAGCAGCAGTTCCCTTTTCATACCAAATAATTTTAGGACGATAGGATGCTGCGATGTTACCTAAAGGATCCATGCTAAACAATGATCGTGATCACGCCGGCATATGACGTCGGTTCGCACCGTCTCCCGGAAAACCGGTTGCCTACTTCCACCGCACAGGTATCATATCGATCCCGTCGGCCGTACCGCCATTGTAGTACAGCGTCTTCCCATCGGGAGAGATCGACGGTCCCCAAAGCATGCCTGATTTGGCTGCCTCGTTCACCTGTGGGCCCAGCCGCTCGCCAGGCGACCAGCTTTGCCCCCTGCGGTAACTGATAAACAGCGCACTGTCACTCGAAAACACGATGTACCGTTCATCGGGAGCGATATACGGGTCGAAGGTGGACTCGTTGCCATTCAGGATCAGCAATTGAGGCTTTTCGTAGTGGTCGCCGGACCGGCGGCACATATAGGCATGCATGCCTTTGTTGCCATCTCTGTCCCGGGAGCAAAAACAAATCGTTCCCGACGCGCTGATCGACGGCCCATAGTTGACAAAACCGTATTCATTGACCGGCGAATCCAGGTGCCTGGGTTCGGACCAGCTTCCATCGGCCATTTGCCGGGACATCCAAAGATGGTTGCCTTTCTTGTTGCTGCCGTCGGAGGCGACATAAGGCCGATTGGATACGAACAACAACTGCTTTCCATCAGGAGTGAGCGACGGGTCCCAGTCTCGGTATTGTCCCGCGAACGAGATCGGGACCGGCTTTGTCCAGTGGTGACCAACCAGTCTGGAAAAGCAAATGACCCCATTATTAGCCAGGTATACCGTCGTACCTCCCGGCATGAACGTGGGAGTGGATTCGGCATTGGGCTTGCCGGCGCTGTCCTGCATAAAAACCTGACATGTAGCCCCTTCGGCAACATGCAGGCGAAGCTGGCAAAAACCCTTGTTCGCAGCAAAGGCGCCAAATAAGCAGAGCAAAATAGTTCTCATGGCATGAAACTAGAACTATACAGCCTGACTAAAACCGATCTTTCAACAAACCAAGCAAGATTTTCAACAAAGGCGCCTTTTTCCCCTCCTACCTCCCATCCCACTTCATCACCGCCTCGAACACTCCCTGCCGGATCGGATTGGGATTATAATACACCCCATTTGCCTGCAGTCCGACATTTTGCCGGTTGATCAGGATAATAACCGACAGCCGGTCCTCCGGCACAACCGCGATGCTCGTTCCCGTAAAGCCCGTATGACCAAAGGTTCCCGAAGGCGCATTCTTCATAAACGAATTCGACGGATCCATCATCCACCCCAGACCGTTTCGAAAGCTGTCAGGTGTCAGGAAAGTGCGAATGACCGCTTCCGAAAGAAACCGCCGCCGGCCGATTCGCCCGCCATCCATCAACATATCGACCAGCCGCTGGATATCCCCCGCCGTGGAGAAAAGACCCGCCGCCCCCGAGATCCCCTCGCTCGAATACCAGGCATTCCCGTCATTTACCTCGCCCTTTAGCACATATTGCCGCCACCCCGTCCACGAATTCGGGTCGATCCCCGGAACCGCAAACCCCAGGGAGGTATCATGCACCATCCGGTATTCATAGGGGTTACCCAATGAAGTCGCCGCAATATCCGTCGTTACCCCGTGCCGGATGGGATTGTAGGTCGTGTGAACCATCCCCAGGGGTCGAAATACATTCACCACTTGAAATGAGTCCAGTGACATCCCGGACACTTTCTCGATGATGGCCCCGAGCAACATGAATCCAAGATCGCTGTACTTGCGCTGCCTGCCGACGGGAAAACGCAGCGGCAGGCCTTCGACTACCCGGATCGTGGAATCGCGGTGCGCGGATCGATAAAAGAGCGGGTACCATTCGTACAAGCCGGCCGTATGCGTGAGCAAATGCCGGAGCGTGATCTCCTTTTTTGCCCCGGTATCGAATCCCGGCAGATACTTCGACACGGGGTCGTCCACCCGGATCAGGCCGCGATCTGCCAGCAGCATCAGCGAGGTTGTCGTTCCCACCACCTTGGTAAGGGAGGCCAGGTCAAACAAAGTCGCGGTGTCCATCGTCGCCGCCGGGTGCAGCAATTGCCGGTGAAAATCGTATTTCTGCGAGACACCATACGCCCTGCAGTATACGGTCCTGCCATCCTTTTGGATCCTCACGACCGCGCCGGGGATCAGGTCCGCTGCTATGGCCGCTTCGACAACGGAATCAACCCGTTGACGCAGAGATGCGTCAGTCAATCGTTCGTGGTGCTGGTTGGCGGTCTGTTCGCTGTTCTGTCCATAGCCACCGGTTGTGCCGACAACAAGGGTCGCCGCCAGGAGGATGATCGTTCTTTTCATTTGTTATATCCAAGTCTGGGCCCGACGGTCTTGCGCAACAGCAATTCATCAAAGCCCTTTTTTAAAAAGTCTTTCAGTTTACCTACAACGGTATAGCCGGTGGCCTCGTATAGCCCCAGCGCCCGGGTATTGAATCCCGAAACGCAAATAAAGACGTTGGGTGAACGCTTAAAGATCCGATCCTCGCAGAACGTGAGGAGCCGCTTGCCCAGGCCCCTTCCCCGAAAAGCCTCCACGATAAAAAGGATCTGGATATACCCATCGAAACTGCCGCAGACCTGCAGGATGGCCAGCCCCGCCGGTTCGCCATTCCATCGGGCCACAAAGACCTCCCTACAGGGTCCCTCAAAACCCGCTCTGCACGCGGCTATGTTCATGCCCAGTGTGCTCCAGGGATCGGAGACGGCCATCTTGGCCGAAAAAACATCGAAGACCTCGGGGTCCGTCGTTTGAACTATCGTATATGAATCAGTCATTAGGTCGCTCCCGGAACAGAAGCAAAAGGACTATCGTGAACAGAGCGTTCATAAATATATTCAAAAACCCGATGTCGAAGTGGAGTGCCCGCCACAATAATTCATGTATTCCGTAGGTAAGAAGAGCCGCCGCCACGCATACTGCCGGCACCCGTTTTTCCCGAAGCCGGATTCGCGAAAAAAGCCCCAGCAGGTACAACCCCAGCAGGGGTCCATAGGTGTACCCGGCGATCCGGAAGATCGTATTGATGATGGCGCCGTCGCTATTCCAAAAGGCGAGGACGATGAGGAACATAACCACGTTCACACCCAGCAAGACCTGGTATCGTACGCGTCGTTTCCGCTCGTGAGGGATAGACTCGAAATGCAGGAAGTCATAGCTGAATGCCGTCGTCAGCGCGGTGATGCAAGCATCGATGCTGGCAAAGGTCGAAGCGATCACCGCGATCAGGAAAGCCACGGCGCCCGTTGCGCCGAAATAGTGGAGCGTCAGCAACGGATACAGGTCGTCGGTATGCTGGATCCGACCGTCACGCGCCGCCAGCGGGATTCCCTTGCGCGCCGCAAAAAGGTACATCAGAACGCCAAGCCCCAAAAATAACGTCTGCGCCACGGCAATCAGAAAGGTGAAGCTGAGCACATTTTTCCGCGCACCGTCAGCCTTTTCGACCGTCAACGTCTTCTGCATCATACTCTGGTCCAGCCCCACCAGCGCCACCCAGATCAGGAATCCTGAAATGAACTGCTTGAAGAAGTTTGTTCCCGATCCCGGCGCCCAGTCGAAGAGCTTGGTGTGCGGGTCCCGGCAGACCGTTTCGATCATCCCCGTAAAGGATAACCCCAGCGCCCGCCGAATGCTTAGGATAGATATGACAATCACCGTGATCAAAAAAGCCGACTGCAACACATCCGTCCAGACGATCGTCCGGATCCCCGAGCGGTGCGTATACAGCCAGATGAGCCCCAGGACCACTGCGATCGTCAGCCAATACGGAACGTGAAGCGAGTCAAAAAAGGCGTACTGCAGGATTTTTATGGAAAGGAGCAGCCGCAGCGCGGCGCCAAAACTCTGCGAAACCAGAAAGAACATCGACCCGGTCTTATAAGTCGTCCTGCCAAACCGCTGCTCCAGGTAACTATAGATCGAGACGACCTTTAGCCGGAAATAAACGGGTATCAGCACAAACGTAATAAAGACGCTTCCCGCCAGCGTCCCCAGGATGAACTGGAAGAAATACAAATTATTATTGCCAACATCTCCGGGGATCGACACCAGCGAAACCGCGGATATTCCAGACCCGATCATTCCGAACGCCACGAGCGGCCAAGGCGAACTTCGGTTTCCGTCGAAGTAGGTCGTATCCCGGTTGTTCCTCGACGTGAAAAAGGAGATCGTCATCAGCAACGAAAAATAAGCCAGAATGATCAGCAACAGTTGGATCGCAGTCATGATGTTCACTTCACATCAAAAATCCGGATTTTTAAAGTAAATTCAGTCGGCCATTCCTATTTCGACATGTTTCACCGCGATCATGCAAATAAAATAGCCCGAATTCCAAAATTTCGTAAATTAATTGCCTATGAATAAGGAAACCGGGAGGCGAAAGTTCCTCAAAACATTGACCGCGGGAAGCCTCGGCATGGCGGCAGCCCCGGCGAGCCTCCTCAACACCCCCGACACAACCCATCCGGGGAATCGCCTTCTTCCCGGGAACCCTCTTCCTCCCGGAAGTCCCCTCCCGCAAAGTCCCGGCGACCCCGCCAATCGACAAGCCGCGGGCTCCCCCCACCGCCCCTACAACACGCCCTACACCGGCGAAAACCTGAACCGGATCGCATTCCCCATCGGCGGGATCGGCGCGGGCATGTTCTGCCTCGAAGGCACCGGCGCCATCTCCCATTTGAGCGTCCGTAACCGTCCCGAGATTTACAACGAGCCGGCGATGTTTGCCGCCCTTTCCATTCGTGACCTGACCAACGGCACAAAAGTCCTCGAAGGTCCGGTACCTACGTGGAAATTTTTCGGACCCCGCGGTACCGGCAACGGGGAAGCCGGCGCCACCTACGGCCTGCCCCGATTCACAAACGCAGTTTTCACCGCCACCTTTCCGTTCGCCACCATCCGGTTAACGGACGATGATATTCCCGTCCAGGTCACCATCAAAGGCTGGAGCCCGTTCATCCCAACCGACGAAGACAACTCCAGCCTTCCGGTAGGTGCGCTGGAATATACGTTCACCAACAAAGGAAAGACCCACGCCGATGCGATCTTCTCGGTCAACGCAAAAAACTTTCTCATCGAAGACGAAAAAGACAACCGCATTACCGCGCTGTCAAACGGTTTTGTTCTCCAGGGAAACGGCAGCAACTTCGCCATCTTTACCGACGACCCCACGACGATCGTCGACCACTGCTGGTTCCGCGGAGGATGGTGGGACCCATTTACGATGGCCTGGAACACGGTAAAGGAACACCGGACAAGAGACACCGCCCCGGTCGACAAGAATGCGCCCGGCGCTTCGGTTTTCGTCCCGCTATCCCTGGAAGCCGGCGCTACAAGAACTGTCCGGGTGATGCTTTCCTGGTACTCGCCGAACCCCTCGCTGCACATCGGCCAGAGCCTGCCATCCACCGATACCTACCATCCCTGGTACAGCGGAAAATTCGCCGATATGCTCGTCCTCACCGACTACTGGCGGAACAACTACAAAGACCTCCACCATAAAACGACCCTTTTTTCGGAGGCCTTCCACGCCAGCACGCTGCCCCCCGAGATCATGGAGGCGGTGGCCGCCAATCTGACCATCCTCAAATCCCCGACGACGCTAAGACAAACGGACGGCCTTTTCTGGGGATGGGAAGGCTGCGGCGATGACGAGGGTTGCTGCAATGGCTCCTGCACCCATGTCTGGAACTATGCCCAGGCCATGTCTCATCTCTTTCCGGCACTCGAACGATCCATGCGGCACACCGAATTCTTCGTCGACCAGAACGACGAAGGGCACCAAAACTTCCGGGCCAACCTTCCCATCAGCCCGACCCGACACGATTTCCACGCAGCCGCGGACGGCCAGCTCGGCGGTATCATGAAAGTTTACCGCGACTGGCGCATCAGCGGGGATAGCGATTGGCTTGCCACCATCTACCCTAAGGTGAAGATCAGCATGGATTTTTGCATCCGCCAGTGGGATCCCCGCCGCAAAGGAGTGGTCGAAGAACCGCATCACAACACCTACGACATTGAATTCTGGGGACCCGAGGCATTGTGTACCGGCTTTTATCTCGGCGCGCTGAAGGCGATGACCGAAATGGGGCGCTACCTGAAAGAAGATACAAAAGAGTACGCCGATCTCTATGCAAAAGGCCGCCGGTTCATGGAGACCACGCTCTATGATGGAGAATATTTCTTTCAGGACATCGAATACAAAGGTCTCAACGCTCCTGACCCGGCCACCGCGAAATCCTATGGCGGCGATTACTCGCCCGAGGCCATCGCGCTGCTTCAAAAGGAAGGACCGAAATATCAGTACGGAAAGGGCTGTCTCAGCGATGGCGTGCTGGGCGCCTGGATCGCCCGGATGTGCGGCCTGCCGGATATTTTCGATAGCCAAAAAATAAGATCCCACCTGGCCGCCATCCACAAATACAATCTCCGCAAAAATCTCATTGAACATGCCAACCCCCAGCGACCCGCATACGCGCTCGGACAGGAAGGGGGTTTATTGGTTTGCACGTGGCCAAAGGGTGGCAAGCTTTCCCTGCCCTTTCCCTATAGCGACGAAATATGGACGGGGATCGAATACCACGTGGCTTCGCATCTCATGCTGATGGGTAAAGTCGCCGAAGGTTTGGAGATCGTACGCCTGGCCCGCGATCGATATGACGGCAAGATCCGCAACCCGTTCAACGAATATGAATGCGGCCACTGGTATGCAAGGGCTATGTCCAGCTATGGCTTGCTCCAGGGCCTTACCGGCTTGCGGTACGATGCGGTCGATCGGACGCTCTATGTCGATTCGAAGATCGGTGACTTCACCTGCTTCCTTTCGACGGCTACCGGTTTCGGTACGGTCCGCCTGCAAAAAGGAAAGGCAACGGTCACAATCGCCTATGGCTCGATCCCCGTCGAAAAGACCGTCATCGCATGATCCGGAAAGGCTCCCTTGTGACGATGCGTTACACCATGAGAAATGGCCGGGGAGAGATGCTGGAAAACCGGCAAACCACCTACCTCCACGGCTCTTCAGAAATCTCACCTGTACTCCAGACGCAATTGGAAGGCCTGGAGCCCGGACAAACTAAAATGGCATACCTGAAAAAGGGGGACGAAGACGCGGATGATGATTTTACCTTTGAGATCGTTATCGAAGCCGTTCGTCAGGCCATGCAGATCCATCTGCTGAGCGGCTTTCTGGGCAGCGGCAAGACGACTGCCATCTCACAAGCCTGTCGCCTCCTGGCCACCTACGGCATCCCTTCGGCAGTCATCAGTAACGACCAGGGTGACCAGCTCGTAGACGGCGCGTTCTTTGAACATCTCGGCATACCCGGCCGGCAGGTAACGAACGGTTGCTTTTGTTGTAATTACAATGATCTCGACCGCTGCATCCTTTCGCTAACCGGCCAGGATCAATACCCCATTCTTTTTGCAGAATCCGTCGGCTCCTGTACCGACCTCGTAGCGACGGTGCTAAAGCCACTGTCGCGGCAATACCGCGGATGGCACCCCACTGTCTCTGTCTTCGCCGACGCCATGCTCCTTCCCGGGATGCTCGAAGGTCGCTCACGCTTCGATCCCGCCGTCAACTATATTTACATGAAACAGTTGGAAGAGGCGCAGGTTATCGTCGTCACCAAAACAGACCAGGCCGGCAACGATAATGCCCTCCGCCGTCTCTTGACCCAACGATTCCCCGAAAAGACCGTCCTCCATCAAAATTCCTTCAACGATGACCATATCCTGCGGTGGCTGCAAACGCTCGGGCAACTCTCCCCGGGATCCGCCACCCTCCCATCACTCGACATCGATTATGACCGTTACGGCGCCGGTGAAGCGCAATTAGCCTGGCTTGATCAACAACTGGAGATCGAAAGCCCCTCACAAAACGCCCAATGGGCCGCGCTGGCCCTCGTCACCCGCCTTAGCCGGACGAATCATCCCATCGGCCATCTTAAATGTCTGATCGACAACACGGTGAAGATCAGCTTCACCTCCACCGATACGACCGGCTTCACCTCCACCGGTACCACTGACTTCACTTCCACCGACTTCGCCCACTTCACCACCGGTACCACTGACCACATCCCCATCAGACCGGCCGCCAGCACCCGCCTCCTCATAAATGCGCGCATTCAGACTTCCCCGGTAGAGCTCTCAGCGCTCATCGCCGAAGCCATTCAGGCAACCGAAAAAGCGCATCACTGCACCATCCGCACCTTGACCGCCAGTTGCTTCCAACCCGGTTTCCCGCGACCGACCCATCGCCTTTCCTGAAGCCGCGGGGCAACCGGCTACATCTTCTCTTCAAATTTATCGGCGACCAGCCGGATAATTTTGTCTGGCTCATCATCCATAACAGCATACAAGGTGACTTTCCCATTCTTGCCTTCGATCGTAACGGTAAAATGATGCGATTCTCCCTGGGGATTGGAAAGCGTTATTTTCAGCCGCATCTTCCCTGCCTTATACGGAGTGAGCCATTGACAGACAGACGAATCCACCTTGCCGGTGAGCAGGCCTTCATTTGGTGTGTTGACGTTGAAGGTCGTCTTGTCAAAGTCGATGGTAATGACGCCGTCGTCGCTTCGTTCAAGACTACTGTCGGCGAGAAGATGATCGGTCTTTGCCGCGGTGAGAACAGTCTTTTTTTCGCATTGGCCGTACCCGGTTGAAAAAGCGGCCAGCAATACGGCGGCTACCAGAAATTGTTTCATTTTGGGAAGTATTTAATTGATATCTCAATTAGACCGCTTTCCCACTTCAAAGGTTACAAAATCTTGCCCGGTACCCACTACGGGGCGTCCAATCCCAATTGTTTTTTTACCAGGGGTAACAGGTCATCTCCTTCCGGGCCAACGATAACCGAACGAAGGACATATCCATACCCATTTGCCTTGGCCGCAGCCGCAACCGCTTCCTCCGCCTTCGCCGTGACGGCCACTGTGAGTGCCTGCTGGACGGAATCCAATTGCGCCTTTGCGTCCGCCCTGAATTGTCCCTCTTTCTGGATGATTTTTTGCAGTTCCCGCCGACGAGCCTCCTTGGTGGCGGAATCCATCCTGGCGGAATCCCGGAAGAAGACGTCGCGTGCCGTAGCGAACTCCTGCTGCATGCCACCCTCTACCCGGTAGAGGGAGTCCGCATACGCCTTCAGGGTCTGTCGCGCTTGCTTGGTTTCGCGCATGACGGCAACCAGATCATCCAAATTGATATACCCGACTTTACGCTGTGCGCTCACATCAGCCGATACGCAGAGAGAAAACGAAATGACCATCAGACAAAAAGAAAAATGCTTCATTAACACGTTTTTTGAATCTATAAAAAGAGTATTTTACACCTCCCAAAATATGCAAAATATGAGAAAAAGATTGCCATTATTACCTGTTCTTTTCTTCCTCCTAGCCGCCGTCTCCTGTAAAAAAAGCAATAGCGGCGCAAGCGGCTCGGTCGCCGGGACCTGGAACTTGATCAACATCGTCGCATCCACCCGGGGTGCCGTGGACGAGGTCTACGGAAGCGACGACTATTTGGATGTGACCTATTCCGAATACACCACCACCAACAATTCAGGTACCATTGCCTTTAGCGGCGGCGTGGCCACCACCTCGAATATCACGTATGAGGCCAGCTTTACCGCTTTGGATTCCAGCTACCTGGACGGCCAATTCGCCGGTGTCGTCACCTATCCATTGGATGTCACCGTCCCCGCTACCAGCGGCACCACCAAGTACCAGCAGATCGGCTCGGATTCCTTGTACTTTCCTGCCGGCGGCGCCTTCACCATGGGCACGACCGGTGGCACCCAAACGACGCCCCAGGGCTCCAGGTTCACGATCCACGGCGACACGCTTGTCATCACCACCAGCATCCACCAGGTGGTTAACCAGAATGTCGGGGGCGTCCCGGCTACGCAAACCACCGACGCCGTAGAAACAGCATATCTGAAGAAACAATAAAGCAGTTCCATTACGAAGCATTATAAGCCACCTTGGCAGGATAGTTGCAATCCCCGTACGTAGCACCAAACCAAAGGTCTATGACGATCCGGATCGAGCATCGCTTGTCAAAAGAGGCGGCCAAACAACGAATGGAGGAGTTGATCCAGCACTCCCGCGAAGAATACGCGAAGGAAATACAAGATCTGGCCGTCGACTGGCTGGACTACAGGGCGCACGTGCGATTACAGGCCAGAGGCTACAGCACTGCCGGCAACCTGGAGGTCGGCGACAATATGGTCGAACTCGATTTTTATCTTCCTTTCCTGCTCCAGGTATTTGGTAAGAAGATCAGAGCCGTGATCCAGGAGAAACTGGAAGAAAGTCTGGCGTAGCCTGAATATTTCCTATATTTTTGACAACCTAAACCAACGCCATGAAGCCGTATTGCCTTCTCGCCTTTGCCATCCTTCTCTTTTCAACCCACATCAACGCCCAGATCACTCCCCGGCCCAGTTCCGCTGAAACGATCACCCAGGGATTCGGCTTAGGGACCATCACGCTGAACTATTCGCGGCCCAACACAAAAGGGCGCAAGATCTTTGGCTACGTAGAGCCGTATGACAAGGTTTGGCGTACCGGCGCCAATTCGGCTACCGTTATCACGTTCAGCGATGATGTCACGCTGGAAGGCAATAAAGTCCCAGCGGGAGAGTATGGTTTTTTCAGCATACCGGGCGAAAACCAGTGGACCATCATCCTGAGCAAGAAGGCCAAACAATGGGGCGCCTATACCTACAATCAGGCAGATGACTTCCTTCGTTTCACCGTCAAGCCGGTAAAACCGGTGCAACCGGTGGAAACCTTTACCCTCCAGTTCGAAAACATGTACCCCACCAGCGGTGAGCTCCACCTGCTCTGGGAGAATACGGAATTGACGATCCACCTGACCTGTGATATCGACTCAAAAGTTATGGCCCGGATCGACTCGGCGATGAAAACGGATAAAAAGCCCTATTATGAAGCCGTCATCTACTACTGGAATAACAATAAGGACATGAATCAGGCTTTGGAATGGGCCAACCAGCTGGAAAAAATGCCCGGCATGCCGCCGATGGTCGCAAAACTATGGAAAGCCCGGGTCTTGCTGAAAAAAGGAGATAAGAGCGCCGCCACCGCCGTAGCGCAGGAAGGCGTGAAAGCCGCCACCGAAGCTAAGAGCGATGAATATATCCGGCTGAACACGGAAGTGATCGCGGAAGCAGGAAAATAATCGGGAGGGGCGACAATCTCTATTCCGTCCGAAGACTTCTTACCGGGTTAGCCATGGCGGCCTTCACCGCCTGGAAGCTTACCGTTGCAAGAGTGATCAGCATGGCCATCACCGCGACCATGATGAATATACCCACGCCGATGCTTGTCTTATACTGATAGGACTTCAGCCATTCATTCATGGAATACCAGGCAATGGGGCTTGCAATCGCGCACGAGATAAGCACGAGGATCACAAAATCCCTTGAAAGCAATTGCCACAGATTAAATACACTGGCGCCAAGTACTTTCCGAACCCCGATCTCCTTCACCCGCTGTTCCGCCGTGAACGACGCCAATCCGAATAGCCCAAGGCAGGAAATAAAGATCGCCAGAACGGCCACGATCGCCGCCAAACCTGCTACCATTTGTTCGTAGTTGAATTTCTTCGCATATTCTTCGTCCGCGAAATGATATTCGAAGGGATAGGCCGGATTGTACTTATCGAAGACCGGCTTTATCAGGGCAATCGCCTTTGAAATGGGCATGCCGGGGTTGATGCGGATTTCAAGATAACCCACCCAGCCTTTGTTGAAGATGATGGTGAGGGGAGAGATGGGACGATAGGGAGATTCCATTTGGATATCGGGTATTACACCCAGGACGATCATCGGCTTATCGTTCCATTTCAACATAGTGCCGACCGGGTTTTCCAGATGCATGCGTTTGACCGCGGCCTGGTTCAGGATGACGCCGTTGGAATCGGCAAAATCCCGCGAAAAATCTCTACCGGCGATCAGCTTGATCCCCATCGTCCGGGTGTAATCGTAGGCAGTGGCGATGGTCGAGAACAAGACTGTCTTTTCAACCGGCGTGCTACCCTTCCACTCCCAGCCGTTATTGTTGCTGTAGAGTTCCGATGGTGGCGAATTGCTTTGGGTAATAGAAACGACAGCGCCTGTCCGGAGCAGCTCATTTCGGATGACATCAAAATTCTTTCCGATATCGTCCGACCAGTTTATCGAGATCAGTCCTTTATTATTGAATCCGATCGGCTGATTCTTTCCAAATTGTATTTGCTGATTGACCACAATCGTCCCGATCATTAGCACCACCGAACTGGCAAATTGCAATACCACCAGGATCTTACGGGGCAACGAGCTGCTTTTTCCCGCCCGGAGATGCCCCTTCAGCACGCGTACAGGATTAAAGGAAGAGAGATAGAAGGCCGGGTAACTGCCCGCCAGGAGACCGGTAAGGACCGTGAAAAGCAGCATCACCCCCCAAAACAGCGGCTTGGTGACCTGGAGGCTCATATCCTTATCGGTGAGTTTGTTAAAATAGGGCAGCGAAACCAGCACGATCACCAGGGCCAGCAGAAAAGCGATCCCCGCGATCAGCAATGACTCACCCAGGAATTGACCGACCAATCTTTTTCTTCCGGCGCCTATCGCCTTCCGCACCCCCACCTCTTTCGCCCGCTTCTCGGAGCGTGCCGTACTTAGATTCATGAAATTGATACAGGCGATCAGCAAGACAATAAAGCCCAGTATCCCGAACATTCGCACATATTTGATAAATCCGCCCGTATTTTTTCCATTATCGAAATCGCTGTATAGCCGCCATTTCCACATGGGGTGAAGGAACACCTCCGGTTTGATATGCTTTACCATATTGTCATCGGTGAAATGAGCAAGCACATCGTTCTTCACCTTTGCATCCACTCCCGCTTCGGTGGCGTTGTCATTCAGTTGAGCAAAGCATTGCCAGGAGTTATTATCCCAATTGTTCTTATGATAAAGTTTGACCCAGGGATATATTTGTTCCTGTAGTTGGAACGGGATCAGATAGTCGAAACCCAGCGTGCTGTTTTTTGGCAGTTTCTTCACCACCGCCGTGACTTTCAGGATAGTGGAATTATCGAGCTTTATCGCCTTTCCCACGGGGTTATCATTGCCAAAAAGGATATGGGCGGTCTCGTCGGTCAGCACAATGGAATAGGGGTCATGCAGCGGCTCCCTGTCTCCTTCCAGGATCTTCAGCGAGAACATGTCCACCGCCGCTTCCCCGATAAAATGTCCCGTCTTGCTGATCTTCTTTTCCCCATACATCAGGGAATGCGGCTGCCCCCAGTCGCACATCGCCACCGCCTTGAAATCGGGAAATTTACTTTTTAGTTCGTCGCCGAGGGAGTAAGGCAATGCCTGTTGCGTGCCCCGCCCTTCACCCCAGGTTTGGTGCATCATCACCTGATAAAGCGAGCTATAATTCGAAAAATTCCGGTTGGCACTCGCCTCGTCATATATCCACAACCCGATGATCATCGCAACGGCCATCCCCGTCGCCAGCCCGGTGATATTCACCAGGGAATATAATTTGTTCTTTAAGAGATTTCTCCAGGCGATCGTGAAGTAATTCCTAAGCATACGGCGCTCTTTGCTTAAGGATGTCCCCGAATGCGGGATTGTTGCATGGGAGAGAAATTATTTATGCTCCATCACGATAATCCACGCAAGCGTTTACAGTCTTAAGAATTTTATAACCTCCTGACTACCATCCGCCCTTCGCAACACGGCCAGATAGATTCCATTAACCAGGTAGCCTACCTGAAGGACAACCCTCGTCTGACCCAAGATCGGTGTGATGCTTAACCTCCGGCCAGACTGGGCTTCAATGATTTCTAAGGTGACCCAGCTATCGGATGCTTTAAGCGAGTCAAGGATAAAAACAGATGTTGCTGGATTGGGATAGAACCTGATCGCAGTCGAATCGGCTGGCGGAGGTCCGCCGGTGGGAGCAGGCTTTGTATAGGTGATGACATTTGAATGGACTTCGCAGGTAAGTTCGGTAGCCAGCACCCGGTAGGTTCCACTTTGTGTCAATGTATCGGTTGCCTCCGATCCGCCCCCCTGCCAGACGCCTGTCGTGGGATCCAGCGATTGCCAGGTATAAGTCTCGGCCGTATCGGGATTGGTTATCCGAAGAACATTTCCCCCCAATGCGATCAGCGGTATTTCCGGCTGTGTGATGGCAGTCACGACCGTGTCACTCGAGACACCGATGGTGCAGGAGGATGCTCCGGTCGGCGCGGAGACATAGAAAAAATAGCTCTCGCGGGTGACAGCGCTATCCCGGACAGAAAAGTTGAGAGCAGTCCCTGAATAGGTCTTTTGGCCAGTCAGTGCAAAAGAACCGCTATCTATCGCAACCCATAGTTGAACGGGGGCGTTTAGGGGAACTGTGGCCCCGGTGAACGTTACCGTGACGGTATCGCCGGAACAAGCGCGTGTTGGCCCGGAAGCCGTACCCGACAACAAGGTATCCGGGTTTACGACAAGATCGGTGATCGTTCCCGGGACGCCATCAACCAGGCACCGGTATTGATACCCGGCAAAACCGGCAGGTACCGAATGGAGCCGGAGCAACGATGATCCGGTTCCGGCATAGTTTGCATTATCCGACAAGTTGCCGAATGCGCCTCCCGTCCCAAGCTGCCATTGATAGACAGTGCCTGATTTCCCGGCTGCAATAACGGTATCCGAATTGGCACAAAGCATAAGATTGCTTTCTCCCATTTGGTTGCGGTAGACCGACACCGCATTGTCAACGTCGTTCCCAACTACAATATCCGCCTTCCCATCGCCATCGATGTCGAGAATGGTGGCCTGCCTGGCATAGCCAAATTGCAGCTTCGCGGGATACCGGTTGCCTCCGGTGAAAGGAATTCCGGAATTACCGCCCGTATTTCGGTAGACGGAGAACGGCTCCTCGTTGGTGCCACCCTGGTCGACCAGCACCATGTCAATTTTGCCGTCGCCATCGATCTGACCGGCCGACGGGTAAATCGGATCAATAGTGGTTGGCAAGTAGATGGTTGAGTCGACCTTTGCATTGAAGGAGATACTGCCGGCAGTGCTTGTATTCTTTATGACGGAGAAGATATATGTGTAAGTCTGGTTATTAAAACCCGTCGAGACGAGGTCCTGAAGACCATCTCCATCGACATCGGCAACTTCGCAGCCTTGGGCAAGGTTCGATGCAAAGTTGCCTGCCAGACTGAATGAAATGATTCCGGGCGAGCCGGTATTCCGGAATACATCGATACGCTGGTCGCTTACCGCGGCAATATCTATTTTCCCGTCGTTATCGAAATCAGCCGTTTTGAGTTGGAAGCAAATGTCCCCGGTTCCATATCCTACGCCTGAGGCAAAAGAGAGCCTTGAACCTTCGCCGGTATTGCGATAGAGGGCAAGCGTGGAAACGGAATAAGGGTCAGCCGTCATAATAGCTACATCGATTCGGCCGTCCCCATCAAAGTCGGCCAGGGCGATGCCCTCTAAAACGTCGGTATAAGGTATCGAAAAATTTTGTGGCGCGGCAAATGACAGCTTTCCGTTGGCGCTGGTATTAATGTATACCGAAAAGGACGCGAAGTTGCAGATCACAATGTCTGGTTTACCATCCGCATTGATATCACCAACTGCGATAACCGGATAAAGGACCGTTCCGATACTGGCGGGAGTCAGGTCTGCAGCAGCCGTGAACGATGGATGATTGATGGTGCTGGTATTTCTCAGTACGGATATTTGTCCATAGGTAAAGTCAGCAGTGATAATATCCGGTTTCCCGTCTCCATCCAGGTCCGCTACTCTCAATTGCTCAGGGTTTTCATTGACGGAAAACGCCCCCCGCCAGGCAAAGGAGCTGTCGGTCAGCGGACTGGCGCCCGGCGGAAACGTAGCAATAAAGGGCCTTGGCGTTGTGACTACCCGATTGTTGACCGCCACTGAAATGGGGGCATAGTTAGCACCCGTGGGTACTGTCACCGTCAGACTGGTCCTGGAGGCCGAATTCACCTCGGCCCTGGCTGCCCCGAAATACACTATGTCCGCGGAAGGATCGCTTCTGAAATTTGCACCGGTGATCGTGATACTGGATCCCACTGCGGCAGAATCTGTGTTTATGGCAGTTATTAACGGAAGTGGGAAAGCAAACGTCGTATCGGACAATCCCGTCCCGCCGGGCGAGGTCACGGCGAGATAACCAATCGCGCCTTCTCCTACGATCGCAGTAATGCTATTTGATGAATTCACGGTAAAGGAGGTGGCCGGGACCCCGCCCAAAGACACTCCGGTAACGCCAGTAAAATACGAACCCGTAATGGTAACAGGGGTACCAGCTCCCCCGCCGGTTGGCGTGAAATTGGTTATTGTCGGAACATGGAAATACGTGAATCCTGCCAGCGAACCTGTTCCGTAGGGTGTTGTTACCACGATGCTTCCGGTAGAGCCGCTGTCTACGATGGCGATGATGCTGGTATCGGAGTTTACGACAAATGATGCTGCTGGCATTCCGCCAAAACTGACAATAGTCGCGCCGGTGAAGCGGATTCCGGATAACTGTATGGTATCATGAGCTCCCGCATTTACGGGCGTAAACCGCGTAATCACCGGAGGCCCGTGGAAGAAAAAGCCGGCAAGCCTGTTGGTGCCATACTGATTTGAAACACCAACACTTCCGGAGGATCCAATGCCAACTGTGGCCAGGATCGTGTCTGCATTCGCGACCGTGTAGGTAGCCGCAGGTACACCGCCGAATTCGACACCCGTTGTCCCATCGAAATGATGCCCTACGATAGTAACAACGGTCCCGGTCACAGCATCGGTTGGCGAGAAATATAGGATAGTCGGCTCATTGTCCTTGTTCCGCAGGAAGGCGATACCGCTTGCAGAGAACGACGGCGACATCAAATCGCTTTTGCCATCACCATCCAGGTCTGCAATACCGATGCCGTAGGCAACATACCTGGGGAAGAGGTTAATCTGTCCCGCAAACGCGATCGTTCCAGGCGTGCTCGCATTCTGGGTAACCGTAGCATTGTCACTTGAAATATAAATGTCAATTTTGCCGTCGCCATTAAGATCTGCCAGCGCAACGCGATACGGGGATGCATTGCACGGGTTATCGGTACGCGTAGCAAAAGAGACGCTTCCAACGCTACTTGTATTTCTAAAGACGGAAAAGCTGTTGGCGCCATTATTGACCACGACGATATCCTGCCTGTTATCTCCATCCAGATCACCAATAGCAAGCCCAAATGGGCTATTGGCAGTGGCCAGATCTACTCTTGCCGCAAAACTGATCGACCCGGCGCTACTGGTATTTCGCAGGATCGAAAGTGTATTCGACAATGCATTAACGATGGCCAGGTCCGGCTTTCCATCGCCATCCAGGTCTCCTGCAACCACATCCTGAGGGGCCAAACCCGCAGCAAAATCGATCGGCGGAGCCAGCGAAATGACCCCGTTCGTGGTGGTGTTCCTGAATACGGAAACGCTGTTGCCCAGCACGTTGCATACTATAACGTCAGGTCGTCCGTCCAGATCAATATCCGCGACGACAATGGAAAACGGCTCGTGTCCCGAAGGATAATCAATTTCCGAAGCAAAAGAGATCGCACCGATACTACTGGTGTTCCGGAATACAGAGATCGTCTGATTGTAGTTACTGCAGGATATGAGGTCCGGTTTTCCGTCTCCATCCAGATCGCCCGCAGCAACGGCATAGGTCAGAACACCTGAGGGCATATCATACCGCGGTCCGGTAGAGATCTTGCCAATGGTTCCTGTATTTCGTAAAATCGAGATGGAAGCCAGTTGACCGGTTGTGCTGTAGTTATTGGCGGTGGCGATATCCGGCTTTCCATCGCCGTCAAAGTCTGCAACAGCAACGATATTCGGATGCAGGTCGGTCGGGGAGTCTATTTCCGGCTCAAATGCATCCTGCTGGCTGGAGCCCCCCAGCTGAGTGAATGGCTGCCCGCCGGGAAAAGTCACTATGAAGGGCAGCGCTGAGGATCCGGTGAGGCCGTTTACAGTCACGGTTAACGGCTGATAAGTCGCACCGGCGGGGGCTACCACGGTCAGTGAGTTCGCCGACGCCGCCGAGACTGACGCCCGTGTCGCGCCGAAATAGACGATGTTTGAAGCAGGATTCGCGCTGAAGCCGTTACCGCTTATAGTCACTGTGGTCCCCACAGGTCCGGAGCCTGGGACGATTTGGCCGATTTGGGGTTGAGCGTAAGACGCTGTTGTTACCAGCACCAGGCAATTCATAACGATGCCTGTGGGGAGGCAGGTATAATGGAACCTTAAGGACAGCATCCCTTAAAGATAATATTCCCACAGGAATTGTGCAAGCCAAATGCGGCCTGGACGCACGATCACGGCAATATCTTGAAGTCGGCCACCTCCTTGATATCCCTTGACGAACCACCCGCCAGCAACTGGTATTTGCCCGGCTCGACCACCCACTTACCCGCTGCAACATCGTAGTAAGCCAGGTCTTTGACCGGAATGGTGATATTCACCGACTCGCTCCGGCCGGCCGGAATCAAAACTTTTTTAAAACCCTTCAGCTCCTTTTCGGCGCGCTCCACCTTGGATCCGTCCTTGGTCACGTAAAGCTGAACGGTTTCTTTGCCGGCATATCTCCCGGTGTTCGCCAAAGTGATGGTCGCAATGATGTTTTCGTTATTCGCATAGGTAGCCTTATTTGTTTTCAGGCTCCTGTAATCAAAATTGGTGTAAGACAGCCCGTATCCGAAACAATACATCGGCGCTATTTTCTTGGTATCAAACCACCGGTAACCGATCAGGATACCCTCTTTATAGTCGACCTGCAAGTTTGTTCCGGGATAGGCATCTACATCATGCGCTGGGCAATCTGTCAATTGGACAGGGAAGGTAAAGGGCAATTTGCCTGATGGGTTGATATTGCCCAAAAGCACGTCCGCCAACGCATTGCCGTTCTCCGATCCGTTATACCAGGACCACACGATGGTGCTGTTGCGCTGTTTGATTTTTCCAATGTCATAAGGCGCACCGCCAACGACGACTACAATCGTTTTCGGATTGGCAGCTGTTACGGCGTCAACCAGATCCTGCTCGTGGAAGGGAAGGCTCAAGTCCTTTCGATCGCGGCCTTCGCTTTCATAATCGCGGTTACCACCGATGAACAATATTGCCATGTCCGAGCTTTTAGCGGCGGCCACTGCCTGGGCGATTAAGGCTGAATCAGGCTTACCGGTGTTTTGCCCGGTGTCCCTTCGGTATGGCTGATAAACCCCCGAATATCCTTGCGCGTATGTAATGGCAACTTTGCCGCCCAGTCGGTTTTGCAGTCCCGCTAAAGCGGTTACCTCGTATCTGGCCTTAACGCCCGCGCCAAAACCTCCTAAGTGAAAAGTTCTCGTGGCATTATCGCCGATAACGGCAATGCTTTTTATAGCTGAGATGTTCAAAGGCAGCAGTCGTTCGTCGTTTTTAAGGAGCACGATCGACTCGGCAGCAATGTCATAAGCCGTTTTGCTGTGCCCGGCGGTATTGATGCTCCCGGCAGGCGGATGGGCGCTCATCGTAGTGTGATACATGACCCACAGGACGCGATGAACCTTATCGTCGATTACCTTCATGCTCACCTTGCCCGCGTTCACTGAATCGAGCAGTTTTCTGGCGAAAAAGTAGTTGTCGTATTTTGGGCCGGAGCCCATTTCCAGGTCAAGGCCGTTATTGGCAGCGGCAACCGTGCTATGGGTGCCGCCCCAATCGCTGATCACGATGCCCTGAAATTTCCATTCGCCCTTTAAAATGGTTTGGAGCAGATAACTGTTCTCCGAGCAGTAAACCCCGCGCAACTTATTATAAGCTGCCATGATCGTCCAGGCATTTCCTTCTGTAATACTGGCTTTAAAAGCCGGCAGATATATCTCGCGCAAAGCTCGTTCATCCACATTTACGCTGACGCGGCCGCGTTCCACCTCCTGGTTATTGGCTACAAAATGCTTAACGCAGGCTGCGATGTCCTGACTCTGGATCCCTTTAACTACCTGCACCGCCAGTTCTGAGTTTAAAAGCGGATCCTCCGAGTAATACTCATACGTACGGCCGCACAAAGGCGTACGGGTAATATTGAATGCGGGCGCGAGCATAATGTATTTCTTGCGCGCTCTTGCTTCTTCACCCATATCGTGCCCGAAACGGTACGCCAGCGAAGGGTTCCAGGAGGCAGCTAACGCCGACCCGTTTGGAAAAAAGGTGGCCGAATCGGTTGTCAGGTTGGCCGAACCCCAGCCCTCTTTTACGTCTTCGCGAACGCCGAGCGGACCATCATCGGTCATCAGACCGGGTATACCCAGCCGTTCGACACCCGCGGTGCCAAATATGCTGTTGGCATGCAGCAGGCCGATCTTTTCTTCAAGCGTCAGCTTACTGATAGTGGCGTTGATCTTCGCTTCGAGCGCCTGGTCCGCGGTAGACTGAGCCCGAGCAAAAGAGGCAGTCAGCAGCAAGGCTGTAAAAATGGAGCTGGCTTTGGTCGTCATGTTGGATAATTGATTGGTGACAAACGAAGGTAATACAATTAAATAACCGCCTCTCCCGCCAGGCCCAGATTAGTAACCAATTTACTTGGCAAGGCCGATCTCTTTTTGCCAGTACTCCTGGGGCGACATATAGTCCCTCCACGTCTTCCCGGTTTGATGTGGTCGGTCCATCATTTTGTCCTCCAGCCAATCGAGTGGGATCTCATCAAAATCGTCAAACCGGGTACAATCATATTCCAGTTCAAAAATAATCTGATTCATAGACGCCAGCATCGATTTGCTATTTGTTCTGGAGACAATATATCCTTCTGCCTGCGACAATTCTGTCTTGATAAAGTCATCGGGAAATTGAAATCTAGATAATAGCCTTTCCAGCCTGCCGAGAAAAACCTCCCATGTGCCCTGGATTGTCTTCCCCTTACAGACGACTACAAGCAAAGAGGGCTCATGTACGTACATTACCAACATTTTTCCTCGGAAGGAGGTGGCAAGCAGCCGAGCATACCAACTGTGCAAATGTTGTCCTTGATTTGGTTGCGTAACATATAGTGACGCAGATAACCTCGAAGTATTTAGTAGTTTTTGAACGGAATGAATAATAAGCACAATTCTATACCTTATTTGTTAGCAGATTTCTTATTCCGTTGCCCGATTCGTTCATCATAACACCCTCAATTTAAATAATTTGGAAGTTGGAAAAAGGATCACCTCATCTAATATCGGGCATTTCAGCGAATTTAGTACCAGATTAGTAACCGGTTACAGCGGAATATACTTCATCCAGTCGACCTCCAGTTCATAGGGATGCAGCGGCTTTTCGATGGATTGAGCATTGGTTTCAACCGGCCAGGTATCGGTATGCCAGAAATTGACACGGTATTGCGAGACATTTTGCGGAATGCCGAGTAACGATCCCCGATAATCCCACATAATAATTTTCTTACGAGTACTCGGATCAATGACCCACCAGCATAACCGGTCGGAATGCCAGTCGAATCCGTATTCGTAGAATCTGGCCGAAGCATCAAATCCGGAGATGGCGGGAACGGTCGCGGGTTGGCTCTGCATACCCGTCAGATCTGTTGGAATTCCAGTATAGCCGACTTTAGCGATCGTATTGTAGACGATGCCTCTGGCCAAATTGATCGTCCGGCCGATCCGTTGCAGGTCGCCCTTATGCCCCGTCCACGTGCCAATATAGACAATCGTCGGATCGGCAACGAGCCACTCGATATCGATCTCGCTCAGCCCTTGAATACTGTCCATATGGTATGTAAAATAGCCGACTACGGCACCCACATTCGGTTGCACTTTCCGCACGTCAGGAATTTTAATCCGTGCGGAATAGGACCCAAAATGCGTAAACGCCGATGAGATGATCTCCGGGCCGCGGCCCGCTCCTGCGCTGTCATTTGGATCTATCCTGAATACTAGTATCTTGGTCTCCGGTTCGACAGATGACACCGCTCCGACCTGATACTTAAAGGCATCCTTAACTCCAGTCGAGCCATAGAAAAAGTTATGCATAGTAGAATCATCGAAATCCTCCGTGAATGCCGATGCAAGATGCTTTGTTTGCGCATTTGCGCTAGACAAGAAGAACCCAACGATAACAGTGATAAGTAGCTTTCTCATTGGCTTAGTCGCTCATTTCTACCACAAGTATACGGCGAAAAGCTAAAGAAAATAAAAACGCCCGATTTCAGGGCATTTCAGCGGTTTTAGTCCCAGGTAGTAACCAAAAAACAGGCGGCCTTCAGCTTCACCATCGCTAATTCAGAGCCAGACGGCGAGTTAGGTAAAACCGAGTATGTCGGCAGAGGATAGGTCCATAATTTTGGGTTATCCGTCTATTATACGTTAGAAGAAAAAACCTACTTTTAGGGTATTCCATTCTCCTTCGATCTAACCTATATTTAGCCTGCCTCTGTTGCCTTCGGGGAATAAAAGTCTCTCTCTTTAAACCAATTCTATGCAAGCTAATCTTCAAAACAAAACACCAGGCGTCCCTGTTAGCCAACCAAAGTCGGATCATTTCGAATCGCCGTCCATTTCGTTACCAAAGGGAGGAGGTGCCATCAAGGGTGTTAATGAAAAATTTGATGTAAATGCGGTCAATGGGTCCGCTAGTTTCTCCATTCCCTTCCCGATAGGATCGGCAAGAGGCTTCGGAGCGACATTGGGTATATCCTATAACTCCGGCACGGGAAATGGCATATTCGGACTGGGCTGGTCATTGGGCTTGCCTTCCATCCGGCGCAAAACAGAAATGGAATTACCAGCCTATCGGGATGCCACGGATTCCGACACCTATATTTTCGCTGGCGCCGAAGACCTGGTACCTAAATTGAAGATGATTGCCGGCGTATGGAAACCCCAAGAGGAAGATTCCGCAGACGGACAGTTCCGGGTAAAACAATACAGACCGAGAATTGAAGCTGGATTTGCCAGAATAGAACGTTGGACGGAGTTAACGGACGGGGCGATCCACTGGAAAGTAATTTCAAAAGACAATGTAACAAGCCTCTTTGGTATCTCTCCGGTAAGCAAGACTACCTGCCCCGGCGACCCGGCATCAACATTCGAATGGTTCCCCGACTTTACCTACGACGACAAAGGCAATTGTATATTGTATGAATACAAACCCGAAGACCACGCCGGAATGGATCCTACCCTTCTTCACAATCGCAACAGGGTAAACGGGAACGCCTCATTCACCAATACCTACCTGAAAAGAATTTACTCCGGAAATTCCGATCCCTATATTAAAGGCAACCCAATTCCTCCGGCGAGCACATTTCACCTGGAAACCGTATTGGACTATGGAGAGCATGATCCCAACAATATTCCATTCAATGAAATACAACCCTGGATTTTCAGACCTGATGCTTTTTCCAACTATCGTCCGGGTTTCGAGCTAAGGACCTGCCGGCTATGCCGCAGAGTCTTGCTGTACCACCACTTTGCAGAACTGCCGGACGGAACCGCACTCATTAGCATGTTGAATTTCAAATATGACAGTAACGGTCAGATCGGCGGTTTTACTTTCCTGAAAGAAGTAACCTCAACAGGATTCACCAAATACCCCGATCAGTCCTATACGCAAAACTCACTACCTCCCATTTCTCTCCAATACCAGGTACACGACTGGAACAAGGAAATAAAGAACGTTTCACGAGAAAGCCTTTTGCAAGCCCCCGAAGGAATATATGAACCCGATTACCATTGGGTGGACTTGTATAGCGAGGGCCTCAGCGGAATACTTACCGAGCGGGCTACGGGCTTATTCTACAAACAGAATCTCGGACAAGGAAATTTCTCCCCCGCAATGCTGATCTCACCAAAGCCATCATTTGGCGGAGTGGGTAAAACCCTGCACCTACTGGAATTGGAAGCGGACGGCACAAAATATCTTGCCAGCTACTCGCGACCCGGCCAAGGCTTTTTCAGGATAGATGACCAGGGAGAATGGCAGCCGTTTAGATATTTTGATAACTTACCCAATATCGACTTTAACGATCCCAATACGAAGTGGCTTGATTTAAATGGAGATGGAAGACCTGAGATATTGATAATAGACGATAATATCTTCTCCTGGTATCCTTCGCTGGGAGAAAAGGGATTTGATGCTGCCAGGACAGTTTGGCAGGATTTCAATGAGGAAAAAGGGCCTCGCCTGATCTTAAATGATCAGCAACAATCGATCTTCCTGAGTGATATGAGTGGGGACGGGCTGACAGATATTGTTCAGATTATGAACGGTTCAGTCTGCTACTGGCCAAATTTGGGTTTTGGAAAATTCGGCGCCAGGGTGAGTATGGACAATGCCCCGATATTCGACCATCCCGACCAATTCAATTCATTATTCATTAAGCTGGCCGATGTAGATGGATCCGGTACCACGGATATAATTTACCTGGGGAAACATCAGTGTAAGATTTGGCTGAATCAAAATGGCAATAGCTTTATATCCGCCCCAGAAGTTATTAGCCCGTTCCCGGAAATCTCCAACCTGATCCAGGTGACTGTCATCGATTTCTTGGCTACTGGTACTTCATGTATCGTATGGAATTCCAATCAACCTAAGGACAATGACAATCCGATTCGTTATATCGACCTGATGAACAGCAGGAAACCGAACCTGCTAATCGGCTACAAAAACAATATGGGTCTTGAAGTGGAGCTCGAATATACCCCCTCTACCCGCTTTTATGTACAAGACAGGCAAAATGGAACCCCCTGGGTAACCAAATTACCCTTTCCCATTCATTGTCTAAGCAAAGTAGTTTCCATTGATCGTATCAGGAAAACTCGCCTTGCCAGCGAATATTCTTATCACCACGGCTATTACGACCATGCGGAAAGAGAATTCAGGGGATTTGGCCGCGTGGAACAAATAGACGCAGAAACCATAACGCATTTTATTCAACAGGGTACTGGTAATATGAACAATGTGATCGAACATGACCTACACCAACCGCCTGTCCTGATAAAAACTTGGTACCATACCGGCGCATTCCTGGATCAGCAAAGAATAATCGATCAATTCGCACATGAATATGCTCAGAACACCATCTGCCCTGAAAACCTATTACCCCAGCCGGTACTGTCCGACGGACTTTCCGTGAATGAATACCGGCAGGCATTGAGAGCATGCAAAAGCAGGGTACTTCGAAAAGAAATATACGCATTGGACAACTCCCCGAAAAGCGACACGCCTTACACGGTCGAACAACAGAATTGCTTGATCCGATTGCTTCAGCCTCAGCGGGATAACAAATATGCGTCCTTCCTCGTAATAAACAGTGAAACCATCTCTTATCAATATGAAAGGGACCTAAGCGATCCAAGGACCCTGCACAAGTTTATGTTGGAAGTAGACGAATTTGCAAATGTAACAAAGATGGCATCGTTGGCATACAAGCGGAGCACGCCGACATTTCCCGAACAAGATACCATCTATACCACCTATACCGAAAATGATTTCACCAACGCCATCGACACTGTTTCGGATTACCGCACCCCGGTATCCTTTCAAACCAAATCATTTGAAATAACAGGCTTACCCTCTCCGGCGGGAGCCTATTATGCACTAGGGGAGATCAAGGCTGCCTGCTCGGTCGCCGCCTCTATCGATTACAACGTTTTACCCGACGGGGCTTTGCAGAAAAGGTTATCGAACTGGAGCCGCTCCCAATTCAGGAGCGACAACGGTGTATCGGTTTTGCCATTCGGATCACTACAATCAAAGGCGCTGCTCCACGGGAAGTTCAATGCCACTTTTAACCCGTCCCAGTTAACAGATCTTTTTGGCTCAAAAATATCATTCCAGGATCTGAGCACACTATTGGTCGACCCTAAAAGAGGCGGATATATTTTTGTTGATAACTATTTCCGGACCCCTTCTGCAACTGCCCAATACGATATCGTGCATTTCTGTTTGCCAGTTAGCTTTACAGACGCATTTGGAAATACGACATTGATCCAATATGACAACAACTACCATCTCTTTATTGAAGAAACTACCGATGCCCTCGGCAACACAACACAAGTAAAAGGGTTCAATTACCGGACGCTGATGCCCTACCTGGTACAGGATATTAACGACAATCTGTCAGCCGTTCGCTTTGATGAGTTGGGAATTCCGGTAAGGATGTTCGCCATCGGCAAAAAAGGCATCGATCCGGGCGATGAATTTGATGAAACAATGGCGGAAAAATCTGCGAACGATTATCCCGGCATGGAAACAGAATATCATTTATTTGAATGGTTCGACCAATCCACCGCCAATGGTTTTGATATCAACAACTACAAACCGCAACCCAATTATACCACAACCGTCACAAGAGAAACTCATTATAATGCCGATCCACAGCATCAAACCAAAGCACAGGAGAGTTACACTTATTTCGACGGCGCAAATCAAGAATTATTGACCAAGAAGCAGGCAACGCCCGGTGAGGCATTGCAATTAAACCCCGACGGGACGACGAGCGTAATCAATACATTTCCCAACCTTCGGTGGGTAGGCAACGGCAGGAAAATTCTCAACAACAAAGGAAACCCTGTTAAGCAATATGAACCTTATTTTAGCGTATCGCCTGGTTTCGATGATGAAAAGGAGATGGTAGAATTGGGAGTCACCTCTATCCTTCACTGCGATCCGCTGGGGCGCGTGATACGGACAGATGCGCCCGATCAAACATTCAGTAAAGTGGAAATTACCGGGTGGGAACAGAAGACCTTTGACCAGAACGACACGGTCAGAGATAGCCAATGGTATATCGACAGAGGAAGCCCTGATCCATTACAGCCCGCACCTACCGGGGTAGAGCAACGAGCAGCTTGGTTGGCGGCAAAGCATTATAATACGCCGGCCGCCGCTTACCTGGATACGCTGGGCAGAAAATTTTACACCGAAGTGGATAATGTCACTGAAAAAATTTCGAGCTGCCTGGAATTGAACATCAGAGGGAAGGAATTGGTGATCGCGGATGGGCTGGATCGGAAAGTAATGCGGTATATATATGATCTGTCGGACAGAAGGATACAACAGATAAGTATGGACGCCGGAACCCGATGGGAAATCGCAGACGCAGGCAATAAGCCCCTGGTCAGCTGGGACGAAAGGGACCATGAATTCAGCTCTGCCTACGATGCACTGCGACGGCCAGTCTGCTCTTCAGTAAAAACCGGAAATGGGACTGCTGTCATAACCAGTAAATTTGAATATGGTGAGTTATTGGGTCCGACCTTGGCAAAAGCCAACAATCTCTTGGGGGAAGCTTATAAAACCTATGGGCAATCAGGAATATTGACGAATATCAACAATGATTTCAAAGGAAACCCGCTCGGCACGTCCAAACAGTTTGCCCGCGACTATAAGAATACAATTGACTGGATAGATGTTCCGTCCGTAGTCATGGAACCGGAGATATTTACCAGCAACACAGAATACGACGCCCTCAACCGGCCTGTAAAGCTGGCAACTCCGCACACGGCAGCCATGATGCCAAGCGAAGTGAATCCGGGGTATAACGAAACCGGTTTACTGGATAATATCGCTATTAACATCAGGGGAGCGGCTGGTAAAACAATATTCGCGTCGGGCATTAGCTATAATTCCAGGATGCAGCGGGAAGAAATTTTTTACGGCAACGGTACCAAAACCAAATATGACTATGATCCGGAGACATTCAGGTTAACGCGTTTGTTAACCACACGGACCGGTGGCACAGCTGTTTTACAGGATTTGAACTACACTTATGACCCGGTTGGTAATATTACCAGTCTTAGCGATGCCGCCCAGGTGGACATCTTTTTCGACAACGAGATCGTTAAGGCGTTGAATGAGTTTGAATATGATGCTATTTACAGATTGATCACTGCAACCGGCAGAAAGCATGCCGGACAAACCGATATTGAGCCCAAAGCAACCCTGAGCGCGAATAATTCGTTCCGCAACCATCCCTTTGTTAATAGCAATATCATCAACCCCAACGATGCTAATGCTTTCAGAAATTATACGGAATTATATTTCTATGATAAGGCCGGTAATATGACAACGCAGCAACACGTCGCAAAGAACAGCAGCTGGACGAGAGTATTCGAGTATGACAGTGACAATAATCTCAATAACCGGCTTACCAGGACATCAATCGGGGGAGATGACTATGATTTTACGTATGATGCGCATGGCAATATGTATGGGTTAGAAACCGTATTGAACGAAGTGTGGGATTTCCAGGACCAGTTTAAGCAAGCCGACCTCGGCGGCGGTGGAAGAGCCTATTATGTATATGATGCGCAAGAGAAAAGATGTCGTAAGGTGATCGAACGGATGGATGGTAGCAGTAAGGAAAGAATTTATCTCAACGGGCTTGAAATTTACCGGGAGAGGGCCAGCGGTGGAACGATCACCCTGGAAAGAGAGACGCTGCACGTTGTGGATGACAAAAGGAGAATGGCAATGGTCGATACGCCGACCATACAGCCTGGTGGGAATAGTGAGGCCCAACTCATCCGTTATCAATATGACAATCACCAGGGGTCCGCTTCCCTGGAATTGGATGACTCCGCGAAAATCATTTCCTATGAAGAATATTTCCCTTATGGAACAACATCTTATAGTACCATTGACGCTACTCGTGAAGTGGCGGCCAAACGATACCGCTATTTAGGAAAGGAAAGGGACGAAGAAAGTGGACTGAATTATCATGGGGCGAGATATAATGCGCTATGGCTATGCAGGTGGACGGCTGCGGATCCCATTGGAATTAAGGATGGACTAAATGTCTACCTGTATGCCTCGGATAATCCGGTTACACTACATGATTCTACGGGTAACGATAGTAAGCCAAGTACGCCTGATCAAAATATTACCTGGAGGTCAGACAGTGAGTTGTTTAAATATATGCAAGGTCTCTCGGAAGAACAACGGGGAAATTTGATGGACAATTCATCGGGCGCGGCCAGAGACCGGGGATTGGCAATGGCGGGAAAATACGGGCTTAACATTACCTATAAGCGGACCCTCGACACCGACCATATTACCGTAACGCCTCCCAGAGAGACGCCCAAAACAACAACCGTGACGACCTCCGTCGAAAAAGGAGTAAATGTCGTTAAAATGCCGGCCACCGCAGAGGGGTTTGTCATCGAAAGAGATTCCAGCCAACGTTTTGTCGAAGCGGCAAAGACTCATGATCTCCCGGATAGCGAAGAGGTTATGATCAACACTAACTTATATGACTACTCCATCAGTATATCGGGTTTAAAAACGACTACCCAAGGCCTGGTGATTTACGATCAGAAAGTGTTCCCGGGCACAAAGTCCTCGCCGGACACATTCCATTATTCCATCAAGCCCGGAGGCGAATGGGATTTTGGAAAAGGAGATCCTCCGGCTGATTCACAGGTCGGCATGGGTGGCGCTATCCCTGTCATTATAGGTGGGCTGAAGTACGGGGTAAAAAATGAATATACACCGGATGCTCCAGGCGGCCTTCCCCAAACCGGAGACCCCGGCCCTGACAATCAAAAATACTTAACCCAACGAAGCAACAAGGGGTTTACAGCGCTTGAAGTACGAGGAAAAGCGGTAGGCTTAACGGTGATGGGAGTGAATGAAGACACAGGAACCCTTTTTATAATGGTGAAACCGGACGCCACCAAAGATTCGATGGATATTCAGGAAATAAGAGACTATTTGAGCAATGCAGGAGTCAAAAACGCCATCGCATGGGATGGCTCAGACTCAGCTACATTGTTGCACGATTCAGAAGTCCTTTCCAAACCCGGCTTTCGAAAGGACGAGACCATTCCATTCGGAGCGGGGTTCCGTATTCATAAAAACTAAACCAGCGACGCCGTGGAAATAGCACATCTTAAGAGGCAGCAAGGAATACCAGGCAATGGAGCTTGCGATCGCGCACGAGATAAGCACGAGGTTCACAAAATCCCTTGAAAGCAATTGCCACAGATTAAATACACTGGCACCAAGTACTTTCCTAACCCTGATCTCCTTCAACAGCTGTTCCGCGGCCAGTGTACTCCAAATCTAACCCACACCAACCGCGCACCCTCGCCCGCCAGCGCCGCGCAAAGCGCGTCGCCACGCCGGCTTCGCCGTCGTCACTTCCCAATACGGAAAATAAAAATGCCCCATTCCAGGGCGTTTGAAAAGATTTGGTGACAGATTAGTAACAAAAATCACTTCGTTTCAGAAACCTGCGACAAGAGTTGCGCGGCAGGAACCTCCCTCGCCTCGCCGTTTACCGAGATCACTAGGGAACGCCCTTGCGCGGCACTCGCCTCTACCAGCTTTCGGGACGCCTTTTTCATCCCCTCGAGGATCTTGCTGAATAATTCTGTTGGCTGAGGTTTTTTAAATTCCATAACGTTCTGCTTGACTATTAATCACGCCCCAAATATACTTATTAATTATAATATTGTCAATATCTATTCCTCCTTCGGCGACCGGCCTCGGAGTGACGGTTTCATTGTCCACAATCATCCATCGGTTACAAATGGGAATATAAAGATTGACAAGGTTAAAAATGCCCCGGAAGTATCGGCGCTCAATGACATCCGCAGGGACGCTATGCCCACCTTCAGCAACACGACCTGCCACCCTCCGTACTGCAGTTGCCGGTGAGTCCAACCACATAAAGAGCAAAATCACTTTGTACCCGGCGGCCTGCGCCTCCTTTACCAAAGAGACATAGCTCCTGGTAGCAAGAGTTGTTTCAAAAGCAAAATCCCTTCTGCCTTCCAAAAGCTCCTGTATTCTCGAAAGCATTATTCTGGCCGCCTCAATCGCAACACTTTCAGGGTTAAATGGTGATAAACCGGCGGCGATGCTATCAGCATTCACAAACTCTTTACAGCTTAACATTTCCGGTAAAATGGTAAAACTAGCGGTAGTCTTACCGGCCCCGTTGCACCCAGCTACAATATATAGGTTAGGCATTGTCAATAAGAGTTTCCTAGAACCAATAAAAATGCATCTCTGCCAAAAAGGTCGCGTCCCTTACCGGCCAATTTGGATTTGACCCGATTACAGAATCAATCCCACAATTGGGGCACAAGGCGGTTATGCCTTCTTTGCGGCCCGTATCCGTCCACTCGATTATCTTACCAGGTTCGAAAATAGTTTGGCAATAAAAGCAACCACAAATCTCGCTCGTATCGATCCAGTCTTTGTTGAAAATACAAAATTTGTGGGCCTCCTTCAGATATTCTTCTGCGTATTTGTTGTTTTCGCACATATTTTCGATATGAAACTGACAGAGCGCTGCTGTCCCTTTATCCTTTCACCAAACTTCTTCCTCAGGTTGGATTTCGTCGTCTGTATAATAACTCAATGGAAAAATATTGTCTGACCCGCTATTAATTACTATTCTCTTTATCCCGTTTTCCTGACAGATTTCGAACACATCCTGCGATTGTAAAGAATTGCAAAATACTCGCTTCCCCTTGGACCATCGCAAAACAGCGTCTTCATCTGTAAAGGCGCCCAACGTCTTCACTCCTTCCACCGTATAAAGGCTTGCGAGCCGAATTTTGGTCAGTTCTGACAACTTCCTCCATCCCCCAGTGTAGTTGCCGTTTCCTCCTGAAGGAAGCATTAAAAATGAATTGCCCTCCATTAATTCTCTTCTCACCTTTGCATAATTATCCTTCGACCAGTCCTTGGCCCAGGCATTAAGCAAACTAATGAGGATAGTATTATCAGGCTTATTTGCAGTCATCAGCACTCAATTTACATCCTCTCCTTTGCTTTATTTCAATTTCTTTCCCAAATCATACTTTCCCGATGATTATTTACTATTAATATTCCTCGTTGAAAATCAAATCATAGAATCATTTGTACTAATTCTCAATTTACTGCTCATAGTGGGGGTATTTGTTTGGATGATCTCGCCCAAGAAACCGTATCATATTGCATATTATCGTATCATACCGAATCATAGCGAATCATTTTCCAGTAGCCATAGCCGGAAGATCCCCTGATAATTCCATTGGTGCTCTATTATCAATAGGATTTCTATAATAATTGGTTACCAGCCTTTAATATGATAAATTAGGCATATGGGACCAAAAACCAATTTTTCGATCGACGAATTAAGTGAAAAGCTGGCCATCTTGATTACAGACCATCTGGAGGCAGTATCGATCGTCGAGCCACTGGTTATAGTCGATCTATTTTATCATTATGCAGATTGGTATCTTCCACTAGTCTCTTATATAACCATAGGTGGGCTGGAAAAGTCGCTAGCATCACCCGGCGGTTTTGCAATTTACGAGCAAAAAGTTGGCCCGATTCAGCTTGATCATAGGCCTCTGGATGAACAAATGGATCAATTGATGGAGTTAGAATGGAGCCAACAGGGATTGCCTGATATGGGGCGTAGGATGATTCGAAAAACAGCTGCTATCTTAAATCAGACAAGATTGTGGGGAAGAGTAATCACGCATGATCTCTTTGGTGCTTATGCCGCAGATGGAACGATTGAAGGGCATTCACTTGAAGAATGGGAAGAGATTTTAACTGCTTGCGGAATCACCAAGGAGCAGCAAGCGGCTTGGAAACATCTCGGTTTTTTTTCCGGTTACGAACAGGCCTAGGTTTCAGGTCGCCAGGAACAGTATCATACCGTATCATAGCGTATCAATTTCCAGTGCTCATATCCAGAAGGTCTCCTGAAAACCGCTTGTAGTCCCAGATTAATAACCAATATTCGGCGACTGAAGGCAAAAGAAGGCAAGTAAAAGCAAAAGAAAACCCTTACAATCAGAGGAAATTAAATATGACCTGTATAAGTCACTATTTGACCATACATGAATTATACCTGGATCATTATTTGTCCTTACATTTTGCGTTAGCCCTATAGAATACGGAAAAGCGGACAGTTGTTGTATCAGAACCAAACAGCCCACTTAGTATCGAACGGCTTAAACGTTACATTTACAATAAATTACAGAAATGGCATTTTTTATGAGGAAATAGAAAATCAAATCCCCCACAAATGGTGAAAGCCTCTTTGAAGTTTGCCTGGCGCTCCCTTGCCAGGAGCAGGTTATACACCGTCATCAACATCCTGGGTCTCTCGATCGGTATCAGCGCCTGTCTGATCATCTTTCTCATCTGCAAATTTGAATTGAGTTATGACAAATTCCATCCAGACAAGGATCGGATATACCGGATGGTTTCCAGGTATCGAGAGCCGGGAGACATCGATCCCTTTTATCCCAATAATATTTCGCACGCGGCCGCGCATATCCTAAGGGATGAATATCCGGGGGTCGACCAATTGGTCAACTTCTATACTTATCAGGTGCATGTAACCGTTCCAGGGGTCGATAAGCAGGGAAATCACCTCCGCAAAATCATCGGGCAGTACAATTCCAGCCAGATGATCATTGTCGAACCGCAATACTTTTCCATCTTCCGGTATGAATGGCTGGCCGGTTCCCCCTTGACTTCGCTGAACCGCCCTTTCCAGGTGGTCCTGACCGAGAGCCAGGCACGAAAATACTTTGGATCGATGCCTTTGAATCAACTCATGGGCAAAGAACTGGTCTACGATGATTCTCTCCATCTGCGCGTCTCGGGCATTGTAAAAGATTGGACCGAGCATACGGACCTTGATTTTAAGGACTTTATCTCCTACAGCACCATTGGTGTCAGCTTCCTCAAACATACCCCGGGTTTTGACGACCCCGCAAAGCCCGATTCCTGGGGTGAGCGGACTTATGCTCAGACCTATGTCAGGCTAAAAAAGGGATTCAGCAGGGAGTCCGCCGAGGCCTGGATAGCTGCGATGGTAAAGAGCCGCAGGCCCTTTCGCAATAAAAATGAGCAATTCGGCATCTCCCTCCAACCGCTATCCGCCCTTCACTTCGATTCGAAATATTTCTATGATCATTATTCGAGGCAAGCTCATTTGCCCACGCTATACGCCTTGATGGGCATATCCGCCTTTATACTGATCATCGCCATTATTAACTTTATCAATCTATCAACAGCCCAATCGATCCGCAAGGCCAGGGAAGTGGGCATTCGGAAAGTATTAGGGAGCAGGCGGACCGGCATCATTTTACAATTCCTTTATGAAACGGTCATCGTTGTGTTATCCTCCATGGTCGTTTCGCTGTTGATCACAAGGCCGGTATTGCATGGTTTTAGCTCCTTTGTACCGCCCGGCCTGGGGCCAGGCGCGATATTTACCTTTCCTACGCTGACCTTTTTGGTGCTTGTCGGGGGTATCAGTATCTTGCTGGCAGGTCTCTATCCTGCCATTGCCCTGTCATCCTTTTCACCCGTGATTAGCTTGAAAGGGCAGACTATGGGTTTCTCGCGTCCGAAGCCCTATTTCAGACAATTGCTGATTATTTTCCAGTTTGGCATCTCCTTCTTCTTTATTGTCGCCACGATGGTCATCGGCGACCAGATCCATTTTATGCTAAACAAGGACCTGGGATTTAAAAAAGATCTTATCGTCAACATTGATGTAGGCGATATCAATCCGAATTTGCATTATACCCTGGATGATGTCAGGTTATTCGGTGATAAGGTCAGGCAGCTGAGCGGCGTCAGCCTCGTCAGTGTAAACGACAGGCCGGTGGCCTTGAGCTGGGATCCGACCATTTGGCTGATCAATCTGGAAAATGGCGACAAATTTGCCGCTTCCTGCAGATTCGGAGATCAGCATTACGTTTCCTTATTCGGCCTGAAGATCGTTGCAGGCAGGAACCTGCAAATGACAAAAACGGATTCCATAAGCGAATTTCTGATCAACGAAGCCTGTGCAAAACAATTTGGTTTTCAGACCCCCGGGAAAGCCATCGGTCATATGATTTCGTGCATCCACACGAAGGGGCCCATCGTCGGAGTGCTTGCGGACTTTAATTCGCAGTCGTTAGATAAGCCGGTCACGCCACTTTTTATCGCCGGATATCGGAAGTTCGTTGAAACTGTCAGTGTGAAGCTGGCTTCGGCAAGGAATCGCTTCGGTCAATTCAATGGCGCCCTTGCCCAAATTAACAAGATCTGGAAAAAGATTTATCCGACTGAAGATTTTAACTATAGTTTCTTTGATGAGGATATCGCGAGGTTTTATGAAGAAGAGCGGAAGAACGCTACCATCATGAATGCTGCAATGGCGATCGCCGTCTTTATTTCCTGTATGGGTCTGTTCGGCCTGGCGACCTTTACGGCAGAACAAAAGATAAAGGAGATTGGCATCCGCAAGGTATTGGGCGCCAGCGTTGCTGGCCTCGTCGCAATGATGACCGGAAAGTTCCTGCGACTCGTGGCGATTGCCATTCTTTTCACCACTCCTGTCGCCTGGTTCTTTATGCAACGCTGGCTGCAGGACTTTGCTTTTAGAATAAATATAAATTGGTGGATATTTGCGCTGGCTGCCTTGGCTGCCTTGTTCATCGCATTCCTCACTGTAAGTTACCAAGCCATCCGGGCAGCAAAGGCCGATCCGGTCAAAAGCATGAGAACCGAATGAAAATCAATATCAAGAGAACGTCCAATTAAGTGTTGACTATTACATATAACCCGCATCGACCACGTACCTCTGCCCGCGCCGCTCAACCCGCGTCGCCACGCCGGCTTCGCCATCGTCACTTCCCAATACAGAATTTACTTTTCCGCGTTGGATGCGGGTTTCAGCGGAATTAGTCCCAGATTAGTAACAAAAACGCAAGCACCTTCACTTATGCCTTCTTACCTCAAAATTCAATTGGATGCATCTCCATCCGGTCTTTTAATTGGGAAACCATACTTATCCACTTCACAATCATCGTCGTCTCCGGGATCAAAATATCTTAGTTCCCGCTTGGCGAAATAAGGATACTTAACCCAATAAGTCGAAATGGAATCATCCTTTTCATGTACTAGGGTGTACACGGGATCGGTATACCGACCAGTGATTACTTCCTCGAACTGGTGATAGGTATAAATCCGGTAGAGCGCATTGTACATGTAAAAGGTCGGTGTATTAATCACAAATACCCCTTCCACTTCAAAATTGTCAAGGCTAAAAGTGCTATCACTGTTTTTTATCCTGAAATGTTCTTCGACCTGTAGTAGATGGTTTGTAACCCACACGACTTTTGCAGCGAGCCGGGTATTGTAACCTGGCTTTGAGCCATCTACCGTGAAATGATCGTAATCCTGCTTCCAACTGACCATATCATATCGTCCCAGCAGATGTTTGCATTCGGCGACCAGCAGCTTTTGGGTGGCTGGGCAAATGATCAGAAAATCAATTTCTCCCACGGATTTCTCGAGGAGCGAAAATGATTTACCCTTCGTGTGTATTTTCTCAACTCCACGATCATATCGCAAACCACATCCTGTGACTATCTTTTCAACTTGGTCGTCCAACCAATCATCATGATCCTTTTGTTTACGATGCACATAGTCTTTTATGCCTGGAGCCTCCCACCACTCATTGGGAACCTTTCCCCATGGGATCGCATTTAGGATGAGGCTGTTCTCAGCTTCATCCCGGCTGTAAATACCGCAGATCAGATAAGGTGTACCATTGATCCTCCATTCCAGGAACGGGCGATACAAGAACCGGTTCATCAAATAAGGCTTTCGAACCAACTCGACTAATGACATTTTATTACTCCGTTCCAAGATAAGCCCCGAAAAACAACTCGCGACAGACTCACGTGAGGCTTCACAAATGTTCACAGCGTCAATGATAAAATTGTGCCTATCAGCGCATAAACAATCAGGTGGATCCACCTTAAACTTGTCATAGAGGGCAGCGATCAACAAACCGATTTTATCATAGTCGAAACCAAAGGCCAATTGAACAGCAGCCTTGAAATCTGCGAAACCGGATGGGTCGATAATATAATCTTCGCGCATCCTCTCCAGGTCCTTCGAAATATTGTCAAACACGTGATCGAAGTAAGGCTCTCGCACTTGTTTATACAGATCATGCTCATCAAAAGTTACTTGTGAAATTCCTTCCACCATGGAAAACTCTGCAAATGATTCTGTAAAATCAATGATCATTTCACCGAGATACAACAAATCATTAAGGACAGGCTGAATTCGACGGATGAAAATAGGATCTCTTTTCTCGCCTCGTTGCATATCGACATCACAACCTTTTTCAAGGATCATCTTCAACACACGACGGTAAATAGAAATATATTGTTTGTCGATTCCATTCGGGAGCTGATGATAATGGTCCGATCTTCGTAAATCGGTAGCCTGCTCATTCAGCGTGAAGATTTCCCGGTAGAATGTATAAGAGGTTTCCTTTACGCACGTTTTTTCAAACTCTTCAACAAAATACTGCTGACAAAATGTAAAAACCTCCTTTTGTACTTCCGGCGGATAAGGCCCCTTTCCAAACTGCCCAATAATGCGGGCAGAAATCGCCTGCCGATACTTCTGTTCTGCATCTTTTTCTCCGCGTAAGACGGTTATCGTATCAGTTATTGTAAATATCCTCATAGCAGCCATTTCCTCATAATTTTTTCATTCTCTTCCGTCAAGGTAAACTGAGCCTTTTCATTCGGAAAATAAACCCATTGGCCAGCAAAATAACCTTGCAGCAAGACACCGGCAACATAGCGCCCGAAGCATTCATCGTTGGCAAAGAATCCATGTGACCCCATCAAGAAATCTCTAAGATCAATTTCATTGATAAATGTCTGTATCGACGGGTTAACACAAATAACAAAAGGCAGTCGATGGCTCTCAATAACATTTCGATATTTTGCCTCTTTAAATTGCAGTTTGGATTGTGCTCCGCAGAGAAAGGCTGTATCAATGGTCTTTGTTTCACCATATTGCATTATCGGCACACCAGGGTTTTCAATTTGAAATCTTCTCAGGTCTCGGCTACGCTCGATGCTTGCCTTGCATTCCTCTTCCGGCGTATTTAAGCGCAGTACTTCACAAAGCACATGCTGACCGTTTAACGTAAAAAACCAGTCCGGCCGCTTTCCATCCAGGAGGCAATTATACCGTAGCTCACTGCACAATGGATCGAAAAACAACCCGGTATGGATTTCGGCTAGTGTGGAAAAGAAATTAATTGTGTTCTCTTCTTCCTTAAGGTTTCGAAGCAGCGACAAACCTCTTCTCCTTTCAAGTGATTCGATAGCATTTAAAAGTTCCGGTTTGGTCTCCAAAAACTCATCGGCGATATTATGTGCTTCCATGATTGCAAAGTTATTGAATTTTGTGAAGCCTCATGGTAGCAGCCATTGTCGGAAAATATCCACTACCCTCCAGTCGCGTGTGTATTCATCGACAATGCCTCAGCAACAAGAATCGAAGTGGATTTGTTCATCACCATCTCATCTTTGTCTCTAAATAGGTTGTAATATAAGTCGAGGATAAGGGGGCTTTTTTTACGATGTTCAAATATTTCATCTTGCAACATTCTTGAGGTGATTAGCAATTCATGATCCGCCGCGTGATGTAACAGGGCATTTTCCCATGACCTCTTTGCGAAAACACACAACTCGTTTAATCGGGTAGAGGCTTCTATATTGTCATTAGCTTGCTTGATGGAAAATTGAAAGAAAGGAACCATTCCTGCGGCAATTAGCGTCAAATTAACTAATGTCATCTCCTTAAAAAACCCAATTAGCATGAGTGCGAAAAAGATACCGCCGCTCGAATATTTTAGGAAGTGAGCATATCTGCGCCTTAACTTTGAATCCCACCAACAATTGCTTCTTTGACAAAGTAATCTTGCTATAGGCAGTTTAAGAGGAGTAATATTGGGCGAGTACCAGTCTTTAACCCTTTCAACATTAGTAGCAATTTTTGCATGTGCGTCATAATAAGTTAGAACTTCCTCAATTGCAACATCATCAACTGTCTTCAGGGTCGATTTTGGCATCTGAAGAACATCGCAATCAAATAGCTCCTGTATTTTAGCTGCCTTGACCTTTTTCTTGTTAATCATCGGATCTACCACCCAAATATCAAAGATGAAAATCGATACGCCATATATCGCGGTTAATGCAGCAAATTTGTCATTGATTAGTGAAATTATCGCAAGAATAACTGGAAGTAATGCGGTCGAAACTATTTGAAATCCATGATTTCTCTTCGCGGATGCATATATTTCCCTTTGAGCGGACAATCTTTCTAACTGCTTTTGCGAATTTTGGATTAACGGAATTTGGTTCATCGCGCTGGAAATTCATTGTTGAAAAACATGTCCCACCAATAAAATGCTTTGTCTATATCTTTCTCCCGTTCTTCATAAGCCTTTTCTGATCGGCCATGGCCAGTAGCAAGTTTAGATAACGCGTCATCCTTTTTAGAATCTGAAGCGCAGGGATTGACATATCCAGAGATATTCATAGGGTCTTGTATACTAGCCAAGCCTTTATCATGCAACATCTTCATGACACGCTTAATATCAATATCGTATATTATTGAAGTTTCGTCTTCAGCATATTTAGTTACTCGTAACTCCAGGTAAAACGAGCTAATTGGCACGTTGTTATAATACTTCCACGCCTTAATAAATCTAATAAGCGGCTTTAACTTGCCATTTAATCGATCATCGTGTTTTTGCACATATGCGTTGTGTGCTCCTGGGCTCGATAACATCCACCCATCATTGCCATCGGCTATATTGTATGCTTGAAATTCACCCAAGGGTGTTTCAGTAAGTCCCTTAAAACTGCAAGGAGTGACTTCTAAAGATTCAGATGCGTAGTTACCAAATGGTAACATTACAGCAGGGGTGTTCACGATAATTCCATCAGTGTTCCAAAAGGTCTCCTGTAATGCCTCTTTTACCTTTCGCAAGGTATATGCCGAACTGGAGTATAACTGACCGTTGGGTATGCTTGCAAAATAATCGGTATCGCTGTAATGCCTAATTCCTGTCCCGTTCCCAAACGATCCCGTTTCAAAAAGTCTCGTACATTCAAAATTTTTGTTTAAACAAGAAAATACCGAATCCTTGTGGCTGCTCGCTTTTTCATGTTCCGTCGCAAGTGGCACTAACCATCCTAAAAAAGTATCAAACCCTTCACTAATTGTTTTTGCCATGATATAGACCATTTTTACAATAAAAATTGAATTATTGTGTGCCCACGTAACTAAAGCCACAGTAAATCCCTAATGTTCGGCGGGGCCAGGCAATTGAAAGTAAACGTCGCTTGCTATCACGTGGCCGTCCTGTAGGCTATAAGTCGTGGTAATGACAGTACCCAACTTCTCAACCGGATTAGGGTTATACGTCCGCCACTCCACCGGCTTACCATGTGCATTCACGATAAACTCTTTGATTTTCGCCTCAACATCGGAGAGTTCATCCTTCCAGATCTTTCGACTAGCTTCGACAGCTTGCTCTTGACGGTCGAGGTCACTGAGGACGGCTCCCAGGTCGGGTGCGTCCTTACTTGATGGAAAGAATTTCTGGATTTCCTGTCTGGTCTCTTTTATTTTATTTACCCGGCCATCGCTTCCGGTCAAATTACCTTGTAGCGACTTGTAGTGATCATTGAGTTCCTGCGGAATCACTACCACCTCGGCGATCGGGCGCAGCTCCTTCTCTTGCGCGTGAATAAAAATCGGCAACATCAGCGTGACCAAAACACTTAATCTAGTTTTCATTTTAATAAACATTTAATAGGTTAAAAATTCTTAGTAAAAGGAGAATACCGATCGGTATTCTCCTTGGGGGCTAATCGATCATTTTTGAGATCAACGATACCGCAACCGCCACAATGGCCACAACGGTTACGAAGGTGACGAACTGCGCTGCCTGGCCGAAAATCGTCACGCACGTGGACCCGGTACAGACCGTTGCTTTGTCATTTGACATTGGCAATTTTCTCACTCCCCTTAGTTTTACGTTTTTGACTACTCTTCACATCAGCCCCGAAGAGGTTAGGGGTTTGCGGAATCACTTGCCCTCCTTTCGTAAACCTTTGAAAGGCTTATTGTCCGCTTTCTGATCCATAAACTGGCTGTTTTCGGCGTTTCGCTTAAACCATCTGTCGTTTTTGGGATTGTGGATTTGGCTTCTTCCGGTAACCTGGCCATCACGGTGGCCGTCTCCAGGCTTGCCATTTTTTGCCATATAGTTACAATTGAATTTGTTTTAATGTCTTCTTTTGGTTCGCAATAACGAGTTGTTTTTGAGTGGACACGGTCACTCCGTTCACGAAGTCCACCTCCCCTTCCGAAGGCAAAGCATAATCGATGGGTAGATTATTATTCTCTTCATCTGCAGCCGACACGCTCGGCTCCAATTTCAAACAATAGTCCTTCGACAATGGGTAGTAAAGCACCGAATCCGGGCGGATGTCCAGGAGCGAATGCCTTGGAGTAACCTGCGCCATCCCATTGGCCAGCTCATTAATATTGAGCGAAAATCCCGGATTGTCAGAAGTCAACCAGAAATGACCAGGGGGGCGTTTCAAAATAACCCACCTCTTCCTTGAGAGTTTAGTTTCAAATAAGTTGACTATCCATTTTTGCATGAAGCTCCCACTGTATAGCCGCACAGGCGTCTTATAGAATAAACGATTAAAGGAGATGTCCGTCGATGCCCTCAATTGAGGTTGCTTACATTCATACCTATAAGACATCAGTTTGGAGTAAACCAACCATTTCGTCAATTCAATTTTGAACTCAGCCCCAAAAATTGGTTTGCCCTTTTTTATGACCGTTATGATCGAATCATAGTCGGGAGGCTGGTTGCCTAGCAGACGGGACCAGATCGCGCTAAAGCAACCGAAAGCTAACAGATCCGAATACCCTTCCGCTACCATTTGCATATTGACTTCAGATGAGAATCTAAACTGTAGGAAAAATATTTGCTCCCCTTTGTAAGGAGAAGCAAATTGTTTCAGGTAATGAGTGATACCAAAAGGTAGCTGCATAGCAATTGAAAGACTGCAATGCAAAGTGCCGGGATTATAACGCTTTATTAAATCTGTGACATGCTTCTTCACTACAGCATGAATGTCGTTCTCACCAGCCGTTGGAAGCGGCGACGATTGAAGGAATTTTGCCATATTCGAGCACACATTTTCGAATACGCGTTGAATTTCGCTGCCCACCTGTTTGACCAGATGATTTGCTTCTAAGGAACTGATGACGTAGCTGTCAGCAACGTGAACTTCGTTTACAGTTCGATTGTCTTGCGACCGTAAGTCGGGCGCGGCGCTATCCTCAGCAACCAGCGCCGTCAAAAAATCCCGCATTCCCTTTTTTCTTGTCTTATAATATTGAACGAGGCCGTTAATATCCAGCACACCGTTCGCCCCCACAACCTCTCTCAGGTAAAGGACGGTGTCAAATAGTTCTTTGTCGGTGAAAATAGGCGGAAGCGCCTGCTGGCCAAACAAGTAAGCATGGGTAGCAGATAGCTCCTCGGAACTCACGGTATAGCTGTTCATCAGCTGATCCAGCACATCGCGGAGCAATTTTTCCTGCGTTTCTGTCAATTGCATATTGTAAGGTTTTAATTTTTATTAGAATTATAGTCGTCAATGGTTCCGTTTTAAGCGCTGCCGGGCTCGATAGATCTTCATTTTGACAGCGGGTACGGATATGCCGACGTAGGCAGCAATGTCCTCCTGTTTATAACCTGCATAATCCAGATAGCAAATGATCCAGGTTTCCCGGTCGACCTTTCGATAAATGCTTTCTAGCCATTGGCGATTGGTGAGCTCCGCGTACGGGTCATGGGGACTGGTTTGGCTTTCTGCCTTTTCCAGCGGGAACGCAGGAACCTTTTTTTGGGGCGGATGATAGTACTCATGTATCAGATTAAAAGCCTTCTCGTAAATCAGACGTTCGCAGGTGTAGCCATTGTTTTTCTCCAACCTACTGTTTCTCAACGCCTGCCGTGCCGTTTCTTGCAGGAGATCATCGACCTCCGTGGCCCTGTCACCGCAAAACGTACGGATAGCCCTGGAAAATAACTTTTCCAGTCTGGGGGTTAACCGCTCGAACTCATTCATAAATTCATGATCTCTCATGTGCGCGCATTTAATTTTATAGAATGCCGTCGATTAGCTGGAGATCGTGCCAACCAGCGGATTGCCAAAGGGCTTTTTGAGCGGCTGCCCTCCATAAATAAAAACAGGACGGCGACCCAAAAAGTAACGGGGCACAGATTTGCTGTAGTTTAGGATGACATTACACGGCAGAGCAATCAGAACGCTAGCCTAAATGTGGTTAGGCTGGGAGTTAGGCATATTGAGCGGCGTTTCGCAGTGGGATCAATAGATTTAAGGGCAGTTTATCATAGGTGGTAGGGATATCCAGATACACTTTAATAAAATTACGACAAACTAAGTTTTTTAACCAACAAATTGCTAATTTTTTTACTCAAAATGTATCTGACAAAATGAGCACGATGAGCGGACGAAAAGTAACGGGCTTCTATTTATTTTTTCATCGTGTAATAAATACACAAACGGAATTGGCATTCGATTGATATAATAAGGTACTTTCATTTTGCAATACCCGCTAATCGCGTTTTCGGAAAAATTGAGCGACGAAGATGCAAAAGCCAGACTGATTGCCGATCTGCAACGCGGCGATCTACTTATCGTCACATTCGAGGTAAGTAGCCCCAAAAAGATGTATATCTCAGCCAACCCGAGATATAAAAACATAAATGTTTATCCTGTCCCGGATAAAAGCAGAAAATCGAAGTTTGACCGCATATACAGACATAACCGGCATTAACTCCGACACCCATGAAAGCGTCTCTTTGGTTTAACGGCCTGCCCCTTCCGTGGCGGGCCCTTTTTTAAAATCACTCAAAAAATCATCAAATTGTCGAGCAGGAAACAACGACTTCAACAAATACAAGGCGACCGGACCGCCGCGGAGATCCTTATCTCATATAAGCCCGGCGTAAAATTCAATGTGTTTATCACGGGCCAAGCTGACGCGTACATGTTGATTTACTCCCTTTGGGATAAAAGCCTTATCCATTTGCAAGAGCAGTTTATGGCTGTCTTTCTGAACAACAAACTGCAGGTCATCGGTTACAGGATCCTATATACTGGAAACATGACTTGCGGTTGCATCGACATCCGGCTTCTGGCAAGCCTCGCTCTCCATTGCATGGCTTCCTCCGTGATCGTCGCTCACAATCATCCCTCCGGGTCACTTGAACCCAGTGCAGCTGACATACGACTTACCAAGGCGATCCGTAAAGCTCTAGTTTCAATTAGCGTGACGCTTAACGATCACTTTATCATTACTGTTGGCGGTTGGCTATCGATGAGGGAAAAGGGGTTGCTTTGATTATCTCGAAATCTTAACAACTAACGAATTCTCTCTTTATTCAACTGCCCTTTATGATTCTTTCTCGTTTTATAAACCGGCAACCCGACCGAATAAATACCGGCAACTTCTAGTATCTCTTGTTCATCGTGAAATGAGATATTGTGACCTAAAATTATCTCAGAGACCGTGTTTAAAGAAAATTTCTGTAACCTCTGCGAGTGTCTTCCAATTCCCAATGTTATAAAACGGAACTCGTCTTCTTCTTGCCATATCTCTTTTTTGTAGTACAATGAATTTAAGTCTTCTTCTTCGGTTCTATTTAGAAAGCTAAAGGGCAGCGGCTTGTCAGAGTAATCAACATAGCCATAACCGCTTTTCATTTGACAGCAAAGCTCAACTGTTTTAAATCCTATTGCATAACCAGCATAGTTATCCCCATATTCACTCCAAAGTTTATCGCTTAATGAGTTTGTCGTTGTACTAAAAACGCCGTAAGAATCAAAGTTTTCTTCATTTGCTAAATAGTCTCTTCTATTTTCGGCAATTAATTGTGGCCGATCCTTTAGTAATTCAAACTGATTTTCTGCGACTACCAATCGGTCCCTTTCTGATACCAACTCCGGTTTAGCCTCAGCTACTGTATTCATTAGTTTTTGTAAAAAGGCCGGTCTTTTTAGCTCTTCGGGGTCAATAACAATGTCAGGTCGAACATCCAATGGATCATTTAGATCAAAAGGGTGAGAAAACCAGACTTCCTGTTGGGTTAAGAGCTTACGATGATTTTCATCGTTCCACGTTCGATATTTGTATACAATAGGGGGCGCATTTGCAGTCAAGTCAGTTCTAATTTCTTCAAAGGATGTAAAAATACGGTGCATGCATATAAAATTTTAGTCACGCTTTGATTTGCTTACTAAACTGCTCATGTTGCCTACTCGCCATACATTAGGAAATTAATGACCTCTACTAAAACTCTAATCCTATTGGTCTTTTGTAAGTCCTTCATAAAATCAACAATCTCGCTATACTTCATTTGGGAATCTTCTAAGAACCATGATTTTCCAAAAATTAACGAAGAAATATCGGTCACAATGGTAAACATCAACGGATCTGTAGTTTTCCCGTCAACTATATGAAAATGGTCGAGTGTCTCGCTGATTCCTTTATAGAATTTTGTTGGAAGGATTGTGGCAATGTAAAATGGACTTTGGGCCGTCTGTTGGAATACTTGCTTGCTGTTGTCCTTATTCAGTTCAGTAGCAATTCCCTCAATGGATATTTTATTTGATGTGGCATCGAACTGAAGGAGAGACACGCTTCTAAAAAAAAGTCCTCTTTGGATCATAACGTATTTTTGATTTTGAAATTTAATTATTTAGTTATTTGAAGAATTCTGAAACTTGCTTTACCCTCTCTTCCACAAGTTTGGAATGCTGAAAATATTCGTCAAAATTGCTGTCAACATATATTTTAAGTTTATTTATTAAATCGAAATATTCCTTAAGGGCATCTTCCATAAAAGTTCCATCATAAAATGATTCAGTCTTTTGAGCTGGAAAGATTCTTCTCTCAGCTTCAAAAAATAATCTTGAATCTTCAAATTTGACCATAAGCCCAAACAAAACGCTATCGATATAAGGCAAGGATATTATTTTATCTATATACTCCATATTCGTTTTGTGAAAGAGCTGAAGGTAAACCTTCCAAGATAAATTTATACTATTAGTTCCAGTGCTCATCAAGGGTGAATTAAATGGATCAATTGCTAAGCAAGCTTTGTGAATATCTTCACTTGAAGGAGGGAATGCTTTACCTCGTGTTAGATATCCCATAACATGAAAATAAAGATTGTAGCCTTCTATTAAAATAAATCTCGTCTGAAGTGATGCTCTATAATTTACATTCCTCCTGTCCTTTTCTTCTTTCGAGAAAACTACCAGATAGAAAAAAATATATGCGACAATGTAGCCGATTGAAATGTCATAAACGAACCTACCTAGTTCGTAACCATACTTAACTTTCTCAGGTATTCTTGATAACGGAAAATTAATTAGCAAAGCTGCCATCAAGGATAGGCAAAACAAATAAAAAAGCAGCTTCTGTTTTTTTATGAACTTTCTTAACATGAGAAACTAATATAATATAGGGATTTTACTCGCCAACCATTTTGATCGCGTTTAACCGAACTGAATGTATGCAAAGTAAGCAATCATAGTCTCCGTTTTTTCACGGTATTTTTCGCAAGTCACCCTTCTTGAACATATACTTCCACCCTGCCTTCTCCGACCTCACCTTCCCCGCGAGTACCCACCGCCTCAGGGTCAAGGGTGACACATTCAGCAGCAAAGCTGTCTACTATAAGGCTAATCTAGCAGAACAAGGTAGCCAGTAGCCGATTCATAACCTGTCAGCATCCGGACCAGCGAGCGGTGGTAACCGTTCCAAAGGATTGTCTTTCCATTAAACTGAACCATGTTGACGGGTTCTTCGAGCGAGGTATGCCACGGGCCGTTGATACCTACCTCCGGCTGATAATAGTGCAGGGAGCGGTAAGGCACGTCAGACAGTTTCCCTCGCTCTCCAAAACAAGTTCTCTCGTTCCAATCTAGCTCTGTAAATCGTTGTTTAACAGCAGCAAATACTTTTTCCGAGAACGCGTCAGGGTTGTTAAGGAATCGTCGCACAAAAGCCCCGAATTCGATCACTTCATAATTCGGGTCGCGAAACGTGGTCATATTAATTAACTCTGGATATTCTTTTTTCAGGAACTGGCGAATCATCTCGGACCGTTTTACAGCAATTACTCTTCAATAACGTCATCTCTCGACACCCAAAAATGCTTTATGCCCAAGCTCTTCAAAAATGGGGTGACTGCTCCTATTGCCCTTCTGATATCCACATCGTCTGGATGAGCTATTGCAAGTCCAGCTTCGGGGTTCTTAGCCTTTTCCTCAAGCATCTTAACCAATGCTTTTCCGAAATGAGTCTTAATTTGGCCAGAATCGAAATGTTCTCTTTTTTTGGTAGGGGCGTCATCCCCTGCTCGAGCTCCCTTGATTTCAACTAACAGGATTTTGTTGCCCTTGCACGCTTCAATATCAATGCCATGTTTACTGCCCAAACAAAATTTGTCGCCAATTTCCCATCCTGATTCCTCAAGATAGTCTTTGAGCAATAGCACCGTCTCAACTTCTGTGAGCTTCATCTTAAAAACATTTAGGTGATCGGTCAAACTAATATTCCTTTTCTAATCGAACAAGAGTGTTTTCACTGTATTTTCCGCAAATCCGCCGTCCTAAACGCATGCTTTCTCCCTACCTTCTTCGACCTCACCCTGCCGGCCAGTGTCCAGCGCCTCAGGGTCAGAGGCGACACATTCAACAACAACGCTGCCTCCACAAGCGTTAACCATTCCTTCGCCTGAATTGCCTTCACTTGTTCCCCGGTAATAAACGCCTCCGGCTTTCTCCTAGCTTCCGTTTCCAGCTTAGCCCGGCTAATTGCTTGCTCCCGTTTCCGGAGCTTGTATAATCGCTTTGCGCAAGGGTCAGAACACGTCTCTGTAGTAGTCTTCTTTGCAATGAATTCCTGCTTGCAGAAGGCGCAAATCTTGACAATTCTCAAATTACTGCTCATGATGGGGGTATTTGCTTGTGTTAGCGCCCCGGAAACCGTATCATACCGTATATTATCGTATCATACCGTATCATAGCGTATCAATTTCCGGTGCTCATAACCGGAAGGTCCCCTGAAAATCGAATTAGTCCCAGATTAGTAACAAATATTCGGCGACTAACAGCCGATAAAGGCAAGTAAAGGCAAAAGAAAACCCCTGATAATCAGGGGCAACCAAATATAACCCGCATCAACCGCGCGCCGCTTGCGCCCCGCTCACTTCCCAATACAAAACTTCGAAAAAATATACCCCAACCGATCCTCTGTCGTGATCTCCCCCGTGATCTCCCCCAAATAATGAAGACACACCCGGATATCGAGCGCCAGCAAATCTCCCGGAAGCATCTCATCCAACCCTTTCCGTATCGACTCAAGCGCCTCAGCCACCTTCGCCAACGCCTGATAATGTCGCGCATTCGTCACAATAGCTCCATCGCCCAAAGCAGTCTCTCCCTGCAATACAAGATCGACCAGCCGCCGCTTCAACACCTCAACCCCACGCCCATCCCGCGCCGAGATCAGCACCTCTTCGGGATAACGTACATCCACAAGGCCCGCGGCCATATCCACTTTATTTCCCACCAGCAAAAAAGCTTTTCCCCGGGCCAGCAGATCCTCCCGGACTTCAGTCAAATCTCCCCGAACCGCATGGGTCTCCTCCCGCAAGCCATTCCCATTCGCCGCAACCGCACCGGATCTTACTGAGCCCGTAACCGCTTCCGACCCCATCCGACCGGCAACCACGCCAATGCTATCCCGCACATCAAAAAGATAAACCACGATATCCGCCTGCTCCATCTTTTCCAAACTCCTCCCCACCCCAATCTGTTCGATTACATCCGAAGTATGCTGCCTGATCCCGGCGGTATCGATCAACCGAAAAACTATTCCGCCGATATTCAGCGTCTCTTCAATCGTATCCCGCGTCGTCCCTGCAATCTCCGAAACAATCGCGCGTTCTTCATTCAACAACGTATTCAGCAGCGTTGACTTTCCCGCATTGGGCTTTCCGACGATCGCCACGGACACACCGTTTCGAATCACATTCCCGAGCCTGAACGACTGCAATAGCTCCGCAGTCATCACCGATGCTTCCGAGATCAGCTGATGCAACTGCGTCCGGTCCGCAAACTCCACATCCTCCTGCGAAAAATCCAGCTCCAGCTCGATCAGCGCCGAGAAGCTGATCAGTCGCTCCCGCAGTTCCCGAAGCGCCCGCGAAAAACCGCCCCGAATCGTATGCAATGCCGCCGATGCCGCCGCGCCCGATTGACTCGCGATCAAATCCGCTACCGCCTCAGCCTGCGCCAGGTCCAATTTTCCGTTTAAAAATGCCCGTTGGGTAAATTCTCCCGCCTTGGCCATACGCGCGCCCCCCCGGATCACCGCAGATATCACCCGCTCTAAAACGACGGGACTCCCATGACAGGAGATCTCGATAACATCCTCTCCCGTATAGCTCCTCGGGCCCCGAAAAAGCGAGACAACGGCTTCATCCAGCTGTTCTCCGCCGTCCACCAATAAACCGAGATGTAAAGTATGAGAAGGTTGTGCAGCCAGGTCCTTACCAGTAAACAACCGGCTGACTATGGAGAAGGCCTCCGGTCCGCTCACCCGGATTACCCCGATCGCCCCGATCCCCGGCGGCGTCGCCAGGGCAACGATCGTATCCGCCCACCCAGCCAGTTTTCCTAACATAAAAACAAAGATACCCCGAAAAAACTCAAGGCGCTACTGACACCACCTTCTGCCGGGCGCCGCCCGATCAACCAAGTCCATCCCCGCCATCCACCCCAATACGCATAAATAAAAATCATGCGCATAAATTACCCTGAGCCTGCGGAACACCTGATCGACCGGCTGATCACGATCCACCGCACTTCGCTCGTACTCTCAACTCTCCTCCGGCCGCCACCTCGCACCACACGCATACCACCTACACCCTCCCTTGCCACCCATCGCGCCCCTGCACCCCGCCACACGCATACCACCTACCCCCTCGTTTGCCACCCATCGCGCCCCCCCCCCCCCCCCCACCCGCACTACCCCCGCCCCGCATCCCCCCAACCACACCCACACCACCCGCCCCCACCACACCCCCCGCATCCCCGCCAAAACCCACCCCA